>WNEY01003633.1_pt1 | contig 11613 bp, 12 predicted proteins | sample 5400531 | NCBI WGS metagenome assembly WNEY01 (sample SAMN13153338, study PRJNA577476) | soil metagenome | isolation source: 200 cm saprolite under Douglas fir tree site 1 | place: USA:California | collected 2015-04-18
GCTGGCCCACGAGGGAACCCTGTTGATCGCGTCGTGGTTCGGCACCAAACCAGTGGTGCTGCCGCTCGGCGGCGCCTTCCACCGGCGGCGTCTGATCATTCGCAGCACTCAAGTCTCTACGATGCCGGCCCGGCTGTCCGGGACCTGGACCCGGTCTCGGCGCCGCCGGGAGGCCGTTGGGCTGCTGGCCGAACTACCGCTGGCTCAGCTGTGCACTCACGTCTTCGCCTTTGGTCACGCAGCCGAGGCGTTCCGAGCCGTGGACCAGGGGAAACCCGGGTTGATGCATGCCGTTCTTGACTACGACAGGAGTGCTGCCGGTGACCTGTGAAGTCGGGTTGAGCCGAAGCGTCCGCGCTTTCCACATCATGCCGGGACTGCCCGGGCCAGAGGGGCAACTCCATGATCATGATTACCGGATTGAGATCGTGGTGGATCGCGAGCAACTCGACGGCCGGGGAATGGTCTGTGATCTGGATGTGCTGGAGGCGGCGCTTTCCGGGCTGACCAGCAGGGTCGAAGGCCGCAACCTGGAGGAGATACGACCGGCCGGGGCCGAGGCGGTCACAGTCGAGGTGTTCGCCCGCTGGGTGCATGACAGCCTCGCACCGACCGTCGCTGCCGAAGGCGGCGAGACGCTGGCAGTGCGGGTGTGGGAAAATCCCGTCGCTTTTGGCGGATACCGCGCACGATGCTGGCGTTCTGCCTGATGGGCGGCTGAACCGTTCTGCTGACATGTTCGTCTGGTGTCATAGGAACACACCATGTTCGTCATCGACGCGGGGCAGTCACATGACTCTGGGCTGGGATAATCCCACAGCAGATACCACTACCACCGTCCTGCTGCGGCACGGCGATACTCAACTGTCACCAGAACACCGCTTCAGCGGGCTGCGCGACCTCCCGCTGAGCGCCAACGGCACCCTGCAGGCCCAGGCCGCAGCCTGCCGCCTAGCCACCGGCGCCCCGATCGACGCTGTGGTCAGCTCGCCATTGCAGCGAGCTGTCGCCACCGCCGCCATCGCGGCCGGCGAACTGGGCCTGACCGCAGTCATCGATGATGATCTCCGTGAGACCGACTTCGGCGACTGGGATGGCTTCACCCTGGCAGAAATCCAGCAGCGATGGCCGGCCTCAGCGGCGTCCTGGCGGCGCGATCCCGAACAGGCACCGCCCGGCGGGGAGAGCTTCGCCGACACCGCGCACCGGGTAAACCGGGCCTGTGACCGGCTGCTTCGGGACCACGGCGGCCAGACCGTCCTGGTGGTGAGTCACATAACCCCGATAAAGATCCTGCTGTGCCGGGCTCTTGGCGTCCCGCTTGGCACCGTTTACCGGCTATATCTCGGTTCCGCGTGCATTAACGAGATCCAATGGCACGGCCGCGGATTTGCCGCCGTCCATCGCGTCAACGACACTAGCCACCTCCCTGACTAACCAGGCCCGGTCTCGTCCGCCGTCACTCGGTAGCTCGCAGTTCCTCCATGGCCAGCCGCAGCGAGTGCAGCGCGTAGTAGATGCGGGACTTCACCGTGCCGGGCGCGATTCCCAGTGCGTGCGCGGCCTGCGCGACCGAGCTTCCGCGAAGGTACAGCTCTCCCAGGACATCCCGATGCTCATGCGTAAGCCGACCTAGCGCAGCGGCCATCAGATCGCGGTTCACGAGCGGGTCGCTGGCGTCGATTGGCTGGTCGTGGATGCGGTCGATTGTCGCTCTCGGGGCTCCAGCGCGTTATGCGCCACTCACGGCGCGTTGGGCGCCACTTTATGGCCACGTTATTCGATAACGACGTTTCTGGCCACGGTCGGCGCCGCTTAGACGAGGGCGTGTTGAAGGTCTTGAGGAACTGGTTGCGGAAGGCGTCCATAGGCTCGCTCGGAGCCTTGAGACCAGGCAGCAGCCCGTCCTGCCAGTGCCAGGAGGCAATCTGCCTGAACACCGAAGGGTCGCGGGCGATGATCGAGATCGGCACCTCGTGGTTGGCTCCTGGCCCGCTGACGACGGTGTGGGGCTGGTGGTCGCCGTACAGGATGAGCACGAGGTTCGGATCGTTCAGCTCCGTGACCCATGACGTGAGGGCAGTCAGCGAGTACTGGATCGACTGGCCGAAGAACTTGCGCACGGTGTTGTCGTTGCGCCAGACCGTGTCGGGCGACTCGCTCCTCGCGGGCTGGGGGTCGAATATCGAGCCGTCACCGACCTTGTTCCAGGGCACCATGGTCGGCAGCGGAGCCCAGGGTATGTGCGATGAGACCAGGTCGATCTCGGCCATCACGGGCTTGTGGCCGGGGGCGAGTTCGAGCCGCTGGAACTCGGCCAGGGTGTACTGGTCGGGCACCTTGGCGTAGCTGAAGGTCGGGCCGCGGTAGCCGACGTTGTGCCGGTTGAAGGTCTGGTCGTAGTGGTAGAAGGAGGTGCCGATTTTCCAGGTGCGGGCGTCAGAGGGGTCGTCGGCGACGGTGTGCCACCCGGCCTTTTTGAACGCGTCGCTGAGGGTGAACCGGTTGCTGGCGGTGAGCTCGTTATACCGCTGGTTGCTGTCTACCCACAGCCCAGACTGCATGGTGGAGTGGGCGAGCCAGCTGATCCCGCCAAAGGTCGAGGAGGTGAGCCAGGCGCTACGCGCGGACCAGCCGGCCCGGGCCAGCAAGGCGGTGTGCCGGCGGAGGACGGCGTCGACTCCCGGCGAGAAGCTCGTACCCCGGACGGCGACCTGCCCGTAGCTTTCGACGACGGCGATGATGACGTCCTTGCCGCGCAATCCGGTCAGCAGGTCAGAAGCGGGGACGGCGGCTTGGGGGTCGGGGCTGTGGATGGCACGCTCAAAGACACGCGGGTCGTTAAGTGCGGCCTGGCCGGCGCGCACCTGTGAGACGGCCAGCCCGGCGGCGCTGGCCGAGGCGACCGGAGACCCGGGAGTGAGCTGCAGTGACAGGCCCGCGCACAGCCCCCATATGGCGGTGATGCCAGCAAGGCCGCCAAGGGTTCCGCGGCGATGACGGGCGGCCACGGCCGTGATGTGAATCGTAGATGCGGTGATTACCGCGACGAGCAGAACGAGTCCGATGCAGACCGCGACGAGCACGATGTCGGTGAGCACGGTTCCGATAGAGTCGCGCACGACGCCTACCGCCGGCCCGATGCTGACCCAGTCGCTCACCGGGTTGAACGCCCGATCGACATTCTCATAGAACTCTAGGTTGAGGATCTTGTCGATAATGAGCAGGCCGAAGAGAATTCCGGCGATAGTGGCCACGATCCGCCGTGGCCTCGGCGGCAGCACCAGCGCGAGGCCAACCAAGACCAGCGCTTCCACCGGGATGCGAACAAAAGCGGCAATGTTCAACTGCCAGGTTTTGTCGGGCGCCACGAGGTCGATCCCCACGACCGCCACCGCAATCACGGCGACGACGATCCGCAGTGCCCGGCGAGTGCGCGGGCCTGCGCCGGTGCGGTACAGCCAGATCACGTCGCGGCCGAACGACTCGACCAGCAGCAGCAGCGCGACGACGACCGCGATCTCCCCGACCAGGTGGCCGGGCACTCCGGATGCGGCGGCAGTGAGCACGATGCCCTCGACCGCGGCCACGGTCTTGCGCCAGAACCGAGGCGGCAGCGGGGCGGCCAGCCACGGCATCAGCCAGCCTGCCAGCAGGAATGCGTAGCGGGCGGCGCCGATCGTCAGCACCCACCAGCCGTAGTCACGGGACACGGTGATGCTGAGCAGCAGAATGAGGAAGGCGTCGACCTCGCCGTCGAGGCGGGCGCCCAGCGGGGTGGCGGTGCCGGTCCAGCGCGCCACCTGCCCGTCCACCGCGTCGAGGACCAGCGCGACGATGGACAGGGTGACCAGCGCCGTGATCGGCACCGGCCGGCTAAACGAGTCCGCAACCAGGCCCGCGACCGCGGCGGCCAGTATCGCCCTGGTCAGGGTGATCCAATCGGCCGGGTGAATGGACGGCTGGTCACTGCGCATGCGGGCGGCGGTAAGCAGCGCGGCCGCCGCCAAACCGGTAGCCAGCCCGGCGATCCAGCCAGCGACGGCCAGACCGGTCGTGGCGGCCACGACGCCGAGCAGGGCGGCCGTGGCGAGCATCCCGACGATCGACGCACGCAGAATCGCAGGCGGCGCGCTGTCGTCCGCAGGCTTGGTCGCAGGCGTCGTGCCTTCGTCCGCAGGCTTAATCGCAGGCAGCGCGTCTTCGTCCGCTGGCCTAACCGCACGCATCGTGCCTCCGTCCCGTAACCACTTGCCGCCGTTCCCAACGGAGTACGGGTCCGCAGTCACGCCGGTTCACCGCGACCGGCAGCGTGCCGGCGATGCTATCGCTGCCGGACGGCTGAACCCGGACGGTTGAACTATGCGTCCAGCCGGCCCGTATACCCGGTGTGGCTGCCCTGCGCTCTCTCCAGGTCGAAGTCGGTCCGGCCGTCCGCCGGTTCGGCCTGCCGTTGCTGCGCCTTGCCGCCAGCGTCACCGTGCTGTTGTTTCTCTGGCGACTGGTGGGCGCCGCGCCGTTCAGGGACGGGCTACGCGCGATCACCTGGCCGGCGGTCGCAGGCGCCATCACGATCACTGCCCTGACTACTGTGTGTTCGGCCTGGCGGTGGCGGGTCGTCGCCCGGGCGCTCGGCGTCGGCATCGACCTGCCAGGTGCGGTCTGCGCCTACTACCGTTCCCTGTTCCTCAACTCCGTGCTCGTCGGCGGGGTTCTTGGCGACGTGCACCGGGGAGTCACGCACGGCCGGAGCGCGGGAGACGTGGCCCGGGGTCTGCGGGCGGTGGCGTGGGAGCGGCTGTGCGGTCAGGTCATTCAGGCCGCGCTGACCGCTGTCGTGCTGTTGACCCTGCCCTCGCCAGTTCGGCCCGCGCTGCCCTATGTCCTGGCGGGTGTGGCGGGTGTAGCCGGATGCGCCGCACTAGCTGCGCTGGTGGTGCTCAGCGCTTCTCGCCGCCGCCAGTCGCGGCTGGCGGGCGCGGCCCGGGCCGTTTCCGACGACCTGCGATACGGGCTGCTGGCTCGAGATGTGTGGCCCCAGGTCACCCTGGCCTCCGTGCTGATCGTGGCCGGGCACACGGCCGTTTTCGTCATCGCGGCCAGGACAGCCGGCTGCACCGCACCCCTGGGCGAACTGATCGCGCTGCTGCTGGTGGTCCAGACCGCCGTGGTGATCCCGCTGAGCATCGCCGGGTGGGGGCTACGGGAAGGTGCCGCCGCCTGGGCCTTCGCCGCGGCTGGCCTCGGCGCGGCCGCTGGCGTCACGGCCACCACCCTGTATGCGGTGCTCATGCTGATCGCGGTTACTCCGGGCGCTGGCCTGCTGTTGGGGGACGCCGTCCGCCGCCGCCGGGGCGAGCAGCTAGAGCGAGGAGAGACGACGCGATCTGATGCCAAACCCGTTGGGGCCGCTCGTGGCTGACCAGGCGGCGGTGATCCGCCGACGTATTCGCATCCCGCTGCGTTTCGCCGACGGCTACTCGACCACTGCCACCGTCATCAGCTTCACCGGCCTGACCGACACGCGGGAGCACGTGGCCCTCGAACTCGGCCGGCCAGCCGGGGCCGGGCTGCCGCTGGTGCGCCTGCACAGCGAATGCCTTACCGGTGATGTGTTCGGCAGCGAGCGATGCGACTGCGGGCCGCAACTGCGCGAGGCGGTCGAGCTGATCAGCAAGCACGGCGGGTACGTGCTGTATCTGCGCCAGGAAGGGCGCGGCATCGGGCTGTACGACAAACTCGACGCCTACGCGCTGCAAGACCGCGGCCTTGACACGTACGACGCGAATCTCGCGCTCGGTCACCGGGCCGATGAGCGCGACTACACCAGCGCGGCGCAGATGCTGCACGCGCTCGGCGCCAGCCGCATCGGGCTGCTGAGCAACAACCCGGATAAGCGCGCCCAGCTGGCCCGCCTGGGCATCACGATCGCCAGGCAGATCCCCACCGCGCTGCACCTTACCGGGACAAACGCCGCCTATCTGGCCACCAAGGCCCAGCGCGGCGGGCATGATCTGCTTTCGCAGGGCCTTGAACGCATCGCCGGTCCGGCAGTTCAAGACCATTAGCTTGAACGCATTGCGCCGGCTTTTCGCCCCGCTTCCAGAGCGGGATCAATCAGCCAGGCGAACGGCCCGCGAAATCAAGCTGGTGGGCGATGTAGACCAGCTCGCCAGCAGCTAGTTGCCGGCGGCGCTCGGCCAGCCAGTCGGCAAGGTCCGCTGGCTCGACCCAGTCCTGGCGATTGACCAACGCGTTCTGGATCGTGTTAAGGATGCTGTGCAGGAAGTAAGCCTCATCGCCCGGGTATTTCCCATCCGGTCCGGCGTGTACGACCCAGTCCGACGACCCCGCCGCCAGCGCGGGTGCCCCTGCAGCCCGCAGATGGAGAAACAGGCGGCGGCCGGTCCGGCTTTCCCCGGCCGGGCGGCCGTAGCGAATGCGCTCATCCATGTCGCGGTGGTAGGCCCGCATGATCTGGTCGTCGTGGCGGAGGCCGGGGACGAAGATGGATTCGCCGTCGTAGTTGATCGTGAACCAGTAGACGCCGCCGGGGACCAGCAACCGCAACAATCCGGGCAGCACGGTCGGCACGTCCACCAGGTCCAGGACGGCGTTGGCGATCAGCACATCGGCCGGCGCCCGAGGAGAGGACTCCAGGTAACTGCCGAGCTCGGCGTGCACCAGGCGCACCCGGAGATCACCCACCCGCAGCCCATCCGGCAGCAGCTCACTGGGCAGGCCCCGCGCGGCCGCCCAATCGCACAGCCACCCGCGAGAACGATCAAGCAGCTGCCGATCCGTGTCGAGCAGGACGTACTCGCCGGCGCCGACCACGCCCCAGTCGATCAGCCGGGCCACCATCGTCCCCAGGCCGGCGCCGACCTCAAGTACCCGCGGCGCACCCGAGGGCTTCAGGCGCCGCAACTCGGCCAGCACGTGCCGGTTGAGCGCCCGGTCATCCACGGTCGTCTTCGCCGCCAGGTAACGGGCATAGTCGAAGGTCAACGAGGCTTCATCGGAGCAACTCATTGCAGCCGCGCAACCATCGCGAACTTACGCACCCGCCCGCTGCCGAGCCAGTCACTCCACAGCCGATGAGCTGTGATCAGCTCAGCGGTAGCCTGCAGGCCGATCTGCTCGGCGATCTGCGGTGAGTCAGCTCGGTAACTGCGGAGCAGCGCCGTCGCTGTCGCCTGATGGGATGAGCTGTACTCTCGCCGCCAGATCGCCGTCAACCCCGCCCCGCGCAGCACGTCCGTCAGGTCCGCCAGCTCGATGGGCCAGACAGTATCGGCGGCGGGCATCGACCCCCGCTCCTGCGGCGTGAGCGGCCGGCCTTCCTCGACCGTGAAAGCGAACCGCCCGCCCGGCTCCAGCACCCGCGCGACCTCACCCACCAGGGCCTCCTTGCCGGGAAAGGCCAGCATCGTCTCCAGCAGGAGTACCACCTCGAAGGGGCCGTCGGGCCCAGGCGGGAGGTGAGCTTGCTCGAAGCGGCAGGGGAGATTGGTGGCCAGCTCCCGGGCGGTGGCCAGTGCACTGGCGGATTGATCGACACCCAGGTAGTGGCATCCCGTCTCCGCCGTGATCATCCGGCCGGGACCGGCCACCCCGCAGCACAGGTCGAGCACGCAGACGCCGGGGCCGATCCGGGCCTGGTGAGCCAGTGCCCGGATCTCGCTCGCCCGCATGAAGCTCTCCTGGCCTGCATACTCGCCCGTGGGGTAGGCGGCCGCCTTGGCCCGCTCTAGCGCTGTCGACAATGGTGCTTGCTGATCCTGTCTCACATCAGTTCCGGGGGTTGAACCGCGTCCGCCTCTGCTACGTACCATCCTGTGCAGGTATGACGGACCGACGGCGGGCGTGGTTCAGCTCGGCTCGCCATCGGAGCGCTTGCAGACGACTCGGTCAGGCTGTACCGTCCCCTGCAGGCCTTACGCAACCGGAAAGTGATGGACAAAGTACCCCATGACGATCAGAACCGAGAGCCGCATAACAATCGCCGGCAGCGTCCGCGAGGCGTTTGACTATATCTGCGACGTCGGACGCTGGGCGGAGTGGGCGCCGACGGTTCTGCAATGCCAGGTTCGCGCAGGAGATCCGTTTCAGCCCGGCGCGCGGCTGGACCAGCGGGCGAAGGGGATTCTCGGGCTGACTCGCGGCCGGAGCCAGGAGGTGACCCTCGTCGAGGCGCCGCACCACGTGGCGTTCGCCGGGCCAATGGGTACTTCCGCGGCGCGCTGGGGAATGGAATTCGAGCCGGCCGACGATGGGCAGACCGACGCCATGATGTGGATTGAGGTCGACCTCGCGGGCATCATGCGCGCGGTCCCAGGCCTGATCAAAGGCAGCCTTCAGCGCGTAAGCGATCGCGAGATGGTGTTGATCAAGGCTGCGGTCGAGTCCGATGCGCGGGCAGGCGCGGAGTCCTAGATGTGGTGCCGCGGTACTGCCGCGACGCTGTCGAGATCGGGGAGCATACCGTGAGCCAGATCGACCATGCGCGAGAGCAGCTTATCGAGACCTACCGCAAGAAGGCGAAGCATTACGACGCCACCGCCTGGCTTTACCCCGCGCCGGGCTATCCGCATCGGGCCCAGCGCGTCCGGGCCGTGCAAGCGCTCGGCCTTCGCGCGGGTGACACCGTGATCGACCTGGCTTGCGGCACCGGCGACAACTTCCCGCTGATCGAGAAGGCGATCGGTCCCGACGGCCGGATCGTCGGCGTCGATATGACCGACGCGATGCTCGCCTGTGCCCAGGATCGGATCGAGAAGAACGGCTGGAGCAACATCAGCCTCGTGGAATCCGACGCGGCCGCCTTCGACTTCCCAGCCGAGGTCAACGCGATCCTGTCCACGTACGCCCTGACGCAGGTGCCCGAGTGCGCCAAGGTCATCGCCAACGGCGCCGCGGTCCTGTCCGCCGGCGGACGGTGGGTCGTGCTGGATCTCAAGATTCCCGACAACACGCCCAGGTGGCTAACGCAGCTCGGAACCTCGATCGTGCGGCGTTTCGCCTCCATAGATGAGTGGAAAATGCGCCGCCCGTGGGAGGCGATTCGCGAAGCCATGGAAGAGCAAATGGCCGATTCCACCTGGACCGAGTTGTTCTTCGGGACCGCATTCCTCGCGGCCGGGTCCCGCGATCCTGGTACCTAAGGCGTATGACCGAGCGGGTACATGTAATAGCTCCCGAGGGGTTCGACGATCCCGGCCAGCCCACCGGCGGCAACATCTACGACCAGCACGTCTGCGCCGGGCTGGCCCAGGCCAGCTGGGATGTGCTAATCACGACCGTCGCCGCGGCGCAGCCGGAACCCGGCCCGGGCGCCCGCGCCGGCCTGGCCCGCATCCTTTCCGCCATCCCCGACGGTGCCACCGTCCTGATCGACGGGCTCATTGCCTCGCCGGCCGCCGCGCAGCTGCTGCCGCACGCCGCCCGGATCCGAATGACAGTGCTGCTGCACATGCCCCTGGGCACCGACGTCGACCCACACCATGACGCCAGCGCGCAGCGCTCAGAACGGGCCGTGCTCCGCGCGGCCGCCGGCGTGATCGCTACCAGCGACTGGACCCGCCAGCAGATACTGACCCGATACGCGATCCCAGCGCACCGGGTGCACGTCGCCAGGCCCGGCGTCGATCGGGTCGCTGCCCCGCCCCGGCCCGTACGCGGGCACCTGATCTGCGTCGGGGTCCTCAGCCGCCACAAGGGGCAGGACCTCCTCGTCGAGGCCCTCGCCGGGCTGGGTGACCTGGACTGGCATTGCGTGCTAGCCGGATCGCTCGACCGCGACCCGGACTTCGTCGAACAACTGCGGGCCCGTATCACGAGCCTCCGCTACGGCCACCGCGTCCGGCTCCCCGGCGTCCTGACCGGCGCTGCGCTCAGCCGCGCGTACACCACCGCCGACCTGCTCGTCGCGCCGTCCCGCTCGGAGACCTACGGCATGACGGTCACCGAGGCGCTCGCCCACGGCCTGCCCGTCCTAGCTGCCGCCGTCGGCGGGCTGCCCGAAGCGCTCGGCTGCACGGCCGACGGCACTCGCCCCGGCCAGCTTGTCCCTCCCGGCGATCCGGATGCCCTCGCCGCCGCGCTCGCAGACTGGCTAGGGGACGAACAGCACCGACACCGGCTCCGGGCCGCCGCCCGCCAGCGGCGGTCGACCCTGCCCGGCTGGGACCAAACCACACAAGAGATAGCGAACGCACTGAGGCATCGAACCCGCGCAAATCTTTCTCCGTAAATAAAGACTTACGAGGCCGTAGGATGCCTCCATGCGCCGCCCGGGTCAGCTGACCTGGGCAAGCAGGTGACCGGCGCCAGGAGGGCGGTTCCTGATGACCGACCGCTACGCGCATCTGGTCGGTAGCGTACCCGCGCCGGACCCGGCTGCGGCTATGCAACTCGCCGCTGGGAAGTTGGGCCGGGCGTTGAAGTGCCTCCCTGACGGCGAGACCGGCGACCGGCGCAACTGGGTGCTGAACATCATCGAGAGCTTCCGTGACCACCCGGATGTGCGCCTGGTCAAGGACGGCGGCTGGACCAGCTACGACGACATGCCCAGGTTCGGCGTCCGCCCCGGGCACCGTCTTTACGGAGCGGCGCTCGACCTTGGTATCGCCAAGGCTGCCGCCGACGCCCGGGCCGAGTTCGAGGCGCTCAGGCCCCAGCTCGCCGACGGTGCCAGCTTCCAGGTCGGCATCCCCGGTGACCTGGATCTCGCGCTGTTCACGTTCGGCCCGACTGGCCCGGTGCGCTACCGGCGCCCCTTCACCGAAGCTCTCGGCGCCGCCATGCACGAAGTGCACGGCCAGTTCGGTGACGACGCGATTTTCCAGCTCGAGGTGCCGGCTGAGCTCGTGCTTCTCGCCAGGGCACCGGCCCCAGCCCGCCCCGCACTGGCCACGATGCTCGGCCGCGGGATCGGCGCGCTCGCCCAGGCCGGGCCGCCCGGTGCGAGATTCGGCGTGCACCTGTGCCTGGGCGACATGAATCACCAGGCACTCGGCCGGGTGACCGACGCTAGCCCGCTCACTCAGCTCAGCAACGCGATTGCCCGGCGATGGCCGCGTGAGCGCACGCTTGAGTACCTGCACCTGCCGCTGGCCGCCGCTGACGACCCGCCGGCCACGGATGCCTCGTTCTACGCGCCGCTGGCCGGATCAGGCTCGGTTCCGGCGTCCGGCTCATCGCCGGGTTCGCTCATGAGGAGCAGGACCTGGTGACGCAGTTCCGGGTGCGGCGGCTGATCGAAGACGCGGTCGGTCACCCTGTGGACGTGTCGACAAGCTGCGGCCTCGGCCGTCGCGATCTCGCTGCGGCCACCGCGGCGATCGAGCGGGTCAAGCTGCTGCTCGGCGAGGAGACCCCCGCCGCGGCCAGCTGATCATCTTCCAGATCACCGGCCAGCACGGCCCGGGCCCAGGACCTCGCCCTCGGCCCTGCGGGACAAGCGGTCTTGTTGCGCGGGACTGGGCGGCTGGACCGGGCCTGGCGTTGGGTTTACTGCGGCTGCGGGCCGGCGCTGCTGTGGCTGACCCGGGGTGAGCAGCAGCGCCGGCCCGCGGGCGTTGCCAGGGCAGCAGTGGCGGGTCAGCGCTGTCG
>WNEY01003634.1_pt1 | contig 11613 bp, 8 predicted proteins | sample 5400531 | NCBI WGS metagenome assembly WNEY01 (sample SAMN13153338, study PRJNA577476) | soil metagenome | isolation source: 200 cm saprolite under Douglas fir tree site 1 | place: USA:California | collected 2015-04-18
TGTCGCGCGATGTAGAGGCCCACAGTGACCACGCTCAATACACCGGATGCTCCGGCATGCTCCGCAGGGAGGTACGCAATGAACGGCGTCAGCAATGAGATCGTGTTTTCGACCAGCGGAAAATTCTCGATGCGGCTCCGCACGAAGATGATCAGCCATCCAATGGCCAGGCCGATCGCGACGCCGCCTGCCGCCGCCACGATCAATTGCAGCGCCGCGCTTTTGGGCGAGAACATTCCTGACACGGTCGCCGCGACAGCCATGCGGTAGGCGACCAGCGCAGTGGCGTCGTTCAGAAGACCTTCGCCTTGCAGGATGGCGGTGATCCGCCGGGGGAGATGGAGCCGTTCGGTGATCGCCGAGACTGCGACGGCGTCGGGAGGGGAAACGATGGCGCCGAGGACAAAGGCGGCGAACCAGGGGAGATCTGGAATCAGAGCATGCGCCACGATTGCCACACCACACATCGTCACGATCACGAGTGCAACGGCTAGCAATCCAATCGCGCGAAGGTTCGTGCGCAGATCGCGAAGTGAGGTGTTGAACGCGGTCCAGTACAACAGCGGCGGGATGAAGAGCAGAAAGAGGAGATCGGGATCGAGCTTGATCTGCGGAATGCCTGGAATGAGCGCGAGGATCACGCCACCGGCGACGAGCAGCGTCGGACGCGGCACGTGAATCTTTCGCGCGAGCATCTCGAGAGCGGCCGATGCCGCGAGCAGCACCAGGATGATCTCGAGCGTGATCATGCGGCAGTCGGGCGATGATACATTCAGCCCCCCATGAACACTGTGCATAGGTTCGCGCTCGCCGCCATCTTGTTCGCCTCTTCAGCCATGGCCGCCGATGAGTTCACGCTGTACGAGCTGCTGGCCCCCGACACGCACCAATTCGCGATCACCTATGACGTGACTCAGGCGCGCGAAGGGGCGGAGTTGTTTTTCAACCCGATCCGGCCAGGCTCGATTGCGTCGAAGGAACGCGTCATCGCGCGCGCCACCGGCAAGGATCTGCAGTTCGAGGTCGTCAGCGGCAAAGAAGCGAAGAGCAGCGGCCTGATTTCAGAAAAAACAGCCGACGATGCCCAGTTCATCCGAGTGCATCTGCCCGGCCCGGTGCCCAAAGGCGGTCAGACCCGCATTCGCATCATCAAGACGTACACCGACGCCGCCTCGTACGGCATCAAAGACGGACAGCTCGTCTTCGAGCGTCCTCTTGGCATCAAGCGCAATGTTGTCGTGCTCCCGAAAGGATGGGAGGTCGTGGGTTGCGCTTCGCCCGGCATCATCTCGACCGATGCCGACGGCCGCATTCGCGTCAGCTTCCTCAACGATCGCGATGATCAGTTGCCCGTCAAGATCGTCGGCAGGAGGCTGCCATGAAAAAGTACCTGATCCTTTTTCTTTGGCCGCTGTCGCTGATGGGGCAGGAATCGTTTCATCGCGCGGAGCAGGATCGTGAGATCAGCTACTGGCTGCTCGATCCGGCGTCGCATCAGTTTCGAATCTCGCACGACTTCACAGTGACTCGCGTCGGACAGAAGTCGGTGCACAGTTTTGTACGCAAGGGAAGCGTCGTCTCGCCGGACGCCAGGATGATCGATCTCGACAGCGGAAAGCCGCTGGTCACTCACAACGTCGCCGGCAAAGACGTCAACGCCCTCGGCTACTATCCGACCAAAGTCGAACCAGACTCCGTCGCAGTACAGGGAGATCTCGACGAGCCCGTTGCCGAAGGGTTGTCGAAACGCATCCGCGTCGAGGAGACCTACACCGATCCGGTCGGCTACGTCCTGCAGGATGGCGAGCTGCTGTGGAAGCGCACGTTAGGCCGCCCGGTCAACTACGTCACGCTTCCCGCCGGCTGGATGCTGACGTCTGTCAACACGCCGGCCATCGTTTCGCTCGACGATGAAGGTCGAATCAAACTGCGCTTCATGAACATCCGCAATGACGAGCTTTCGGTCGCGATCAAGGCTCGGCGGCGGCCGACGTCCTCCAGCAGAGGAACGCCGACTCGACGCTCGAGATCGACGTATCGAGGATCGCTTCGCAAGGTATCGAATCAGCATAAACCCCCACATCGGCCCGCTTTTTCGTCAATCGTATGGATTCCAGGCCGGTGGACCGATCCGCAGGTATTGCTCCACGCGTTCCACAATGGTTGGCGGTGGAATCGAAGTCGAGGCACTTCCTTCCAGGTGAAGTCTGGGGGTGATGCGATCAACTCCATCGAATACCCAGCGGCCTTTCGAGCGCTCCTGGCGATTCAACTCCTTCGCCAGCGGAGAGAGGTCCACTCGCGGCGCCACCTTCCGGGAAACGATCTGCACCCATCCCTCATACCGATATTGCAGCTCCACGCGCTTCTCGTGCAGAAGAAGGAGCCGTGAGCAACGAGTCGCATTGTGAAGAGCAAAGGGATGACATTCGGCGAATTGACGTTGAGTAAAACGATGCACGCGTTGGGCGGCCAGATCCTCAGGAATGTGAACTACTGCGAGGTCGAGATCGGGCCGCTCCTCAATGGTGACAAGCTTTCTCTCGATAAGCTCTTCGCTCACCGCCAGCCGGACATCCTCGATTTCCCATTGCGTTCGGTAGTCTTTCAAATTGCTGAGCAGCTGCGGCAAAAGCTCAAGGAGCCGCACGTAAAGTTCAGCCGCCAGCTCGGGGTAGGGTCGCGCGAAGATCGATTTCGGCAGCGGAGAAGTGTCCGCATCGGCATAGGCGGAGAGGGTGAATACGATCCGAGCTGCTTCTCTCATTTTGAAAATGCCAAAGTCTCCAGCCTGAGCCACGTCGATGAGCAGATCTCGATGCCGCTCCGCAGTGGCCGGCTCGATCATGGCGAATACACCTGCCAAGCCGTCCTCATCGAAGTGATTGTTCGATACGACGTCGGCCTGAACGTGGAACTGAGGCAAGTCGAGATATCGGAAGACGATCTCCGCCGAAGTGTCCGCCTTGAGCGGCGCCGGAGTGCCACTCTTCGGCCAGTGGGAAAGCGTCAGGAGCGTGTTGCTGGTCGCCGCGCCGTCAACGATGACGTTGGGAACATTCGTGACCCGGCTGTACGGCAGAAAGCGCATGCACGGCGCCTAACTCTTCCTTCTCCCCGCCATGTCGAAGCCGACGGCGGCCACCAGCACCGCTCCTTTAATAATGTATTGCGTGGCGTTCTCCACGCTGAGGAGCGACATGCCGTTGTCGAGGCTCGCCATCACGAGCGCGCCGAGGAGCGCGCCCGAGACCTTCCCCCGCCCGCCCATCAGGCTCGTGCCGCCGATGACGCACGCCGCGATGGCGTCGAGCTCCATCAACGTTCCGGCGTCGGGCGACGCGCTTCCGACGCGCCCGGTGTGGAGCAGCGAGGCGATTCCCACCAGCACGCCGAGCAGCGCGAAAGCCGCGAGAATGTGCCGCTTCGAATTGATGCCCGACAAGCGCGCCGCATCGGGATTGCTGCCGATGGCGTACAAGTAGCGGCCGAAGGTGGTGTTTTGCGTCAGGAAATTTCCTGCGATCGCGACCGCCAGAAGGATGATCACCGGCAGCGGCACCCCGCCCTGCACATTCATCGAATAGATGAACACCACGATCAGCACCGACGGGATGACGATGCGCATGGCGGTCGCCGCGGTGCTTGACACCGGCAGGCCGTGACGCCGGCGTGCACGTTGCCGGCTTATGGCCGTCCAGATCACTGTAGCAATCGCTACTATAGCGAGGAACCATCCCGACGCCGGCGTCAGCAGAGCGACGCCGAGCAGGCGGAAAACCGGCAGGCGAACCGGAATCGTCTCGCCCTTGCTCAGATAGAGAATGACGCCGCGCCACGTCAGAAGCCCGCCCAGGGTGACGATGAATGACGGGATGTTCAGGTACGCGACCAGCGACCCCTGCAGCGCGCCGACGGCGACGCCGATGACGATCGCCGCGGCCAACGCCGGAATCAGTCCCCATCCCTGCGACATCGCCGCGACGCCGCCGGCCAGTCCGACCAGCGAGCCGACCGAGAGATCGATCTGTCGCGCCACGATGACGAAAAGCATTCCGACCGCCAGCACGCCTGTCACGGACATCTGCTTCAGCAAATTCGCGAGGTTGACCGGATGCAGAAAGAGTCCGTACGGATAGAGATCGCTGATCGTGCGGACCTGGAAAAAAATCCAGATGACGATCAGCGCGAACACCATCGTGTACGCGCGCAAAGCCTCGGTGGAGATTCGAAAGCGGCCGAGGCGCTTTTCGCCGAGGTCGGGGCTCACCAGGCTGGCTTCTTCGTCGCGTTCGACAGTCGTCACGCGGAGATCCTTTCACCGGCGTGGCCGGTCGCGGCAGACATCACAGCTTCGGCGGTCGCTTCCTCGCGCCGGAACTCGCCCGTGATCCGCCCTTCGTGCAAAACCACGACGCGATCGGCGAGACCGAGAATCTCCGGCAGCTCCGACGAAACCAGCACAATTGCCAACCCCTCGGCAGCCAGCCGATTGATGTGAACATAAATCTCCTGCTTCGCGCCGACATCGATCCCGCGCGTCGGTTCATCCAGGAACAGAACTCTCGGATTGGTGAGCAGCCACTTCGCGAGAACGACTTTCTGCTGGTTGCCGCCCGAAAGCGTTCCCGCAACTGTGAACACCGAGCGCGCCTTGATGCGCAAGTCTTTCATCGCGTTCTGCGCGAGCGCGGTCTCCTCATCGGGATGCGTCACGAGCGGCCCTGAAAGCCGCTTGAGCGCCGCAAGCGTCAGATTGACCACGATGCTTTGATCGAGCAGTAGTCCGAAGCGTTTGCGATCCTCGGTGACGAATCCGATTCCGGCGGCGATGGCATTCGACGGTGCGTCGATCTTCACGCGCGATCCGGCGACGAAAAATTCGCCCGCTGTTCTGCCGGGATGCGCGCCGAAGATCGCCATCATCAACTCGCTGCGGCCCGCGCCGACCAGGCCCGCGATTCCAAGGACCTCGCCGCGCCGAACGCTGAAGCTGACGTTGTCGACCAGCAGCTTGCCGGGAACGTTGGGATCTTCGACGGTCACACCGCGCGCCTCGAAGATGACGCTGTCGGGATGATGGTCCGTCGTCGGAAAGATGTCGGTGACCTCACGGCCCACCATGCGCGCGATCACGCGCCGGGTGTCGAGCGACTTCGTCGCGTCCGTGCTGACGCTCTTCCCATCGCGAAGGACGGTGATGCGATCGGAGAGGCGGAAAACTTCTCCGAGTTTGTGCGAAATGTAGATGATGCCGGCGCCCCCTTCCCGCAATCGCTGCAGAATTCCGAAGAGCACCTCCGCTTCGGAATCGGTCAGCGCCGCGGTGGGCTCGTCGAGGACGAGAATCCGTGCGTTGCGCGAGAGCGCTTTGGCGATCTCAATCAGATGCTGCTGACCGATGCCCAGGTATCCGACGGGAAGGTGCGGCTCGAGCTTGAGGTGCAGCTCGTCGAGAACGCGCTGCGCGCTGCTGTACATATGTTCGGCGTGAATGACGCCGAAGCGCCGTGGCTCACGGCCGAGAAAAATATTCTCGGCGATCGAGAACTCCGGAACGAGCGACAGCTCCTGATGCACCACCGCGATTCCAGAATCCTCGGCCTCGTGAACGCTCTCGAAGCGGCGGACGGCGCCGTCGACATGGATGTCACCCTCGTAAGTCCCGTATGGATAGACGCCGCCGAGGATGTTCATGAGCGTCGACTTGCCGGCGCCGTTCTCGCCCACCAGCGCGTGAACCTCGCCCGCTTGCAGATCGAACGACACGCGATCGAGCGCCAGAACGCCGGGAAAGCGCTTGGAGATCTCGCGCATCTCGAGCAGGGGCCGCGTCACTGGTTGCGGAGTGTAATCGACTTCCAGCGGAGAGCGGGCGTCCCGCCCGCAGCGGCCGTGCGTCTCGCGCGGCCGCTTCTCGGTCGCCGGGCGCGGACGCCCGGCGACTGCGGGATGACATCATTGTCCGTAGATGTCTTTTCGCGTGAAGTAGCCGTCTTTGATCACGGTGGAATCGACGTTGCTCTTGTCGACGGCGATCGCCTGAATCAGGATCGCCGGCACATCCTTCTTCCCGTTGTTGATCTTGTCGTGCGTTTCGACCGGCTGTTTGTGCGCGAGCTTGATCGCCGCATCCACCGCGCCGAACGCCAGCGGCTGGATCGGCTTGTAGACCGTCATCGTCTGCGTGCCTTTCACGATTCGCTGGATGGCGTCTTTCTGCGCGTCCTGGCCTGTGACCAGAACCTTTCCGGCCAGGCCCGCCGCTTCGAGCGCGGAGATCGCGCCGCCGGCGGTGCCGTCGTTCGAGGCCACGATCGCTTGAATTTTGTTCCCTGTCCTCGTCAAAGCGTCCTCAGTGAGGCGCAACGCTTCCTCGGCCTTCCACTCGCGCGCAAACTGGTCTGAGATCACTTTGATGTCGTGCCGATCGATTGCCGGCTGCAGAACTTTCATCTGACCTTTGCGCAGCAGGATGGCGTTGAAGTCGGTCGGCGAGCCGCCGATCAGCACGTAGTTTCCTTTCGGAACGTGCTGCAGCGCGTACTCCGCCTGGATCTCGCCGATCCGCTCGACTTGATGCGAAAGATAAAGATCGACATCCGAATCTCGAATCAGCCGGTCGTAGGCGATGACCGGGACGCCTTTGCGATGGGCCGCCTCCACGATCGATGCCGCGATCTCACCGTTGTGCGGCGCCACGATCAGGACATCGACGCCTTTGGTCAACATATTGTCTGCCTGTTTCGTCTGCACCGCGTCGTCGCCGTTCGCGACCTGAATATCGAGCGCGGCGCCGACTTCCTTCGCGCGCTGCTCGACGAGCCGCTTGTCGCGCTGCCATCGCTCTTCCTTGAGCGTGTCCATCGAGAAGCCGATCCGAACCGGTCCGCCGTGCTGCGGCGCGGTGCCCGTGGTGGCCGTTTCCTGCGGCGCTTTGACGCAGGATACGAGCACGATTACGCCGAGCACCAGTGGCGAAAACTTTGTCATTGAGCGCTCCTTGCGCGCTGTTGTAGCGCGAACGTTCCTTCCAGTCCAGTGGCGGAGCTCGGGCCGATCCACACTTTGAATTCTCCAGGCTCCGCGATCCAGCCGTTGTTGGACCAGAACTGCAGATCGCGTCGCGTGATGTTGAACTCCACTCGCCTGCTTTCGCCCGGCTTCAACGCCACGCGCTGAAAGCCTTTCAGCTCCTTGACGGGCCTGGAAACGCTCGCGACCGGATCGCGGATGTACATCTGCACGATCTCTTCTCCGGGGCGATCGCCGGAATTGCGGATCGTGGCCGAAACCTTGAGCCCGTTGACGCGAATGTCGCTGTATTCGAATTTCGTGTACGAGAGTCCGAAACCGAACGGATAGAGAGGCCCGATCGGCACGTCGAGATACTTGCTGGTGTATTTGTCTTTTGGATCCGCCGGCCTGCCGGTCGGCAGATGGTTGTAGTAGATAGGAGCCTGACCGGTCGCGCGCGGTACGGTCACCGGAAGCCTGCCGCTCGGATTGACGTCGCCGAACAAGACATCGGCGAGCGCGTGTCCGCTTTCAGTTCCAAGAAACCAGGCCTGCACAATCGCCCCCACGTGCTCGGCAGCCCACGAAATCGCCAGCGGGCGTCCCGACATCACGACGAGGATGACAGGCTTGCCGGTCGCGACGAGCGACTCGAGCAATTTCTGCTGATCGTCGGGCAGATCGAGGGAAGTACGCGACGCTGCTTCGCCGGACATGTGACGCGACTCGCCCAGGATCGCGATGATGACATCGGCTTGTTCAACTGGAACGGTCGCGCCGATCGCTTCGGCCGGCGTGACACACTCCTCCGCTTTTCCCTGAGCCGACCATGGACCTAGCATGTCCTCTTTGGAATCGGCGAGCGGTCCGACCACCGCGATCGCGCGTCCGGTCTTCGGCAGCGGAAGAAGCGCGTTCTCATTCTTGAGAAGCACGATCGACTTTTGCGCGACGCGGCGTGCCGCGTCGCGATGCAGAATCAGCGGCGCGGCGCTTTCGCTGGTGTACGGATCGTCGAAGAGGCCGGCGCGGAACTTCATGCGCAGCACGCGCCGCACTGCGCGATCAATCACGGACATCGGCACGTCGCCTTCGCGGAGCATCGCGTAGCTGTTGTCCCACATGTCGACATCGACGCCGGCACTCAGCGCCCTGGCTGCTGCTTCCCTCTTGTTTGCGGCGACGCCGTGATTGATCAGCTCCGCCACGGCGTCCCAATCGCTGACGACGAATCCTTTGAACTTCCATTCCTTGCGCAGAATGTCATCCAGCAGATGACGATTCGCGCTGGCTGGAACTCCATTCACACTTTCAAACGCGGACATGAGCGTGGCAACACCCGCGTCGACCGCGGCGTGAAACGGCGGCAGATAGACCTCGCGAAGAGTTCGCTCGGACATTTCCACGGCGTTGTAGTCGCGGCCCGCTTCCGCTGCGCCGTATGCCGCGTAATGCTTCGCGCAGGCAAGGAAGCCCGGCTCTGACTGAAATCCGCGCACGTACGCCGACGCCATCGTCGATCCGAGGAGCGGGTCCTCACCCGCGCCTTCGGCGATGCGGCCCCAGCGCGCGTCGCGCGCGATGTCGACCATCGGCGCGTACGTCCATCGAATGCCCGCCGCCCGTGCTTCGTGCGCCGCAACCCGCGCCGACATTTCGGCGAGCTGCGGATCCCACGATGACGCGATCGCGAGCGGAATCGGAAAAATCGTTCGATAGCCGTGGATCACGTCGTATCCCAGGAGCACTGGAATCTTCAGACGTGATCCGGCCACGATCGAGCGCTGGAGCTGATTCGTCTGCGCCGCTCCGCCGTTGTGCAGCATCGACCCGACCAGACCCTTTTGCAGCGCCGGCTGGAACTCCGGCTGATCCTGAACAAAAGCGCCCAACTGCCCGAGCTTCTCCTCCAGCGTCATACGCGCGAGCAGCTTCTCGACGCGCGCGTCGACGTCGGGCTGTGCGTAGAGCGCGAGCGGCGAAAAGAAGAGGCAGAACACGCTGATAGCCGTGCGCATGTGCGCTAGTGTAGTGCGTCGTGCTGCAGCAGACTTTCATCATCATCATGCTCACCGGCGACGTGATGCTCGGCAGAGGCATCGATCAGATCCTCCGGCATTCGGTCGATCCTTTGATCCACGAGGAGTACATGCGCTCGGCCATCGGCTACGTCACGCTCGCCGAGGAAAAAAATGGACCGATCCCTCGAAGAGTGCCTCCGGAGTATGTCTGGGGCGACGCGCTGCCATTGCTCCGCGAGTACGAGCCGCGCGTCCGCATCGTCAACCTCGAGACCGCCGTCACGACTTCCGACGCTGCGTGGCCGGGAAAAGGAATCAACTATCGCCTGCACCCGGCGAATGTCGACGTTCTGAACGCAGGTCGCATCGACTGCGCGGTCCTCTCCAACAATCACGTGATCGATTGGGGACGCAACGGCCTTCTCGAAACGCTGACGACGCTCCATCGCGCGGGAGTGAAAACCGCAGGAGCCGGTGCGAACGCCGAGGAAGCCGTGGGGCCGGCGATTTTCGAGGTGCCGGACGGGCGTGTGCTCGTCTTCGCAACGGCACACGCCAGCAGCGGCGTGCCGCCGGAGTGGGCGGCAACACACGCGCGTTCCGGGGTGCATCTCCTTCCGGATCTGTCGCGCGAGACTGCCCTCAACATTGCGAAACAGATCAAGAGCCAGCCGAGCAAAGATGGAGATCGCGTGATCGTATCGATTCATTGGAGCGGCAATTGGGGCTACGACATTTCCGCCGAGGAGGAAGGCTTCGCGAAGACCCTCATCGATCAAGGCGTCGATGTGGTCCACGGACACTCGTCGCATCACCCGAAGCGCGTCGAGATCTATCGCGGACGACTGATCCTTTATGGAGCCGGGGATCTCATCAACGATTACGAAGGCATCGGCGGCTACGAAGAGTTGCGGCCGGAGCTCTCATTGATCTATTTGCCGAGGCTGGCGAAGTCGGGTGCATTCGAATCGATGCTTTTGATTCCGATGCGCATGCAGCGCTTCCGCCTCAACCGGACGACGGAGGAAGAGCGCAACTGGCTGCTGCATCTGCTGGAGCGCGAGTCCCGTGGCCTGCAATTCGAAATCGCAAAGGACGGCCTCATCGCCGCCCGCCTGAAGGAGTAAGTATGCGATCGATTTTGCTCGCAGTCGGACTCGCGCAGATTGCGCTCACGCACGTCACTGTCATCGACATGATCGGAGAGCAGCCGCTCACCGACACGTCAGTGGTGATTACGGGTGAGCGCATCTCAGCAGTCGGCAAGAGCGGCACGGTCGCGATTCCGGCCGGCGCTCGAGTCATCGACGCAACCGGGAAGTACCTCATTCCCGGACTTTGGGACATGCACGTGCATCTGAGTTATGCGCGGGCGAGCGCTCTTCCGGTTCTCGTGGCCAATGGCGTCACAGGCGTGCGGGACATGGGAAGCGACCTTGGTGAGATCGACGCCTGGCGCGCGCAGATTGCCGCCGGCGTCATCGCCGGTCCGCGCATCGTGCGAGCGGGGCCGATGCTGAACGACCGCAGCCGCAATCCCTATCAACTGGCAACGGGCGGTCCGGAACAATCTCGAGGGATCGTGCGGGCACTGAAGCAGGTGGGAGTGGACTTCATCAAAGTACATCGCCGTGTTTCGCGCGACGACTATTTCGCCATCGTCGACGAAGCAAACAAACACGGCCTCCGCGTAGTCGGCCACATCCCAATGACAGTGCATCCTGAAGAAGCATCCGACGCCGGGCAGCAGATCGAGCACGCCTACACCCTGTTCGAAGGCACGATGCTGAACGGACGACCGGAGGAAGAAGCGGTCGACGTCATCGATGCATTTCTAACGAATCCCGCGAACGATTCGCTCTTTGCACGCTTCGCACGCAATCACACCGTCGTCGACGCGACGCTCGCGCCCTATCACCAGATCGCAGATCCCAACTGGCAGCGCGATCCACGAATGCGGTACGTGGCTCAATCTTCCAAGGAATTGCTGTCAAAACTATACGCGGCGATGACTGACAAAGATTTCGAGAGGAACAAGCGCCTGGACGTTGGGCTGCAGGCGGTTGTCGGACGGATGTACCGAGCTGGCGTGATGCTCGTGGCCGGAACCGACACGTCCGCCGCCCGACCGCCCGGCTTCCTGCTGCATGACGAGTTAGCACTCCTGGCGGGTGCCGGCCTTCCGCCGGTCGAGGCCCTTCGGACGGCCACACTGAACCCGGCAAAGATTATGAAGCGCGAGAACGACTTCGGCAGCGTGGCGATCGGGAGGCTGGCGGATCTCCTGCTGCTCGATGCCAATCCGCTGGATGATATTCACAACACGCAGCGAATTCGGGCGGTCATCGTCGATGGCAAATTTCTGGACCGCGACGCGCTCGACAAGCTGTTGGCGCTCGGCGAACGGCTGGCGGGCCAGAACTAACTACAATTACACGCCATGCGTCCCCTTCTTCGCGCCGCCCTAGCCTCTGCGATCCTCACGGTTGTGTCCTGCGGCAGCACGACTGCGTACGCCGACCGGCATCGCGCAGTTCGCGTCGCGCCGAATAGCGAATGGGCGCGCGGCGCGGTC
>WNEY01003636.1_pt1 | contig 11603 bp, 13 predicted proteins | sample 5400531 | NCBI WGS metagenome assembly WNEY01 (sample SAMN13153338, study PRJNA577476) | soil metagenome | isolation source: 200 cm saprolite under Douglas fir tree site 1 | place: USA:California | collected 2015-04-18
CCGTCGTTGACGCCCGGCGCGTTGCCGGCGGTCACCGTGCCATCTTGCTTGAACGCGGGCTTGAGCGCGGCGAGCGAGTCGACGGACGTATCGGCGCGGATCGCTTCGTCGCGCTCGACGACGAGGGCGGGGCCTTTCTTCTGCGGAATCGAGATCGTCAGGATTTCGTCCTTGAACGCGCCTTCATCGGTGGCACGGGCCGCCTTCTGATGGCTCCGCGCGGCGTACTCGTCCTGAGCTGCACGGCCGACCTTGTAGTGATCGGCGACGACCTCGCCGGAGTTGCCCATGTGGCACTGCTCGAAGGCGCACCAGAGGCCGTCGTTGATCATCGAGTCGACGACCTCGCCGTTGCCCATGCGCAGGCCCTCGCGCACGCGGGGCAACAGGTACGGGCAGTTGCTCATCGACTCCATGCCGCCGGCGACCGCGACGTCGATGTCGCCGGCGCGGATGGCCTGGTCCGCGATCATCACCGCCTTGAGACCGGAACCGCACACCTTGTTGATCGTCAGCGCGGCGACATGGTCGGGCAGCCCGCCGTGGAGCGCCGCCTGGCGCGCCGGGCTCTGGCCGAGCCCGGCCGAGACGACGTTGCCCATGATGCACTCGTCCACGATCTGCGGATCGATGCCGGCCCGGCGAACCGCCTCCGCCACCACCAGCGCTCCCAGCTGCGTCGCGGTGAAGCTCTTGAGCGCGCCGAGGAACTTCCCGGTCGGCGTGCGCACGGCGGAGACGATGACAGACTCACGCATTGCGATTTCAGATTATTTCAGATTGCAGATTGCCGATTGCAGATTGGTGTTCGTCCGCGTTTCGATCCGATCGACGACATCGGCGCCAAGAAACCCGCGCAGCCGTTTCAGGATGGTCGGCGACGAGCGCATGATCTCGCGCGACCACTGTGCGCTCGCGGTTTCGACGAGCAGCACGCGCCCTTCGAGCTTCACGGCCGTGACGCGCTCGAGCGCCGGACCGACCGCGGCGCCCCAGGCAAACGTCACCTTGCCGTCGGATAGCGGCGCGGCGTTGAGCAGCTCTGTGAGTGCGCCCGGAAGGCCGTGCGCGATCGGGCGCATATAATTTGGAATTAGGGATTTGGAATTTGCAATTCGGATCGCGCATTCCAAATTCCAAATTCTTAATTCCAAATTCTAACATGCGCCTGATCCTCGCGTCCGCGTCGCCGCGTCGAGCTGAGCTCCTGCGCGCCGCCGGGTACGAGTTCGAGGTCGTCGCCGCCACCATCGACGAATCGATTCGCCCGAACGAGTCGCCGGCGATGTACGTGCGGCGGCTCGCGGCGGACAAGTCCGCGTGGGCGCAGGCCGGCACCACTAAAGCGGCACCCCACGTGCAGGCCGGCACCGCTGAAGCGGCGCCCCACGTGCGGACCGGCACCGCTGAAGCGGCGCGCCACGGACGAGAGTTGTTCGTAGGGCCCCGCTTCAGCGGGGCCGAGCGGATCGTTTTGGGCGCGGACACCGCGGTCGTGGTCGACGGCGAGATCCTCGGCAAGCCGCGCGACGATGAAGATGCGGCGAGGATGCTGCGCCGGTTGTCGGGGATGCGCCATGAGGTGCTGACGGGCGTCAGCCTTCGGCAGGGGGCGTCCGAGGTAGGACGGGTCGAAACGACCGCCGTCTCTTTCCGTGCGTTGCTGGAGGAGGACATCGCCTGGTATGTCGCGAGCGGAGAAGGGCGCGACAAGGCCGGCGCCTACGCCATTCAGGGGCTGGCGTCGCGTTTCATCCCGCGCATTGAAGGATCGTATTCAAATGTCGTGGGTCTGCCGGTCGCCTGCGTCGCGGAGCTCATGCGTTTGCTCCTTGCATCCGGGCCGTAGTCACGCTATTCTGAGACAACCCTTTTCCCCCGGAAGTCCCTATGACACATCGATATATCAAGATTTGCGCCACTGCCTCCGTACTCGTGCTCGCCTTCGTCGGTCTGCTCTGGACCACGCTGGCTGAAGGCACGGAGTACTACAAGCACGTCGACGAGGTGATGAGCAGCCCGCGGGATTGGCAGGGCAAGCGGCTGCAGTTGCATGGCTTCGTCGTCACGAATTCCATCCTGCGCAAGCGCGACTCGCTCGATTACAAGTTCAAAGTGCAGAACAAGGGCACGGTCGTCGATGCGACCTACAACGGCGTCGTGCCGGACACGTTCAAGGACACGCCGGGCACCGAATCCGAGGTCGTGCTGAAGGGGCAGCTGACGCCGGACGGGTTCAAAGTCGATCGCGATGGCGTGATGGCGAAGTGTCCGTCGAAGTACCAACCGAAATCCGCGGCCACAGGCTTGTAGGAATTATGCCCTCACTTGGCTCGTTTCTCCTTCTCTCGGCCTTTGTCACCTGCAGCTATGCCGCCGTCGTCTCGGTGGTCGGCGCGCGACGCCGGTCGCGCCCGCTGATTGAGAGCGGCATCGGCGCGTTCTACCTGATCTGTGCGCTCATGACCGCTGCGACAGGCGTGCTGATCAATGCGTTCCTGACCGGCGACTACTCCATCAAGTACGTCGCGCACTACTCGGACAGCGTGCAGCCGCTGTTCTACAAGATCACGTCGTACTGGGGCGGGCTCGACGGCTCGATCATGTTCTGGGTGTTCCTGCTGTCGATCTTCGGATCGCTGGCGGTCTACGTGAACCGCGAGCGGCACCGCGAGCTGATTCCCTACGTCATCGCCACCATTTCCACGGTGCAGATGTTCTTCCTGTACCTGATGGTGGCGCACAAGAACCCGTTTACCACGTACCTGACGGCGGCGCCGGCCGACGGCGAGGGGCTGAACCCCTTGCTGCAGAACTTCTACATGGCGATTCATCCGCCGTCGCTGTACACCGGCTTCGTGGGCATGACGATTCCGTTCGCGTTCGGCATCGCCGCGCTGGTCACCGGCCACCTGGACGACTCGTGGCTTCGCGCGGTCCGCCGCTGGACGATGTTCAGCTGGCTGTTCCTGTCCTTCGGCCTCACGCTCGGGATGATCTGGGCGTACGAAGAGCTCGGCTGGGGCGGTTACTGGGCGTGGGATCCGGTCGAGAACGCCGGCCTCCTGCCCTGGTTCACGGCGACCGCGTTCCTGCATTCCGTCATGGTCCAGGAGCGGCGCAGCATGCTGCGCGTCTGGAACGTCACGCTCGTCATCATGACGTTCTTCCTGACCATCTTCGGCACGTTCATGACCCGGTCCGGCGTCGTGCAGTCGGTCCACGCGTTCGGCGACGACCCGATCCTCGCGAAGCTGTTCACCGGCTTCATGGTGGTGATCCTCGCGTTCAGCTTCGGCCTGGTCATCTACCGGCTGCCGCTGCTCAAGGCCCGCAACGAGCTCGATTCGTGGATGTCGCGCGAGGCGGCGTTCATGGTCAACAACTGGGTGCTGCTGTTCGCCGCGCTGTTCGTCCTGTTTGCGACGATGTTCCCGACGCTCAGCGAAGCCATCACTGGTCATCGCCTGACCGTGGCCGCGCCGTTTTTCAACAAATGGATGGTGCCGATCGGCTTCGTCCTGCTGTTTCTGACCGGCGTGGGCCCATTGCTCGCGTGGCGCAAGTCGACGCTCTCGAACCTGCGCGACTCGTTCCTCTTTCCGGTCGGCCTGGCCGTTGTCACCGCCGCCGCGCTGGCGGCGCTCGGCGTGCGGGTGTGGTCGTCAGGGCTCTGCTTCGCGATGTCGGCGATGGTGGTGGGCACGATTGGGCAGGAATTCTGGCGCGGCGGGAACATCCGCCGGAAGAACACGGGAACCGACCTCTTCACGGCGATCATCGGTCTGGTCGGCCGCAACAAGCGCCGGTACGGCGGCTACATCGTCCACCTCGGCATCGTGTCCATCTTCCTCGGGTTCGCCGGCAACGGCTTCAAGAAGGACGAGCAGGTGCTGCTGAAGCCGGGTGAGCAGGCGACCATCGGCCGCTACAGCATCCGCAACGACGGCCTCAAGGTGAGCGACGACGGTCAGAAGCAGATGACCATGGCCTACCTCTCGATCTTCGAGAACGGGAAACAGATCGACTCGATGTATCCGGCCAAGTGGGCGTTCCGCAAGCACGAGCAGGAGCCGACGACCGAAGTGGCCATTCGGCGGACGTTCGCCGAGGACCTGTACATCGTGCTCGCCTTTCAACCGAGCGACCTTGCGACGCAGACGGCGACGCTGACGATCGTGTTGAATCCTCTCGTGAACTGGATCTGGCTGGGCTTCGGCATCATGGCGCTCGGCACCGGCATTGCGCTGCTGCCGGAGCGCGCCTACTCGTTTGCGCTCGCCAGCCTGCCGGCCGAAGCCGCTACCACCACGGTCGCGCTGCTGCTTGCAGTGCTGTTCTCCGGAACGGTGCTGTCGGCGCAGACGGGAATGGGTGCTGGTCCTGCGGGTCAGAACATCCAGTCGTCGTACTACGCCCGCAACGATCTCGAGCGCAAGATGCAGCACGAAATCGTCTGCACATGCGGCGCCTGCGGGCACGCGACCATCGCCGAATGCCGGAAAGATCCGTGCGGGACATCCCACGAAATGCGCGCCCAGTTGGCGGCGCTCATCGATCAGGGGAAGACCCACGACGAGATCATTCAAGCGTTCATCACCAAGTACGGCAGCGAAGAGATGCTCGGCGCGCCCCTCGACAAGGGTTTCAGCCGGCTCGCGTGGCTGTTCCCCTACCTGATGGGCGCGACGGGCGCGGTCGCCGTCGGCTTCGCGGCGGTGAAGTGGACTCGGAAGCCCGACGGCCCCGCGACCCTGGCGCCGCTCGATCCCGCTCTCGAAGAGCGCATCGATGATGAGCTCCGAGACCTCGACTAAGCAGGTCCGGCGGAAACCGGACACCACCGACGCCGGACTTCAACCCTGGCAATTCTTCGTGCTGGCCGCGCTGGGCTGCGCGACGGCCATGACCTTCATTACCCGCGGGCAGGGCCCGACGGCCGTGATCCTGATCGGGATCCTCATGGCGGCGGCAGCGCTGGTGGGCTACGCGGCGCTGCGCATGATTCGGCCGCTCGTGTCGCCGGACGAGGATCGGACCGTCACGATCGGTCACCGAACGCGCCTCGCGCTCGAGCGCGAAAAAATGCTCTCGCTCAGATCGATCAAGGAGCTCGAGTTCGATCGCGCGATGGGACGGCTGTCCGACGAGGACTGGCGGGAGATGTCGAGCCGCCTGCGCACCCGCGCGGCGCGGCTCATTCGCCAGCTCGATGCCGGGTCCGGCTATCGCGAACAAATCGAGCGGGACCTGGCCAGGCGGCTCGTGGACGGGAATGCTCGGCTGAAGCCTTCTCGCACCGAAGGCGAGGCTCGACTGAGGCCTTCACGTGCAGCCGAACTAATGTGCGCGAGCTGCGACACGGGGAACGACGCCGACGCGAAGTTCTGCAAAGGATGCGGGGCGAAGCTTTAATGGGCAGGAACTGCGCGGTGGGCAGGAAGGGCTGGACGGGTCTTTCCCTCTGTGTCCTTTGTTTCCTTTGTGTCCTTTGTGTTCTTTGGACCCAGGAGGTGCGCGCGCAGCCGGATCCGAAGCAGATGGCGGGGATTCCACGCCCCGTCGACGATCTGCCGAACGGTGCCATCTCGGTGCGCCTGATTCGCGGCGCCCTGTCGAACAACATCCCCAAGCACCCTGTCGAGCTGCGCGTCGGATCCAAGGTGCTCACGGTGAAAACCGACGACAGCGGCCGGGCGCAGTTCAACGACGTGACGCCGAACGCGACGGTGAAGGCGAGCGCTGACGTCGACGGCGAGCATCTCGAGTCGCAGGAGTTCCCGGCGCCGGCGCGCGGCGGCATCCGGCTGATGCTGGTCGCGACCGACCGATCGAAAGGCCCTGCGACAACGCCGGATGCGCCGGCGATCGCGGGCCAGGTCGTCCTCGGCGATCAGTCGCGGATCGTGATGGAGCCGCGCGAAGAGACCGTCGAGCTGTTCTACCTGCTCGACATCGCGAACAACGCGCGCGTCCCGGTGAACACGACAGCACCGTTCGTGTTCGACATGCCGAAGGAGGCCCGTGGCACCGGGCTCATGGAAGGGTCGTCGCCGCAAGCAAGCGTCGTCGGCCCACGCGTCACGGTTCAGGGGCCGTTCGCGCCCGGCCACACGTTCGTGCAGGTGGCGTGCGAGCTGCCGGCTGCCGACGGCTCGGTCGAGATCGTGCAGAAGCTGCCGGCGAACGTCGAGCAGCTCTCCGTCGTGGTGAAAAAAGTTGGCGCTCTGACTTTGAGCTCGCCGCAGCTCAAGGAGCAGCGCGAGATTCCCGCAAACGGCGAACTGTTCATCGCCGCAACGGGCGGACCCGTGGCGGCCGGCCAGCCAATCCAGCTCTCGCTGAGCGGCGTGCTGCACCACAGTCCGGCGCCGCGCATCGTCGCTCTCACGCTGGCGTTCGGGATTGCACTGGTCGGCACCTGGGCGGCGGCGCGTTCTACCGACCATGTCGCGACCAGGGCGGCCGAGCGGAAGCGGCTGCTCGCACGCCGCGACAGGCTGTTCAACGACCTGATCCGGCTCGAGCACGATCGCCGCAACGGCCGGACGGACGATCGCCGGTACGCCGCGCGGCGCGACGATCTCCTCGCGTCGCTCGAGCAGGTCTACGCGGCTCTCGACAACGACACCGGCGCGGATCCCGCCCATCGCGCAGGTATCGCGGCGCCCCTCGACGGGCTCGGGGCGACCTGAGCTTGTCGTCTCCCTCGACTCGGCTCGGGACGACCGTGCGCGCGTCAAACGGTCGAGAGCCGTGAACGTCGCCCACCTCGATTTCGATGTCGTTCAGGTCGACGATGTCTCTCGCCATTTCGGGCGGCGCCGCGCGCTGTCTCATATCTCCTTCACCGCACGCGCCGGCGACATCGTCGGGCTCCTCGGGCCGAATGGCGCCGGCAAGTCGACGCTGATTGCAGTCCTGGCCACCCTCGCGGTGCCGAACACCGGCGAAGTGCGCTACGGGGATCAGCCGGCGCGGCGGCTGGGCCCGGGGCTGCGGGATCGCATTGGTCTGCTTGCGCACGAGCTGCACCTTTACCCGGAGCTCTCCGCGCGACAGAATCTCAGGTTCTTCGCGCAACTCTATGGGCTCCGCTCGCCCGGTCCTGTCGATGCGGCGCTCGAGGCGGCGGGCCTGAGCGATCGCGCGGACGAGGTCGTCAGCGGCTTCTCACGCGGGATGCGGCAGCGGCTGGCGCTCGAGCGGGCGCTGCTCCATCATCCCCGCCTGGTCCTCTTCGATGAGCCGTTCACCGGCCTCGACGACCGGGCGGTCGGTCTGGCCTCGAATCGGCTGCGGCGTCTGGCCGCCGACGGTTCGATCGTGGTGCTCGCCACGCACGACCTCGATTTGGCCGACGGGCTCGTGACGCGCGTGGCGCTGATTCGCGACGGCCGTCTGCTGTCCGATGAACCGGCCTCGACGGGTCTCCGGGCGCGCTATCGCGCGCTGATCGGCGCCGCATGACGCATCTGCCCCGTGCGGCAGGCGACCGGGCGCGGAGGCGCGCCAGTACACGATGACCTTCCTGCGCACCGCCTGGCTCGTGCTCCGGAAGGACTTCGCGATCGAGGTCAAGAGCTGGGAAATCCTCACGACGACGCTGTTCTTCGCGGCGTCGTGCGTGCTCGTCTTCGCGTTCGCGTTCGTGAAGGAAGGACGGGCCGTCGAGGACGCCGCGGCCGGCATTCTGTGGATCGCCATCGCGTTCTCCGGCACGCTTGCGCTGGGCCGCACTTTCGAGCGGGAACGCTACGGGGAAACGCTCCGGGCGCTGCTGCTCGCGCCGGCACCGCGTCCGGCGCTGTACGTCGGCAAGCTGCTGGGGATGCTGGCCCTGCTCGGAATCGCGGAAGCGCTCCTCGTACCGATGGTCGCGTTCCTCTTTCAGGCGGCGCTGTTCAGCCGGCCGCTGCTGCTTGCAGGCCTGCTCGCCGGAGGCACGATAGGGTTCTCGGCCGTGGGCACGTTGTTCGCCGCCATGCTCGTGCGCGCGCGGTCGCGCGACGTGCTCCTGCCCATCCTGTTGTATCCCATCACGATTCCGGTAATCATTGCGGGAGTTCGAGGCACAGCAGCGCTGCTCGCCGAGATCCCGGACGAGGCGACCGCCACGATGTGGATCGGGATCCTCGTGGCCTTCGACACCGTGTTCGTGACGCTGGCGTTGTGGACGTTCGAGCCGCTGATGACGGAGTGAGCGACGGACGGGTGGGAAGGCCGGAGGGCAGGGCAGAAAAGGGCAGGTCAGCCATGCGAAAAGCGTTTGGTCCTCTGGTCGTCGTCGGCGGCGCGCTGTTTGTGGCGGCGCCGTACTTCATCGCGCAGGCGCCATTCGAATCGACGATGGGGTTGATTCAGAAGATCATGTACTACCACGTGCCATCATGGATCGCGCAGTATTGCGCCATCACGGTGTGCGGCGTTGCGAGCGCGATCTATCTCTTCAAGAGTCACCCGGTCGCGGATCGTTACGCGGTCTCTGCGGCGGAGCTCGTCGTCCTTTTCGGTCTCATGGGGCTCATCACGGGGCCCTTGTGGGCCCGGAAGGCGTGGGGGGTCTGGTGGCAATGGGATGTGCGGCTCACCTCGGCCCTGCTCATGGAGCTGATCTTTGTCGCGTATCTCCTGGTGCGGCAATACGGCGGGCCGGGATCCGAGAAGCTCGCGTCCGCGACGGCGCTCTTCGGAACGGCGACGGGGCCTTTCGTCTACAAATCAGTCGACATCTGGCGGACCGTCCATCCCAAGACGACAGTGGTGCCGACGCTCCCGAGCTCCCTGGGCGCGCCGCTGGCGCTGACTTCGGCAGCGTTCGTCCTGTTGTTCGTGGTGCTGCTGACACTGCGCGTCAACCTCGCCGAACGCCAGGCGGCGCTCGACGAGATGTATCTCGCGCTCGAGGACTGAAATGAGCTTCCGTCGAATCATGATCGCGCTGACGTCGTGCTTCCTGCTCTCGACCTCGGCCTTCGCCATGCAGCCGCCGGCGGCGCAGAGCGAGTACGTGCCGCTGAAAGACCTGCCGCCGACTGAAAACGTCCCTGCCGCGCCGTTCCTGATTGCCGCATACGCCTTCGTCTGGATCGCCGCGATGTTCTACCTGTGGACCATCTGGCGGCGGCTGAACAGGGTCGAGACCGAGATGCGCGCGCTCGCGCAGAAAACCTCACGTCGATGACCGCCGGGCACTTCATCTTCATTCCGGCCGTCCTGCTGATTGGACTGATTGTCGGCTGGCTGCTGGGCTCTCGCGCCGCGCGCGATGCGTACGCCGCCGAATTGCGTCGGCGCGAGGAAAAAGCCGCGCGGCCGGGCAGGGCAGGTGGGCCGGGCGGGTAGAACCTGAGCTCACAACCGACCTGCCCGGCCCCACCTGACCTACCAGCCCCAGCTGTCCTACCTGCCCACGGCGAGCCTTTGGGCGAGCACGTCGGGCAAACCGGCGTCGATGATCTTCGACTGCGTCACCTCGACCGGATACGGCAAGCGGAACAAGTCGATGCGGTGCTGCTTCGTGTCGACGATCGCGTACGCGGCGCGCGGGTCCCCGTCCCGCGGCTGGCCGACCGATCCGGGGTTGACGAGGTATTTGCAGCCCTCCCTCATCACGATCCTCATCTGAGGTGCCGCCGCCGATCCGAGGCTGTCGAACGTTTCCGCCGAAAGCTCGAACGTGGCGGGGTAGTGCGTGTGGCCAAACAGGCAGAGCGGACGCGTCGCCACCTTGAGCGCGCGGACCGCGTCCAGCTCGTCGAAGACGTATGCGTCCTCGTCGAACGGCGATCCGTGACAGATTTCGACGACCTCGTCCACCTGGATCGGCCCTTCGGGGAGCACGGCGAGCCAATCCCGATGCAGCGGCTGCAGGACGTCCAGCGACCATCGCGCGGCGGCTTTCGCCACCGCGTTGAACCCTTCGGCCTGCTCCAGCCCGCACGCGACTTTGTCGTGATTTCCGCGCACGATGGCGATCGGCTGAAGCGCCTGCACGCGCTCCACCACAGCGTTGGGATCGGGGCCGTAGCCGACCAGGTCGCCGAGCACGAGCGTTGCGTCGTACGTACGAACGAGTGCGTCGGCCAGACACGTCTCGAGCGCTTCGAGGTTTGCGTGAATGTCGGTGAGCACGAGGTAGCGCATCAGTGTTCCAGCCAATCGACGAGCTGATCGACCAGCGCGTCGACGCTGGCGCGACCGGCGTCCAGCCGGACGTGCGCCTGCTCGTAGGCCGCGCGCCGTTGATGATACAGGCGTTCGAACCCGGCGCGATCGCTGGCCAGCGGCCGTCGGCCGCCGGCCGGGACCCTCCCGATCAGACGGTCCAGCGGCACGTCGAGCCATACCGAGACGCCGTCGTTGTTGATGGCCGCCCGATTCTGGGCGTCGGCGAACGTCCCGCCCCCCGTCGCCACCACGAGATGCCGTGGCGCCATCTGCTCGGCAAGGATCTGGCGCTCCAGCGACCGGAAGTACGCCTCCCCGTGTTTCGCGAAAATGTCGGCTACCGATTGACGCTCGCGCTGCTCGATCAGCTCGTCGACGTCAACCGACTGCCAATCCAGCCGCCGGGCGAGCGCCCGCGCCACCGTTGTCTTTCCGGCAGCCATGAAGCCCACGAGATAAATCTTGTCTGCCTTCACGCCATTCGATTCAATCAGGGCGCCCCGAGCCCGTCGAGCGGCGCGACGAGCCGGTCCAGCGCCTCGAAGAAGCCTGGATAGGAGATGCCGACTACATCGGCGCCGTCGATGATGGACGGCCCGTCCGCCGCGAGGGCAGCGATGGCGAACGCCATTGCCATACGGTGATCGCCTCGCGCGTCCGCGGTACCGCCCGCCGGTCTTGCCGCCATCGTCGAAGCGCCGCGGACGATGAAGCCGTCTGCGCGCTCGTCGGCATCGATGCCCAGGGCGTGGAAGCCGCCGACGAGCGCCGCGATGCGATCGCTCTCCTTGACGCGCAGCTCGCCGGCTCCCCGGACCGTGACCTGGCCGCCGTGGGCGGCGAGCGCGGCAATCGCGGGCAGCTCATCGATCAGACCCGGGACTTCATCGGGGGCGATGTCGAGCGTTCCCATGCGATCGCCCTCGACCGTGACGATCCCGCGCGGTTCGCCGGCCTCCGTCGTCGTGATCTCGACCTGCACGCGCGCGCCAAATCGTCGCAGCACGTCAAGCAGCGCGGTGCGGGTCGGATTCAATCCGACCTCCTCGACGACGACGCGAGACCCGGGCAACGCGGCCGCCGCGACCAGCCAGAAGGCCGCCGAGGAAAAGTCGCCGGGAACCGACAGCGTGCGGCCGTGAAGCCGCTGGCCGCCGGTTACGGAAACGGTGAGCCCGTCAACGCCGACGTGTCCGCCGAAGGCCGTCAGCGCGCGCTCGGTGTGATCGCGTGTCGCGGCGGGTTCGGCGACGCTGGTCGTGCCTTCCGCGTGCAATCCGGCGAGCAGGACGGCGCTTTTGACCTGTGCGCTCGGCGTTTCGGGCCGGTGCGCCGTCCCTCGGAGCCGCGCGCCATGAATCGTGAGAGGCGGATGTCCGTCCGTCGCGTCGATGCGGGCGCCCATCCGCTCGAGTGGCTCGATGACGCGCCGC
>WNEY01005030.1_pt1 | contig 11603 bp, 12 predicted proteins | sample 5400531 | NCBI WGS metagenome assembly WNEY01 (sample SAMN13153338, study PRJNA577476) | soil metagenome | isolation source: 200 cm saprolite under Douglas fir tree site 1 | place: USA:California | collected 2015-04-18
GTTGTCGAGCACCCGGGTAAAAATTCGATTACGGGTCTTTGGTGAATTTAGAGTTTGTTCCATTGCTCAGCGCGGAGAAAATGATCTGGAGACCAAATGCGTTCTGCAAGTCTTCTATTTCGCCGGGACACCGCACTGAGAACGCTAGTCGTGTAGGACCACATTTAGAAGGGAACTGTGCACTTTCAATCCGCCGTTGTACTTGATAAACCCCAACTTTCTGAATCTATTCATAAAAAAGCTGACGCGTGATCGGGTTGTGCCAATCATTCCTGCCAAAATCTGCTGACTGACCTCGGGAACCACACTTTCGGGTTTACCTCTGTTGCCATAGTGGGCGAGCAGCAAAAGGGCCCGGGCCAACCGTTTCTCGCTGGAGTTGAAAAGTTGATCCACCAAATCCTCTTCGATGCGCATGTTGCGTGTGAGCAGGTGCGCTATGAAAAGGCCGGAAAGGGTGTGTTCCTCTTGGAGCACGCGCAGCATTTCGGTCTTCTCAATTTTAAGTATGGAGCACGGTGCCATCGAAGTAGCTGTCGCCATGCGGACAGCCTGACCTGTTAGGCATGCCTCACCAAAGAAGTCGCCCGGCCCCAGAATTGCCAGGACCGCTTCTTTGCCCTGTTTGGAGGTGACCTTGAGCTTTACTCTGCCTTTCTGAAGATAGAAAATAGCCTCGGAGGGCTCGCCTGCCGAGAAGATTGAGTGGTCCTTTTGGTACTGCGTAATCGTTCTTGCCGTGCCCACTGTTGCAAGGAACGCTTGGGGATCGAACGAAACCCGTACCGCTTTGTGCTTCATTGTCGCCTTCCGTAGCGAGCCCATAGACGGCCTCGTGGAGCTACCTGACAATGCATAGCTCGCCTAGTCGTGCTAAACAATACAGGAAAGCCTTTAATTCCCAATGGGATAATACCCTATTATCGGCGTTCTAACGGACGCGACGGCCGCCCGCCGCGTGCGGAGAAGCCTGCCTCCAGTCCGGAAACACGACCGGAGGCCCGAGTGGATACCCGATTTGCGTGATCTGGCAAGCTGCGACGGAGAAATTCACGTTATGGTGTCTAAGGTGGGAGCCGTGTCCACGGGGGCAGCTCCTTGGCTGATGGGAGCATAGCTTCTGTGCCGGAAAATCCAAATCCAACCCGTTGAAACACCCATTTTGTGTCGAGGTTGCGATTCTGCCAATATCTAGTCTGAGTTTGCTCAGGGGCAGTTTTCTATGGTTCGCACATTGAATGCAAACCTTCTGGTCGGCAGGCCATCGATCGTCGTACCTCACGCCCCAAATATCGAGTTCAGAATCCGATCCCTCTGGCCGTACCATTCGATTGTGCGCCAGCGGTCGGTCCGTAGCACGTAGGTGAACACGAGCCGCTCGAATTGGCGACCGCCAAAGTCCTCAAAGTGAATCGGGTTGACGAGGAGCACCACACAAACCTGTTTAGACCTCCGTGATTATTCTGGGGCGGTTGAGCCATCTCTGAATGCCGTCCGAAGCTTGTTTAGCTCCAACCACATTCATTCCGAATAGCCGGTCCAGACCCTGATCGATCGCTTCTCTTCCTTCTTTGGAACCAGCACCCGGGTAAAAATTCGATTACGGGTCTTTGGGTGAATTTAGAGTTTGTTCCATTGCTCAGCGCGGAGAAAATGATCTGGAGACCAAATGCGTTCTGCAAGTCTTCTATTTCGCCGGGACACCGCACTGAGAACGCTAGTCGTGTAGGACCATATTTAGAAGGGACCTGCGCACTTGCAACCCGCCGTTGTACTTGATAAACCCCGACTTTTTGAATTTATTCATAAAAAAACTGACGCGCGATCGGGTAGTACCAATCATTTCGGCCAAAACTTTCTGACTTACCTCCGGAACTACACTTTCGGGTTCGCCTTCGTCGCCATAGTGGGCAAGCAGCAAAAGGGCCCGGGCCAATCGTTTCTCGCTGGAGTAGAAAAGTTGATCCACCAAATCCTCTTCGATGCGCATGTTGCGTGAGAGCAGATGCGATATGAAGAGGCCGGAAAGCGCGTGTTCCTCTTGGAGCACGCGCAGCATCTCGTTCTTCTCAATTCTAAGTATGGAGCACGGTGCCATCGAAGTAGCTGTCGCCATGCGGACAGTCTGACCTGTTAGGCATGCCTCACCAAAGAAATTGTCCGGCTCCAGAATTGCGAGGACCGCGTCTTTGCCCTGTTTGGACGTGACCGTAAGCTTTACTCTGCCTTTCTGAAGATAGAAAATAGCTTCGGAGGGCTCGCCTGCCGAGAAGATTGTGTGGTCCTTTTGGCACTGCGTAACGGTTCTTGCCGTGCCCACTGTTGCAAGGAACGCTTGGGGATCGAACGAAACCCTTACTTCTTTGCGCTTCCTTGTCGCCTTCGGTAGCGAGCCCATGGATGACCTCCTGCTGTTACCTGGGTAATAGCGCAAAATCCAGATCCCGTCAAGCAGCTCCGATGTATTGGTCAAATTTGAACATTTATAGTCCAACTAGAGTGGTGCAATTTTGGACACAATCCATGAATGAGTCCTTGCCAATACGGTGCATCAAGCGCATCTGTGTATTAGGGGATTCAGACTATCTGAATGCAAGAGGTTACCAGGAGGCGCCATCTTGAATAACGGCAGTGGGTAGTGGCGGTATTGGCAATGCGAACAAAAATCACAGAACCTGGGCAGGAGGTGCTGGCACGAGAGGCAGCACGACTGGAGAGTGCGGCAATATTCCAAAGATTAGCGGAGGCCATGGGGTCTGCCATATTCATCTGTGAGGGGGAGCAGATACGCTATGTAAACCATGCAGCCGAAGCAATCACCGAGTACACGCGAGAAGAGCTTCTAGCCATGAATTTTGGGGAGCTTGTCTGTCCTGGTTCTCGAGAACTGGTGGTAAGCCGAGGGCCCATGCACCAGGAGGACGCCGAATTCGCCCCGCAAGGAGAGCTCAAGATTCTTACTAAAGACGGTGCGGAGCGTTGCCTTGATATCACGGCGGCACCGATTGAGTTTGATGGCGTGTCGACCACGCTGATTTCAGCCTTCGACATCACTGAATGTAAGCGGGCTGAACAAGAGGCGCGACTCTTGGCGATGACCGATCCGCTTACTGGCTTAGGCAATTATCGACGGATCCTTGGCGTTCTCAACGCGGAGATCGAAAGAACCGGGCGCACCGGACGATCATTTGCCTTGCTTCTGCTCGACCTGGATGGGTTGAAGGAGATCAATGACAGCTACGGCCACCTGGTCGGCAGCCGGGCACTTTGCCGGCTCGGCGATGTGCTCCGCGCGTGTTGTCGCGCGATCGATACTGTCGCCCGATATGGCGGGGACGAGTTTAGCGTCATCCTGCCCGAGACAACGGTGGAAGCTGCGGGGGTTGTCGCGTCTCGCATTCGCAAGGAGCTAGCGAAGGATAGTCAACAGCCGCCGCTTTCCGTGAGCATGGGTGTGGTCGCATATCCGCAGGACGGCGAAACCATCGAAGCCCTCCTGCAAACAGCAGACCGCGAGTTGTATGGTATGAAGAGCCGCGGCACCGAAAAACCTTCTTCGTCTATCCACACCCGTATGATTTCACCAGCCGCGCCGGCTCACCGAGAGAGCTTCTCCGATAAACTGGGTTCGAAGCAACTTCTGGGAAACAGTGCATCAAGCTCGACTGGCCTCCTAAACCGAAGCAGAGAACCCGCAAAGGGTGGGAACTGGGGAGCAGGGAAGCCGCGACAGGGTTTGGATTGGCGGAGAAAGAAAATAGGTTGAGGAGGTACGAAATGAGTCTAAAGACGAGAGGTCAGGAGACAACTGTGGAGACCGAACCTTCTGCTGGCCTGACTATGAGAATCCCTGGGGAGACTCGGATCCTGATCGTCAATGGCGACAACTCTGAGACGGATAGATTGAAGACCCTGTTTGCGGGAGTGGGGTTTATGTCCGAGACCGCAAAAGGCATCACAGACGCTTGTGAAGCTGCAAAATCGGGTCGATTTCAGGTGGTCGTTTCCGTGCCTCAGATGAGTGACGGATCTTGGCGACGCCTGATCGACGTTGCCAATCACTACGATCTGGTTTTTGAGGTCATTCTGTTGGCCCGCAACTTCGATCTCACCGAATGGGGGGATGCGTTGAACGACGGCGCGTTTGACGTCCTAGACGCCGCGCATGAGCTGCCAAAAGCCGCCCAGGCCGCCGCATGCGCTTCGTGGGCAGCTTACTTAAGAGGCGCTGGGCCGCCGCCACGGTCCCGACCCAAAGCGGCCAGTCCCCACCAGCAAGCGGCGTGACTCGTCCCTCCGGTGGTTCTAGCCCTGACCTATATCGCGGGCCAACTCCTTTCGGCTCAAGGTTGCGGACCTGCACTGAAGGTCAAGAAGGAAAGTGAAATTACAGGTCTGTAAGAAGGTTTCGGAACAGCTTCGGAGCGGTGCGCTTCACTCTGCCTTGGGAGCATGGGGGTACTGCCACGAGACACTGGACTCGCCTGGAGAGAAACGGAAATGCGAGACGAAGAGTGGATTAAAACATTTGAAGATGGCCGAAGAGTGAAGTTCACCAACCAAGAGCTACCTGAAGACGTGGCGTTTATCACCGCGCAGCTTGAAGGTAATAAGGTCGTCCATTCAATCATATTAACCGAAGCAAAAAAAACGCTTAGTCGTGTAGAAGTTGAAAGTTATTTTCAGGGCGAGATTTCAATGAAGCAATAAGACCACTCCCTTTCACCGCAACCGCAATACTGCTAAACAAGGGGAAATGTCGGCAGACTTGAACGGTAAGATAAGCCTCACCTTAGCTGGCCAGGAGCCGATACCAAACTGGCGATATGTATTCTTAACCGTCTTTTCGATACAGGTGAGACATTCGTGAATTGAATTCCCATCCCTTGTTGATCGACTGAGTGCCGGACAACTCCCTGAAGTGAGATGTCCTGGTCTCCAGCTCGCAGCGTGAAGATAATTTCCGACCCAACCGGAAGGGGATCTGAGTCGAAGACAAAAACACCCTCTAAGCTTAAATCCCGGATGACCACGGACCTTTCTCCGTAAGCGATGTGATTTCCTGGTTTGGGTTGAAATCGCGGAGTGGCGCGTCTATCTTGTGGGGACATCGTCTTAGGCCGCCTCTTGTAACGACGAATTTAAAGTTCATCGTCGAAAGAGAAAGCGTTCATGAGTATACGAGCGTGGCTCAGGGACGAAACCGGGCAAGAAGACTAGTGTGTCTTATCAAAAAAGTGTAGCGGCCTGCCATGCTGGGCAAGCGCTTCACAATTTCATCTGCGAGGCGCGCCAAACAACGGGAATTGGGCTATCCTGCTCTCGTTTGCGATTGGAGGTATGGAAGCCCAGCGAATGTCGCCATTCTTTCAACGGTTCTACCGCGCAGTGCGCCGAGTCTTTCCCAGCTGCGTCACGCAGACGCAGGCAGTCGCGTTCAACACTTTCCTTGCTGCTTTCCCCATGCTCCTCCTGGTGTTGGGCACCGTTGCGAGCTCCGCCGCCTTCAAGCAAGCTCTACAAGGGATAATCGTGCGTTTGCGCCCGGTGCTACCTCCAGGGACCATTAATATTCTCAGCGCCTTTCTGTCACGGCACAATACGCACCCCTGGCAATGGGTCCTGTTGGGTATGGGTGGCACGCTGTTGGCGGGCACTCAAATGATGAAACTGTTGATGGAAGGGTTCCGAATGGTGCATGGCGACCGTCAGTGGCAGGGTGTCGTTGGAAGGCACATTCGCGCGCTTCTGTTGTTGAGTGCAACCATCGTGCCCTCCATTATCATCGTGAACTTGGTCGTATTCGGCAAACAGGTGCGCAATTGGATGCTGCATACCTCCTCGATGCCGGTGTTCATTCGCTTGGCTTGGAGCGCGGCTTACGTGGTTGCTTCTCTTCTGATTGCGATGTCCGTTCTCTCCGTCATTTACCGCGTGGGCCGGCCGGGCCGTCAGCGTTGGAGCTCGGTTGTCCCTGGCGCAGCCGTGGCTACGGTTCTGTGGTGGGTGGTCAGCATCGCATTGGGCTTCTATCTGCGCCACGTGCCGTACTCCGTCGTGTATGGAGGCGTGGCCGTGACGATTGGCCTCCTGCTTTGGATGCAGCTCACGGCGACGATCCTATTGATTGGCGCCGCCTACAATGCCGAACTGCGGAATACCTCGAACTGACTTCATTCCTCGACAGGAGTACACTGGGACCATATTTTGGCGGGCTCCACGCCCCGGCCAGGCCGGAGCGTTCAGCGTAATTGTAGAGCCCGCGCCCGAAGAAGTTCGACCACGGGAGGCAGCGATGAGCGAAATGCGCGTCGAGTGCTACGCCGGGTACCGAGCCGACCAGCGCCCCTTACGATTCATCCTGCGCGGGCGCACCTTCGAGATTACGGAAGTTGATGATCAGTGGTATTCGCCCGGCGCGATCTATTTTCGCGTCCGCACGCAAGACGGAGACTACTTTGTCCTGCGGCATGACGAAGCGCAGGACGTTTGGAGCTTGAACGCCTTTCGTTCGGCTCGCGAGCGGCAACCGTTGCCCGAGGCCCCGCAAGTGGGACTGACCTGAAAAAAGATGTGTGAATAGGGCTGGCTTGGCAAGCGGCGCGGCGCCTCGTCGCGCACCTGGAGCCTACGTACTTTACGAGCAACTGGTCGTTTCAACCCGCAACTTTTCCCATCGCCAAGGGTTAACATACGTGTACGACATCTGAGGCCTGCGCCCTCCTCCGCGCTCACTGTGCGAATGCCTGCAAAGGGAGCTGGAAACATGAAGAGAAAGCCGTCCTGCAAGATTGAATCTCTTTGCCGCCAGAAGAATACGGTCGCTGGATTGTCGGCGTTGATTCTCCTCGCTGCGTTCACCTTTGCCGCGCCCTTTTTGTCCGCTGGAAGGGACAAAGAAGATAAGAATAAATCTGCGGAATCGTCAAAGGCAACGAAGGGCCTCCCCATTCAAGATCTGACCGAGGACGAGGCCATCCTGCAGGCGCTGAACCGTCTGGGTTTCGGTCCGAGACCCGGAGATCTCCAACGCGTCAAGGAAATGGGCCTGCAGAAATGGATCGATCAGCAGCTTCGCCCCGATTCCCTCAACGACTCCGCGCTCGAAGCTCGCCTGGACCGTTTCCCCACACTAAAGATGTCCTCTTCAAAGCTCGTCGACGAATTTCCTCAGCCGCAGGTCGCCGCGCGGCGCGAGGGTATTTCCATCGAGGAATACCGCAAAGAGCAGCAGGCACATATGCAGGAAGTCATGGGGGCAAATCGCACTGAGGGCGACGACCAAGGCACGATGAATGACCAGATTCAGGCGAAGTTCGAAAAAATGGATACGGACGCGAATCCGGCGAAGGGCAACGGCCAAGGAAAGGGCGAGGGCGGCTTCGGCAACCAGATGTTCAATTATGCGGAGATTCACACGCCGCAGCGAATCGTCGCCGAACTCTCCATGGCCAAGGTGACCCGCGCTGTTTACAGCGAGCGCCAACTGGACGAGGAGATGGTGGATTTCTGGTACAACCACTTCAATGTTTTTGCCGCGAAGGGCGCCGATCGCTGGTTGATCACTTCATATGAGCGCGACGCCATTCGCCCGCACGCCATGGGGAAATTCCGCGATTTGCTCGAAGCCACGGCGAAGAGCCCCGCAATGTTGTTCTTCCTTGATAACTGGCTTTCCGCTGATCCAGTTGGATGGGCCAAGATGCAACAGGAACAGCAGCAGCGCCGCGAGATGCGCGGGCAGCGAATGGGTGGAGTCTTCGGCGGCGGGCCGTTTGGCAGGCCGCGTTTTCCGCGGGGACAACCCGCGCCGGTGAATGGAAGTCCGAATGACCCGAACGCAAAAGGGAAGCAGCACCAGGAGCGCGGTTTGAATGAGAACTACGGCCGCGAGCTGATGGAGCTGCACACACTCGGTGTCGATGGCGGATACACCCAGGAAGACGTCATCAACGTCGCGAAGGCTTTTACCGGATGGACGATCAAGCAGCCGCGGCGCGATCCTGAATTTCTCTTTGAAGACCGCCTCCACGACCAGAGCACGAAAACCGTCCTCGGCCACCAGATACATTCCGGCGGCATGAAGGACGGCGAAGAAGTCCTCGATATTCTGGCGCGCGATCCTCACACCGCGCATCACATTTCGTTTGAAATCGCGCAACGCTTCGTCTCCGACGATCCGCCGGCGCCGCTAGTGGACCGCATGGCGCAGACATTCCTGAAAACCGATGGCGACATCCGCGAAGTCCTTCACACGATGATCTACTCGCCCGAATTCTGGTCGAAGGATGTCTATCGGACGAAGATCAAGACGCCGTTTGAGCTGGTGGTTTCGGCCACGCGCGCGGTCGGCGCCGAAGTGGACGTGCCGCTCATGCTCGTGCAATGGACGAACCGCATTGGCCAGCCGCTCTATCAGTGCGAGCCTCCGACGGGCTATTCGGACAAGGCCGACGCCTGGGTGAGTACCGGCGCGCTGCTGAACCGCATGAATTTTTCGCTCGCCCTGACCGCGAATCGTCTCCGTGGGGCGCAGGTGAGCGTGGAAACTCTACTTGGCGATCAGGCGGCCACCGACCCTCACGCGACGCTCGACCGGGCCGTCCAGGCGCTGCTTGGCGGACAGGTGTCCCCACAAACTCGTGCGACGCTTGAAATGCAATTGGCCGATCCGCGGATTTTGCAGGCGAGCCTGGATGACCCTGTCAAGCAAGTGAACGCAGCCATGATCGCAGGGCTCGTGCTCGGCTCCCCCGAGTTCCAACGGCGATGAGGAGCACGCATCAGTTCAAGAATTTCTGTAGCGCCCGCCTTCAGGCGGGCATTGTACGTTCACACCTGTGCCCGCCTGAAGGCGGGCGCTACAAAATCGGGGCGATTTCCAGCAGGTTTGATTGCGGGAGGCGGTGAAGGAGCAAAACCATGAAAGTTTCTCGACGCGTCTTTGTAAAGAGCGGCGGAGTAGCGATGATCGGCATGAGCACGATTCCCGCATTCCTGCAGCGCGCGGTGGCAGCCACGCCGATGCCGAACAAGAAGAAACTTATTGTCCTCTTCCAGCGGGGAGCCGCCGACGGACTAAATATCGTTGTGCCTTTCGGCGAAGAGAATTATTACCGGATTCGACCGACCATCGCGATCCCGCAGCCGCGGCAGGGCGGCGAAGGCGCCGCCGTCGACCTCGACGGCTTTTTCGGCCTACATCCAAGTCTTGCGCCGCTTGGGCCGCTGTTCCGTAACGGCCAGCTTGCCATCGTGCACGCGGCCGGCTCGCCCGACACGACGCGTTCGCATTTCGACGCGCAGGATTTCATGGAATCGGGCACGCCTGGAGTGAAGTCCACCGATGACGGCTGGCTGAACCGCACCGTGCAGAGCGCGCACGAGGAAAACACATCGCCATTCCGCGCCGTGGCCATGGGTCCGAACCTCCCGCTTACGCTGCGTGGTTCAGCGCCTGCGATTGCGCTCGCTGACGTGAAGCAGTTCCGCGTGCTTAGCGAATCCAAGGCGGTCCAGGGCGGTTTCGAAGCGCTTTACGCACAAACGGTGGATAGAGTTCTGCGCGGCACGGGCACGGAAACGTTCGAGGCTATCGAAATGCTCCGCAAGGCCGATCCCTCGCGTTTCCAGCCGGAAAATGGCGCGGAATATCCGAAGAACCGCGTCGGCCAGACGCTGCAACAGGTGAGCCAGCTCATCAAATCTGACATCGGCATGGAAGTCAGCTTCGTGGATACGGGAGGCTGGGACAACCACGTGAACGAAGGCGGCGCGCAAGGGCAGCTTGCAAATCTTCTGCGCGACCTCGGGCAAGGGCTCGCCGCGCTGCACCAGGACCTGGGCGACCGCATGGAAGACATCGTCGTGGTGACCATGTCCGAATTCGGCCGCACCGCGCACGAAAACGGCAATCGCGGCACCGACCACGGCCACGCGAACTGCATGTTTGTGATGGGCGGACCAGTAAAAGGCGGAAAAGTTTACGGCAAGTGGCCGGGACTCGCCCCCGAACAGTTGAACGAAGGCCGCGACCTCAAACTCACGACAGATTTCCGCTCCGTGCTCGGCGAAGTCATCAGCGGCCACCTCGGCAGCAAGAATCTCCAAACTGTTTTCCCGGGCTTCGACAATAGTCCGGCCAAATTCCCGCATCTGCTAAAGGCATGATCGATCACCGGTAGAGAATCAGTTCTTCACGCCTCGCGCGTGACATCAGTTTCGAGTGGACGGACGTCACGGGCAATACGGTCGGCTTCACGGCCTCCCATAATTTCCAGGTCGTACCTCGTTTGCAGGTTCAGCCAGAATGTCGGTGAAGTCTTGAAGTAGCGCGCGAGGCGCAACGCCGTATCCGTTGTGATCCCTCGGCGCTCGTGGACAATATCAGCGACACGCGTCAGCGGAACGCGGAGATCGAGAGCCATCCGGTTCATGCTGAGACCTAGCGGCTTCATGAATTCTTCGCGCAGGATTTCGCCAGGATGGACCGGCTTTAGCTTCTTGGGCATGAAATTCTCCTAGTGGTAATCCGTGATCTCGACATGGCAGGCGTCACCGTCATCCCATTCAAAGCAGATTCGCCATTGATCGTTGATTCGGATGCTGTACTGTTTTTCTCGATCTCCGTGCAATCGTTCCAGCCGGTTGCCTTGGATTACCACCAGTGTGGCAAGGTCAGGAGCCGCATCCAGCATGACCAGCCTCCGCAGAGCAGTCCGTTCGATAGCTCTGAATTTCCTGGTTCGGTGGAGTCGAAACAGCCGTTCGGTTTCGGCCGAGCGGAAGGACTTGATCACAGAAGGATTCTATACTGCTTAACGTTAGCTGTCCACCAGTAAGGATGGTTTTGTTGTCGCCCGACGAAGGAGGGCAATCGGAGAAGCCGAAAACTGCAGAGCCAACTTCGCTTACGGGCAAACGCCCTGCTTGCATCCCCGCTTCTTTTCGTCCGGAATATCCGCAAATCGGGGAGGAACGAATCCATTACGATTCGGCATTTGTACTTTCGGCAGGGTCATCGCGTCCAGCACGTCGTCTTCCTTGATGATGTTGCTCTTGGCGAGGATGAACGCGGTAAGAGCGTATACCTCATTCGCGGTGAGCGTTCCGCTTTGGCCCCGAGGCATCGCCCGGTTGATAAAGTCCCAGACGGTCGTAGCATATGGCCAGTAACCGCCAACGGTTCTGACAGGTTTAAGCGTGGTAAGTGTCTCCGTGTCGGCTATGCCTCCTACCACGCGAGGGCCAATCTTGGCGCCTTCACCGTTTGGGCCGTGGCATACTGCGCATTTCGCGGCAAAGATTGGCGCGCCTTCCTTCGCCGTGCCTTGCCCGGGCGGGAGTCCCTTCCCGTCAGGTCCGGCAGAAATATCCCAGGCCTGAATTTCCTCCTTCGTTGGCGTTCTGCCGACATTCGTGTAAGAGGGCGTCTGTGCCAGCGAGGCCGTCGCGGCAAGCAAGGCAATCCCAAAAGCGAGGCGGTTAGAAAAGCGCATTTTTCACACTCCCATCCCGGTTTACCTTCCAGGGCTGGATGGCGTTGAAGTCGCCCACGACTTGCGCGGTCTTTTTAAAAAAGTCCACATCGACGCCCCAGATCT
>WNEY01017360.1_pt1 | contig 11601 bp, 6 predicted proteins | sample 5400531 | NCBI WGS metagenome assembly WNEY01 (sample SAMN13153338, study PRJNA577476) | soil metagenome | isolation source: 200 cm saprolite under Douglas fir tree site 1 | place: USA:California | collected 2015-04-18
TAGGTGTGGTAACCGTTGCTTACGCCCTGTACAGTCTCGGATATCAGCTGCACGAGTTTGCGCTCAACGCCCCCACGGGTAGACTCGTGGCAGTGGCTCTTTCTCGCCTGATCGCAATCTCGATACTGTCTACAGGAATAGTGTTCTGTACGCGTAACTATTTCGCAGTTCGACACAATTTCGTGATAAACCGCCTCCGTCAAAACGCGCTCAGTACCTTCGAAACATTTGTGAAAGCCGCTCGCGATGATCAGACTAAAGATGGCGTCCTCGTCCAGGCGACCCGATCTATCTTTGCACCGCAGACTACCGGCTAACTTAAGGGTGAAAACGACCCTCCGCAGGCCAACCAGATTATTGAAGTAATACGCGGTCTTGCGAGCACAAAGCAATGAGAGCCAATAATGGAACTCCTGGGCATTTTGCGGATTGAGCGTTATTAGAAAGAATGCGGCTCGTGATGTGTCAAAACCCTATCGGATGCAGGTAAGGCCGAGTGGCTTATCTGCCAGAGGTTAGAGGCTCATTGTGCTTGTGCGCAAACCACAACCTTTCGTCACAGAAGGGCTAGGGCCCCCGATCCTCATCCGAAAGGCGCGCCGACTGCCGGCGAGTGTCGACTTGACTGGAGCGAATAATGGTGCGCCGCCCGCCGCACGGCGTCGCAATGAACTGATGCTGGATGACGCAAGATTCGCATGTATTCGGGACTGCCCGTCGACGCGCTGACTTCGGCACTTTTGGCAGCGACAAGCTGACCAGGACCTCTGAAGACGCCAAGATTCCAAGCGGGGCTCAGGCTTGAGAGTACTAAGTCTTGGTTGCAAGCCAGTTCCCATATCAGGGTTGGACTGGCGGAAGACTCGCTGAGCCAGACGTGTTCAAGCACGCCGGATGACCGAACCCGCTGGGGCTATTTCCGGTGCCACCGTTTGGATTTGGAGTGATGTCGAAAATAATGTTATCAGGATGTGCGGAATCCCCGGCGAACAGGCTCGCGGGCCCAGGAACGGCCGGTAGGGGGCCAGAGGCGGCCATGTGGTCCAACCCCAAGACATTTCGTACGTGCCAGGCGATATTGTGGTCCGCGCATGACGTGTCCCCACTCACCCCGATACCCCCGACGATCCGATGGCCCGCGGCGTAAAGCGCGAGGCCACCACCAAACACATTTATCCCCCCGATCTTGCGTGCGACCATCGGGTCGGACGCAGTGCCGTAGAGCGACGACGGTCCCGCATAGGCGACGGTCGTGTCGACGGGATTGCTGTGCTGCAGGCCGTAAAGGCTACCGCCGGGCTGCACGGCGGAATAGAGGTTCGCCGTGGAAAGTGCCAAGCCGTCCGGCTGGCCGGAGCCGTTGCTGTTCGACGAACTGTCCAGGCTAAAAGCGTTGGCGGTGTTGGCCTTTTGGGCGGAGATTACCCGACTGCCGGGCCACTGGGCGCCGCGGTTCACACCCGAGAACGCCACCGCGCAGACGACCCCGTCGCGGTCCACTACGGTCGCCCACATCTGATTGTTCAGGCCGCTCCCTTCCACGACAGTGGCCGAAGCAAGAGCGGTCTTCAGCGCGGAAAAGCCGGGAAGCCCTGCGCATGTGCTAGAGTCCTGACCCTGATTATTGCCGGACTGGGCCGCGCCCATTCCGACTGCTGTACAAGCCAACGCCACAAGAACAGCAGCTTTCCTGATGTATAGCTTTCGAATCATTTTTTCCTCCCGATTTCAGTGACCGCACTCCGCGTGAGATAGACTTACAGCCCCTCTTGTGAAGACCGGCTCGAAACAAGTCACCGGTCAGCTCACGCCAGCTAGGATTACCATTTTTAGCCCTAAGACCACTGCAACTATATAACAGGCCGCCATCCTTTGAAAGGTGCTAATACGCTCCCTTGGGGCGTCATCTCTCGGGTGACTCCTCCAAAACTTCTCTGCCCGTCGTTTTACGACGCCAGTTGCTCTCCGGTTTAATGCGCCTCTTTTCGCACCGGCTCTCCGACCGCCGTCCCGGTAACCCCCAGTCGCGCGCTTATCGCTTCGCCTTTCTTCGTTCGCGAGACCATTCCGCATTCATTCAAACCGGGAATTTCCCTGCCCGCCGACTTGTCCCCGGTAAACGTACCGGGCAGATCCGCGCCGCTGTCAGGATTGTTGGCGATCTCGCGTTCACCCTTTTCCAACCACCTGCGGGCTGCAGCCCGAGCCGGTTCCAGATCATGACCCGCAACACCGATCAGAGAGTAATAAGCTCCTCGCTCCTCATCCTGGTCCGGCAGGGCAAAAAAGTCCATGCCAAGCGTCGAGAAGCCGTTCGGATAGAGCTTTAAGGAATCTGCATCCACCTCATGCCCCTGGCTGTTGGCCCAGCCTATAGGCCAGTGATCCCAGGACTTCGATCCCCAGATCTCTGCCACAAAAGTGTGGTCTTTAAGTTTTGTATACGCATGCCGGAATCCAGACGCGTCCCCGAAAACACAGAAGGGCGACCCATCCACCATCGTGTCCGCCATGAGCACACCGGGAGAGTTCTCAAGATCTTGCCTTTCGCACCCCGTCCGCCTGTGGGTTGAGTCCAGGAGAGTATTCGGCTTATGCTTCCAGTAAACGTCATATCGTTTCTCGGAGAAGACGTCGAGGACCGCCAGCGCATGATTCTCTCCGGTCGATGGGTCTTTCTGCAACACATCGAACCAGAGCTTTCCGACCGGACACATCCCGATGAGTTCAATCGGTTCGCGGCTGTAACCCCTATAGTCTCCCGGAAGCAAAGTTTCATACATTTGCCTGCGGACAATCAAACCATTCGGATACGCCCAGAAATCTTCGGTGCCGCGGAGTGCTCTCTGACCCCTCACGATATTTACCGCAAAGTAGGTCCAGCGTACCCAGACTCGGTTTGGCCCAGACTCGATAATGCTTACAAAGCTGCTACTTTCCTTTCGTCCCCATTGGTTCATTAGCTCAGCCCAGCCAGTGTTCCCTTCAAAAAACTGGTAACACATCGCAGCGCCCGACATTAGCTCGAACCAGGGGCAGTAACTCGCCTCGTGAGAAAATACGAACCTATACGGGAAGTCCTTCCAGAAAATGACGTAGGCTTTGCGAGGATTCAAATCAGCATGGGGCGGGCTGGGAACCAAGGGGCCTTTGTAGTTGCCATAGACGTAATCCGTGACTTCTACGGCCGAGACTCCATCCGTCTTCGTCCTGGCCAGCTCCGCCATCGTAAGGGACCTCGGCCTGGCCAGCAGAGGCGAGATCCTTTCCGCCGCCATCTGCATTACTAACTCGACGGTTCGGCTCTCTGCAGCTGCCAGTTTCACCCGCGGCGCCTCGTTCGTCTTGAGCCCTTCCCCCTTCGCGTTGATCGTGTAAATGCCCGGTGGAAGCTCCCCGATCGTGAACCTGCCATACTCGTCGCTCTCCACCTGACGGCTGAAACCCGTTTCAGAATTTGTTACGGTAATGATGACGTCAAAAAGCGCGGCATGAGTAGGATCAGTTACCGTCCCTTGGACTTTTCCAGAGCTGGTTTGCGCAAAAAGCAGCTTCGACCCACCCAGCAGTACGACGCACACCAGGATCGAGCCTAACCCTAGGAAGCACTTGACCAGCTTGCGCGGTCTCATTTCAGCTCTTGGCCACCCTCAGAAACCTTTCAACGGTGCAATTCTTCGTTGATCGATCACTTCGTCGGCCTCAGGGCAGCGTTTTGCGAACGAGGCTTTTCGCCGGGATCGTTAACTCCGTCACGACGTCACCAGTTTCCAGGTCGATCAGCTTACCGCTTGCAGCCTCGGCTGCGGCGGCGAGCACCTCGTGCCCGTCATCATACGGAACTACCAGCCAGAACACCGGCCGGTCTGAAATCCACGAGAATTTCTCCTGCAACGCCTCCGGCACGACGACTTGCTTCCACCGGCTTTCTACGCGAACCGTCGTGTACAGAGTTCGATCCTTTCGCACCGCGAGCATCGTCAGCGGATACCCGCGATAGGGCATCTTTGACACCGCCACCCAGTTCCATCCTTCCGGCAGCGCCGGCTCCACCCGCAGACTCGCCGCCTGAGGCGTCAGGCCCAGAAATCCTTCCAGAGACGCCCAGATGAATATCCCCGGAACGAACGGGCTCAACGGCATGCCCTTCTGTACGAGATCGTCTCCGTTGAAATACTCGGGAAACTCACCTGGGACTACGTTCGAGTGGGGAGCGTCTTCGGGTTCGGAAAGCAGGAATGTTCCCTTCAGGCCCTTCAGGGCCAAGTCCGGCAAGCCCTGCGCGGCTGCGGCACGGGCCACCCATAGGGCAAGATTCGGCCACACGCCGCCAAGCAGTCCATAGTTCTCGGGGGTCGCCCGGGGCTGATATTCCTTTTCCATCGAGCTGACGCTGCGGATTCCGCCCGCGCCGCCCCCGGTGCTCGCCCAGAACCGGTCGCTGAAAAGCTCCTGCATGATCGCTCGGCCCGTCGCATGGTCCGAAACTCCGTAGAGCACGGGAAACAGAAGATCCGCGGTCATCTCGGCCACCGGCTCTCCTGCCGGATTGATATTCAAATAATAGAAATGATTCGAAGGCTCCGATGCGCGAAGGTGCTTTTCGATCGCCTGCCGCAAATCCTGGGCGGCAGCTTCGAACCGAGCACGGTTTGGCTCGTCACCCATCTGCCGGGCGAGATGAGCCATCTCGAACAAAGCCTGGTAGCATTCGGAGTTGACTTCGGTCACGGCGCCGGAAAGGTTGTAATTGCTGATGGCGTTTCGCCACCCGCACAGGCCACGAACAAAAGTATCGGTCGAGGTGCACCAGACCAGACCGTAGCGGTTGTTCTTCCCAACCCGGCGTTGCGAAAGGATGTAGTCGGCAGAATTGAGAAGCGAGGGATAGACGGCACGCAAAAAGCCCTGGTCACCCGTTAGCGAGTAGTAGTGATGGGCGGCCATCATGAGCAGCGGCGTATTATCGTTGATGTTGAGACCGTAGTCGTCTTTGAAAATGGGATCCCGCGAAGCCGCCATGTATTCCATGAATTTGCCGCTCAGCTCGAGTCCGTGCTGAAACCAGAACTCGAGGAGAATTCTTGACCAAGGCTGGCAGTAGTAGCTGCTGCCTGCCAGGTACCAATAGGAATCCCGTCCGACGACAATGTCGGTGGGAGGGTTGTTACTGAAAGCGGAGCCCCACTTGTAATCCTGTTGCATGCGCAGTTGATTGATCTTGGCCCACTGGTAGCCGCGGTTCACGACGGGATCGGGCGTCCAGAGCTGAGCCGAATCGAGATATCGCCCGATGGCCAAGCGCGACTCGTCCAGAAGGTCATGGACTCGTGTGAGATGGGTTCGAAAACCGGGAGAATCGGATCTGTAAACATCGAAAATAGTGTTAAGAAGATTGGTTTTCCCGCCCTCAGCTCCCTTCAGGGAGTAAGCGAAAGACAAAGCGAATTGCCGGCCGTCACGCTCAGGCGCCCAAGCAAATTCAGTGAGCAGTTCGACATTGCGGCGATGGCTTGTGGCCGCCTGGCCCGCTGCGCCAAGGTCGCCGAAGTTCATGCCCTCCGCGAGGGCTTGGCGCGTTTCGAGCGAACGCAGGTTACTGCTGCCCCACAGAACGGCAACCGCCCCGTCGGGATATTCAACCGCGGCGTAAGAATGTCCCTTATAATAAGGAAATGGGCCGAACGCAGGTAATTGTTTTCGAACGGAAGGAAGAACTTTTTGCGAATTGTCGTCTCACCGAGATTCAGTTCGGTCTCTTGGGACGCAGGCGTGAAAGTCGTGTTGACAGGAGAAAAAGCGCCACCCTCGGCGGAGGTTAGACTGACATTCCAGCCAATCAAGTAATAAGTCTGATTGGTCGACTCCTTCAAGCCGAAGCGGACAGAACTCGAATCGCTCAACAAATCCGTCTTGCTGTCCAGGGTGGCGTAACAACTTCTATTTCCTAGAGACTGACCTGCCTTGAGCTGGTTGACCGAGTAGGTGTATGTCAGCCCATGAACGGCCTTGGCTGCGAAAATATTCTCCAAGCCTTGAAGAGCTACGACGGCGACCACAAGCAGAAGAGAGCGCTTCAGCATCCCACTCTCGCGATAAGCCTTTAGGGGTGGATCCTCGACACACCCCAAAAGAATTTTTTCAGCAGCAGGTCAGTTTGGACGGGAGATTTTCTTTTCGTATGCCTCCCTCCGTTTCTGCTTCTCAGCGTTCACAAAACTGAACAATTCCTCAGCTTTTTCTCTGTTTCCCATCTTGGCGTAAAGGAGGCCCAGCTGGTAGTGCGCCGCTTCGTGGCCGCTATTGATCGAGATTGCTTTTTCGAGCTCTGCCATCGCTTCAGAGATATGACCTTGCTGCGCGTAAATAGTGCCCAAATCAGAGTGGGCGTCAGCATGGACGGGATTGAGCCGCACGACTTCCTGGAGAAGCGGAACGGCCTCCTCGGCCCGTCCCGTGTGCGAGAGAAGCACCGCAAGTTGGAAATAAGCCGGATAGTAGATGGGCCGAGAGGCAATGGCCTTCCGGTAAGCTGCGATAGCTTCCGCGCGCTGGCTGAGCTTTTCGTAAGCCCGGCCCAGGAAAAGTTGGGCCTGATTAAAATCCGATTGCATCCGGAGTGCCTTCTCGAAGCTCCCGACGGCGCCCGAGTAATTCCCCAAGTTGAATTGGCTCAAGCCCAGCGAAAAGTAAGTCTCGGGCGAGTTTGAATCGCGGGCAAGCGCCCGCTCGAGGATCTTGATGGCCGACTGATTGTCACCGGCTTTCTGGAAAATGCCGGCGAGATTGAAGTAGTAACGAGATTGCCCAGAGTCGAGAGTTACAGCTTTTTCGACAACTCGCGCGGCCTCTGGAAATTGGTTGAGGCCGGTGTAGCACATACCCAGCAGGTTGAAATATTCCGGCTTGTCCTTTCCATTCTCTGCTTGCTGGCTTAACACCTTGAGGGCTTCGTCGTATTTCTTCTCCAAAAACAGGACCTCTCCCATCGTATAGTCGGTCCTGAAACTCGCCGAAGTCTTCTCCCTGAGACCTGAAAGGAGCCTTCTCGCAACCTCCAAATAGGCAGCCGCACTGCCGCTCTCCCCAGGATCCGCCTTGAAAGCCGTGACCAAGCGGTCGATCGAATCGAGAGCGCGGTCGGACTGGCCCGTGAGGAAGTCAGCCTGGGCAAGGGACAGGAGGACCGCAGGAGTCTCGGGCGCAAGCCCGTCGGCTTTCGCCAGGCATTCTCTCGCAGCCTCGAATTGGTGATTCTGAAGGAACAAGACACCAACACTGAAAAATGCCGCCGCATCGTTTCCCGCCAAACGCGTGATCGCCTGGGCAGCCTTCAGTCCCTCGTCATTCCGGCCCAAAGCAAAATAACAGCGCACGAGATTAGAAAGGACCGCAGGATCGTTCGGGGCAATCGAGCTTGCCTTTCCGAGATAACTGACGGCTTTGGAATACGACCCCTGCTGCGTGTAAATGACCCCGAGATTGTAATTAGCCGTCAGGTCGTTCGGCCGAACCCTGAGGGTCTGGAGGAATTGCTCGACCGCGAGGCTGATCTTCCCTTGCCGGAAGCAGGCGGCTCCAAGATTGTTCCGGGCGGAGGTGAAGCTGGGGCTCAATTTCAATGCGGTTTCATAATATTGGAGGGCCTGGTCTGAGCGACCCGTCTGATCGCAAATAAAACCCAGAAGGTTGTAGGTTTGGGGATTGTTGGAGTTCAAGCTGGCCGCCTGAAGTAGTTCCGCTTCGGCGCGGCGGGGGTCGCCGCTCTTAAGATAATTTTCCCCCGCCTTAAGCGAGGCCGCGGCTCTTGCTGTCGCATCCTGTGCCAGGACGGGGCAAGCCCAAAGCGCGGCGCCCAACACCAGCGTTTTACAGATTCGCCCCGAGATTCTCATCGAGTGCTCGCAGGACTCCTTGCGAACTTCAGTTGTAGTTGCTCGGGCTGGGCAATATTGACGTCGAGCCAGAGCGTGTGGCCATCCCAGGCATATTCCCCCGGCTTGAGCGAACGGCCACCGAACGTTACCGACAACAACGCCCCGGGTGCACCGCGCAACTCGAAAACAGGATTTACGCACGCCACCGCCGGCTTGAGGACAACGGTAACGGCGGCGGCGTCCACGACCAGACGAATCGCCCGGCGCTCGGAAACATAGGAGTCGATTTCCAACCGCCCTCCCTTGATTTCGAGCGACGGAGGCACAGTGAAGCTTCGCGCCCGATCAAGAAGCTGTGCGTCGCTGGCATCCGTCATCCCAATGAGCCACGCCCATCTCTGAACAGTCATGAGCCTGGAACGCCCCAGGGTGTCGAGTGTTTCGATCTGGGCGGTGCTGACCGGATTCGGCCGGCTGTGCAGTCCCCAGGAAATCACGCTGTTGTGGGACGGACTGGCAAAGATCCGGTCATCGATCGTCCATCCCGTGGATTTGCCTCGGGCGAGCGGCCAGTGACTGCCCCAATAGTCCGGTGTGACCATGACACCGCGGTCAAAAAAAGGGGGAAAGATGACCGGTGCGATATGGGTATCCAGAGGATTGAAATAAATGGGAGTCGCAACCTCATCCTTGTGCAAACGAACTCGATAGATGATCGGCGTGCCCTCGGCCTTCTTCACCATTTCGGAGGGCCATTCGCGTTTGCCCTCTTCATCTTCGGGATAAGGAAAAGAGGTTTCACGCTTGCTTCCGTCAACGAAAAGTATGTCGACGATGTTCGAGGGAAGAAAGCTGAAGGGAAATCCCGCCTGGGGCGCCAGGATGATGATCTCACTCAGCTCGTATTCGACCCCCGGACCGCGTTTAAGGGTGAGCGCGCGCGTCCCGAATCCGTCCGGATAAAAATAGAAGTCTTCGGTTGCCTCGTCGCCCCACACCTTGTAGAGGAAATCGCACGACTGGTAGGTCCAGCGAACATGGACTCGGGCGGCGGTTGACTCAATAATCTCTACACGGCCATAACGCAATTCCTTGTCCATCAGCGGCTCGACCGAGTCCACAAATCCGCCCGGCGGAGGCGAAGTTTCGGCCCACTCATAGCTCATACCCGTATCGTGCTTCCCGGCCCAGAATGGGATATAGCTCGAGCCCCGCCAGAAGACGAAGCGGGAGCCATTAGGGAGCGAGACGACGACATCCCGGAGTTCCGGCGCCCAGGCGTCCTCGTAACCCATCGAAGAAAACGCGCCGCTCTTGAAGTCGCGAACAGAAATGGGCGCGTCGAAACGCAATTTGGTATACATCGCGCCAAACTCAGGCCAGTAAGGAAGTTTGTTGACGCGCGAAGTCTGGATTTTCTTTTGCCAGAGCTCTTTTCCGTCCGCGTCCGAGATGGCCACGTGTAAAACATCGCGTTCAGTGGACGACGCTGAGGGCAAGCGAAGGCTGACCTGAGAGCGGCGTTCCATGCCTAATCGAATGGCCTCGGTGATTTTTTCTCCGGGCAAGGACTCGAACCAGGCCGTCACGCGCGCGCCGGGCAAATCACGATCGCGGCTGATGGCGGCGACGTCCACGAAAGCCTTTTGACCGGCAGCTAGTAGTAGCCAATCGGCCGGGAACAATACCATCCCCAGATCCACGGGATTCATCAACTGTTCAGGCTGCGCAACGGCATCCGCCTCGAACATGGGTGGCTGAATTTTTTCCCGTGTCAACTCGACCAGTTTGCCTTGAAATCTGCATTGGGCGAACAAAGCCAGCTCGTCCGGATACGCATCAAACGTGACTCTTTCAAAATAGCCCGTCCGGTCTCTCCTTTGGTGATTGATTTCAGTCAGAGCGTATCGACCCACTTCCTTGCCGCGGAGGTAACCGACGAGCGAATACTCGCGGGCGAGCCCCTTCTCCGAAGTCACTTCCACCAATGCAGTCAGCGGCTGGCCAACCCGATCGAGCCCAAACGGCGGCCGCCACGGATGGCCGGGATCGACATGAACGCGGGCCTCGACGTTTTCGCTGCAATCGTCTTGTGCGGCGATGGGAGACACCGCCGTCAAGCCCAGACAAAAGATGAGGAAAAATCTTATCCTAAGCATGATCTGCATCTCTTCTATTAGTATTTAGGCGGGATGCCCACCGCGGCGAGTTGTTCCCACATGATCTTTTTTTGGCGCCCTGCCAAGATTCCGTGATGTCTTAACTCGCGATCGGTGGATAACCGACGCCTCGATGTTTGACCCGAGCTCCCGCCCCCTTACTCATCGTACCGACGCCCAGGTCTATCTCCTAGGAAATTACGTCTATGTGATCTAAACCCGCTCCGGAGGAGCCCTTATTCGAGCCGCAGGACAAGGACGTCCTGATAAGGCACGATTACCCGAATCGAGTTCTCTTCCACAGGCAGCTCAGCCTGGCGGTGGATGTCTGTGGCCCGGCGAAAGCGGGCGGGAACCTCGATGCGAGCGGCTTGCTCTTCATCGGTGTCGTTGAAGACTACCAGCAGACTACGATTGGAGCCTTCGATCAGTCTGGGGCGCAATTTTTCCGAAGTGACCGTCGGCCGGACCACCCGAGTGACCAAGCCTCGGAGCAAATCGATTCCGCGGTCGCTCCCTGCGGCGATGCTAGCGCCGAGATTCGTGCCGAAGTAATAGACCCGCCCCTTTCCCCGTTTTTTCATCGCTCCCACCGGAAAACCCTGGCACCGGGCAATGACCGTGGAGGAAGTTATTTCAATTGGGGTCAGAAAAGTGTGCGCCTTGACTCGGGCTGAAATCGGTTCCGAGAATTCGATTTCGGGCTCGAAGTAAATCCGTTCCGCCTCGGGAAGCCCGCGCGGAACCACGAGCGGCTGCTTCTCAGTCCCCGAGCGGATGAAATAGCTCTCGGTTTCGCGGTAACCAAAAGCTTCGTTGAGCCCGTAGGGTGGGACGACGGGATTGTAAAAGGTACGTTCGTCAAATAGCCCGAAAGCGGTTTCAAGGACCAAAGTTCCGCCCGCTTCGACAAAGTGTCGCAACTGTTCGCAGGTTTGCTTCTTGCCGATCAGGTGCCAGGGGACGATCAAAACCTTGTAGTCGGACTTGCCCAGGCCGGCAGGCTCGATGAAATCCACCCAAAGATCGGCGTTCCAGAGCGCCTTGTAGTAGCCCCGAAACGATTCCGTCGATACATCCTCGTCGCCACTCATCGCGTAAGCCAACAGGGCATTATCCTGATCGAAGAGAATCGCAACCTCGGGTTTAGGGCGATAGTCCTTCAGGATGTCCCAGTGCGCCTGAATCAAGCGGTTATTCTTCGCAGCTTCTTCGACGCGTTCGGTCGGCGCGCCGCTCCGGGCGACAAGACCGAATCCCGTTGCTTCCGTCCCTGTGGCCTCAGCGTGATAAGTCCAATAGAGGATTCCCTTGGCCCCTGCGGCCACGGCCAGCCAGTTCCAGAGACGAATGTCCTGAGCCCGCATCTTGGGGCTGCGCCACAAGCCGCCGCTTCCATGGCCGCCTTGGAGCTCGGTCATCCAGAAATCTTTCCCGCCAGCATTCGACCGCGTGATCTCGAATTTGGCTGCCCCGGCAAAGACCGCGATGCCGAACCAACGGGGAAAGAGCGAGAGCCCCCAGGTCTCCACCACTTCGGCAAGCCGCCAGGCATTGGTGCCGAG
>WNEY01003637.1_pt1 | contig 11600 bp, 9 predicted proteins | sample 5400531 | NCBI WGS metagenome assembly WNEY01 (sample SAMN13153338, study PRJNA577476) | soil metagenome | isolation source: 200 cm saprolite under Douglas fir tree site 1 | place: USA:California | collected 2015-04-18
GTGGCCGAGCGTGCGAGGATCCGGCGGAGCGATTCGACTTCGGGCAACTCAGGCATCGGGGGCGCGGTCCTCGTGCGCGAGCGGTTCGAGCGAGCGAGCGAGGCGGACGAAGTCGGTCACGGAAAGCGTCGCGGCGCGGGCCGACGGATCGATTCGCGCGGAGTGGAGCACGGATTCGACGCGATCGGGCGTCAGGCGAAGTCCACCACATAGTGCGTTGCGAATCGTCTTGCGCGGAGCGGAAAAGGACGCGCGTATCGTCGACAGCACCGCGCGTTCCTCGCCGGGGTGAAAAAGAGGCGCGCGCGGCGCGAATACGATTACTTCGGCGTCGACCTTGGGCCGCGGATGGAAATTGCCGGCGCCGACGCGAAAATGAGAAAGCACATCCCAGTAGAGCGCGGTGTAAACGCTGAGCGCGCCGTAAGCACTCGCGCCGGTGCGGGCGCGAATCCGCTCCGCGACCTCGCGCTGGAACATCAGGACCATCCGCGCGATCGCGGCTTGATGACTGCACAGGCCTTCGAGGATCGCGGCGGCGACGTTGAAGGGGAGATTGCCAATTATTTTCAGCGGCTGACGTTCGTATAGTTCGCGAAAATTGGTCTTGAGGAAATCGCGCGCGATGATCGAGACGCGAGGGTCATGCTCGAAACGCGCGCGGAGCCGTTCGGAGAGCCGCGGATCGAGTTCGACAAGGGCGAGGCGGCGAATCGGGCAGCGTGCGATGCGCTCGCTCAGGATGCCGAGGCCGGGGCCAATCTCGATCACGTCGTCGCCGGGAGTGAATTCGGCGGCGGCGACGATACGGTCGGCGATACGGGCCTGGACGAGGAAATTCTGCCCTTTCGATTTGAGAGGACGTACACCCGCGATCGCGAGCGCCGCGGCGGAGCGGAGCGGACTGATAATCGGTGGCGATGTTTCGTCGCGCATCGGGTTAGTCAGGATGCGAACAGGGCGCGCTCACAGTGGCAGGTTGGCGGAGGCGTCGATGGTGAGCGGGTCGGATTCGCCCCGCAGAAGCCGGTAACTGCCGGCGAGCGCGATCATCGCGGCGTTGTCGGTGCAATACTTGAGCGACGGCGCGACGAGACGGCGGCCGTCGGCGCCCGCGGCGTCGGCAAGGCGCGCGCGCAATCGCGAATTCGCGGCGACGCCGCCGGTGAGCACGATAGTATCGACGTTGAGTTCGCGGGCGGCCGCGATCGTCGGCCGTATCAGCATCTCGACCACCGCCTCCCGGAAGCTTGCGGCGAGATCCTCACGCGAGGCCGCCACGCCCGCCTCGCTTGCGAGGAACATTGCGACCGCGGTCTTGACGCCGCTGAAGCTGAAATCGAACGGAGCGCCCTTCACGCGCGCGCGCGGAATTTTGACACTGCGCGGATTTCCGTTGTGGGAAAGGTCGTCGATGATTTTGCCGCCCGGGTATCCGAGGCCCATCAGCTTCGCGACTTTGTCGAAGGCTTCACCGGCGGCGTCGTCACGCGTCGAGCCGAGACGGCGATAGCGGCCGAAATCCTCGACGACGAAGAGAGCGGTATGGCCGCCGGAGACGACGAGCGCGAGATACGGCATCACGAGCTCGTGCTCGAGCATCGGGGCGAGCAGATGGCCTTCGAGATGGTTGACGCCGACTATCGGCAGGCCGGTCGCCTGCGCGAGCCCCTTCGCGCACATCAGGCCCACCAATAGCGAGCCGACCAGGCCGGGTCCGCGCGTTACTGCTATACCGCCGACGTCGCCCAACGCGCATCCTGCCGCGCCAAGCGCGCGCTCGATTACCGGCAGAAGGGTTACGACGTGATTGCGGGAAGCCAATTCCGGAACGATACCGCCGTACGCGCGATGAATGTCGTCCTGGTTGGCGACGGTGCTCGAACGGATGGCAGCAACGCCGGGGCGTGTCGTTTCAATTATTGCCGCGGCGGCGTCGTCGCACGAAGATTCGATTCCTAAAATCAGCATCGGATCAGACTCGCGAATATGTAATCAGGTGCGTCATCGTGGACGCGATTAAAGCGTATCGTCAATGAGCGGGCTGAGGAGGCGCCTCAGCCGGCGGAGGCGGCGGTTGCTCCGGCGCCGGCTTATCGGCAGAACCGTCGGGCGGCGGCGGTGCGGAATCGACGTTCGGCGCCGCTGCGTCGAGGCTGCCGGAGGCCGGCACATTCGGCGCGACGCGTCCGTATCCCACGCGCGCCATCACGTTGTTGGGCGCGGCGCTCAGGGCTTGCGAATAAGCCTTGGCGGCGTCGCTTAATTGCCCGGCCTCTTCGTAACAGGCGCCCTCGCGGCTCAACGTTTCAGCGAGCCAATCGGGGCGCGACGCGAAGCCGATTTCGGCGCGCTTGAAGAAAGTCATCGCTTGCTGGCAATTGCCCTTAGCGACGTAAGAACGGCCCAGCAAGAAGTACTCGAACGGGTTGCCGGGATCGATGGACACGGCGCGCGCCAACGTGCGAATCGCCTCATCGGTCTTTTTTTCAGCGAGTTGACGACGGGCCTCCTCTGTGAAGCGGAGTGATGCGGCAAGCGCAGGGGTCGCCGCCTTGGTGATTTCGGGCGCAAGGGAGGCGCTTAAGTCGGGGCCGGCGCTCACGGTGCTGACGTCGAGGGCGGGGGGCGGCGAGGCCGAGCTGTCGGCTGAGCTACCCGGGGATGCGGAAGCGGATGCGGGCGCATCCGGGCTTGCCGGAGGAACCTCCGCCGCGCCTGGCGCGGCGGAGGTTCCTCCGGCGGAATCGGCGGGAGCGCGGGCGGCGTCAGATGACGCCGCCCCCGCTCCCACCGTTGCGGAGTCACCCGCCGCCCCGTTCGGGGCGGCGGGTGACTCCGCGCGGGGCGGTGCATGCGACGGGGCGACTTTGCCCATGGGAGGCACCCGGTGAGTGACAGGCGGAGCCGCGCCCACGTCAGCGGGCGCGGCTCCGCCTGCCACGGGGGAGGACCGGGGCGTTGTGTCTTCGGGCACGGATGCTTGCGGGGCGTCGGCACTTGGTGTCACTTGTTGCCAATCATCCATCCATCCGGGGCGTTCGTTGCCGGGGGCGTCGGCGGGCGAGGCCGTCGCTGCCGGGCTGTTTAACGAGCCGGGCAGCTCTGCTGGCGGAACATTTTGCTCCGCGAGACCGACGAAGAACAGGTGCGGTGATATTTGAGCGGGCGCGGTACTGTTCGCGAGTGACAACGCGTCGCGCTGGCCGTTATGGGTAGAGACGGTCGCTGCCGTTGCGGCGCCCGTCGGCCGCATCAGTGCGGTGAGCGCGGCGCTCGGGCACAGCGCAAGGAAAAGGCCGACTGCGGTCGCCAGGAAATGCAGCGCTGTTCGTTTCGACATCAGTCGTTCGGTGAAGCTTCGGGTACTGCTTCCCAATTGCCGGCGTCGGTCGGCGGCGTTCCTATATGTCCGTCTGTAGCCCCATCCGGCAAAGCGCCGGCAGGCGAGGTGTGCGACGAGGCAGCGGTAGTGCCTGACGAGGCTGCCGGCGAAGTATGGAAGGGGCATTGCTGTGTCGGCGCCATTTCTGTGGGGAATACGCCCTTCATGCTTATCGGGCAATACGGGCCGGCGAGGTAGCCCGTTAACGGATCGATCTGTGCGGTCACGATCCCCGGCGGAACCGGGAAATCGGGCGCCGGACGCGACGCAGTCGCGGCCTTCATGAACATAGTCCAGGCCGGAAGCGACGCTTCCGCGCCGGTAAGCCCCAACTTCTCCTTTTGATCGAAGCCAGTCCAGACGACGGTTAACAGGTTCGGAGTGAAGCCGGCGAACCACGCGTCCATCGAATCGTTGGTGGTACCGGTCTTGCCCGCCGCGGGCCTCGTGAAGCCCATCTTGCGGGCTCCTTCGCCGGTGCCATGGTTAATCACCTGCTCGAGCATGAAATCGATAGTGTACGTGAGTTGCGGTGAGAGCACCTGCTGGGCCTTGAGTTCATGCCCCTCGATGACCTTGCCCTTCTGGTCGACGACGGCGGTAACCCCGTATTGCGGCACTTCCATTCCCTCGTTGGCCATGATCGCATAGGCCTGCGCCACCTGCATCGGCGATTCTTCGATTCCGCCCAGCACGATCGACGGATAAGACGGAAGGTTGCCGAAGCCGAGCTTGGAGGCCATCTCGCGAATGCGATCGAGCCCGACCGCGTCGGCTAGGCGCGAAGTCGCCGAGTTGAGCGACTCTTCGAGCGCGAACTCGAGCGTCACGCGGCCGAAATAGCGATCCTTGTAATTGCGTGGCGACCAGCTCATGTCGCCGTAATTCCAGGTGAATGGCTCGTCGTCGATATAGCTGGTCGGCAGGAAGTGGGCGGGTCCTCCGTCGAACGTTTCCTGCAAGGCGGCCAAATAGGTCACGGGCTTGAAGGCGGAGCCGGGCTGGCGCTTGGACTGGGTGACACGGTTGAATTGGCTCTCGCGATAATCGCGTCCGCCGACCATCGCGCGAATCTTACCGGTCTGCGGTTCGACTGAGACGAGGCACGATTCGAGTTGTTCGCTCTTTTCCTTGCGGCGAAGCGATGAATGTTTTGTCTCGAGGTCGTAGAGGTTCTGCTGGAGGGCGTGCTCCGCCTCTTTGTCCATATGGACGTCGAGCGTGGTGAAAATGCGCAGGCCCTCACCCGTCAAGACTGACGGCGGATAACGTTCGGCAAGCTCGTGCTTCACGTAATCGAGGAAGTAGGGTGCGTCGTTGGTCTCAGTCACCTGTTCGCGCGTGCGGATTGGCTCGGTGACGGACTGGTCGTAGGCCGCCTTGCTGATGTAGCCGTCCTGAAGCATCGAGGAGAGTACCTCGTTGCGGCGCGCGATGGTCTGGCGAGCGTGGCGCAGGGGGTTGAAGTGGTTAGGCGAGCGGATCATCCCGGCGATCGTGGCCATCTCGGCGATCGATAGGTCGCGAGGCTCCTTCGAGAAGTAGAACTCCGAGGCCTCCCAGATGCCGTAGATGCCCTCCTGGCCGCGCTGCCCGAGGTAGATATCGTTGATATAGTTATCGAGAATTTCGTCCTTGGAATAACGGCGCTCGGCGATGTAGGCCATCATCGCTTCCTTGACCTTGCGATGCCAGTCGCGCTGGCTCGTGAGGAAGAAATTCTTCATGAGCTGCTGAGTGAGCGTTGAACCGCCTTGGCGGACGTGGCCCGCAGTGAGGTCGATCCATGCGGCCTTGAGTGTGCGGACCGGGTCGATGCCGTGATGTTCGTAGAAGCGATGGTCTTCGGCGGCGAGGATTGCGTCGACGAAGGCGGGCGGAACTTCGGAGAGGGGAACGAGACGGCGCTGCTGCCAATCGCCCTCGAAGATCGCACCCAGCACCTCGGGCTCGAGGTCAATCGAGTAGACGGCCGCGTGGGTTGAGCCGTCGGCGATGGAAGTGATGACGCCGTCGGGCGACAATTTCATATCGACTAACTCGCCCGAGAAGCCGCGATAGGGGTACGCGAAGTTATGCAGAAAGATGACGAGCTTGCCGCGTTTGCGGTTGTAGCTGTATTCACCGCGCGCGGTCACACCGTTGTCCACGCGATGATAATTCAGGCGCGCGAGACGCTGAAAGAAGCCGATGTCGTCGAGCTTCTGACCCGGATAAATCGTCGTCGCGTCGGAATAGACGAGTGATGGTATTGTCCACTGCTTCTTGGACATCCGCGTCACGACTTCCTGCTCGAGCGAGTTGTAATAGGTGAGGAAGAAGTAGAGCGCGGGGACCATCGCGAATACGAGGGCGGCGCAGATGCCCAATAGCGCTATCTTTATAACCCGTTTCAACTTCGTGAGGCGCAGCCGCCCCCCCCTCCACCGCTTGCCGTAATGCTCAGCCCCGGCGCTTGAGCGGAATGTAGAGCGTGCCTTTATCGCGCTTGACCAGAAGCAGCACGACGTTACTGCCGGCGCCGGCCTCGAGCGCCTGCTCGTAAGAAGCCACGTCCTTCACCGTCCGACGGTTTACTTCAACGATAATGTCATGCTCCCGCAGTCCGGCCGATTCGGCGCTACTGCCGGGCTCGACCGCGCGGACTATCACGCCGTTCGACGCGGGAACATTAAGTTCGTGCGCGAGTCCCGGAGAGAGGTCCTGCACCGAGAGGCCCAGCGAGGCGTTGCCCTTGCGAGCCGACGCCAAGGCCAGTTGCTCCTCGTGCGAGGGCGTGATCGTGATAGTCAGTTCCTTGGTCGCCTTGCCGCGGAGAATTTTAAGCGTCGCATGCTGGCCGACCGGCGTGCTGCCGACCAGGAGCGGCAATTCCTGCGATTCGTTCAACGGATGATGGTCGTATTCGAGGATTATGTCGCCACGCCGGAGTCCCGCGACTTTGGCCGGCCCGTTCTCGAGTACATCGGCAATCACCGCGCCCCCCGGTTCACCCAAGCCCGCGGCCTGCGCGATTTCGGCGGTAACCGGCTGGATATAAACCCCGAGCCATCCGCGCTCGATCTTGCCGTGCGTCCTGAGTTCCGGCAACTCCGCCTTCACGAGGTTGACCGGGATGGCGAAGCCGATACCCATGTTCATGCCGGTGCGCGTGTAGATCGCGGAATTGACACCCACCACCGCACCGCTCAAGTCGATGAGCGGACCGCCCGAATTGCCGGGATTAATCGAGGCGTCGGTCTGGAGAAAGTCGTCGTAATTGCCGGGGATGAAGCGTCCCTTGGCACTCACGATGCCAGCCGTCACGGAATGATCAAAGCCGAAGGGGTTGCCGATCGCCATAACCCATTCGCCAACTTTCACATCGTCGGAATTTCCCAACGGAGCGACCGGCAGGTCGTAATGCGGATCGATCTTGATGAGCGCGATATCGCTCTTGCCGTCGCGTCCAATAACCCGCGCCTTGAATTCGTGGCCATCCTTGAGCGTGACCACGATTTCCTTCGCGTCCTCGACCACGTGATCGTTGGTGAGGATATAGCCTTCCTTGTTGATGACGAAGCCCGAACCGAGGCTATGCGGATGGGCCAGGCCGTAGTGCTCGAATGGTTGGCCGAAGCGATCGAAGGGGTCGGCCTCGCCCTCGGGCGAGGGGCTTTCTGTTGGGGTTTCCTTCTGCTCGGTCGAGATATTGACGACGGCAGGTGAAAGTTTGGCCGCCAGGTCGACAAAGTCAGGCAGAGTTGCGACCTTGCGAAGGTTCGCGCTCTCGGGTTGATCAGCCCACAGACGAGCCGCGTTCGCAGGGGGACAGAGCAGAGCGATGCCCGTCAGGCCGAGCAGAAGCCCGTTAATAATACGCTTGCACACCATCATGACAGCGTCCGCACAGGCCTCCCTCGGGAGATTCTTGGTGTCTCCTTATCGAGGCGCCTGCCGCGCTCTTTCAACGTATTTCATTCGCAGTTCAAAGAGAATCGTTTCCAGCAAGGTGTCCTCGTCATGGTCGAGGTTGCCTCGCGTCTTCTCCTTGAGGATCGCGATTATATCGATTAACTGCTGCGCGGCCGGCAAGTCAGCAGAGGGCTGACCGCTTAGCGGGTCGGGAATTTCGCCGAGATGGACCAGCGCCTGGGTCGAGAGTCCGACCACGAACGTGCCGAAGGTGATCTCGGGGGCAACGCCGGCGCTCGCACGGGCACGCGACTGCGCGGTGGAAGGACGCTCCGCCGCGCGCGCTGAACCTGCCGAGGTGCTTGCGGATGCGGACGCGGCAGCCGCGGACGAAGCAGTATCACCGCCCCCGGCGGGCGGGGCGTCAGTGCGGGCACCGGCCGTTGGTTCGTCGGTGCCCTGGAACTCGGGTTTCAGCTCGCCTTCGGGCGAGAAGCGGCGCCGATCATCGACCTTGAATGCTCTAGGCTTTTCTTCTTCTTCGCCCATGACGCTTCACCCGGCGTGGTGCGCCATCTGTTCCAGACGGCGGATTCGTTCCTCGATTGGCGGATGGGTGGAAAAGAGCCGTATCATCCCCTCGCCACTAAGCGGATTGACGATAAAAAGATGCGCGGTTGCGGGACTCGCGTCCGTAAGCGGCATACGTTCGTTGGCGCTCTCGAGCTTGCGCAGCGCGTTGGCAAGCAGGAGCGGGTTGTGCGCGAGACGCGCACCACTCGCGTCGGCCTGATATTCGCGAGTGCGCGAAATCGCAAGCTGAATCATCGTGGCCGCCAGCGGCGCAAGCACAGCCATCAGGATCAGTTCGAGGAAGCCGCCACGTTCGTTTTCGTCGCGGCCGCCAAAGCCACCGAAGATCGCGGCCCATCGCGCCCAAGTTGCGAGCATCATCACGACGCCGGCAAGGGTTGCTGCGATCGAGCTGGTCAGGATGTCGCGATTGATAACGTGCGACAACTCATGGCCGAGCACGCCCTTGAGCTCCTCGCGCGTACAGATCCGCATTATGCCGCGGGTCACGGCTACAGCCGCGTGCTTTGGATTACGTCCGGTCGCAAAGGCATTGGGCGTATCGCTATCGATAAGATAGAGCTTGGGCGTCGGGATTCCGGCCGACGTGGCAAGCTCGTTGACGATTCCGTAGAGTTCGGGAGCGTTTGCGGGCTCGAGGGGCTGGGCGCCGTAGGCCCGGAGGACCATCTTGTCGGAGAACCAGTAGCTGAAGAAGTTCATCGCGATTGCGATTATGAAGGCGATTGCCAAGCCGCCATGTCCGCCTATCACGCCGCCGATCAGCATGATTAAGCCGGTCATGGCGCCTAATAATAACGTTGTTTTGAGCATGCTAGTCATAAAGTTTTGGACCTATCGCAGAGGCCGACTACTATCCTCGTATTTATCCTCAGTTCCTGAGTCAACGTAACCATTATTTTAGCCATTCTACATCACTGGCGCTGATTGTTTGACGACTAAGGCAAGCGCGATATTCCCCGGCTTCCTCGTGAGAAGGGGCCAGCGGCGTTGACGGTGGTTTCGGGACGCGCAAGGGGAGCATGAGCCGTCACCATTTTGCGCCGCGGGCCAGGAGCGATTAGCTTCTTTGACAGTCGAGCCGATTAACACTCGCGCGTAACTCAAAATGCAGCGCTTCGAAGAAATCCTTTGTTTCTGGTTTGGCGGTCTCGAGGAAAAGGACTTCGCCGAGCCGCGCAAGTCCTGGTTCGCGGCTGAGCCGGATTTCGATGCGGAAATCCGTCGTCTCTTTCTCGACGATTATAATCGTGCGGCGCGCGGTGAATTCCATAGCTGGCGCGATACGGCACAAAGCTGCCTCGCGCTGACGATCGTACTCGACCAGTTTCCCCGCAATATATTCCGCAACGATCCGCGCGCCTACGCGAGCGACGATACGGCCCTCGCGACTGCCGAGTATGCCGTACGAACAGGCTTCGACCGCGAGTTCCCGCCGGTCGCGCGCGCATTTTTCTACCTGCCGTTTGAGCACAGCGAGAATCTCGAACATCAGCAACGTTCGGTCGAATCGACCAGCGCCTTGCCTTACGACTCGCACACCGAGGCGTTCATCGAGCATGCGAAGGAGCACAAGGAGACCATCGAGCGCTTCGGCCGCTTTCCCCATCGCAACGCGATCCTCGGCCGCGAATCGACGCCGGAGGAACTGGAATTTCTACGCCACACCCGCCATAAGCCGGCCGGAAACGAGCCAAAACGCCACGCATTTGCGATCGGAATTTCGTATTGAGATGAGGCGCGCCTCCTGGCGCTGCGTCGGTAGTTTTGCCGCGCCCTGGCGAAGCGTATCGTACCGTAGGACGCGCGGCGGTTGTTGTGTTACTGGATTACGCGGTAATCCAGTTCCGGCCCTTAGTGGACCGCTCGTTGCAGCGAGACGAAAGACTTCAAATGATTCGAGATGAGGATCAGAAGATGGGAAGGCCCGATTCGAAGATGTTTGCCTGTCTGACATTCTGGCTCGCGATCTTGATTGGTTCGACTAACGCTATCGCCCAAGTGAACAACGCACCCATGAAGGCGAGTGGCAGCGCAACCTCTCCAGCCGGTGCCGCTTCCACCTCCTCCGGCGCCCAGATCGTTAATCCGGATGGAGCCGCGACTGGCTCTATCGCGCCCGGCACGGTTATCACGATGCAAAACTGGCAGCAGTACAAGCAGTTCATGCCCGACGGGATGGTTTGGCTCTTTGGAGGACAATATTTCTGGAAGATGCCGGCTGACGTGAGGATGGAGGTGGGACCAACGATCATCCATCCGCTGCCAAAAACTTACATGGAAGCTACCGAGAGATACTCGGCCCAGACGAAGGTCGTCGAACTTCCCGACGGCGCCCTTAATATCGCCGGCTATCAGGGCGGTATCCCGTTCCCCACCCCGGCCGAGCCGCATAAGGGTTGGAAAATCCTTGCCAACCTCTGGTTCCGCTATGTTCCGCACGTTTCGGTCGATCCGTACGGCGCGGGATGCGAGGTCGATAGCTTCGGCAGTATCAACTGTCAGGATGTCGTAATCGTCTATCGCCAGCTCTCATACAACACTGACCCGGGGGTACCGGCCACGATTCCTGGGGGCGAAGGCAAATTCTTCACCCAGTATCTCGAGTTCGTGACACCCGAACAACTGAAGTATACCGCAAACCTAAGAATGTCGTGGACCGACCTCTCGCGTGCCGAAGATGCCTACCTGTTCGTCCCATCGCGGCGCAACTACCAGCGGCTCGCGACAGCAGCGCGATGCAGTACGTCGTCGGGCAGCGACTCAACTCCCGACGACGGCCGCGGCGGTTACGATGTGAATATGACGCAGGTCAAGGTTGACGTCCTCGGAGAAAAGAAGATTCTCACGTTGCAGGACATCGCCCGGCCAGCAGGGACGTTTCCGCAGAACTTCGACATGCCGCTTGGATGGCCGACACCGTCATGGGGCAAGTGGCAAGTGCGCGACGCTTACGTCCTCAGCGTGAGCAAGCTGCCGGCATATGCTTCGGGTTACTGCTACGCGCGGCGCGTGATGTACGTCGACAAGAACTTCTATGGAGTTCTGTGGGACGATCTATACGACGACAAGGATCAACCGTGGAAGGTTCTCGGAGTTTTCCGGCCCGTGGCGGAGGCGCCAGGTATCGGGCCGGTCAGTGAAACGCTCAACTACGTGCAGGGAATCTGGGACCTCCAGCATGAGCACGCGACCTTTTTCACCGACCCGGTTGCCGGTCAACCGTTTTTTCTCAACGAGCAGGCGCCCGCGAATTATCTCGACCTCACGCGCTACACCCGGCAGACCGGCCTCACGATGATCATGCGGTAGCCGATGCGCGCCCGGACTCGGACGGCGGCGTAGCGGGAAACTTGCGTAGCCCGCTATGCCGGATCTCTTTGGCGGCGATGGGGCCTACCTTACGCTGACCGAGGCCTTGACTGCGTCGCGCTTGGCCGCGTCAGCCGCGGAGATAGCGGTCACGAGGAAACCTCTGTTTGTCCCCGATGGCGCGCTCGCCGCGGTTACCACGAAATGGATGTACTGGCTGCTGCCGGCCGCAACGTTGGAAAGTGTGTAAGTACCTGCCGTGACCGCGGAGGTGATATCGGTGCCGCCGGAGGCTCCCGAATAGTATTTCACGCTGAACGGGCTGGACGAACCCGCTCCCAGTATCGTGAACGTGTCGGTGGCCGAGCCGTCATTCTGGGTATTCACGATGAACGTGGCGCTGCGGCCGGCCTTG
>WNEY01003638.1_pt1 | contig 11595 bp, 13 predicted proteins | sample 5400531 | NCBI WGS metagenome assembly WNEY01 (sample SAMN13153338, study PRJNA577476) | soil metagenome | isolation source: 200 cm saprolite under Douglas fir tree site 1 | place: USA:California | collected 2015-04-18
ATGCCAACGGCTCGTTACCTCATCACATTCATTGCAGTGCTGCAGCTCGCTTGTCATAGCCCGACGGCGCCGACCGAATCCGCGACGAACACCTTCGGCCGTCTGGCAGGGACGGTGAAGATCGGACCAAACTGCCCGGTCGAGCAGCCCGGAAATCCTTGCCCGACGCCGCCGTCAGCGTACACGCTGAGAAAAGTTCTCGTTTTTGACGAGCAGCGAAAGCAGCTCCTGCACACCGTCGACATCGACACACAAGGTTTTTACTTCATCGATCTCGTCCCGGCGCGCTACCTGGTCGACATCAAAGGCGTTGGACTCGATCGCAGCTCGGACGTTCCAAAGGTCGTCGAAATTCACCCGAGCAACGTGACCACGTTGAATATTTCAATCGATACCGGCCTGCGCTAAATCCGTCCATTCGCGCATCCGATTTGCACGTTGAATCCTTCATAAGGAGGACACGTCTATGGCCGACGTACGTAATGAAAACCGAAGCGGGAGCACGCCCCGCACCGATGTCGAACGTCCGCAGCGAACAGAACGGGAAGCGCCGAAAGGCCAATCGGTCGCTCGCCGACAACCGTTCGGCGACCTCGGGTTTTATCGCGATCCGTTCTCGTCAATGAACGAGCTTCGCCGCGAGATGGACCGGCTGTTCGAGAATTTCGGATTCGGAACGAGCCTGGCGTATGACTTCGATCGGCAGGGTTGGACCCCGCAGATCGAGATGCACGAGCGCGACGGCAAGCTCGTCGTCAGCGCCGACCTGCCAGGTCTGAACAAGGATGACGTGAAGGTCGAGCTGAACGATAACCTTCTGACGATCGAAGGCGAGCGCAAGGATGAGCGCAAAGATGAGCGCGGCGGATGGAGCGAGCGGAGCTACGGCCGCTTCTTCCGTTCCATCACACTGCCGGAAGGCATTCGCACGGAGAACTCGAACGCCACGTTCAAGAACGGCGTACTCGAGATCACCTTCGACGCGCCGCCGCAAAGCCAACCACCAGGGCGGCGTATCGAGGTCAAGTGAGGCGGGTGGCGGGTGGCGGGCGGCGGGTGGGCCGCCCGCCCATCGCGCTACGCGCGCATCAGCTCAAATGCTTGTTGACCAGCGCGGTCATCTCGAACATCGAGACTTGCTTCTTGCCGCCGAAGACCTTTTTCAGATTGTCATCGGCGTTGATCATCCGCTTGTTCTGCTGGTCCTGCAGGCCGTGGGCTTTGATGTAGTCCCACACCTTCTTGGTAACCTCGCTCCGCGGTATCGGTTTGCTGCCAACGATCGGCGCCAGGTCTGCACTGGGCTGCACCTCGGCCGCTAATCCCTTCCCGCCCCCCTTCGAGCTCGATCCCTTCTTCGCAGTCGCCATCATTCTTCTCCAGTCAATTTTTTTGAGCGATTCTGGCGTAGCGTAGCACCGAGGTCAAACAGCCGTCACTTTTAAACTACGAACGGAGCCCTTGACAATACGTTTTGGATCGAATTGTGGAATTGCCTCGCGTAATGAAGAAGCGTCGATTTCCAGGAGGTGCAGAGCAGCGGAAAGCGTGTCGCGCACGCGGGTTTTGTCCAGTGTCGGCAGCGAAAGCGCACCGTCGCGCTTGCCAAGTTTCGAGCCATCCGCGCCGACAATCAGCGGCAAATGGGCATAAACCGCTGTCGGCAACCCGAGCGCTCGCTGCAGCGCGATTTGCCTCGGCGTCGACGACAGCAGATCGCCGCCGCGGACCACCTGGGTCACCCCCTGCTGCGCGTCATCCACCACAACGGCAAGCTGATACGCGTACGGCCCGTCCGCGCGCTTGATGACAAAGTCGCCCGTTTGCCTGGCAATATTTTCCTCGACCCGCCCGGCGATGAGGTCATCAAAGCCGATCACTGTATCGGGCGCGCGAAATCGAACCGCGCGCGCCGTTTTGCCATGAGCCAATCCGTGGCGACAGGTTCCGGGATAAACGGGCTCGGCGCCCAACGGTGCGGATGCCGCGCGCTGCATGTCGGCGCGAGAGCACGCACAGTCATAGGCCAATCCGAGATCCCGCAGTCGTGCGAGCGCGGCATCGTAAAAGGACGTCCGCTGCGATTGCCGTACGATTTCGCCATCCCACTCGAGTCCATATCGGCGCAGCGCCTCGAGAATCTCCTGCTCCGACCCGCGGACGACGCGTGGCGCGTCGAGATCTTCGATGCGCACCAGCCACCGCCCCCCCGCCGCCCGGGCGAACAGCCACGATCCGACGGCCGCAACGAGGCTGCCGAAATGAAGAGGTCCGGTGGGTGAGGGGGCGAAACGGCCGACGACAGACAAGATCAGTGCGGCAGTGAGGCCTGGATCTGCTTGGCGTGCGCGAGGTGCGCGTCGACCAGTTTGCGAAGATCCGCGAGCTGATCGCGCAGCACCTTCTTCCGCGCCTTCGGCGTGAGCGTCGAATCGATGAGGCCGAGGACGTATTGGTGAACGTCGACCTGGCGATCGATGTAAGCGCGATCGAATGCTGCGCCGCTCATCGCGCGCAAGCGATCGGTCGCCGCGCCGGAGTCAGCATCGATCTGCCGGCTGAGCGGTGTGTCCTCGGAGTTGATGTTCGCACGGGAGAGCTCCGACTCCGCCTTGTTGTTTTGCGAAGTGTGCTCGGTCACCATCATGGCGCCAAAGTCGCGCACCGATGCGCTCCCCGATTTTTCGCGCGCCAACTCTCCTTCGCGGACTTCGCCGAGGTTCGCCACGCGCAGGACCATGGCGATCTGGGGATCGGTCAGGTTCTGCTTCGGTGACGTCGTGGAGCAGCCGGCGAGCAACGTGATGGCAAGAAGCATTCGGAATTTCATCGTCTCTGACTCCGCGTTATCCTCTTCGCATGGCTCGCGCCAATGTCGAGTTGATCAGCGCCCTGCGGCAGACCGCGCGGCGCCTGTCGAGCGACGTATCCTACCAGTGGGGGCACATGGGCACCTGCAACTGCGGCTTTCTCGCGCAGTCGATCACCGGTCTTGCCAGCGCGGAAATTCACAGCTCCGCCATGGTCCGCGAAGGGGATTGGGAACAACAGGCCAAAGACTATTGCCCCACCAGCGGAAATCTGATCGATGTCGTCCTGGCGACGATGTTCCAGCTCGGCCTGAGGCGGGACGACATCCGGCATCTGGAAAAACTCTCTGATCCCCATGTGCTCCATGGCGTCGGCCGGCATCTACGCTTCAACAATCGCGATGACGTCATTCTCTATCTCACAACCTGGGTGAACATCCTCGAGCGGTCATCATCCGCTGGGAACCCAATCGCGGACGAGGCGCTCGCGCTGAGGTAGACGATGCCATTGTTCGGCGTTTCCGATCGCGAACTGCGCCGATACCGCGCGGCGAAAAACAACTTGTCAGAAAAATACCTGCAGCCCGCTGCGAGTCTTTCTACGCTCGCAGCTCTCAATCCAGTGACCAGCCCGAAACCGGAACAGAACGTTGTCGGTGTCGGTATCGGCGAGAAGGTATCCGGCGACATTGCCACGGGCGTTTTGGCGGTGAAGGTGTTGGTACGCATCAAATACGCGCATGATTTGATTCCTGACGAGGACCGGCTGCCGGCCACAATCAACGGCTTGCCCATCGACGTCGAAGAAACCGGCACGTTCCGCCGCTTCGCCAAGGTGGTCAAAAGTGCGATGCCCAATCCGCGAGCGCGCTATCGGCCGGCGCCACCCGGTTGCTCCATCGGCTTCGAGGATCCGCAGCATCAGTTCAAGATGGCAGGGACTCTCGGGGCCATCGTCAAACAGGGTCGCCATCTGTTCCTTCTGAGCAACAACCACGTCCTGGCAGACGAGGACCAGCTTCAGACGGGCTCACCGATTTTTCAACCGGCGCTGCTCGACGGCGGAAATCCGGCGAAGGACCGCATCGCGTCGCTCACGAAATTCGTGACGTTGACGATGGACAAGCCCAACAAAGTCGATTGCGCAATCGCCCGAGCTGATCAAGACAAACTGGTGACGAACAACATCCTTTACGTTGGTCCGCCGAACGGAACGGCCACGGCGGCGATCGACATGCAAGTTCATAAATTCGGCCGCACAACCGGGTATCGAGTCGGACGCGTCACCAGCGTAGAAACCGACGTGACCATCGGATACGAAATGGGCAATCTGCGTTTCGACAATCAGATCCTCATCGTCGGCCGCAATGGCCAGCCATTCAGTGCTGCCGGAGACTCGGGATCACTCATCCTCGAGCGTGGAACGAATCACGCCATCGGCCTCCTGTTTGCCGGCTCAACGTCTCATACAATTGCCAATCACATCGGCGATGTCCTGCAGGCACTGAAAGTCTCTCTGGCATGACCACTGAGAATGAAATTCGCGCGTTGAAGGAACGACATTCGGCGACTCTGCTGTCGACTCCCGGTGTCTCCGGCGTTGGAATCGAGAAGAACAGCACGGGCGATTATGTCCTCGTGGTGCACATCGACAACGCGGCGGCGCGCGACCAATTGCCCGAGCGACTCGAGGGGCATGAGGTCCGCTACGTCGTGAGCGGGCCCTTCAAAAAACTGGTGCGGTAATGAACGTGCGCATCGTTCTCGTCGAGCCGCACGAACCTTGAGTTCACGCTGAGCGAAGCGAAGCGTCTCGGGTGAGATTCGCGATCTCGCGGCGCCACGGTAGATCCCCCGCTTCGCTCGGGATAAATTAAGAGAATGCGACTGCGTATCATTCTCGTCGAACCGCATGAGGCGGGAAACGTCGGCGCTGCCGCACGGGCGATGAAGAATTTCGGACTGAGCGAGCTGGCGATCGTTGGATCGCGTCCGCAAGTCACGCGCGACGCTGCGGAATGGTGGGCGAAGGGAGGATCAGACATCGTGCAGTCGGCTCGCCATTTCGAAACGCTGCAAGAGGCGCTCGCGGACGTGCACCTCAGCGTCGCCACCACGGCAATTCGCGGCCGGCACGTCTACGAGCAGCTCACACCGTTTGAAGTCGCGCGCCTGGCCGAAGAAACCCTCGGCGAAGAGCACATCCTCGGGCTGGTGTTCGGCCGCGAAGAGTGGGGCCTCAGCGGAGAAGAAATCGCCATGTGTCAGCGGACCGCGTCAATTCCGACCTCGCCCGATTCGCCGACGATGAACCTCGCGCTCGCCGTGGCCATCTTCTGCTACGAGCTCGGAAAAGGATTGCGGCCGAGCGTGGCGGCGCCCGACCCAGCGCCGGGAGATCTGATTCAGAACCTCAACTCCCGCACGCGCCAGTTGCTCATCGACCTCGGCTTTTTCGCGGACAAGGAGCCGGACCGCATGTGCGCCGAGCTGCAGGCAATCGCCGGGAAGCGGACGCTAACGACGCGGGAAGCGTCGCTGCTACTGTCGTTCGTGGCGCACGTGGAGAGGGCGATCCGAGGGGCGTCCCGACGCTAAGTGCAGCACGGGAAGAGAAGCACAAACTGTTCTTTACTTCTGATCGCGGATCGCGCCGCGGACCTTTCGCTCCATATCGGGTGGGATCGGATTCATCTTGTGAACGTTGCGGGCGTGCTCGGCCGCCTTCTTCATCACATCGTCTTCGGACTGACCCTGCGTCTTCCAGTCGCAGTTCATCCCGACGTCACGACAGGCAAGAGATTTCATGGGAGCCTCCTGCGCGCTTCTCTTCCCGCGCGTGACTATACCGCTTCCGGGAACATCACGCCGCGGCTGTCATTTCGGCAATCGTTTCTTCTCGATCTTCACCAGGACGGTGTATTCGGGATCGACCATCTCGATGATCGGCGTCCTGGCGTTCTGCGAGACGAACTGGTACGCGTCCATCTCCGAAATCCCGCTCACGTCCTGCACCCAGCGGACCATCTCGCGGAAGGCGATGCGCGCCGCGTCCTCGAGGGGGCGGGCGGCGCCGAGGGTCATCATCCAGTCGGCGTTCTCGATGCGAGGCCACGCCGTGTCGCGATGCTTGATGAGGTCCACGGTGACGTCGACGTTCATCGCCCCCTCGACCGCGGTGCCGATGATTTCCCCCTCGCCCATCGCGTAGTGGCCATCGCCGAACGAAAGCAGTGCACCGGGCACGCGCACGCCGAGGTACACCGTGTTGCCGGCGCGGACTTCGGGACAATCCATGTTGCCGCCGAAGGAATCGGGAACGACAGTCGATCGAGCTTCGCCGAATGGCGAGACGCCCAGGCAGCCGAGAAACGGCGCGAGGGGGACTTCCCACGACTTCTTCCCGTCGAGTGAGCGCGTGCGCGCGACGCCTTTTGCACGATCAACGTCGTAGAACCAGACTTTCTCCGGTAGATCGCCGCCGAGAACCGCCGTGCGATCCGTGGCGTTGAGCGCGCCGAATCCGGGAAAGAACGAAGAGATGCCGTGATCGCGCGCCGGCTCGAGCTTGTTGATTTGAATCACCACTGTATCGCCCGGCTCCGCGCCGTCGATGTAGAACGGTCCAGTCTGCGGATTGTCATGGCCAGCCGGGACGACTTTCGTCGGCAGTTGATCCGGCCGCGTGACCGCGCCGTCGTAACAATCTTCGGTCCACGACACGATGCGTGTTCCCGGCTTGATGTGATGTGTCGGCGCAGCGCCGCCAAACGTGTACTTCAGCTCTTCGTGCTTCGGAATGTAATTCAGGACCGGCTGCTCGGCAGCAATCGCAAAAAGCAAAGGAATCATTGCGGGCCTCCTTCGAAGAGCAACTGTAGAAACTCCGGCATCGAGTGAAATTGATCGACGTGATCGGGCGCGCTGTTGCCGGCGAATCCGAGGATGAGGAGATTGCCGCTGCGAACTTCGCTGAGCTGCTGCATTCCGCGCGGGCCCCACTTCACGACAGGTGTCCGTTTCAAGCCCATCTCGCGAATCAGATAGTCGGCCGTCTCCGTAGTGCTGGCAAACGTTCCCGGAAAAATTTCGGAATGTGAAAAGACGAATCGCTTTCCGGAACGCGCGAACTGAAGAAACGGCTCCAACGGTACGGTGTCGATTTTCCCTCCCTCGGCGATCGGCTTCCGATCGGGGATGTAACTGCTGTGCAGGCCATCGATGATGAGAATCCCGTCGACTCTCGTCGCGCGGTTGCGTAGAATCGCCCGAATCGCGCCGTAGCCCGCGCTGAATCCGCTGAGGTAGATGCGATCGATCTTGATGTGAGTGCGGATCTGCTCAACCAGAGTATCGAAGACGGCAGGGTCGCTGAACGTCTTGTCGTAGATTCCCCCACCCTGTCCGGCATTGACTGCCGCGACGACAAGCGGCCGATCTGTCGAAAGCGCTGCCTGAAACGGCAGCCACGCCGAGCCGTGGAAATGAATCAGCAGATCGCCTTCGCCCGCTGCCGTCGCTCGCGGCGTCACCAGGACCTCGGCTTTTCCAGCGGCGAATTGAACGCCCTCGATCGTGCGCTTCTGCAGCCGCTCGTGCGCGCGGGTGAAGTCGACCATCGGCGAGGGGTTCTGCGAGGCGGGTTGGGGGACGTGCGTGCAGGCCGCCAAGAGAAGCAGCGCCGCGAAACGCTTCATCACTGAGCGCTCTCCCGGGCGTCGACCGAAACCGGAACGGACTCGACGCCCCAGATCTCCTTCGCATACTCGGCCACGGTTCGATCGGATGAGAACGGTCCGCTGCGCGCGGTGTTGAGAATCGATCGCCGGGCCCACTCGTCACGATGCAGCCAGGCGTCCGCGGCACGTTTCTGCGTTTCGATGTACGGCGCGAAATCGATGCAGTGGAAGTAGCGGTCGCCGGCGGAGAGCGCGTCGAGGATCGGCCCGTACGCTCCCCACGACGCGATCCGCGCCAGCACGCGAGCCAGCTCCGGATTCGCGTCGATGATGCGTTTCGGATTGTAGGCCGATCGCTGCATCGCGGCGATCTGCTCCGCTGTCTGACCAAAGGTGAAAATGTTCTCCGGCCCGACCGCGTCTCGAATCTCGATGTTCGCACCGTCGAGCGTGCCGATGATCACACCGCCGTTCATCACCGCCTTCATGCAGCCGGTCCCTGATGCCTCGGTCCCTGCGGTGGAGATCTGTTCGGAAAGCTCCGTCGCCGGAAAGAGCAATTCGGCAGAGGAGACGTCGTAGTTCGGAACAAAGACGACGTTCATCCGTTCGGCCACCCGCCGATTGCCGCCGACGAATCTGGCCACTTCGTGAACGAGCCGGATGATCAACTTGGCCATGGCGTATCCCGGCGCCGCTTTCCCGCCGAAAATGATCGTCCGCGGCACGACGGACTCGTCGCCTTCGAGAATCCGATGCGCCAGCGCGACCGCGTGCAGCGCGTTGAGAAGCTGGCGTTTGTATTCGTGAATTCTCTTGATCTGCACGTCGAACAGAAACTCGGGATCGACCTCGATGGCATAGGCGCCGCGCAGCCATCGGGCGACTTTGCTCTTGCGCGCATGCTTGACCGAGTTCCATCGCTCGCGAAATTCTGCGTCATCGACGTACTCTTCGAGCTGGCGAAGCTCATCGAGGTCGCCCTTCCATCCATCGCCGATCGCTTCGCTGATCAGCTCAGAGAGCTCCGGATTCGCCTGCAGCAGCCAGCGGCGCGGGGTCACGCCGTTCGTCTTGTTGTTGAACTTCGCGGGATCGAGAGCGTTGAAAGCGGCGAAGACGCGCGATTTCAGAATGTCGGTGTGCAGACGCGCAACGCCATTGACCGAATGACTGCCGACAATCGCCAGATTGGCCATGCGCACGGCCTGCTTCGTGTCGTCGATGACCGCCATTTGCGCCACGGCGCGGTCATTCGCTCCGGCGGCCTTTGCGTTCAGCCGGAATCGGCGATCGATCTCATCGATGATCTGCAAGTGTCGCGGAAGAAGCCGCCCGATCAGTTCCTTGGACCACGTCTCCAACGCCTCCGGGAGCACGGTATGGTTCGTATAGCCAAAAACCGATTGCGCGATGTTCCACGCGCGATCCCACTCCAGCATCTCCTGATCGACGAAGACGCGCATCAATTCCGGGATGGCGATCGATGGATGCGTGTCGTTGAGCTGAATGGCCACTTTGTCCGGAAGATCTTCCCAGCGCCGCCCCGGCCGCTTCTTGAAACGGCGAATGACATCCTGGATGGTCGCGGAGACGAAGAAGTATTGCTGCTTGAGGCGCAGCTCGCGGCCCGCCGATTGGTCATCGGCCGGATAAAGAACCTTGGAGATGTTCTCGCTGCTGGTCTTGTCCTCCACGGCGGCGACGTACGCACCCTCGTTGAATTTCTCCAGATCGAATTCGCGCGACGACTTTGCCGCCCACAGCCGCAGCGAGTTCACGGTGTCGTTTCGATAGCCGGGGACGCCGAGGTCGTAGGCCATCGCGTAGACCTCCTGGGTGTCCACCCAGCGGAAACGTCCGACTGAGCCATCTTTGTAAAACTCCGATCGTCCGTAGAACTTCACCGGGAAGAGAACGTCCGGCCGCTGAATCTCCCACGGCGTGCCGTAGCGCAGCCACGGATCGGGCGCCTCGGCCTGCTGTCCGTCGATGATGCGCTGCCGGAAGATTCCGTACTCGTAGCGGATGCCGTATCCGTAGAAGGGAAGTGCCAGCGTCGAGGCGGATTCGAGGAAGCACGCCGCCAGTCGTCCGAGGCCGCCATTGCCGAGACCCGCATCGTTCTCGCACGCGGCCAGCCGCTCCAGCTCCAATCCGAGACTGCGCACAGCGTCCGCGTACGCACCGTCCGCGCCGAGATTGATGATGTTGCTGATCAGCAGACGGCCGAGCAGGAATTCGAGCGAGAGGTAGTAGACGCGCTTCACGTCACGGCGGTAGTACGTATCCTGCGTGGCGAACCAGCGCTCCATGATGCGGTCGCGGACGGAGAAGGCCAGCGCGTGAAACGAGTCGAGGTCGGTGGCGTTGTACTGATCGCGGGCGACCGAATACATCATCCGAAAGGCGAAGGCCTCCAGAATCGAAGCGGGATCGAGGCCGCTCGGTCGCGGTTTGGGAATCAGTTGGGGGCTCATGGAGATGGGGATTATGCGCGAAAGCGCTTTCGGAGTGCGGTGCCTTGGCACCGCTTTCCTCGCCGCGGCTTGCCGCGGCCTCCGGCAGCAAGCTGCCGGATTCCAAGCGGCGGCAAGCCGCCGCACTCCAAAGCGCACGCGTACAATGAAGAGACATGCCGCCGGTGCACCGGGCCACGGATTTTCGGCGCATCGCGTTACGCTCGACGGGAGGGAAGGTCAAGGCTATCTTCTGGCACCTCGGCGTGCGCTGCGCGCTGGAAGCCAGAGGCTTCACTTTCACCAGCGGATTCGGACCCCGCTCCGAGCCGCACCCAGGAGAAATCGGGCTGCTCATCGGCTCATCCGCCGGGGCGATCTATTCGCTCCTGGTCGCCGCGGGTTATGACGTTCCCGAGATTCTCGAATCGTTTCTGGGGCGCAGATCGCGCCTGCCACGGATTCAGCAGTCGACGATTTTCCGCCGCCACGTGCGCGGCGTTCGCGGTTACATCCGTCGCGTGCGCAATGCCGTGAATCTGCGCGCGGGACAAGAGTTTTTCCCGGGCAGCGGCGTGGGCTCGGTTCCCGATCCGGGAGACGGCGAGGATCAAAAGATCGAAGCCGAATACCAGCTGACGTTCCGAAAATTTCTCCACTACTTTCATCTGTCCGACCTGCTCGTCTTGCGAGCGCGTTACTCGGTGTCCGGGATGGAGCGCTGGTTCCAGCAGCTCCTCTGGGGACATCACTCCTTCGAGGAGCTCCGCACGCGCCTTTTCATTCTCGCTTCCGATCTGGACATGCCCCAGACGGCGGTGTTCGGCACGCGCAGCGGAGAACATGTCTGGTACCGCTACATCTCCGGCGTGCCCACGGCTCGCGCGGTCGCCTCATCGATGGCCATTCCGTCGATCTTCAATCCCGTCTCGGTGACTGTCGGGGGACGCAAGCACTACTTCATCGACGGCGATGTTTACAATCCGACGGAGACCATGGTGGAGACCGATCACGGCTGCGATCTGGCGATTATCTCGTCCTTCGAGGCACCCTATCGTTTTCATCCGGCCATCGGGTCGCTCCACCATCTCGGGTTACCGTTCGAAATTGGGCAGACGATCGCCCAGACGATCTATTCGCGGTTCTTGCAATCGCGCAACGCCGCACGTGCGAAGTGGGGGGGACTGCAAGCGGCGCGGGAAGCTCTGGCGCCGTACGTGGACGAGGAGACTCTCGAGCGCGAATCGAAGCGGATCGCTGCGGCGCTGGAGATGTCCTTGGACATGAAGATCATCCACATCCATCCGTACAAGAATCCGCTGCTGTTCTTCGGCAACGCGTTCGATCTCTCCCCGCGCAGTCTGGGGAAGATGCTGGTCGAAGCTTCGCTGCAGGCGAGCGATCTGCTCGATCGAGAAGGATTCCCGCTTCAGTGACGCGCGGCGCGATGGCGTGACGCCGTCGGCGGCGGCGCAGCACCGCTGCAGCTCGCCTGGATGCGCGAGCTGTCCCAATCCGCGCAGCCGATTCCCAGCGATCCCGTCGCGGGATACGTCACCTCGGCGCCCGTCGAGTCGATGAACGAGAAGTAGTAGCGATGGCATCCGCTGCCGACGCCGGTTGCGGTCGCCGACCACGCGCCGTTTT
>WNEY01003640.1_pt1 | contig 11592 bp, 12 predicted proteins | sample 5400531 | NCBI WGS metagenome assembly WNEY01 (sample SAMN13153338, study PRJNA577476) | soil metagenome | isolation source: 200 cm saprolite under Douglas fir tree site 1 | place: USA:California | collected 2015-04-18
CTCCCGGACGCGTCGCGCATCGACATCCACCTGGAGCCGTTGGAGCCGACGGTGGTCGCCGGCCAGGATGTCACCGAGCGACGCGCCCAGCTCACGGCTCGCATCAAAGAGGTGGTCGAGGCGCATCCCGAGGTTCGAACGGGCGTGGACGTCGAGCTGAGCGACCGCCAGGGCCAGATCTATGCGCACGTGGTCGTGGCGCTTGCCGGCGACGTAACACTGGAGCATGCGCACCAGGTGGAGACCGACCTCGAGGCCAGGATCCGCGAGGCGGTGCCCGAGGTGCGCGAGGTTGTGGCGCGGGCCACGACATGAGGCCGGTGGGGGTCCCATTCGGCATCACTGTCTGGGAAGCTACGCTCCCGTGAGATCAGCTCTGGCCGCCGGGTTGCTCGTTCTCGTGCTGGCTGCGCCCGCATGCAGCCAGCCGGCCACGACCCCGTCCGCAGGCAAGCCGGCCGTCCTGAACGGTAAGCCCGATCCGCCTCGGCCCTCCCTGGCGGACGCAATCCGGGTCGCCCGCGACCTCGGTCCGGCCGGCGCCACCACACAGGTGAACCTCAACTTCACGCTCAAGATCCGGCAGAAAGAGCGGCTCGACGCGCTGCTCGCATCCGGGCGCACGGTGTCGCCGGACGAGTACGCGGCAGAGTTCGGGCCTGACCCGACGGAGGTGAAGGCCGCGATCGCGCAGCTCCAGCAGTTCGGATTCACGCCGAGCTGGGAGCCCGGCTCGCAGCTAATCGCGGTCGACGGCCCGGCACCCAACGCGGTTGCGCTGCTTGGGACCGAGATCGACAACTATCGCCAGCCCGACGGCTCCACCTTCTACGCCGCGCTGGCCGCGCCCAGGCTCACGGGCCCGCTGGCCGCGGTGGTGGCCGACGTGGCCGGCCTCGACAGCTATCGCCGCCTGCGCGGACACGCTGTCAAGCCCGGCGGACTCACTGGCGCAGACCTCATGAGCTTCTACAACATCAGCGCGCTGCGCAAGAAAAACCTCGACGGCACCGGGCAGACGATCGTGTTTCCCGAGATCGAGCAGCTGCCGCAGGCGAACCTGACCGATCTGAACAAGTTCGCGATCGAGTTCGGGCTGCCGCCTTTCAGCCAGGTGCTGACCGTCAAGCAAGACCCCAAGTGGGGCAAGCCCGAGGCCCCCATAGGCGAGATCGTGCTCGACCTGGAGATCGCCCACGAGATCGCGCCGATGGCCAAGCTCGTCGTGTACCTTGCGGCGCCGACATTCGCGTTCCACAACCGCGCGTTCAGCCAGCTCGTGACCGACCACCTGGGTTCGATCATCTCCGAGAGCCTCGGCACTTGTGAGATGGACACGACGGCCGGCCTGCGCGACCAGCTTCAGAGCATGGAGGTGCAGGCGCAGGCACAGGGCATGTCGCACTTCGTGGCCACCGGCGACAGCGGCGCTTACGAATGTGGCCAGTCCGAGTATCCCGCCGCCAGCTTCCCCTCCACGCTGCCGAACGTCACGGCCGTCGGCGGCACGACCGTGTTCGAGTCGAAGCAGGGCACCTACTTCCAGGAGTACGCGTGGGGCAGCCCGATCGACGAGAGCGGGACCGGCGGCGGCCGCAGCCAGGTGTACTCGCTTCCGAGCTACCAGCAGTCGGTCCAGGACGCGAACGGCCACGGCTTCCGGCAGCTGCCGGATGTTTCCGCTGACGCGGATCCGATCACCGGCTATCACATCGTGCTCGGGGGCCGGGACACTCAGGCTGGCGGAACCTCCGCGTCGACCCCGCTCTGGGCGTCCGTGATCGCCTTGATCAACCAGGACCTGAAGGCGAAGGGCATGCGCGAAGTCGGCTTTGCCAACCCCGCGCTGTACTGGATGGGCGAAAACAGCTCCAAGTTCAGCACGCCGCCGTTCCACGACATCACGGCCGGCAACAACCTCGCATACGGCGCAGGGCCCGGCTGGGACTTCGCGACGGGTTGGGGCAGCATGGACGCGGCCGCGCTCGAAGCGGCGTGGATGACCTACATCAAGAGCGGCGGCGCATGAGCGAAGAGCAGCCACTTGGACCGGCGCTCATGCTCTGTCCGCACTGCGACAGCACGGTGCCGCAAGGTCATTTCTGCGGGCACTGTGGGGCGCACCTGTCGACGGCGGACACAAGCAGGCGGCACGCGTTCGCGGCGATGCCGAACGAGCCGGTCGTGCACTTCAACTTGATCAGCACGCTGTTCCCTCATCTACCGCACCGCCGCAACGGTCCGTTCCGCTGGGCGCTGGGAGCGGGCGTGGTACTGGTGCTGCTCCTCGTCGCGCTGAGCCTGTACGCGCCGGCCACCGCGGCGGCGACCGCGCTGTTGCCCGCGCTCTATCTCCTTTATCTGTATGAGGTCGAGATCTACGCGGAGGAGCCCTGGCTCCTGATCGGCGCGACGATGCTCACCGGCGCGGTGCTCGGCTACGTCTACGCGACGGTTCTTGGTGGCGCTTCGTCGCAGTTCCAGATCACAGGCGACAACACCACGAATTTCCTGGTGTCCGCCATCGGCAGCCCGATCGTCGCCCAGATGCTGATGCTCGCCGGACCCGTCCTTCTCTTTATGATCCGCCGGCGCAGCTACCGCGAGCCGCTCGACGGCCTCACGTTTGGAGCGGCGTCAGCGCTCGGCTTCTCGCTGTCGAGCGAGCTCACGTCGTTGTGGCCGATCATCACCGGGCCACTGCTGGGCACTGGGCAGCCGGTCGAGTGGGCGCTGCGCCTGCTCCGTCTCGGCATCCTGCTGTCGCTCGTGAACGCGAGCACGACTGCGGTCGTGGCCGCCGCCCTCTGGCTGCATCGTTACGACCTCAAGCGTTCGCAGCGCACGTGGGAGGTCAGCGTGCCGGTCACGTTGCTCGTGGCCCTCGGCGTGCAGGTCGCGCTTGGCGTGCTCACTTTCATCGTGCCCGAGCTCGTAGCGCAGGTGCTCGTGTGGGCGCTTGCGGCCGTCGCTCTGATGCTTTACGTGCGCCAGGTCATCCACCAGGCGTTGCTCGCGGAAGGATCGGTGCACGAGATCGGACCGGACTCGCAGTGCCCCGAATGCCATCGCCTCGTGCCGACAATGGCCTTTTGCCCGAACTGTGGCGCGGCGCGCGCGGCCGCTCCGAGATCCTCGCGTCCCAGGACGGCGGCAAGCTGATGGCTGAGACCTTCTGCGGCCGCTGCGGCGCCCCCCTTGCTCCGGGCGCGGCCTTCTGCGGCGTCTGCCGCACACCCGTCGCCCCTGTGTCGGTCGCGTCGTACCAGCAGTACGCCTACCCCTACCCCTACGCGCAGCCGCAGGCGCCTCGGATCGGCGGCGCTCGAACCACTCAGATCGCGGTTGCCGTCGGCCTCGTCGTGATCCTGCTCATAGTCGCGATCGCGGCAGCTTTTTTTGCATACCGTGCGGTGTCGGGATCGCACCCCACCTGCACCGCGAACTGCAGCCCAAGGTTGATCACGCCGCTCCCCGCGGCGGCGACGTATCACAGCACCGCGTTCAAGTTCGACGTCGACTACAGCGAGACATGGACCATCCGCAGCCAGGACGCCAACGGCATCACGCTCGGCACGAAGCTCGGCCTCGTGAGCGTCCTGGGTATGAAGGCGGGCCCGTCATCCGACCAGGTGATCCAGAGCGTGGTGTCCGCGCTGCCGAGCGCGACCTGGCAGAGCGTCACGCTCGTCTCCAGCCTGCGCGGCGCGCACCTCGGTGACGTGGACGGTTTAGGGCAGGTGTACTCCGCCAACCTGATCGGCACCAACTCGAAGGCGGCAGCGGTGAGGTTCGTGGTAATCACAGCCACCAAGGGCTCGGTGACCGTCGTCGTGTTCGCGGTCGATCCGGCCGACCTCGCGCATTACGCCCACGGCATGCCCGAAGGCGTGCTCTTCGATTACATGTGCACGATCTTTCGCTGGGGTAGCTGAGCGTTCAACACCGGGCTGCGCGGGTTCGGCGCGCGACTCGCAAAGGAGCGAGCCTAGCTGGCCGAGGCTTGGTCGAGGAGGCGCTGCACCTCATCCAGCAACGCCTTCAGCTCCACGGGCTTGGTCATGTAGCTGTCGATTCCATAGCGCGTCAGCTGTGTTCGTACGGATTCCGTTGAATCGCCCGTCAATGCGATGACCTTGACCGGCCGATGCACGTATCGCTTACGCAAGAACCGCAGGATCTCGATGCCGTCGTACGTCGGCACGTGGACGTCCAGGATCACCAGGTCGAATTTCTCTTCGGTTCCTAACGAGACCGCTCGATTCCCATCCGCGGCCTCGGTGACCGAGTAACCATGCGATTGCAGCCATGTCGTGACCAGGTCAAGGCTCGCCGCATCGTCGTCCACGACCAGAATTCGTGCTGGCTCATCGGTCAAGGGCATCTCCGACGCTATGGCTCGCGGGCATGCCGTCCGCTGCTCATAGGTATCGATTCGTTAGCCGAGCGGGGAGTTTTCTTGACCCTCCGGCTAATTCCAACCCAGCCGGGTCGCCCTGAGCGCGAGATCCGTGCGGTTGGCGGCACCGAGCCGATCGCACAGGCGACGGACGTGGAACTTCACTGTGTGAATGCTCAGGTGAACCTGGTCCGCAATCTCGGCGTTGGTCGCCCCTACGCAGACCATGGCCAGGATCCGCCGGTCCAGCACGCCCATGTCCGCTGGCGGTTGCGCGACCGCAGGCTGGGCCCGCTCGGCGCGGTCGAGTCGATTCTGCATTTGGGCGTGGTCGATCGCGATCGCGGCGTGGATACCCAATGCATCCAGATAGTCGAGCGACTCAGGATCGGGCTCCGGCTCGGACCGATGAAAAACCTCCAGGACGCCGACGAGCTTGCCCCTGACGAGCAGGCTGGTCGACGCGTGACTGCGGAAGCCCTCGCGGGCGAAGAGTGATCGACGCTGCGTGCGTCCGACGTACTCGACTTCGGAGAGGAGCCCACGCCGCTCGCCGAGCGCAGCCAGCTCGGCGAGAATCGGAGCCGCGGGCAATCGGTAGTCGGGGATCGACGTCGAGTGGAAGCCAACGGCTGTGGCGACACGAAACTCTTGAGTCGCATCCTCGAGCACCAGCAAGTCGACCGCGTCGGCAGGCAGAGTGGCCGCGACCTGCTCGACGACAATCGGCAGAGTCAGCCGTAAGTCCTGGCTGGAGCTGAGCGCAAGAGCGACCCTGTGCAGAGCAGAGAGCCTTTCCAGCCTCGCAACGGACGAGGTCCTGTTCTGCGCATCGTCGACGCCGAGGCCAATTCTGTCGGCGATTGGTTGCATCCAGAGCACGTCGTCCTCGTGCATCGAGTCCGGCGCGTTCCACTGGATGAGGCCAAGTGTGCCCACGATTCGGCCGTTTGCGCGCATGGGCACCATGACGACCCCGGCGTACTGAATCGGCATGGGCGCCGGTTCGCGGGCCAGCCATTCGCGGGCGGTGGGCGTCATATAGTCGTTGAAGCGCTCGGCGGGAACGTTTGGCAGCAGGATCGGCTCGCCCGAGTCGATTACTTGCTGGGACAGCCCGGTCGTCGGGGCGTAGCCTGGCTTCTTCACCGACGCGATGTAGCGATTGATGTACTCAGCGATCTTCGGGTCCGAGTCGTCCGCGACCACCACGCGCGATGTCACGATGTCTCCGCACATGACGATTGCCAGCCAGGTCCCGAGGCGAACCCGGGTTAGGGTCCTCGCGGCAAGGCTCAGGACGGTCTCGACGTCCAGCCCATCAGCGAACAGGTCCCCGGACAGTTCGTTGACGATCTGTGCCGCCGGCGGAACGTTCACTGGCTTCATCTGGCCCAAATCTCTGATTGCATTATATATGCATACCTCTCATGATGATGGGTATGAGCGCTGAGTTCGTCGGAACCCGCGAGGCGGCCAGGCTGCTTGGGGTGAGCGAGGCGTCGGTCCGTCGGTGGAGCGACTCCGGCCTCCTACAGTCGCATCGGGTAGGCCGGCGCAGCGAGCGGCGCTTCGAGCGGTCTGCGGTGCTCGGGCTCAAGTCCGCCGGCAGGGCTGACGCGTCCTCCTCATCGAACTTGGTGTTGCTGGAGGGACGTGACGCTCCCGTCCACAGTCATCTGAGCAGCTACTACACCAGCGACCGCGGCCGGCTGCGGCTCGGCGTGCCGTTCCTGCGCGACGGCCTCGCGGCCGGCCAGCCGTGCGTCATCATCTCCAACCCAGAGACAGCCCGCCTGCTGGAGGATGAGCTGAAGGCTGAGGGCGTGGCGGTCGAGCGAGCCCTCGAAATGGGCAGGCTCCGTGAGCTGGAAACTTTCAAGACGCGCAGCCAGGGCATCGAGGAGTTCGAGCGCACGGTCGCGGCATTCACGCGTCGAGGTGACCTGGTAATTCGCGTCCTGGGTGAAGCCACCGAGAACGCCAAGTCGCTGGGCTCGATCGCCGAGCAGCTCAGGTTCGAGGAGATGCTCGACGGCCTGGTGCGTCGTTATCCGGTCGTGCTCATCTGTCAGTACGACGTCCGTCGTCTCAAAGGCACAGATGTGATCGATGTGCTGAAGGGGCACGCCGACAATTTCAATCGGCCCCTGGGAATGTTCCTGAACTGAGCCGGTCTAGCGGTCCGCCTCCGCCGGTAGGTCGAAGCTGATCTCGTAGACGCCGCCGGCCAGGCGAGCCTGGTGGATCCAGCCCATCTTGCGGAGCAGCCCGAGCATCTGCTGGTTCTCGGGCAGGACGATCAGGGAGAACGTCTTGATTCCATGCTCGCGCGCCACCTTGGCAAGGATGGTGAGCAGCGCGCTCCCCAGGCCGCGGCGCTGAAACTCGTCGACGACCGCGACCGCTGTCTCGGCCACATCGGTGCCCGAGGCGCGGTCGTACCGCGCGACGCCGACGATTCTTTCCTTGCCGTTGGGCCTGTTCATGGTGGCGACGATCGCGAACCGGTCGTTGTAGTCGACCACCGCCAGCCGGTGCGCAAGGGCGTCGGGCATTCGCTTCAGTGGCGTGAAGAACCGAAAGTAAACGGTCCGCTCGGACATCGCGGCCACCGCCTCGTGCAGCAGCGGCTCGTCAGACGGCTCGATGGGCCGGACCTGGACCTTCGTGCCGTCCTTCAGCTCGAGCGTGCGCACTGCGAATCCGGCGGTAGCCACGGTCCGCCTCACCCCTGATCCCTCTCCCCGCGGGGGAGAGGGTGCCGAAATTGCATTGCCGTAACTTACCCTTCCGCGGGAATGAAGCGGAACCTGGCCGTCGCCGGCGCCGCCGCGGCGGCCACCGTGAGCGCGGGCTACAGCGTCTGGTTGTGGGTGTCCAACTACCTCGGCGACAACTTCCACAACGACTTCACGTTTTATTACGCGGCTTCGCGGCTCGGACTCGCGCACGGCTGGAGCCATCTGTACGACCTGCGCCTGATGCAGGAGCAGCTCGACGCGATCGGCTCGCACATCACGGTCGCGCAGTTGGCGCGATACGTGAGCCCGCCGCCGCTCGCCTGGCTGATCACGCCGCTGACGCTGGTGCCGTACCAGGTCGCGTACTGGATGTGGAGCGCGGTGTTGGTGGCTGCGCTGGTGCTCGCCTGGCACCTCGCGGCGCCTGGTTCGGGTCGTACGCGCGTCACCTTTCTTGTCGCGGCCTTCGGGTGGTTGCCGATCGTTTACGGCCTTCAGCTGGGGCAGCCGGTCCTCCTGGTGGCCGCGGGTGTGGCCGCGTGTTACGTGCTGCTGAAGCGGGGCCGGGACGTCGAGGCCGGCGCGATGCTCGGTGTGCTGGTGTTCAAGCCGCAGCTGGCGCTGCTGGTGCCGGTGGTGCTCCTGGTGAGCGGACGATGGCGCGCGTTTGCGTCGTCCGTCATCGTGCTCGCGGCGATCACGGCTGCGTCATTGGTGGCGCTCGGCCCGACAGGCGTCACCGACTATGTGGACCGGCTCAACCTCGCGAGCGCGGTGGCGGAGAACCAGGCGCAGACGATTGCCGCCTGGATTCCCAATCTCGAGGCCGCCCGCGTGGTCCAGGGCCTGATCGCCGCTTGGACGGTTGGCGTCGCCTACCGCCTGCGCCGCCGTGGCCCGGCGGTGGTGCTGGCCGTCGCGCTGATCGGCGGCCTGGCGGCAAGCCCATACGTCCATTACGACGACCTCGCGATGTTGGGCCTCGCGTGCCTGCTTTTCCTGCGCGCGGCACGCGGACGCTGGGTGATCGCCTACGCGATCGCGCTGTTCATCGCTGCCGAAGGCTTCCCCGTCTGGCAGGCGGGCCCTGTGCTCGCCGGCGAGCTCATCGCCCTGCTGCTGCTTTCAGTCCCGGCGCTGGAACATCACCACGGCTACGCCGAGAAGGACGAGGCCGAACGCGAGCACGATCCCGGCCTCGAGGGGGATCGGCAGCACCTGGCCGTTGATGGTCAGGCCCAGCCGGTCGATGGCCGCGCTCGGGAGACCTGAGTCCGAGAGGATGACGCGCCGCAGCGGGTCGATGCCGTAAGAAGCCGGATCGATTCGCGTCACGATGGTCATCCACGTCGGCAGATTGGTCAGCGGGAACAGGGCGCCGGACAGGAAGAACATCGGCATCATCAGGAAGTTCATCACGACCTGAAAGCCCTGCAGCGACTTCATCATCGACGCGAGCATCACGCCAAATGCCGAGAGCCCGAACGCGAGCACGGCCGCAAGCGGAATGACCGCGAGGATCGTGAGCAGGCTCAGCTTCACGCCGACGAAAGGCGCGAGCACGAGCAGGATGAGCCCCTGGATCATCGCCTGCGTGGTGCCGCCGAGCGCCTTGCCGATGGCCACCGCCCACCGGTCGATCGGCGCGACGAGCACCTCTTTCAGGAAGCCGAACTCGCGGTCCCACACGATCGACATGGCGCCGAAGATCGAGGTGAACAGGATCGACATCCCGATGATGCCCGGGAACACGAACTGGATGTAGGAGAGTCCGCCGCGCGCCCCGAACAGCCCGCCGCTCCCGAGCGATGAGCTGAGTCCGGAGCCGAACACCACCAGGAACAGCAGCGGCTGCGCCAGCGAGGCCACCAACCGCCACCTGTCGCGCCAGTAACGAAGGATGTCGCGGTACCAGATGATGTAGACAGCACGCAGGCTCGCCGCGCGCGTGTCGATGGGTGTGAGCGCCTGGGGCACGACCTTCGGTGCTGTCGCTGTTTCCACGCTCATCTCCGCCTCCCCATCCACCTGCTCGCCATTGCCCGCATTCGCTCCCGGTCGCTGGCCTCCTCCTCGCGGATGGCGCGGCCGGTCAGCTTAAGGAAAACGTCGTCGAGGCTCGGCCGGCGCAGGCTGATCGTGTCCACAGGCGCGGTCAGCTCGCGCACGAGGCGGGGCACGAACTTCCGGCCGTCCGGAACCTCCATGCGCAGGGTGCCGTCGTCACGCGTCGGCACCACGCCAAGCACTTTCTGGATCTCCTCGAGAGCGTCTTCGGGCTTGGTCGACGTCATGGTCACGACGTCGCCGCCGACCATCGCCTTCAGCTGGTCCGGCGTCCCGAGCGCCACGATCTGACCTTTGTCGATGATCGCGATGCGATCGCAGTACTCGGCCTCGTCCATGTAGTGCGTCGTCATGAAGATCGTCACGCCGGTGCGCGCGCGAAGGTCGTTGAGGTGCGTCCAGATGTTCTGGCGCGTCTGCGGGTCGAGTCCGAGCGTCGGCTCGTCGAGGAACAGGATCTGAGGTTCGTGCAGCATGCCGCGCGCGATCTCGAGGCGCCGCTTCATGCCTCCCGAGTAGGTGCGAACCTGCGAGGCCGCGCGGTCGGTCAGCTGCAGCAGCTCGAGCATCTTGTCGATGCGCTCGCGACGCACCGCGGCCGGGATGCTGTAGATGAACGCGTGGAACTCGAGGTTCTCGCGGCCGGTCAGCTGGTCGTCTAGCGACGGGTCCTGGAACACGAGCCCGATGCGCTGCCGTACGCGGGCCGGATCGTGCACCACGTCGATGCCCGCCACGCTCGCCGAACCTGCGGTAGGGCTGAGCAGCGTGCAGAGCATCGAGATCGTGGTCGACTTGCCGGCGCCGTTGGGCCCGAGGAAGCCGAAGATCTCGCCCTGCTTGACCTCGAGGTCGATGCCGCGAACCGCCTCGAGCTGGCCGTACTTCTTCACGAGGCCCCTGGCCTCGATCACCGCGTCGCTCATGACTCGTTCAGCCTCCGAGCGTTCTGGAGCAAACGGCGCAGCATCTTGTTCAACTGGTCCACCTCTGCTTTCTTGAAACCGTCCAGCAGGCCATTTTCTGCCCACTTGAACTCGGGAATGAGGCGCGGCAGCACGTGCCTGCTGCGCGGGCCAAGCTCCACCACCACCAACCTCCGGTCGTCAGGGCTCACGCGCCGCACGATGAGCTGCTTTCGCTCGAGCCGGTCGAGCAGCCTGGTCATGCCGGCCGCGTCGGTGCCAAGGCGGGCGGCCATCTTGATCGGGCTGGGCTCCTTCAGAAGCCGCGACAGAAGGAGCAATGCGGCCTGCTGCGAAGTGATGCCGTGGCTTTCGAAGCGCCTGTCCAGCGCGGTGCGCACCTCGCGGCCGAGATGGAATATCAGCGTCGACACGGCCACCTCATCTCGAGCCTGGACCTTCTCCGCCTCTTTTGCCGCCACCATTGCAAGCGGAGTTTAGTTGTCTAGACAGTAATTGTCAAGACAGTCAGTCCGCGCCGTGCCTTCCCTTGCCCTTCACGAACTCACGCGCACCCGCCTGCGACTCGCCTGATGCGACGACCTTGACGCCGCCGTCGTATTCGGCCTTGATCGCCCTGGCGAGGCTGAGCGACCACTGCGCCTTCGCGCTTCGCCGGTCTGCCCGCACAGCGCCTTGCGGATGCTGGGCGATCTGCTTCGCGATGACCTTCGCCTCGTCGAGCGCCTGGCCTGTCTCGACGAGGCGCTGCACGAGGCCGATCTGCAGCGCCTCTGCGGACGGCACCGGGCGGCCGGTGAGGATGAGGTCGAGGGCACGGCCCTCGCCCAACATGCGTGGGAGGCGGATCGTCCCGAGGTCGATGAGCGGCACGCCGAACCGGCGGTTGAACACGCCGAGCGTGGCGCCCCGGCCGGCCACGCGCAGGTCGCACCAGAGTGCGAGCTCGAGGCCGCCCGCGACCGCATAGCCCTCGATGGCCGCGATCACCGGTTTGTCGAGCTGCATCCGCGTCGGTCCCATCGGGCCCTCGGCCTTCGCGCTGAGCCGGTTGGCCCTGCCTTGCGCCACTTCCTTCAGGTCGAAGCCCGCACAGAAGTTCCCACCGGCGCCCGTGAGGATCGCGACCGAAAGCGAGTCGTCGGCGTCGAATCGTTTGAAGCAAGCGACCAGCTCCTCGGCGGTGGCGGAGTTGACCGCGTTGCGCGCGCCGGGACGGTTGATCGTGACGACGGCGATCGCACCGTCGACCTCGTACCTGACGTTCAGGAGCAGCGCCTTACGGGCGGTCCGTCGGCTCCGCATCCATGAAGGGATACCGGTGGTCGGTCGGCGGCACGTAGGTCTCCTTGATCACGCGCGGGCTCGTCCAGCGGATCAGGTTCAGGAACGAGCCTGCCTTGTCGTTGGTGCCGGATGCACGCGCGCCGCCGAACGGCTGCTGCCCGACCACCGC
>WNEY01003641.1_pt1 | contig 11591 bp, 9 predicted proteins | sample 5400531 | NCBI WGS metagenome assembly WNEY01 (sample SAMN13153338, study PRJNA577476) | soil metagenome | isolation source: 200 cm saprolite under Douglas fir tree site 1 | place: USA:California | collected 2015-04-18
TATCCAAAAACCGACTTTCGCGAGAAGCACGCCACCAACTCGCTGATCACGCCCATGCCGGGGAGGATCATGATGTAAACGGCAGGATGCGAGTAGAACCAGAACAAGTGCTGGAACAGGACCGGGTCGCCTCCCACGGCCGGGTCGAAGATGCCGGCGTGGAGAATCCGTTCGAGGCCCAACAACACGATGGTGATCGCCACCACCGGCGTGCCGAGCACCTGGATGAGACTGGTGGCATAGTGCGCCCAAACGAACAGCGGCAGCCGGCTCCAGGTCATGCCTGGCGCCCTCATCTTGTGAACGGTGACGATGAAGTTGAGGCCGGTCAGGATCGAGGAAAAACCGGAGACGAACACCGCCAGCGCGGTCATGATCACATGCGTGTGCGAATAGGTGGTGCTGAACGGAGCGTAAAACGTCCAGCCGGTGTCGACGCCGCCTGAAACCACGGCGACGACCGCGAAGATGCCGGCGACGACGTAGATATACCAGCTCAGCAAGTTGATGCGCGGGAAGGCGAGATCGCGCGCGCCCACCATGATCGGCAGCATAAAATTGCCGAGCGTCGCGGGAATCGACGGGACCAGGAAGAAAAATACCATAATGATCCCGTGCATGCTGAAGAATTTGTTGTAGGTCTCGTGGGTGAAGAGGCCCTCCGGCGTCAGCAAATTCAAGCGCACGCCCGCGGCGAACAGCGCGCCCAGGAAGAAAAACGCGGTGATGGAGAAAACATAGAGCAGCGCGATCCGCTTATGATCCGTGGTGAACAGCCACGACTTCCATCCGTAGTCGGCATTCAGGTAGTTGGTTCGCGTTTCCGCTCCGGGATGCGGGAGTGTGGTACTCATTTTGAACTCCGTTTAGCGGCAGCAGCGCCGGCTTTGGTGAGTGCGGCCGGAGCCGGCGGCGGCGACAGGCTCTTCACGTACACGATCAGCGCCAGCAGGCCCTCCTCGTTGATTTGGCCCTGGTAGACCGGCATGATATCGCGCTTGAAACCCTTGACGATTTTCGCATTCGGGTTCAGAATCGACTCGCGAATATAGGCTTCGTCGGCGATCACGGTGCGGCCGTCTTCTAGTTGTACCGGTCTGCCGAACACGTTCTGCAGATCGAGTTGGTGGCAAGTGGCGCAACCGTATTGCGCAAACAGCTTCTGACCTTGCTCCACCATCGATGCGCCTTCGGCCCCGCCGGAGAGCCAGTCCTCGTACTCTCTCGGTTCCATCACCGTCACCCAACCGCCCATGTCGGAATGACCCGTGCCGCAGTATTCGGCGCAGAAGATGTGGTACCGGCCGGGCTTGGTGGCCTCGAACCAGTAGGTTTGGTAGCTGCCCGGCACAACGTCGTGTTTCATCCGGAACGCCGGGATGAAGAAACTGTGGATGACGTCTTCGCTCGCCAGCGTGAGCTTCACCGGTCGTCCCGTGGGCACGTGCAATTCGTTGATTTCGCGCTGGCCTCCCGGGTGTTGCACCTTCCACATCCACTGTTTGCCGGTCACGTAGATGTCCACCGTGTTGCTGGGCGGGGGCGTGTAGTTTTGGAAATAGAGTTTGGTTCCCCAGGCGAACATCACCAGCATCACCAGGAAGGGGATCACACTCCAGGCGATTTCGAGCGGGATGGACCCGTGAATCGGCTTGGGCGGCGGCTCGTCCGGGCTTTTGCGGCGGTACTTGATGGCAAAGACGAAGGTGGCGAAGAAGATGAGCGCCGTCATCACGATGGTCACCAGCATCAGGAACGCGTACAGAGCGTCGACTTCTCCGGCGGTGGTGGAGGCGCGCGGCGGAAAGAAGGAGAACTCGCCCATTACGCGGTCCCTCTCTGCGGACGGCGGGCGCGGAAATCGCGGCGGAACATGACGACCATGAACGTCAGAAGAACCGCGAGAGTGATCAATGCGCTTAAGCGCAGAACGTTCATGATCACCAGGGCGTACTTGCCGCTGGCCGGGTCGTAGTGGTAGCAGTACAGCAGGATCTGGTCCGTCGGCGAGCTGATCCCGCCATTCGACGCTTCCACCAACCCCAGGCGCAAATCGCGCGCCGGATAATCGATTCCGAAGAAATACCGCGCCACGCTGCCCACTGGCGTCAGCAGCATGATGGCGCTGCCGTGCGCATACTGGTTGGTCATGGAGTCGTACACGTAGTTGAAGCCGACGGCGTCGGCCAGCGTCTTGCTAGCCCCCTCCTGACCGGTGAGAAAGTGCCAGCCCTGTTCGGCGCCCGGGCGGCCATACCCTTTCAGATACGTCTGCTTCTTGGCCGCAGCCATCTCGGGCGTCTCGCGCGGATCGAAACTGACGGCGACAATCTGGTACTGATCCCCCGCGGTCATCGGCAGGTCCTTCACGCCGCGCAACACCCCATTCAGCACCATGTTGCACAGCGACGGGCACTGGTAGTACACCAGCGCAAGGATTACCGGCTTTCCAAAGTACGTGCGGAGCGTGACCGGCTGTCCGGACTCGTCGGTAAAAGGGAGATCGAGCGGAACTTGTGCGCCCATCTTCTGGTCGATGCCGACCTTCTGCAATAGCCGTGAAGGCGCGTAGACCTGCGTTTGCGGAGGGCCGAAGACTTGGGCTTGCGCCATCCCGGCGAACGCTAACAGTCCCATCTGGATCGCCAAGCCGGCGGTACGTCTCATTTCTTGGTTGACTCCTTGGGAGCCGCGAATGCCCGCTGGAGCTCCAGCTCCATGGCGCGATCGATCGGGATACGCACGGCGCCCACGTTCTTATCCGCCCAGCCGTAGGTCTGAAGCATTAAGTCTTCCTGCTGGCGCAACTGCTGCAGCTCGGTCGCCGGATGTTCCTCGATGCGCGGAACGGGCGGGAATTGCTGATCCGCCGCGGACATCGGATTCGGCGGCGCGGTCGTCACCGGATGTCCGGCGAGATATTGAAAGATGCCGTACACCAGCCAGATCACCAGCGCGGCGCCTATCGCGAGCCCGCCGGCGGTGTGGATAATCGGCGGTATCTTGGCATCTGTGGTCTCATGCCCGAGACTGTCATGGCCACCCATCATTCGATCCCTTCGTTAAAACGCCACGGTTTCCCGGGGCGCTCCCTGGAGCCGCGGATCCCTCAGCGGGACCAGAGGCCTCGATTTCAGCTGCCCAAAAAACAGTGCGAGCCAGGCGCCCCCGACCAGCAGCGGTGTCGCGAAATCCATCCAATGCACCTTGAGCTGCCTGTCGTAAAGCGACGGTTCGACCACCCAATAGACATCCACCAGCCGGATGACGATCATCAGGAGGCATACCTTGAACAGGAGATCCGCCCGCCGTTTGATGCCGCGCTGGAGCAGCAACAGGAATGGCAAGGCGAAGTGGAACACGACCAGCGTGAACGCTACCCAGCCCCACCCGCCATTCAACCTGCGGACATACCACGGAATCTCCTCGGGCAGGTTGCCGGCCCAGATGATCAGGAACTGCGAGAACGATAGGTAAGCCCACAGGACCGTAAACGCGAACATCAGGTTGCCGAGGTCGTGGAAGTGCTGCGGCGTGACGTAATCCTTGAGCGGAGCTTGCCGTGAAAGCACGATCAGCAATGCGATGATGAGCGCGAATGACTCGAGCACCTGGCCGACCAGGAACATCGCGCCGTAGATGGTCGAGAACCAATGCGGCTCCAGCGACATGATCCAGTCGACAAAGGCGAACGTCGTGGTGAGCACGAAAACCACCAGCCCCGGCGCGCTCAGCGCGTGCATCCTGCCGATCAGGCGGTCGTCACCGGTGCGGTCCTGTTCGGCCGACCACTTGCTCAACATATGGGCGTAGAAGGTCCACACCAGGAAATAGAACACCGCGCGGAGAATGAAGAACGGGACGTTGAGGTACGCCGCTTTAGCTTGTATATTGGCGTCCTGCGCCGCCTCGGGCCGTGTCCAGACATACAGCGTGCCCATGCCGGCCAGCACCGGAATCAGCAGCACGGCCATGTAGGGGAGCGTGCGCGCTCCCGCTTCGCACATCCGCCGGATCACCATGCCCCACTTACCGCCGACCACGTGATGCAGCAGCAGAATGCCCATACATCCGAGCCCCATGCCGGTTCCATAGAGATAGGCGAAAAGATAGGAGCGCAGGAACTGATCGCGATCGAGCACAAAGCCGGTGAGCGACAGCAGCAATCCGGCGATGCCCACCCGCAGCGCCTTCTGCTGCCATTCGCCGATCTGAAGGGCGACGGGATCGGCGGGACTCATGGGGTCCTCTCCAGTTCGGCGCGCTTGTCCGGCGGCACGTCCTCGATTCTGGCGTCCTCGCTGAGCTGGAGCACGCGGATGTAGGCGGCGATGCGCCAGCGGTCGTCCGGCTCGACGCGGGAAGCGTAGCTCGGCATGGCGCCGAACCCATTGGTGATGACGTCGAAGAAATGCCCGATGGGCGCGGTGCGCAGCTTCTCGGTGTGATAGGACGCGGCCTGGCGGAAGCCGCGCCGGACCACCATGCCATTGCCGTCGCCAATGCGGCTGTGGCAGGGCGAACAGTAGATGTTGAACCGCTCCTGGCCCCGGAGGACGTCGGCCTTGGTGATGGGGAACGGGAATGTTTCGACCTCGGCGTCGCCCACCTTGCCGGTAAAGCGCGCTCTGTCGATCCGCAGATGGCCGCGCGCGACGGTCCCCTCGACGACCGGCCGTGCAGAGCGTCCATCGCCGAAGAAATCGGTTCCCGCGAGCGGCTTGTACCGCGGCTGGTCGTGCATATCCTGGCGGCAGCCGGCCAGCACACAAAACAGAATCGGCCACGAATAGACACGAATGAACGCGAATGTCTTATTTGTGCTTATTCGTGTGAATTCGTGGCTAAATCTACGGTGCAACTTCCATTACCTCCCGCGGATGGAGCCGCTCAAGAAACTCTCGCGTCGACTTGGGATCGAACTTCGGATCCACGGCCTCGATGCACAGGAAAAACTTATCGCGCGAGGCATGCTCGAACCGTTCAACATTGAACACCGGATGGTAAGGCTGCGGCAACCCATTCAGCGCCAGCATGCCGACCACGGCCGAGATGCAGGCCAACAGAACCATGGATTCGAACGTGATGGGAATGTATGCCGGCCACGAATTGAGCGGCCGCCCGCCGACGTTGTGCGGATAGGCAATCACACTCATCCACCAACACAGCCCGAAGCCGCCGCAGGCCCCGGCCAGCCCGCAGCAGAACACGATGCGGGACACGGCACTGCTGCGGAAGCCGATGGCTTCAGCCAATCCCTCCACCGGCATCGGCGCGTAGGCGTCCATTTCGCGATAGCCCGCGGCGTAGGCGCGCTGCGCGGCTTCGAGCAATGGCTCCGGTTCGTCGAACTCGGCCATCAGACCGTGCAGTTCGACTTCTCCTGCAACTCTAGTCTCCGTGAGCATGCGTCGGCTCCAGGTGATGGACCACCTCGCGGGTCTCGAAAATCGAGATGGCGGGCAGGCCGCGGATAAACAGGAACATCATGCTGAGGAACACGCCGATGGTTCCGAAATAGGTCGCGAAATCCCAGATCGTCGGGTAATACACGCGCCAGGCCGACGGCATGAAGTCGCGAGCCAGACTGGTGATCACGATGACAAACCGTTCCAGCCACATACCGGTGTTGACGATCAGCGAGATCACGAACACCGCGCCCAGGCTCATTCGTACACGACGCGACCACAGCAGTTGCGGGATGAGGATATTACAGAGGACGAGCAGCATGTAACTCCACCAGTAGGGGCCGGTCCAGGAGCGGTTGACGTACATGAAGCGTTCAAAAAAATTGCCGCTGTACCAGGCCATGAACGCTTCCATCACGTACCCATAGGCGACGATCAACCCAGTACCGAGCATCACTTTCGACATGCACTCGATGTGGCGCATGGTGATGAGGTCTTCGAGGTGGTACCAGCGGCGCACCGGAATCGCCAGCGTCAGCACCATCGCGAAGCCCGAGTAAATCGCACCAGCGACGAAGTAGGGCGGGAAGATGGTGGTGTGCCAGCCGGGCACGATGGCGACCGCGAAGTCGAAGCTCACCACAGAATGGACTGAAACCACCAGTGGCGTGGAAAGCCCCGCCAGTAAGAGGTACGCCTTCTGATAGCGCTGCCAGTGCCTGGCCGACCCGCGCCAGCCCATCGCCAGCATTCCGTAAAGTTTCTGCGCGAAGGCATTGCCCGCCTTGTCGCGCATGGTGGCGTAATCCGGGATCAGGCCCGTGAACCAGAACAGGAAGGAAACCGTCATGTAGGTGGTGACCGCGAACACGTCCCAGACCAGCGGGCTGCGCGGCTGCGGCCACAGCCACATCGTGTTGGGATAGGGAATCAGCCAGTACGCGAGCCAAGGCCGGCCCAGGTGCAGGATGGGGAACATACCGGCGCAGGCGACGGCGAACAGTGTCATCGCCTCGGAAAAGCGATTGATCGCCGTGCGCCAATCCTGCTTGAGCAGCAGCAGAATGGCCGAGATCAGCGTTCCCGCGTGGCCGATACCGATCCACCACACGAAGTTCACGATGGCGAATCCCCACATCACCGGGACCCGGATGCCCCAGATGCCGACGCCGCGGAAGAACAGCCAGGTGACCGCAACCAGAAAAATATTGACCAACAGAAAGGCGACCCCAAACGCCCGAAACAACCGCATCGGCGTCTTGAAAAACGGCATGAACACCACGCCGCCGATCTTGTCGGTCACCGTGCCGTAATCGTGCCCTGGCCCGATAATTTTTTCAGTGCCCGGGTCGATCGTCGCTACTGCGCTCTGTTCCTCGTCCACGTTCTACACCTTCTCCAGATCCGGATTCGGATTGCGCAGCCGGGCCAGGTAGGTGGTCCGCGGCCGCGTGTTCAACTCTTCGAGCAGATTGTAGTCGCGCTGTTGCTGCTTCAGCTTCGCGACCCGGCTGTTGGGATCGTTCAGATCGCCGAACACGATCGCCTCGGCCGGACAGGACTGCTGGCAGGCGGTCAGGATCTCGCCGTCCTTGATAGGCCGATCCTGTTTTTCAGCCTCGATCTTGACTTCGTTGATGCGCTGCACGCAATAGGTGCACTTCTCCATCACGCCACGGCTGCGCACGCTGACGTCGGGGTTGCGGACGCCATAGAGGCTCGGCGTGTCCCAATCGGCGTACAGAAAGAAATTGAATCGCCGCACCTTGTAGGGACAGTTGTTCGAGCAGTAGCGCGTGCCGACGCAACGGTTGTACACCATCTGGTTCAGGCCCTCGACGCTGTGGGTGGTGGCGGCCACCGGGCACACCAGCTCGCACGGCGCATTTTCGCATTGCATGCACGGCACGGGCTGGAAATACATTTCCGGATCGTCCAGCGATCCCTTGTAGTAACGATCCACGCGCAGCCAGTTCATGTGCCGGCCCATCGCGACTTGGTCTTTGCCGACGATCGGGATGTTGTTTTCGGCCTGGCAGGCGACGGTGCAGGCGTGACAGCCGAAGCAGGCGTTGAGATCGATCGACATGCCCCACTTGTGACCTTTGGACTCCCAGCCCGGAAACAGCGTCAGTTCCCTGGGGACGTGCTTCTCTTCGGGGTTGGCGAAGTTTGGCCTGCTGTGATACTCGGTGAGCGTGGCCAGGCGGAAAGGATCGCGCTCCTCCATCGATTGCGTGTGCTGCGTCGTTGCGAACCGATAGCCGCGAGACTTCCGGGTAAGGTTCGCCCCAGCGCCCTGCCAGAGTGCGCCGCTGGAGCGCAGCGCATAGGCGTTGAATCCGATGCCATCGGCGATTCTTCCGGCGCGCGTGCGGCCATAGCCGAAGTGGACGGTCAACGATTCATCGGCATGTCCGGGCGCGATCCATACCGCGCCATCCACCTTGTGGCCGTTCAACTCGACCTCGACGACATCGCCTTCGGTGACGCCGTAACGCCGCGCGCTCTGGGGCGAGATCCAGACGGCGTTGTCCCAGGTCATCTTGTTCTGGGGCTTTGGCATCTCCTGGAGCCAAGCGTTATTAGACATCGCGCCATCGCCGACCGCCGGGTCGGGGCGGAAGACCACCTCGAGACCAGCCGGAGCGGCGGCGAGCTCGGGGACCTTCGCCGCCGGCGGCGTCTTTTCGGGGAACGCGGACCCGGCCATGATCCCGTCGTGCAGCGAGATCATCCAGAAATCGTCGAAATCGGCGCCGGTGTGTTGGGCCTGCCAGTACTCCCGCACTGTGTCGTGCGCCGAACGGTCCGCCTTGTTCGCCAGCACGTTCATAATTTCATGTGAAGTCTTGCCGCCATAAATCGGCAGGATCAGCGGCTGGACGATGCTGACCGTTCCGTCGTAGGCGCGCGCGTCGCTCCAGGATTCGAGGTAATGCGCTTCCGGCACATGCCAGTGGCACCAGGCCGCGGTCTCATTCGAGTAGAGACCGAGGTGCGCGCGGAATTTCACCGGCTTGAGCGCGTCCAGGAAATTGAGATCGGCCGGCGCGTCGTAAACCGGATTGCCGCCGAGCACCAGGAGCGTTTCGACGGCGCCGCTGCGCATGTCCTTAACCAGATCCGTGAGCGAAGCGATTTCATCCACCGGGTTCGCTTCCACCGGATCGGTGTAGAGGACCGTCTTGCCGGTGTTGCCAAACTTCTGGTTAAGCTGGTGCGCGATGGCGTGAACCCGCGGAGGCTGATGGTCACCCGCGATCACGATGCTAGCGCCCCGGTTAGCGTCCAAGTCTTTTTCCACGTTGCGGAGCGACGCGGCAAACGCCTCCACCTCGCTGGTTCGCATGCGGAAACGATGGTCGGCGATGCTCCCGGTGACTGACGGCGTGCCTTCCGCCACGTACAGCCGCGGCGCAACCGCGTTGGAGTCCTCGGCCGCGGCGCGGCGGCGCGCCGAATAGTCGCGCGCATACCGAAGGCTGCCCGGCATGGTCGAGCACAGGAAATCCGCGTCGAGCGAAACGATGACGTTGGCCCGATCGAACCGATAGGTCGTGTTCCAGGGTTTCCCGAAAGCGGCGGTTGCTCCCGCGCGCACCGAGTGACGCCCGCACGGATCATATTGATGCCATTTCGCCGACGGAAACGCCGCCAGGAACTCCTGGATCTGCGCGGTGAGGGTGGGCGAGGTCACCGTCCCGGTCAGGATGCGGAACCCCTCGCCCTTTTTCAGGCCGGCGACTTCGCGGGCATCGGTTAAAGCCGTGAGGAAATTTCCCCAGCTGCTGATGTTGCCGTTGCGCGTCACGGCCTGCGAGCGGTCCGGATCGTAGAGCGTCAGGACGCTGGCTTGCATAGCGGCGTCGCTCGCGCCCAGGCTCGCCGGATGCTGGGGATTGCCCTCGATCTTGGTTGGGCGGCCCAGGTGGCTTTCGGCGAGCACTCCGGTGGCGAGGCCCGCCACGCTCATGGCGGTGGCGTAGAACAGCGGCTTGCCGGGGATCACTTCTTCCGGCTGGCGCACGTAGGGGACGATGACTTCTTTCGGCTGATGCGTGCAAGCGGAGGCTCCGGCGAGGGCGACCGACGCGCCCATGAGCTGCAAAAACCGGCGGCGCGAGGCAGGATCGTTCCAGTTGGGAGTGCGGTTGGGAAACTCGTCCTCCACGAAAGCGCGGAACTCCTCGGTACCAGCGAGTTCCTCGAGGCTGCGCCAATAGTTCATAGTTTCACCGGTGGCACGTGACGCAATCGGTCAGGCTCTGAACCTTGTATTCCTGGACCAGCCGCGTCCCCAGCTCCTCCTGGTTGTCCGGATACTGGTAGGCGATATTGAACACCTGGTCGCGCGGCCGGATGTAGTTTTGCGGGGCGCGATGACACTCGATGCACCACTGCATGAACAGCGTGTTCACCTTTCGGGTCAGGGGCATCTGGTCGATGCGCCCGTGGCAGGTGGAACAACCGATCCCCTTGTTCACGTGAATGCTGTGGTTGAAGTACACGAAATCGGGCAGGTCGTGGACGCGCGTCCACTCGAGCGATTTGCCCGAGCGCAGACTGGCTCGCACCGGCTCCAGAATCTCGGCGGTGTTCCAGATTTGCGAGTGGCAGCTCATGCACGTCTCGGTGGGCGGAACTCCGGCGAAAGCCGAGGTCTCGACCGACGTATGGCAGTAACGGCAGTCGATACCGTCGTCGCCGACGTGGTGCTTGTGGCTGAACGGCACGGGCTGCTCCCGGGCCACGTCCACCAGCGTGTTGAACGAGCCTTGGTCCAGCTTATAGGCGGCCCATACGATTCCGCTCACCGTCAGCAGCGCGGCCGCAATGCTGACTTTCGCCAAGCTGTTAGAGCTGCGGTGAAAGATCTGCGCCAACCCTAGCTTACCCCGCTACTAGAGAATTTCTTGCGCCACCGTAAACTGTAGCTTAATGCCAATGCTCGTCAAGAGTCAAGTGGGGATTTTTCGGAGGGCGCCTCCCCGTAGCCTGGTCCTGTGATTTAAGGTGCGTCCCTCCCCTGGCGCCGCCATGGAAGGGCTTGAGAGCGGTCATTAACCTGCAGGCCGAAAGGGGGAGAGGTGCCAGTATGAACAGACACAGAATCGTGAGAGTTTCGAAAATCCTGATACTCTGCATCGTTGCCGTGGCGGCTGGGATGATTGCGCGTTCCCTGACCTGGACGGGACATCCCCCGCTTGCGATAGCGGCCTCCGCACGCAACGCAGTCGCGCCAGGTTCCATCGACACTGGATTTGCTTCCATCGTTGAAAAGGACTTGCCGGCGGTAGTAAACATTTCCTCTTCGAAGGTGGTCCGCAACAGAGGAGGCAACCTGTCGCCGTTCCTCCAGGATCCGTTCTTTCGCCAGTTCTTCGGCGATCAATTTGGCCGCCTCCCGGAGAAGCAGTGGGAGCGCAGCCTCGGCTCCGGCGTCATTGTGAGTCCGGATGGTTACTTGCTGACCAACAACCACGTGATCGAAGGCGCCACCGACATCGCCGTGACGTTGTCTGACAAGCGCGAGCTGAAGACGAAGGTGGTGGGTGGGGACCCTAAGACCGACATCGCCGTGCTGAAAGTGGATGTGAAGAACCTGCCCGCGCTGGCTCTTGCCGATTCCTCCAAGGCGCGGGTGGGTGATATCGTGCTGGCGATGGGCAACCCGTTCGGTCTCGGCCAGACCGTGACCATGGGAATCATCAGCGCCAAGGGGCGCGCCGGATTGGGCATTGAAGACTACGAGGATTTCATCCAGACCGATGCGGCGGTCAACCCGGGTAACTCCGGTGGCCCGCTGATCGACACGCGCGGTGAGCTGATCGGGATCAACACTGCGATTGTGAGCGGCGGTTCCGGGGGAAATCAGGGCGTTGGGTTTGCCGTGCCGGTCAACATGGCGCGCAACGTAATGAACCAGGTGCGCGAGCACGGTAAGGTGGTCCGCGGCTATCTCGGCGTGCTGCCGGAGGACATCACTCCCGCCATGGCCAAGGCGTTCCACTTGACCGACACGCGCGGTGTGGTGATTGGCGACGTAACGGCCGGGACGCCGGCGGCGTCCGCCGGCATCCAGCGCGGCGACGTGATCGTGGAGATGGATGGTCAGAAGATCGTGGACAGTAACCAGCTTCGGCTGCGCGTGGCCGATCTGGCGCCCGGAACCACGGTGCA
>WNEY01003642.1_pt1 | contig 11590 bp, 15 predicted proteins | sample 5400531 | NCBI WGS metagenome assembly WNEY01 (sample SAMN13153338, study PRJNA577476) | soil metagenome | isolation source: 200 cm saprolite under Douglas fir tree site 1 | place: USA:California | collected 2015-04-18
AATCCCAGCCGTTGTAGGATGTCCTCCTGGAGCCCTGACAAAGGGGTGAGCCGACGCAGTATGTCCTCGCCGGCTGTATTCTTGATGATCGTCAGCGAGATATCCGCAAACGCCTTCAGAATCCGCTCCGCCGTTGGTTTGTCGGTCATCTTTTGCTTGTTTTCTGGATGTAAACCGGGGAGGCTGGCCTGCGTGGTCTCCAGAGACCGTCGCAGGACAAACTCCATGACCGTTCACACACGGACACCAAGAGTCAGCAGGTACGTGAGGCCCTCAATGTGCTCGTTGAGCTTGACAAACAGTGGTGCGATATGGACCCGGCTCTTGAGGCGATTGAAGAGACGTTCAACACGGTATGCGTTGCGAGAGCACAAGACCGCATCCTGCAAAGACAGCCGCGTGTGTCCCGCATTCGTGACAAAGGCTTTCCAGCCAAAACGTTGGCGGCGCGCAGCGATGGTACCTTCCTGCCGCGCGATGTGGGTGATGTGGGAGCGGGTTTTCTGCATGACGCGCGTCTCGCGGCTCACAGAGCCTCGCCCCCGGCCCACGTATTGGGTGGTCTGCTCGACCTGCTTTTCCCAGACCACGCTGAGCAACTCCTCCACCCGATGCGCGGTGAGCACGCGGTCAGTCGCCTCCACGAGCGTCGCTGCGTCGGTGATGTGCCGTTTCCCCCGCCCTCTGGGGGGCGTCAGGGCCCTCAGTTGTGTCTCCGCATGGCGCAGACGTGTTTCCAACCCCGCTGCCTGGCGGTTGGCATGCAGGGGGGAGCGCACGACCAACACCCGTTCGCGCCATTCCACTGCGCTGCCCGGGGCACAACAGGTCCGCTCCAACTCATAGCCCTCAGCCGCAAGCACCTCGTGCCCCCGGTCATTGGTCCGCCCTATCTGTGCTCACTCGCCCGCCTCACGTTTCGTCACCCCCACGGTGATCCAGGCGTCCATGGCCTCAGCCGTCGCCCCGGTCAACGGCAATGGCGACACGTACCAGTCCTGGTGCCTCGCCAGAGACGCGCGGGTGGCCAACGCACTCATCTTACAATCGCCGACAAACAACAGACCGGGTGTCTGCAATCCGGCCCGGATACGCTCGCTGATCGGGAGGTATAAGCCATCATCGGCGCGTTCCCCCGACAACACCTCCGTCGACAGCGGCATCCCCAAGGGGTCCAACGACCCCATCATGACTTTGATCTGGGGCCGCGTCGGATCATCTTTACTCTGGCCAAACTGGAACAGTCCCTCTTCTGTCACCTCGTGATCACCCGACACCGTGGTGGCATCACAGCGGATCACGTCCTGAGGCAAGGCGTGCACCGCAATGCTGCGGGCATTCAAGTCGCGTTCGATCTGGTGCCAATAGGTCGGCGTGCTCAAGTGTGTCAGCAGATGGCTCAACCGGTCGTCACTCAAATCCCGCGGCTCGATGACCTCAGCGGTCAGGTCGCTCAGGGTGTGGTGCATGCCCTTCAGGGAGGTTTCTACCGACACTTTCCGGTGGTCGCCTTCCGTGACGATATACGCCAGCCAGATCACCGCTGTCCACCCCCAACTGCGCCCCCGTTGCGTCCAATGGCGCGGGATAGGCCGGTCCAAGACCTCCGGCACACCCATCTTGACCATCTGTCCGATGAGCAGAGCCACATCGTCAACCCGCTCTGTGATAATCACCACGTCGCTTTGCCCAAGGATCTTCTGGGCCTGTTGCGCCAGTTGCACTCGCATGACACCCTCCTCTCCCAAGCTAGAGCTGCTGGGCAGAGAGCATAGCAACTGCACGTCCTGAGCTTAAAGGACGGTCGCCCCACAGCTTAGGCCCCCTGGAAATTAAGCTTTTGGACTTTTTGTACGGCGAATGGGGAGCGTGAAGGGTGCTATTGATAGAATTATGTGGATCATATGAACTCTATCACTATGCCAATGAGGTCTATGGACGTGGTCAAAAAGGTCAATGCCCTCAAGGCACGTCAAAATTTGGGCCAACTGCTCGAAGAGGTCTACTACCGAGGGGATCAGTATATTATCGAGCGTGCCGGCAAACCGATGGCGGCGGTGGTGCCGGTCTGGTTCATCGACGAATGGCAGAAACGCCGGGAACGGCTCTTTGCCATGATTGATGACGTGCACGCACGTAATGCTGATGTGCCGCCTGACGTCATTGAACGCGAAGTGGCGGAGGCTGTGCAGCATGTGCGCCACGAGGCAACGCAACGGCAGCCATGATCGCTGCGGTTGTGGATGCGAATGTCTTTATGAGTGCCGTACTCAGCCCTGCAGGGACGCCAGCGAGGATCATCGACTTCTGGCGCGAGGGGCGCTTTGTGTTGGTGCTCTCCATCGCTATTCTTGAAGAGATCTATCGTGTCTTACACTACCCCAAAATCGCCACGCGCCATCGATGGCCAGAGGAGCAGATACGCACCTTTGTCGATGCACTGGCTTCCCAGGCCATGATCACGCGTGGAGCACTCACCCTGGCGGTCATTAAGGACGACCCCGGAGATAACCGATACCTGGAATGTGCCGTCGAAGGGGAAGCGGACTTTCTGGTCAGCGGCGATCAGCTCCTCCTCAACCTCGGTGCCTATCAGGGCGTAACTATCCTGACACCGCGCGCCTTTCTCGATGTGCTCCAGACGTAACGATACTCAGCCCTGGCCCTCATGACACGATAGCGTGACGTCCAAAAGTGTGAGCGTATTACGCAAAGGACATTATGTAAGATAAACTAGAGACACAGGCAAGGACGAAATTGTGACTTTTCACGCTTAATGTTGTATGCAATCCACTTCTCATCAGGATACGGTGCCACAGCACAGATGTCTTCTGGCACAGGCCTGTGCCGCGCTATGGACCAGGGATCGCATGCGTGTGATCCCTGGTCGTCTGCGACGCCGAGGCCACCTCCGGCGCCGTCGCTGCTGGGCAGGGTCCTGTCAGTCGTCGTCACCGTCGTCGCCTCGTTACACGTCGCTGATCCGGTAGGCCCGCACCGCCGTGTCAAGGAACAAGGCCGCGCGCTCCGCGGCCGAGTACCCTTTGGGAAACCGTTTGAAGGCGTTGAACAGGACGTGGTGGGAGAACGACACCTTATCCGGCGGGAAGTTGCTTTCGAACATGCACCGGTCTGGGCTAAACTGTTTAATGCAGCCCGTCATCAAGGGCGCCATCGCCGTGGCCAACTCGTCTGAGCCGATGGGCTTCTGCCGGGTATGCCAGTCAAAACCCAGGCGGGGCATGCCGATCCCCCCAGCTTGAGCAAACCTGGCCAAAACATCCTTTACACCAGTGCGGAAATACCCGACTGTATTCCGCACTGAAGCTGCCTCGTAACAAGCCTGGCAAAGACGTGCACCAGGGTTCTCACAACGTCTTGTGTATATGCAGATTATTTCTTCATCACAACTTCATGCAGATTGCTGAGGCTTGTTCGAGCCCTGCCGGCGTGAGGTGGAGCGATTCGGCCCGGCCACCCGGGGTACGACCCAGGACGATCCATCCCCGGGCTTCCAGCGTGTGGAGGCTATGGCTGATATTGCCCTCATCCCCTCCCAAGGCCTTCACCCACTCCTCATGACTACTGGCCGTAACACCCCTGGTGCGTTGATGGTCCGCCAGCAACCACCGCAGGATACGCTGGTGCAGTCGCGACACCCGCTGCGTCGCCATCGCTTCTCTCCCCACGCCGCGTTCCAATAGCCCCTCTCTAGGTATTCCATACCTCCAGAAGCGCACACCATCGGCACGCGACGCCCCAGGAGCGGCTCCCCGAGTGCCTCAGGGGGTCGTCGTGGTGGAGCCAGCCGACCATCCGCAGAGAGAGGGGAGCGCCACGCCATGGCACCGATGGCGGATTTTGCCCAATTGCACCTCCACTTTGTCGATCACGTCCCATGGCGCTATGAGGTGATGCGCCCGCTGGTGCTCTTTGACGATCGGACCGCCACCCAGCGGGCTGCGGAACCCCGCACGCACCCCGAAACTGTGCGGAAGCTGACGCGTCGCTTCCGGCACCAGGGCACCCTTGGGCTCTTTCCGGACCACACAGAGATGGTCACGCCCAGCCGGGGCCAGCAGGGGCCAGAAGAGGTCGTTGCCGCACTTGCCCGACTCACAGCACTGTATGACGGGTTCCAGTGTCGCGAGCTCGTCCGGATCATCCATTATCAATGCCATGACCGTATGGAGGACAACACCGTCAAAAAGCTCTGGCAGCAGAGCCTGGGGCCTGTGCAAGGCGCGTTGCCCTTGGGCACCTATCATAGCCATCCTCGTCGCTAGCACGCCCGCCTCCAGGTGATCACGCTGTACTATCAAGGGCGGAATAAGCTGCGTATCAGCCGCTTTTTGCAGGTATCACGTCCCACGGTCGACCTGTGGCTGCGCCGCTTTGAGGCCGAACACTTTGCCGGGCTGGCGGACAAAAGTCGCACGCCGCAGTCCACGCCCCGGAAAGTCTGGTTCCCGCTGATGGTCGCGGTGTATCACTTGCCAAAGCGCCATCCCGATGCCGGACGCTTCCGGATCTGGAGTCGGCGGGACCGCGACGATATTGCGGTGCGCACGGTGGGACGGAGCATGGCGCTCAACAAGCAGGTGTATGATGATAGCCCCCATGTGGCCCGCCAACGGCGGCCAAAACCGGCCCAACCGCATCCGTATAAAGCCTCGCATCCGCCCCCATACTGGTTCATTGATGGCCGCCAGATGGATTTGGCCTTGGACGGCGTCACATGGTGGAGCCTCATCCTGCTCGATGGCTCCTCGCGCACGATGCGCGCGGGGGCTGTCGCCCCAGTCGAAGCCAGGTGGGTCACCCTCATGGTCCTCTAGACCGCAGGCCTACGCTACGGGGCTCCCGAACACTTGATCTCCGACTCCGGCGGGGCCTGCACCTCCAACGACGTCACCGCCGTCTTGAAGCGGTTGCAGATTGCACCGAATCCGCTGCTGAGTCCCCGCGGCGAGCGCTCCAAAAATCTCATGGAAACCCACTGCAATATTCAGCGGCGCTTGTATGACTACCACTTCTCCTTGACGCCGCCGCCCGCGGAGTTTGAACCTGAAAATCGACGGTGATGGTGCGGGTGTCTCGGGTCCGTTTGGCTGCTTGCCCCATGTGTCACTCCAGCGCATAAGGTCGTGGAAACTCAGGACACACCATGGGGGTAATACGTTGGCATTTCAAGCGAATCGCGACGGGCGTAGGCATTGACCACTACATCGGGGGGGAATGTGGCATAGGTTACAATTCGTAGTAAATGGGATTGCGGCGGCGGACAGCCAGGTGCTCATCGAGCACGTCGTGCCGACAGGGCCTGTACGATGGCAAACGGCACTTATGCGGGCCAAACCCCATGGCGATTGAGCACATGCTTGGCCTAGGTTGTGCTACGAAAGGCTCTGCATTGTTCTGACCGCATTGCCTTCCTATGACCCTGTGGCCTGTCCCCTTCGCCCATGCGAGAAGCATCTGCGCTACAGAAAACGCGCAACCAGGCCTGCGGTTTCAGTGCGGCAGTAGGCGCAGGAGGTAGCCGCCCGATTTGTCATCGCGTTCCAGCGCCAGCAGCTGGCGCTTTTCTGCCTCTTCGAGCAGCTCGCTGAAGGAGCGGAAACGGTAATAAGACTCGTTGAAGCTCGGCTGGCGGCGCTTCAGTGCCTGCTTCACCATCGAGCCCCAGAGCTTATCTTCCGCGCCGCGCTCAGCGATCAAGGCTTCAACGGTTTCCACAAGCAGGTCGAGGGCCTGCTGGCGCTTGGTCTCCTCGGTGTACTGCGGCGAGCTTTTCGCGGCGCTGCCTGGGGTTTTACCGGGCACGGGCTTCCCCGCACGCTGTTTCTTCTGCTCCTGCTCGCGCACCAGGTCGTCGTAGAACAGGAATTCGTCGCAGTTCGCGGTGAGCAGATCGGCGGTGGATTGCTTGACGCCGACCCCAATGACGACCTTGTTGTTTTCGCGCAGCTTGGACACCAGCGGCGAGAAATCCGAATCGCCACTGAGAATGACAAAGGTATCCACATGCGCCTTGGTGTAGCACAGATCCAGCGCGTCCACTACCATACGGATGTCGGCCGAGTTCTTCCCCGACTGACGCACGTGCGGAATCTCGATCAGCTCGAATGCCGCCTCGTGCATGCCGGCTTTGCACGCCTTGTAGCGCTCCCAGTCACAATACGCCTTCTTGACGATGATGCTGCCCTTGAGCAGCAGACGCTCCAGCACCTTTTGCATGTCAAACTGGGCGTACTGGGCGTCGCGCACGCCCAGCGCGATGTTCTCAAAATCGCAGAACAGCGCCATATTCTTGATCTCCGGTGGCCCTGCCATGGTTTTTTACTCTGTGGTTTGTTGTTGCAATAACGCCATCACCGGCGCGCAGACGGCGCAGCCCGGCTCTGGCCACCGCGCCAGACAGCGGCCACCACGGCACGCGGTGACGCATGCCGGCGCTCGTCCGACTGCGCTGCGAGAACGTCGGACAGCCGCGTGGACGTGCACACCATGCACTACGTGCGTGGTGTGCACAGGGTCCTCAGCGCTGCCCAGCTCCTGGGACATGTGCGGCTGAACAGGCTTTGTGCCAATACGAGGGTAATGAACGAGGTGGTGTGGTGCATTGGCATATGTTGGTAGTGCTTTATGCTGGAGAGCCCAGCCATGCGGACCCGCAAGCTCCCCTATCCCGCTGATGCTCTGTCCGCCTGCGAGACGGTGTTGAAACAGACCAGAGCAGGGCGTGCCTGCCGTCGCCCCCACGCCGTCCGTGCGGTCGTCACAGGCTCCAGCCTGCAACCCGTCTCGGACACGCGCGACGGCTTCGATTGCCGCGTTGGCCCCTGGGGAGCACACAGCATCACGTCGCCGTGCGTGCCTGCCGCTTGCCTCCGGTGCTGCGATACTGGTGCCTCGCCCGGAGAGAACTGGGGTGGCCGCCGCGATGATCGAGGCGGGTGACGTCGATCTGCACAACGCGCACCCGTGCATGACAAGGCTATTCTTCAAGCGCCGTTCTCCTGCGCCTTAATTCCGGATGCGCTTGTAAATAATCGCGGAGCCTCTGGATATTTTCCACCGGGATGAGTTCCTGGACCCGTGTGGGGCCTCTTTTAAACTCGATAACCACGCACGCGAGACTGTGGGCGTGCGAGGCAGAAGCGACCCATCCAAAGAACCGTTCTTCTTCAATGACCAGCGTGACGGGTTCACCTACAGGCAGGGATGCTCCAGCACCTGCACGTGCTTCCTGTGTTGCCACCATTGCTTTGCCCTCCATAGTGGACCTCCGTGTGGTGGGGGGTGTGATGCGCCAGCGCGTGAAGGGTCCCTCTGGCGTCAGCGCGTGATCGAGAGGGAACATGCGACGCTTCGGTAAGCGCGGATGTGGAGGGATGCTCTACACCACTCGGTGGTGTAGGCTTCCACAGTATTGACGACCCCCTCCTTTATTTTGTTCCCTGCATGTTCTGTGCCATATCTCAGAGCCCTTCTCGCTCACCAGAGAACAGGCCCCCTAAAGCCGGCGTTACCCATGGGGGAGGGGGAATACGTGCGTCTGTGGAGAGACCCAGCGTCAAATTTATGACGTGATGGTAAGACAAACCCCGCCACGACCTCCTGTCACACCACATGGATCACTAAGAGAAAGGACACGATCACGTGACGGGTAGCGGGTCGTGTCCAGGGATCCCAGCATGGCATGCTCCTGGGTCGGACTCAGCATCTCGGCGTGTTTTCCTGGCATCGTTGTACTCCGGTCTTTCATAGGCTCAAGTTTCTACGATAATCTGTAAATACACCTGCACAGTACTTTGCGGTGGCGACCACAGATCTCAGTTAAGAGGTCACGGCGCACCCGAAGCCTTACGCCACATGACAGCTTCTCCCGTGTGTAATCTTCATCGTTGCCATACGCGCTGACTGCTTGTAACGAATTTACGAAATGCTCTACTAGCACCCCCCTTCTCCTTGCGGCCTGGCTGACGCGTGAGCCGTCCCCGGTGACCCAGAAGCCAGGCCAGGCCCTAGGCGTCCACGGGCGTCACCGCAAGGGACACCAAGGGGGCTCAGGAAGAGGATATCGCCGATCAGCCGTGTTGCTCACTGCACACCTGCACACCAGGGGTAGGCCTAGCCGTGCTCCTCTGCCCGGCGCAGACAGACTGAAGGAACGTAGCATCGGCGTTCCTCCCTCCCCCTCTTCCCGGCGTATAAAGAGAGAAGAGCGGTACCCAAAGGCGCGGCGGGCATGTTCCACAAGCTGTCGGCGAGTATAGAACCGCGTGGCGGTAATGAATGTATTGTAGAATCTCTTCGAGAGCGTATCGCTCAGGCGTAGCTCCTCCCTCTTATAACAAGCCTACGAAAGGAGAGACAATATGCAGATGAACCCTAGTGCAGGCGCCACCACACAGCCTTTCCAAACAGGCGTTGTCGTCAACCTGCAGGATGGTGAGGCAGGCCAGCAGCCCAGGCTGGTCACCGTCCCTGCCAACAAGTGGTTGGTCATTGAGTGCATTGGCATCAATGCTTTCGCCCAACCGGGGCAGCGCTTTGTCATTGCGCTGGAGGTGACGACTAGCCGTCATCTCGGCACTTATCCCATCGTCTTACTCGGGAGCTCGACGATTGCAGAGCCTCTCTTTCCGGCCAGGAGTTTTGGGAGTCAACTCGTCCGCCTGTATGCCGCTCCCCAGAGCGGGGTGATGCTCCCCATCAGCCGCAACAACGCGCAGGGCGCCGCCCGCGTCTTCGTGGACATTGCTGGGGTTCTTGTCGATGCGTAGAGGTGGCGACGTTCTGGTACCGCGTCTCTCACTGACCTCTTCCTCACGTCGCTACCCTCTCCCCTGCGCCGGGTGCGCCGCAGCCCTCGCTTCAGCGCTTCGCCGCGGCGCACCCCGCCGCCAGGCACGTGTGCACCGGAAGGCTGCGTCGCTGCTCCTGGGCTCCCCGTGGCGCGAGGGCGAGCCTGCATGGCCTGGTTCTGGCATACTCCTCTGAGAGAGGAGGGCCATCTTATGACTGACGGACAGAAAGACGCCTGGGCTGGCGTGCTGCTTAGCCTGATGTTTCTCGCCATGCTGCTGGGCGGCCTGCTGGTGCTGAAACTGACGCTGCACTAGGGGGAAGGCCGTGGGGTGGGCTGCCGGCAGGGAGCGGGAGCCGGAGCAGTGCCGGGCTCGTGCGGCCGCTTTGCCAGGCACACCGCACGAGCCCTCGTCATCACAAGGACGTATCCTCATAGGAGAGGAGACACAGCCTCTGACGTACCGTGCTGTGCAGTGTCTTCCATAATTTGCGACAAAGCCGGCTGTTGCGCAAACGCGCGGTTGGGCACGGCGGCTGAGCGGCTCCGACGCCACGAGCGTCCTACACCTGAGGATGCCACACGGTCCCTTTATGGGAAGATGCCTCTTGAACCGAGGCGCCAGGTCACGCGCTCCCAGGATTCCTGCTTTCTTCTGTCAACCATATGCTGTATACATACGCCTGAGCGGCATTGCCAATTCCCACACCGTCTTCTGCCTGCCGCATCGGCCTAGGGAGGGTGGGCGATGATCTTTATGGCCTCGTTGTGGCCGGGCCAGCACAGACTATCACAACGGCGATGAGCGCACTGTGCGAGACTTCCCGAGCCTAGGCCGCTCCGTCTCTCTGCGCGTGGAGGCGGAGATGCCTGAGGATGCGGTACGTGGGCTGGCAGCTGGCGGTACCGGGGAGGGGAGGGTGGCGTCAGCCACGCGTCGACGAGAGGCAAGGACAACGGAATATCCGTGCCTCCGAGCGTGGGAGACTGAGAGGGACCTCTGATCCGCGCGGCCAGGGCCACGCGGCAGGGTTGTCGGAGTGAGCGGTGTGAGGGGAGGAGGACTATGCGCGGCGCAGCAGCGGTTATCCGGGCTCTAGAACAGGAAGGGGTGCAGTATATAGCCGGTTTTTCCGGGGGGGGCCTCAATCCCTTGTGGGAGCCTTTGCGGACTTCAGACTCCCTCAAGGTCTTTGCGACCCGCCACGAGCGGCTTGGCGTGGAAATTGCCGACGGGTATGCCCGTGCCACGCAGAGCGTGGGCGTGGCCATGACCGGTACAGGGCCAGGGGCGACGAATACCCTCACCGGCATTGCGGGTTGCTACGCTGACAACATTCCGGTGCTGTTGCTCATGGGGCAGCACCCCCTACGCCACCTCGGGAAAGAGTACCAACAAGAAGTGTCTGCCAGTATTTTTGATGGGCTGGTGAAGTGGAAGGGCACGTTGACCAGAGTCGACGACATTCCTGGGGTCATGCGCCGTGCCTTCACGGCCCTCCGTTCTGGTTCTCCTGGCCCTGTCGTCGTGGAGATGCCAGGGGATGTGCTGAGTGCAGAGGGGTCTGACGTGGCCTTGCACTATGATCCCGTGGGGCCGGGGCGGAAAGCGGCGCCTGATCCCCACGACATTGAACGGGCTGCGGCCCTCCTGGTGCAGGCCACCTTTCCCATTCTCAATGCTGGTGGCGGCGCGTTAGCGGCGGGGGCAGCGGAGGAAGTGCACGAGCTGGCCGAGCTGCTGTCGATGCCAGTCGCCACAACATTGGTCGGCAAAAGTGTCTTCCCAGAAGACCATCCGCTGGCCCTGGGGCTCGGCGTTTATCCGCGCAGTCGCTATGCGACGGGCCCGGCGCTCCACATCAATCGCCAGGCGGACGTGGTACTGGCCGTCGGCAACTCCTATCGCCTGCCCAACGGTACTGATGGGCGTCCCATTCCCGCGGGCGTCAAGCTGATTCATGTCAACGCGGATGCGGCCGACCTGCATAAAACGTACCGGGCTGATATCGCCATCCTGGCCGATGCCAAGCTGGCGCTTCGTGCCCTCATTGCTGCGGTGCGTGATCGCCTCGGACCTGGCAAAGGCGGTATCAACCCCGAGATTACCGCAGAGATTCAGCGCGCTCGGGCGAAGTGGTTGGGCGAATGGCAGACGATTTTCACCGATCCGACAGTGCCGACCAACGGCTATCGCGTCGTCTACGACCTGATGCAAGTGACCGACCGCGCGACCACGATCGCTATCCACGACGCTGGTGGCAGCCGAGGCTACCTGGCACCCTTCTGGGTGGCCACGAAGCCACGCACCTACATCGGGATGGGTGGCATGGCGGCAATGGGCTGGTCCATGGGGGCAGCTATTGGCGCGAAATTGGGTCGCCCAGATCATCTGGTGGTGCACCTCTTGGGCGATGCCTCCTTTGGCATGACCGGGATGGAGCTGGAAACCGCCGTCCGTATGGGGCTGCCGACGCTGACAGTGGTGATGAATAACGGGGGGATTGGCGGCGGCATCATGGGGATGCACCGCCCCGGCGGCACCCCCCCGGCTGTGGCCCAACTCGGGGGCAATTTCAGCGTGGTAGCCCAGGGGCTGGGAGCCTATGGTGAACGGGTCGAACACCCAGACCATTTAATTCCTGCCTACCGACGTGCTATCCAGGCTACTGAGGCAGGACAGGCGGCGCTGGTGGAAGTGATGATCCAGCCCATGCGCACGCCAGAGTTGCCAGATGATTGGTCGGTGTAAGGTCCCTGGCCCCGCCAAATTGG
>WNEY01003644.1_pt1 | contig 11588 bp, 7 predicted proteins | sample 5400531 | NCBI WGS metagenome assembly WNEY01 (sample SAMN13153338, study PRJNA577476) | soil metagenome | isolation source: 200 cm saprolite under Douglas fir tree site 1 | place: USA:California | collected 2015-04-18
ACGGGCGCGTCCTCGAACTCGATGTTGGCGGCCTTGCCGCCCAGTTCGAGGGTCACCTTCTTGCGCGAGGAGGCGCACGCGCGGGCGATTTCCCTGCCCACTTCGGTGGAGCCGGTGAACGCCACCTTGTCGATGCCGGGGTGCTCGACCAGCGCCCGGCCGGTCTCCCCCGCCCCGGTGACGATGTTGACCACGCCCGGTGGCAGGTCGGCCTGCTGGCAGATCTCCGCGAAGGTGAGCGCGGTCAGCGGCGTCGTCTCGGCCGGCTTGAGCACCACCGTGTTTCCGCAGGCCAGTGCCGGGGCGATCTTCCAGGCCAGCATGAGCAGCGGGAAGTTCCACGGGATGACCTGCCCGGCCACACCGAGCGGCCGCGGCGCCGGGCCGTACCCGGCGTACTCGAGCTTGTCGGCCCAGCCGGCATGGTAGAAGAAGTGCGCCGCGACCAGCGGAATATCGACATCGCGTGACTCACGGATGGGCTTGCCGTTGTCGAGCGACTCGAGAACGGCGAGCTCACGGGCTCTCTCCTGGACGATCCTCGCGATTCGGAACAGGTACTTGGCCCGTTCCCGGCCCGGCAGCTGCGACCAGGTGTGCTCGTAGGCCTTGCGGGCCGCGGTCACCGCGCGGTCCACGTCGGCGGGGCCAGCCTCGGTCACCTCGGCCAGGACCTCCTCGGTGGCCGGCGAGATGGTCTTGAACGCGCGGCCGTGCACGCCCGGGCTGAACTCGCCGTCGATGAAGAGCCCGTAGGACTCGCGCAGCGAGACGATGGCCCGCGACTCCGGTGCTGGTGCGTACTCGAACTTAGGCATGTCAGTCCAGGGTGAAGTAGTCGGGACCCGAGTAGCGGCCGGTGGCCATCTTGGTCCGCTGCATGAGCAGGTCGTTCAGCAGGCTGGAAGCACCCAGGCGGAACCAGCGGGGATCCAGCCAGTCCTCCCCCGCCGTCTCGTTGACCAGGACCAGGTAACGGAGGGCGTCCTTGGCGGTGCGGATGCCGCCGGCCGGCTTGACGCCGACCTGCCGCCCGTGCGTCTGGAGAAAATCGCGCACGGCCTCCAGCATGACCAGGGTCACCGGGAGCGTGGCGGCCGGGGCGACCTTGCCGGTCGAGGTCTTGATGAAGTCGGCACCCGCCAGCATGGCCAGCCACGACGCCCGCCGCACGTTGTCCAGCGTGACCAGCTCGCCGGTCTCCAGGATCACCTTGAGATGGGCCCCGTTGCAGGCGTCCTTGACCGCCGTGATCTCGTCGAAGACCTGCTGGTAGCGCCCGGCCAGGAAGGCGCCGCGGTCGATCACCATGTCTACCTCGTCGGCCCCCGCCGCGACCGCGTACTTCACGTCGGCCAGCTTGACCTCCAGGCTCGTCCGCCCGCTGGGGAACGCGGTGGCCACGCTGGCCACGTGCACGCCGCTGCCGTGGAGTTCGGCCGCCGCGACGTGGGCCAGGTCCGGGTACACGCAGACGGCGGCGACCATCGGCGCGGTCGGGTCGGCGGGATCGGGGCGCTTGGCCTTGGCACATAGCGCACGGACCTTGCCCGGCGTGTCCTGGCCCTCCAGCGTGGTCAGGTCGATCATCGAGATGGCGGCGTCGAGCGCCCACTGCTTGGCCGTGGTCTTGATCGACCGGCTGGCCAGCATGGCCGCTCGCGCCTCCGCCCCCACCTGGTCCACCCCAGGCAGCCCGTGCAGGAACCCCCGCAGTGAAGCCTCGGACCAGGCAACGCTCTGCGTGTCCGCTGGCGCGCTCATCGGCGGCTCCCTTCTTTCTGACCATTCTCACCCACGGGGATCTCACTAGCGCGCCCTGCACGGTGTGCGGTGGATGTTTCGTCCTTGTTGCGTGGCAGCAGCGGTGTGGAAACGGGGCCTTCCTAGCGTCGGCGTTCGAGCGGTCATCCGCTCATGATCGCCTGACCGCCGCAGCCGATTCGGAGGTTTGCCCGATGACCACGAAGACCGCCCAGGACGCTGCGCCACCGCGGGCAGCGGGAAAGCCCGGCAGATGGATAGCGGAGTGGCATCCGGAGGATGCCGGGTTCTGGGCGCGGTCCGGTTCGCGGGTGGCACGCCGTAACCTGCTCTTCTCGATATTCTCCGAGCACGTGGGCTTCTCGGTCTGGAGCCTGTGGTCGGTGTTCGTGCTTTTCCTGACGCCGGCCTACGGGATCAGCCCCGATCCGAAGACGGCCGCCGCCGAGAAGTTCCTGCTGACGACGCTGCCCACGGCACTTGGCGCGGGCGTGCGCATCCCCTATACGCTCGCGGTCGCGAGGTTCGGCGGGCGCAACTGGACGTGCATCAGCGCGAGCCTGCTGCTCCTGCCCACGGTGGCCGCAGCGATCGTGCTCAAGCCTGGGGTCTCTTACGGAACCCTGCTCGTGATCTCCGCGCTGGCCGGCGTGGGGGGCGGCAATTTCGCCTCTTCGATGGCCAACATCAACTCGTTCTACCCGCAGCGCCTGAAGGGCCGGGCGCTGGGCCTCAACGCGGGCGGCGGCAACATCGGCGTGGCGGCGGTGCAGCTCGTGGGGCTGGCCGTGCTGGCCACGGCCGGCAAGGAGCATCCCCGGGTAATGCTCGGGATCTATATCCCGGTCGTCGTCATCGCCGCACTCTGCGTGGCGCTGTTCATGGACAACATCGCGCACGTGCGCAACGAGAAGCGCGCTATGCGGTCGGCCTGCCGTGACGCGCACACCTGGATCATCTCGTTCCTCTACATCGGAACGTTCGGGTCGTTCATCGGCTACAGCTTCGCCTTCGGCCAGGTGCTGCAGAACCAGTTCGGCACGCACTTCCTCACCGCCGGGAAGGTCGATCCGGTCAAGGTCGCCTACCTGACGTTCCTTGGCCCACTGGTCGGCTCGCTGATCCGCCCGGCCGGGGGCTGGCTGGCCGACCGGATCGGCGGGGCACGCACGACATTCTGGACCTTCCTTGCCATGGCGGTGGCCGCGACCATCGTGCTCATCGCGTCCGGGCAGCGGTCGCTCGGGCTGTTCTACGTCGGCTTCATCGCCTTGTTCGCGTTGTCGGGCCTCGGCAACGGATCGACGTACAAGATGATCCCGGCGGTATTCCGGGCCAAGGCGTTGCTAGGGATCGCCGACGGCGGGGACCCGGCGTCGGTCGAGCACGACTCACGCCGGCTGGCCAACGCGGTCATCGGCATCGCGGGAGCGATCGGCGCCTTCGGCGGGGTGCTCGTCAACATCGCGTTCCGCCAGTCGTTCCTCGCCACTAAGACCGGCAACGCCGCCTACATCGGGTTCATCGCGTTCTACGTGGCCTGCCTGGCAGTGACCTGGCTGGTGTACCTCCGGCAATCCGGCCGTCGCCTGGCCGCCATCTAAGCCAGCTGCCGAGCTGGCCAGCTAGTAGCCCGCCAGCTGCGGAGCCGGCCGACTAGTACCGCCAGCTGCCGTCGTCGTTACCGGCCCGCTCGGGCTCGTAGGCGAGCCGGTAACCGCGCTTCACCACGGTCTGGATGACGCGCGGGTCGCCGAGGGCGGCGCGGAGCCTGCCGACAGCCACTTCCACCGCGTGCTCACCGCCGTCACCAGGCGCGATCTTCAGCAGCCTGGCGCGGGAGACGACATGCCCGGGCCTGGCGGTCAGCTCCCGCAGCAGGGCCATGCTCGCGCCGGTGAGCGGGATCAGCCTGCCGTCCACCACGACGGCGTGCCCGCGCACGTCCATGGTGTGGCCAGCCACGGGCACCAGCAGCCCGCGGCGGCGCGGGACCTGCTCGACGATCTCCCTGACCAGGGCGCCCAGGCGGCTTCGGTCGGGCTGGATCACCGGGATGCCTTCCTCCTGAAAGGGGCCAGCGGTGACAGGTCCGACGCAGGCGGGCACGACCGGGCCGCGCAGGGCGGTGCACACGGCCTCGCCGCAGCCCTCCTCGCGGGCGGCTTGCAGGAAGCTCGCTGCCGCCGGCGCGCTGGTGAACGCCACCGCGTCGAGAGCGGCGGCACTGACGGCCTGGATCAGGCGGTGCAGCGGTGCGGTGTCTTCCGGCAGCACCCAGCGGTAGACGGGCACCTCGATCACTTCGGCTCCCGCGAGGCGCAGCGTCTGGACGACGTCGGGCAGCGGCTCGCCGTGCAGCTGCACCGCGATCCGCTTCCCGGCGAGGTCGAAGCTGGCGATCAGATGCGCGAGGACCTCACTGGACGACTCCGACTCCGGTGACCATGTCTCGCGCAGGCCGGAGGCGCGGATCGCGCCGCGTGCCTTCGGCCCGCGGGCCAGGACGGTGGACCGGTCGATGGCCTCAGTCAGCTTCTCCGCCAGGCCCCAGGCGTCGGCGGCCTCCATCCAGCCCCGGAACCCGATTCCCGTGGTCGCGACGACGATATCGAGCGGAGCGTCCAGGCAGCGCTGCGTCGCGGCTCGCAGCTCGCTGTCGTCGGCCAGCGGCACGATCCTGATCGCGGGCCCGGATATCACCTTCGCGCCGCGGCGCTCCAGCGCGACCGCGAACTCCTCCCTGCGGCGGGCGGCGGTGATGCCGACCGTGTACCCGGCCAGCGGCCCGACCTCTTCGCTCACCCGGCCGCCACCTCGACCAGGCCGTCACGCAGCCGGATGCCGAAGACCCCCGCAGCGGCCGTATCGTCGTCCAGGCACACCCCGGTGCGGAGGTCGAAGACCTGCTTGTGCAGCGGGGACGCGACGGTGGGGATGCCGCCCCTGGTGCCCACGATCCCGCGGGAGAGCACGAACGCCCCGGTGAACGGGTCCTGGTTGCCGATCGCGTACAGCGTCCCGTCGAATGCGCGGAACAATGCCACCTGCTCGCCGGCGACCAGCGCCGCCACGCCGCGCTCGGGCTGGAGGTCGTCGTACCGGCACACGGCGGTCCACGCCTGGCCAGTCACCGGGTCACCTCCGCTGCCCTCCGCCGCGGCACGGGCAGGTCCGCCGGACGCGGCTGGCCACGCTGCGGGACGAACGCGATGCTCGAGTCGGGGGTGCCTGGCGCGTTGACGAAGGACACGAACCGGCGCAGCCGCTGCGGATCGGCGAGCACCGCCGCCCATTCATCCTGGTATGTCGCGACATGCCGTGCCATCGCGGCATCCAGCTCCGCCGCGATGCCGAGCCTGTCCTCGACGATGACCGAACGCAGGTAATCCAGCCCGCCGTCCAGCGCCTCCAGCCAGCTCGCGGTCCGCTGCAGCCGGTCGGCGGTGCGGACGTAGAACATGATGAACCGGTCGATGGTCCGGAGCAGCGTCGGCGTGTCCACGCCGGACAACAGCAGGTCGGCGTGCCGCGGCCGAAATCCGCCGTTGCCGCCGACATAGAGGTTCCACCCTTCATCGGCGGCGATGACGCCGATGTCCTTGCCCTGCGCCTCGGCGCATTCCCGGGCGCAGCCGGACACCCCGGCCTTGATCTTGTGCGGCGAGCGGATGCCCCGGTAGCGCAGTTCCAGCTCGACCGCCAGCGACACCGAGTCCTGCACGCCGTAGCGGCACCAGGTGGAGCCGATGCACGACTTCACCGTCCGCACGGCCTTCCCGTAGGCGTGACCGGACTCGAACCCGGCGTCCACGAGCCGCCGCCAGATCTCGGGCAGCTGCTCGACCCTCGCGCCGAGCAGGTCGATCCGCTGGCCCCCGGTGATCTTGGTGTAGAGGCCGAAGTCCCGGGCGACCTCGCCGAGCACGATGAGCTTGTCCGGCGTGACCTCGCCGCCCGGGATGCGCGGCACCACCGAGTAGCTGCCATTGCGCTGGATGTTGGCCAGGAAGTGGTCGTTGGTGTCCTGCAGCGCGGCCTGCTCGCCGTCCAGGATGTGCCCGCGGCCAAGGCTGGCCAGGATGGAGGCGGCGGCCGGCTTGCAGATGTCACAGCCCCGGCCGCGGCCGTGCCGCTCGATCAGCTCGGTGAAGGTGGTGATCCCTTCCGCCTGCACGATCTCGAACAGCTGGGCCCGCGTGGCGCTGAAGTGCTCGCACAGCGCCGCGCTGACGGCGACACCGCTGTCCGCCAGCAGCGTCTTCAACACCGGCACGCACGAGCCGCATCCCGTCCCGGCCTTGGTGGCGGACTTGATCCCGGCGACGTCGGTCAGGCCGCAGCTGGCGATGGCGCCGCAGATCGCGTCCTTGGTGACGCCGTGGCACGAGCAGACCTGCGCCTCGCCAGGCAGCGCGCCCGGGCCGGGCAGCGGGCCCGCCGGGGCGATCATCGTGACCGGATCACCGGGCAGCGGGCGGCCGGCCAGCGGCCGGAGCATGGCGTACCTGGACGCGTCTCCGACGAACAGCCCGCCGAGCAGGGTCTTCGCATCGCCAGAAATGACGAGCTTGGAGTAGCTCCGCTTCACCGGGTCGTTCAGGGTCACCTCGAGCGCGCCCTCGGTGACGGCGAGCGCGTCGCCGAAGCTGGCGACGTCGACGCCGAGCAGCTTGAGCTTGGTGGAGGTGTCGGCGGCGGTGAAGCCGGCGGTGCCGCCGGTGAGCCGGTCGGCCAGCACCTCGGCCATCGCGTAGCCCGGAGCGACCAGGCCGTAGACCCGGCCGCCGATGCAGGCGCACTCGCCCACGGCGTAGACATCGGGATCGCTCGTTCGGCACCCGTCGTCGATCACGACGCCGCCGCGATCGCCGACGGCGAGCCCCGCCTCGCGGGCAAGCTGGTCACGCGGGCGCACGCCCGCGGCGAAGACCACGATGTCAAGGTCCAGTTCGGTGCCGTCAGCCAGGGTGGCCAGCAGCCTCGCCCCGTCAGGCTCGATCCGGCTGACGGACGTGCCGAGCCGCACGGTGACGTTCAGGCCCTCGATCATTTCCCTCAGCAAGGCGCCCCCGCCTTCGTCTACCTGTAGCGGCATCAGGCGCGGGGCGAGTTCCACGATGTGCGGGGACATGCTGAGCAGCCGCAGCGCGCGTGCCGCCTCCAGGCCGAGCAGTCCTCCCCCGACGACCAGGCCCGCCCGCCTGCCCCTGGTCAGGGCGGCGGCCCGGGCCGCCGCCGCCCGGATAGCGTCCAGGTCATCGAGGGTGCGGTAGGCAAAGCAGCCCGGCAGGCCGGCGCCGGGAACCGGCGGGACGAAGGGGGCCGAGCCGGTGGCGAGCACTAGGGCGTCGTAGCCGATAATGCCGCCGCGGCTGGTGGTGACGGTGCGCGCCGCGCGGTCGATACCGGTGACCGCCTCCTCTAGCCGCAGCTCGTAGCCCCCGTTGCCGTAGCAGCCGTCAGGGACAAGATCCAGGTCTTCCGCCGTGGCGCCATCGAAGTAGGACGAGAGCGACACCCGGTCGTAGGCACGGCGCGGCTCTTCGGACAGCACGGTGACCCGCCAGCGGCGCCGCGTGTCCCGGTCGCGCAGCGCCTCCACGAGCCGCTGGCCGACCATCCCGTTCCCGGCGACAACAAGGTGAGCAGGCATTTCTCCACCATGGATGGCTCCCGTTAGGCCGAGTGTTCCGGCACGTTACATTCGCGAAACGCCTGCCTCACGATGGCGACTCATGGCGTGTGCGGCCGGCCCTGGCTAAGGGGTGTCCTTCACACGGGCGCGAGGTCGGGGTCCGCCGCAGCCAGCCAGTCCAGGATTCCCTCGACGGCGTCCCGGCAGGTCCCGCAGCCGGTGGCGGCACGGGTACGGGCGGCGATCTGGTCCGCGGCCCTGGCTCCGTCTTGCCAGGCAGCGCAGATGGCGGCCTTGGTGACCCCGTTGCACTGACAGATGGTCGCCCGCGCGGGGAGCGTGACCGGCGAGTCCGCGACGGAGGCCGGAGCATCGCGGCGCGCGATGAGCAGCGACGACCTGTCCTGCGGGAGCACCGCACCCCGGTCGAACATCTGCGTGATCGTGCCCGCGGTGCGGGTATCACCCAGCAGGATCGCGCCGACCAGCCGGCCGTCCCGCACCACCAGTTTCTGGTAGACGCCGCGAACGGGGTCGGTGAACGTGATCACCTCCGCGCCGCCGCCGGCGCCGGCCGAGCCCAGGGTGGCCAGCTCGATACCCGCGGCCTTCAGCCGGATCACGACAGGTGAGCCCGCGTAGCTCGCCGGCGAGGCCTGGTCCGCGATGACCTGGGCGGCGACCCGTGCCTGCTCCCAGGACGGGGCGACAAGCCCGTGCGTCCGCCCGCGGTGCTCGGCACATTCCCCGATGGCGAAGATCGCCGGGTCGGTAACGCTGCGCAGCTGGTCATCCACGATGATGCCCGCGCCGACGGCCAGGCCCGCGGAGCGGGCAAGCTCGGCGCGGGGCCTGGTCCCGCAGCACAGCACGAGCAGGTCGGCGTCGAGCACCCGGCCGTCGTCAAGCTCGACCCCGGTGACACGGCCGCCGCCGCGGACCTCCCGCACGCACACCCCGGCGCGTACCGTCACGCCGAGAGATCGCACGGTACGGGTCAGCACGCGCGCGGCGCCCGCATCAAGCTGGCGTTCCATCAGCCGCCGCCCGCGCTGGATCAGCGTCACCGGTAGCCCGTTGCCGGGGGGTGCCAGGGGGGCTTTTGGGTTCGTCCCCCCGTGGCCAGCACTGCCGGGGGGCGTCCTCCCGTGGCCAGCACTACCGGCCAGCGCGCGAGCCGTCTCCAGGCCCAGCACGCCGCCGCCGAGCACTACCGCGCGCCGCGCGCGGACGGCGAGCGCCTGGATCTGCGCGCAGTCGGCGAGGGTACGGAACGCGACTGCGCCCGGCATCAGCCGCCCTTCGCCGTCGGTCAGCCCGGCGGCCGGAGGCAGGACCGCGCTGCTGCCGGTCGCCAGCACAAGCACGTCGTACGGCACGGCGGATCCGCTGGACAGGTGCACGAGCCGCTGTTGGCGGTCGATCCGGACGGCGCGGATCCCGGCCAGAAGCGTCACCCCGCGGGCCGCGTACCAGCCCTCATCGGCCAGCTCGATGCTAGCCGCGCCGGCCGCACCTGCCAGCACATTCGGCAACTGCACGCGGTTGTAGGCGCCGCCCGGCTCATCGCCCACCACGGTGACGGCGAATTCGGCGGAGATGCCGAGCAGTTCCTGCACGAGCCGGAAACCGGCCATGCCGTTCCCGACCACAGCCACCCGCGTGATCACCTGACCACCTCGAGTCGCACCGCGCACACCTTGAACTCCGGCATCTTCGAGACCGGGTCCAGCGCGGGATTGGTGACCCGGTTGACCGAGGCCGCTCCACCCCAGTGGAACGGCATGAACACGGTGTCGGCGCGGATGGTCTCCGTGATACGCACCAGTCCCTCCGCCGCGCCGCGGCGGCTGACAACCCGGATCCGGTCCCCTTCTTCCAGCTGGTTAGCCAGCGCGAGGTCGGGGTGCACCTCCACGAACGGCTCCGGCTGCGCCTCGCGCAGGGCCCGGACGCGCCTGGTCTGTGCGCCGGACTGGTAGTGCTGCAGCAGCCGCCCGGTCGTCAGGTACACCGGGTATTCGGCGTCGATATCCTCGGCGGCCGGGCGGTGCTCGACGGGAAAGAACCGCGCCCGCCCGTCCGGCGTCGCGAACCCGTCAAGGAACATCTGCGGCGTGCCCGGATGGTCCGCCGCCGGGCATGGCCAGAAGACGCCATCCTCGGCGGCGATACGCTGGTAGCTGATTCCCGCGTAGTCAGCCGGACCACCCGCGCTTGCGCGGCGCAGCTCCTCGAACACGGCCTCGGGCTCGGCGTCCCAGTGTCCCGGTGCATCCAGCAGGCGGGCCAGCGCGGCGATCACCTCCAGGTCGGTCCGCACCCCCGGCGGGGGCGCCGCCGCGCGCCGCCGGAGCAGAACCCGGCCTTCGAGGTTGGTCATCGTGCCGGACTCCTCGGCCCACTGCGCGACCGGGAGCACCACATCGGCGGACGCGGCCGTCTCGGACAGGACCAGGTCACACACCGCGAGGAAGTCCAGCGAGCCCAGCCTGCGCCCGATCCGGCCGGACGACGGCGCCGACACCGCGACATTGCTGCCCATCACCAGCAGCGCTCGCGGGCCGCCGGGCCCGCCGAGCGCGTCCAGCAACTCGAACGCCGAGCGCCCGGGCCCCGGAATCCGCATCGGGTCGATGCCCCACACCGCCGCGACATGCTGGCGGGCAGCCGGATCATCGATGCGGCGGTAGCCAGGGAGCTGATCGGCCTTCTGCCCGTGCTCGCGCCCGCCCTGCCCGTTGCCCTGGCCGGTCAGGCAGCCGTATCCGCTACCCACGGTGCCCGGCAGACCCAGCGCGAGGGCGAGGTTGATCAGCGCAGAGACCGTGTCGGCGCCCTTGCTGTGCTGCTCTGCCCCGCGGGCAGTGAGTACCATCGCGCGCTCAGCCCGCGCGAGCATGCGGATCGCGGCACGCTGCTCAGCTACCGTCACGCCGGTGATCCGCTCCACCCGCTCAGGCCAGTATGCGGCCGCGATCCGGCGTACCTCGCCGAATCCGGATGTCCGCGCGGCGATGTACGACTCATCGAGACGTCCCTCGGCGATCGCGATGTGCAACAGGCCGTTCGCGAGCGCCAGGTCAGTGCCGGGCGTGAGCTGCAGGTGCAGCGTCGCGCGCCGGGCCGTCGGCGTCTGCCGCGGATCGGCGACGATCAGCGCGCCGCCGTTGTCCTGCTGATCGGCCAGCCACCGGGTGAACGGCGGCATGGTCTCAGCGGCATTGCTGCCCGCCAGCAGGATGGCATCGGCGGCAGCGAGATCCGAGAGCGGGAAAGGCAGCCCGCGGTCGACGCCGAAAGCGCGCGTGCCCGCTGCCGCCGCCGAGGACATGCAGAACCTGCCGTTATAGTCAATATTCGGCGTGCCAAGCGCGACCCGGGCGAACTTCCCCAGCGCATACGCCTTTTCGTTGGTCAGGCCGCCGCCGCCGAAGACCGCGACAGCGTCAGGTCCGTGCGCGAACTGGACGCGGCGGATCTCAGCTGCCACCCTCGCCAGTGCCTCGTCCCAGCCGGCGGGTTCCAGTGGAGCTCCCCGGTGCGCCCGGACCAGCGGTGTGGTCAGCCGGTCGGGAGAAACCAGCAACTCCGCCGACGTCCAGCCCTTCTGGCACAAACCGCCCCGGTTCGTCGGGAAATCCCGGCTCCCCACCTGCAGGCCCCCGCCTGCGTGTCGCAGCGACATGCCGCACTGCAAAGCGCAATACGGGCAGTGGGTCAAGACGACGGGCGCAGGCACGACTCAACCCTGCGCGGCTCCCGTTATCCGCAGTCTTCATGCGCGTTACAGTCGCGAAACGACCATCTCTCCTGCGCTTGCCGACCCCGGTGCGATCGTGCCGCCCGGGCGGCGGCAAGTTCCGTAGAACCAAGAAGTCACAGAACTTTCGCCTGGAAGTCACGGCGGCTGCTATGCCGCGATCGGTTGATATCGCACCTTGTGACCATGAGGGTCGCGATCATCACCGAATCGTTCCCGCCCGACGTCAACGGCGTGGCGCACTGCGTCCTGCGGGTCGCGGAACTCCTCACCAGCCACGGCCACCACCCGCTCGTCATCGCGCCCCGGCCGCCGGAGGCGAACGGACGGGAGCGGACCTCCTTTCCGTTCCCGGTGGTGCGCGTACCCGCGGTCCCGCTGCCCGGCTACCCGGGTTTCCGGCTGGGGCTGCCCAGCCGCCGG
>WNEY01003645.1_pt1 | contig 11588 bp, 7 predicted proteins | sample 5400531 | NCBI WGS metagenome assembly WNEY01 (sample SAMN13153338, study PRJNA577476) | soil metagenome | isolation source: 200 cm saprolite under Douglas fir tree site 1 | place: USA:California | collected 2015-04-18
AGGACGCCCGAATAGCTGGTGCCCCAATAGCTGACATAGCCGACCGCGGTGGCACTCGAGTCGTACTCGTGGTTGCCGGTCACCGGGTACGTGCGCACCTTGTGTCGGCCCCAGCTCGGATCGTAGCAATTCTGGTAATTGGCGAGCGTGCCGTTCGGGTAGGCGCCGTCGCCCACTGCGAACACGGTGCCGGGGACGTTATCGAGTAACGCCGCGGTCGCCTCGTCGTTCGTCCGGTCGCAGCGCGCGATGTTGCCCGCGCCCACCAGGGTGACGACCTGACTCGTGGCGGTCACGGTGGTCGTTCCGGACCCGGCGGCCCCGAAGTTGTCCGTCACCGTGACGCGTACGGTATTGACGCCCGCCGCACTGTAGACGTGCGTGGACGTAATGGAACCCGGGGTGCTCGTGCTACCGCCTGTTTGCGGTGACCCGTCGCCCCAGTCGATTCCGAACGCCCAGGGACCGTCGTTCGCGCCGTCGGTGAACGTGGCGTTGAGCGTGACCGGGCTTCCCACATTCACGGTTTGAGGCGGCCCCGCGTTCACTACGGGCGCCGCGTTCGCGATGGTGGCAGTGGTCGTGCCCGGAGCGCTGGATGCACCGCGAGCGTCGGTGACGGTGAGTGTGACGGTATAGGCCCCACCGCCGACGTAGGGGTGGCTGGGCGCGACCCCCGTCCCGGTGGCGCCGTCGCCGAAGGTCCACGCGTAGGCGAGGGCATCTCCGTCGGGATCGGAAGAGCCACTCCCATCGAAGCCGACGGTTACGCCCTCTGTACCGCTGTAGGGGCCGCCCGGCGCGGCCGTCGGCGGATGATTCACGCCCGACGGCGCGCCGTGACAGGAGCCGCTGCCCTCGTCCGTGAACGTCTTGCCCGGGATGGGAAGGAACTTCCAGGTATAGCCGCTCGTGTGCAGCGTCAGTTTCAGCACGCCGATGGTGTTGTCGTTCAGCGCCTCCGAGTTCGCCACCGGAGCGTGAGCGCTGAACAGACCGCCGCCCCCAGTGCCGGCGACGAACTCCCTGATGCCGTGCAGCGAGTCCGCCACGCCGTTCGTCGACTGTGGGGCGAAGCGCTCGTAGTCGTGGTCATGCCCGACGACGACCACCTCCGCGCCGGCGTCGTACAGATCCTGCCACAGCGGCGCCACCTCGGGGTGAGCCCCCTCGTTACCGGAGCTGAAGAGCGGGTGGTGCCAGTAGGCGACCGTGCACCGCTTGGTGCTCTTGGCGAGATCGGCCTTGAGCCACACCTCCTGGGCCGAGCCCACGTTCATCGCGATGTTGCTGTTCAGCGCGACGACGTGCCAATTGCCGAGGTCGTAGCTGTAGTAGCCCTTCCCTGACTGGCCGGCCAGCGAGCCGAAGTAATTGAAGTATCCCGCGGCGCCGGCGGTGAGGTAGTCGTGGTTGCCGGGCACCGGCTTGGTGCGGGCCTTGAACCGCCCCCACGTTGGGTTGTAGCAGTTCTTATAGACCGTGCTCGACCCGTCCGGGTAGGCGTTGTCGCCATCCGCGAACACCGTCCCGGGGATCGTGTCCATCAGGTTCGCGGTGAGCGAATCCTGGTTCCTCGTGCAGTCGGCGATATCTCCGGCGCCCACTAAGACAGGCGGTGCAACCACGGTGACGGCTACCGTGTCCATCCCGGAGATACCGCCGCTGTTCGTCACTGTCACGGGCACCCGGAAGGACGCCACGGTCGAATACACGTGCGCCGCGCTGATCGGTGCGGTCTGGATCGCCGTGCTGCCGGTGCTCGACGTGCCGTCGCCCCAGTTGACGGTGTATCCCCACGGGCCATCGCTGGGATCGGGATCGCTGAAGCTGGCGGAAAGGGTGACCGGGTCGCCCGGATTCGTGGTGAGGTCGGGCCCGGCATTCACCGTCGGCCGTGCGCCGTGACACGCGGTCGTCCCGTTGTCCGTGAACGTCTTTCCGGCGACCGGCACGAACTGCCAGCTGTAGCTCCCGTCGCCGAGCGTGAGGTTCAGGACGCCGAAGGTGCCGCTGTTCCGCACCTGGCTGTTCGCCCGCACAGTGCCGAAGCCGGTGACCAGCGCGCCGCCGGTCCCCACCACGAACTCGCGAATGCCGCCCGTGGGGTCGGCCACGCCGGCGGGCGTCTGAGGCGCGAACCGCTCGTAGAAGCCGTAGTGCGCGTTCACCACCACGTCGACACCCGCGGCGTAAAGCACGTCCCAGAGCGGGCGAATCGCGTTGTTGGGGGCGTCCTTCGAGTCGTAGAGCGGGTGATGCCAGTAGGCCAGGGTACAGTGCGCCGGGTGGGCCGCGAGGTCGGCTCGGAGCCACTGGACCTGCGCCGACGTCGCGGTCGTCGGGACCAGGGACGGGCTGCCGCTGTTCAGTACAACGACGTGCCACGCGCCGAGGTCGTAGCTGTAATAGCCTTGTTTGGGGTCGCCCGCCGCGGCGCCGAAATAGCCGAAGTAGCCGCTCGCGTTGGCGGTCTTATAGTCCAGGTCGCCCGGTGCCGGTTGGGTACGCGTCTTCTGCCGCCCCCACGTGACTCCGTAGCACGTGTTGTACTGCGTGAGGGTGCCCTTGTCGTACGCGTTGTCGCCGGCGCCGAACACCGTCCCCGGAATCGAGTCGAGCAGGAGCGCCGTCGCGGCGGCGCCGGGCTGGCCGCAAAAGGCGATGTTGCCGGCACCGACCAACGTGACCGGACCGGTGCCCCCAGCGAGGTCGGCGGCCGGCGGGCCTGATACGGCCGTCGGGACCCGAAAACTCTGGTCGTCCCGGCAGGTCGTCATAACGAGTAACACGGCGAAAGACAGGAGACCGACGAGGAGGCGGCTCATGCGACAGGGGCAAGGCACGAGCCGTGCCTGGAACCCGGACCATAACTGAGGTCGACGGGAAAGTCAGTTTGTCGTAGTTGTCTTACAGCTCCGTGGCGGGGCGTTGCACCGACGCCGCGCCGCTCTCGGCGAGCAGGCGGCGCGCCTCGACCAGCTCGGGGGGATCCGGGAAGCGGCGCCGGCCGACCAGTGTCGTGACGATCACCCACAGCGTCCGCCCCACGATGCGGGCGTCATACCAGAGCGAGGCGCGGCGCACGTACACCACGTCGAGCGCGAGCTTGAGCGGCAGCAGGTGCGCCGCGTAGGCCGCCTCCGGGTCCGTTCCGACGAGCAACGCGGCGCCGTGCGTCGAGCTGTAGATGCTCCCCGGGCTCGCGAGCCCGGGCCGGACAGCGAGCGTTTCGAGGCCGAGCGCCGTGTACAGCCGCGTCACGATGGCCGGATCCTCGGGGCGCGGGCCGACCAGCGCCATCTCGCCGCGCAGCACGTTCCAGAGCTGAGGGAGTTCGTCCAGCTTCACGGCCCGCAGCCAGGCCCCGAACGGGAAGACCCGCGGGTCGTGGGCACCGGTGATGCGGCTCGAGTCAGAGCGGCGCCGCAGGTGCATCGTCCGCAGCTTGAACATGATGAACGGCCGCCGGTCGCGTCCCACGCGCTCCGCGCGATACAGGACGGGGCCGGCGGACGACAGGCGGATGCCCACGGCGGCCAGGGCGACGAGCGGGGCAGTCACGACGGCCGCCAGCGCCGCCAGCACGACCTCAACCAGGCGTTTGGCCACGGCGCAGCGCGCGACGGACGGTGACGAACACCTCGGCGGCGTCCAGACACTGCTGGTTGCCCCACGCCCGGGCGCGGTGGCGCAGCGCCTCGAGCGAGCGGGGGTGGGGATACGGCCGCAGTTCGCTCTCGTAGCACGCCATCGCGGCCAGCTTCTGCTCGAGCGTCGCCGAGATGTCCACCCACGTGTCGGGCACGAAGCGGCGGGGGAACCCCCATTCGGTGCTGCTGGCGGTGTCGTAGGCGTACACCGCTTCGATGGTAGGCTCGGTGGCCCGGGTGGCGACGAGCACGGCCTTGAACAGGATCTCGTGATCGCGGTTGATGTCGCCGCCGTACTGGCAGTAGACGATCTGCGGCTCCACCTCCCGGACGATGCGCTCGAGCGGTGCGATGATCTCGGTGAGGGTGAGGGTGTCGAGCCGCTGGTCCGGAAAGCCGAGCGGGCGGAGATCGGCGACCCCGAGGACGTCGGCCGCGCGGCGCATGTGCTGGGCCTGGCCGACTCCGGCGGGTCCGTAGCGCAGGGATTCTCCCTCGCAGGCGATCACCGTCGTCACCGTATCGCCCGCCTTCACATGCAGCGCGACCGTACCCCCACACCCCAGGAGCTCGTCATCCGGATGCGCGGCGATCACCAGGACCCGCTTAGGCACGCGCGCGCTGCTCCGGCGCTCGGAGATGGCGGTCGGCGACCACCTCGTACGGCCCGGCGCGGTAGCGTGCCTTCGCCCGCTCGACGGCCCACGGGAAGAGGTGCGGAAAGAGACGCGCGCCGTGGGCCAGCCCGAGGGCGTTTCGCAGCCGAGGCGAGGCGAGCCGCGCCAGCGCGGCGCGCAGCCGGGCCGCGGCGCCGGGCGAGTGGGGCGGAGCCGCGACACCCCGGTCGTGCCAATCGGCGGCGCGGCCGCGGAGCCACTCGCAGTAGTCGGCGAGCGAGCTCGGGGACAACACATCGTCCCGCTCGAAGAACAGCACGGACGCGGTTTGCTTGCGGACGCCGAATGCGCCCCGCGCAACACCGGCCGTTTCGACGATGCGCCGGCAGATCGGGCGGCTGTAGGCGCCCGGCACGTCCCACGGCGCCATCGCCGGCGAGCGGCTGAGCGCGCTCACGTCGCCGATCTGGCGCACGCCGAGGAACGGCACCGGCAGGTGGATGAAGCCCGCCCACAGGCGGTACTCGGACAGGGACAGCCCCGATTGGTCGCCCCGCACGACGTCGGCATTCGTCGCGCGCGGTCGCTTGCTCCACATCTGGTCGCCGTGGTATCCCGTCACGAGCACGCGCCGCGCGAGGTGCGCGTCGGCCCCCCGGAAGTACACATCCTCGCCCTTCGCGTCTACGGCGAGGAACGGCACCTCCGGTCCCGCGGGAGCCTCCGGGGCGCGCCAGGCGTCGCGGTCCAGGCGCCACAGCCGCACGCCCAGGGCCTGGGCGATCGGCCCGCCGCTGTCGGGTGTGCCACCGCTCGACGGCTCGAACGCGATCGCTTCCTCGAGCCCGTACGGCTGCGCCAGCACGGCCACCGCCGACGAGTCGTAGCCGCTCGATATGGTGCCGAGCATCTGCAACGGAACGGCGCGATCGGACGAGCTCATGTTCTGCGCCAGCCCCGCGAGGGACGCCTCGAGGAACCCCCGGTACGCCGCGAAGTCGCCGAAATCGCGGTGCGGCCCGGGCTTGGGACGCTCGCGCAGCGCGCTCCCGTTCCATACGAGGTTGTGGAAGTAGGTGAGGCGCACGGGGCCCGCCGAGGTGGAGACGCTGCGGGCGTAGCCCGCCAGACCGTCGCTGATCGACTTGAAATCCGCGTAATACCCGGCGTAGGTCGGGTCCACGTCGGCGCCGATGGCGACGAGCAGGCAGACGAGCGAGTTCGCCACCCACACCGTGCCGGCCGCCTCGTGCGAGTGCAGCCGGTCCACGGTCGACGCGGACGAGACGAACGTGACGCCCCCGCCGCGGCGGCGGGCCCCGGAGCCGAACACGACGTCGGTCTCGTCGAATGCCGCGCGGGCGAAGTCGCCGTCCCACACCGCCTCGCAGAACCCGTCGGGGGTCGTCTCGACGTCGGGGCCGTGGAATACGTCGACTCTCGAGTCGCCGCGGTGACCGCGCGCCAGCCAGGCGAGCGGTGGCCACTCGGGGATGTGCGTGTACCGGAAGTGCATGCGTCGTTCCTAGGGCGATCGCTCGAAGCGGCGCGGCGCCGGCGCCGCGCCGTAGCGCGGCACCCGGTGACGATACACCGACGCAGGGCCGACCTCGCGGCTCCGCAGCACCGCGGCCAGTCGTTGGCTGAGGCTCTGGGCGGCCCAGAAAAACAGCGCATACGCGAAATTGAACCGGGGCCCCACCAGTACTGTCGGCGTGTCGGGCGGCGGGATCGCGGCCAGCGCCCGACGCGTCAGATGGTACCCCCGGAACAGCCAGAACGCGACCCGGTTGGCGGCGTCGTGGAGCCGGACGAAGATGCCCCCCCGCCCGAGCCGGCTCCGCAGGTCGGCGAAGAAGGCACGCCGCAGGGCGGGGTTCATCGGGTAGCTGTACGTAAGCACGATGGCCTTCTTGCGCCCCCCGAACAGACGGGGCGGGATCCCCGCCTCCTCGAGTATTCGGCGGGGGATGGGGCGATCGTAGGTCCCACCCCGGCGCCACGGCGCCATCTCCGGGGCCGCGCTCAGGGCGGCGAGATCGCGAATGCCGCGGGCCAAGAGGGCCGGTACGGCGACGTTCACGAATCCACTCTTCAGCCGGATCTCGGACAGCATCAGCGCCGTCGTGTCGCCGCGCACGACGCCCGCGGTCTGGTAGGCAAGCTCCCAGGGATCGAGGGCCCACACCTCGTCGCCTTGGAATCCGGTGAACAGCACGGCCGGCCGGCCGCCTCGCTCGATGTGGCGCGCGAGCGAGTGCAGCCGCACGCTGGTCGGCGCGCAGCCGGGGGCGAGGAAGTACAGCTCGTCCTCCGTCACGCGGGCGGCGGGCGGATCGAGGTACACCGTCGCCAGGCCGAGCCGATCGGCGATCGGCTTGCCGTCGTCGATCCCGGCGCGGCGGCTCAGCCACCACGGGATGTGCGAGTTCGAGTGACGCGCCGTGAAGCACGCCTCGATCCCCAGGTCCTTCACGAGGACGGCGACTGCGGCGGAATCGTACCCCGACGACACGGTCGCGAACGCCCGCATCCGGAAGCGGCGGTCGCCGCTCGTGTAGTTGCGGTGCAGCCGCGCGAGCACGCCGGCGAGGAGCTCGCGATAGCGGGCGTACGACGGAATCGCCGGGACTGCCCGCAGGCTCACGCACGTCGGCTCGCCGGCACCGACGACGAGATTCTCTCCGGAGACCTGGAAGAAGGATGGGATCTCGGCGTGACGCACCGCGAACGCCTTGGGGTAGCGCCCTTCCCCCGCCCGGATCGCGTATGTCTCCGCCCGATAGTCGTGACCCGGATCGAGCTCGGCGCCGGTGAAGCCGAGCAGCAGGGCGAGGCTGTTCGACACGAGCACGTGACCACGGTGCGAACAATAGACCAGCCGATTCACCAGCGCGCTTGACGGCACGAAGTGCACCACGTCGCCGGCCACGCGTATGCCGGTGCCGAAGAAGTGGTCGCTCGTGTGGAAGTCCCCGAGCCGGAACTCGCCGTCCCAAACACCCTCGACCAGCCAGTTGCCGCGGCACTCCACTCCCGTCCCATGGTGCACGCGCACCACGCCGTCGGCACGGTCCACCACGGCCAGCCACGCGAGCTGCGGCAACTCGTCCAGCTCGTGGCAAGACAGTCGGGGCATCACAGGCCGGGCCGGGATCCGGGGCGGGGGGGGCGACGCAAGACTTCGGTGGCGCGGCGCAGCACGGCCTGCTGGGACTCGCGCGACAGGCCGATGGCGAACGCGACGACCGCTGCCAGGGCGAGCGTCCCGGCGACGCCGGCTACCCACACCAGCCAGTTGGCGGCGACCAGGTGCCGGCCCAGCGCGCTCGCCGCGCCGAACAGCGCCGCCGTCACCAGGAGTCCGCGCGCGAAGCCGACCGGCAGTGCCGGGGTGTGGTCGTCGACGCAGCGCCGCGCCACGGCGGGGTACGTCAGCGTCTGCAGCATGCGGCCGGCGAGCACACCCAGGCACAGGCCGGTGAGCCCAAACGCGCGCGTCAGCGGGATGGCCAGGCTCACCGTCAGCACCGCCGCCGCGGCGCTGATCACCACGCGGAGCCACGACTGCAGGGCGGCATCTATGATGTAGGCGTCGGACCGGATGAACGCCGTTTGCACCGCGATCAGGACGATCAACAGGTCGACGTAGCTGCCCGCATAGTGATTGGAGCTGACCCACAGGGCCACGAACGAGCGGTTCCACAGGAGGATGGTGGTGCCGACGACGGTGGCGAACAGCCAGGTGAGCGCCAGGAGCTCGCGTCGCACCAGCTGCGCGCGCCCGTACTGGTGCTCCCCCAGCAGCCCGCCCAGCCCCGGCATGGCCGCGCCCACCGCGTTGCCGTGGATCGCCACGGCCGCGCGCGGCGCGTAGGCGGTGAGGACATACGTCGTCACGGCGGTGGGCGACACCACCGCTCCGAGGATCAGGACGTCGCTCGCGAGCAGCAGCTTGCTGATCAGGTCGCCGCCCGAGAGCCAGCCGGAGAGGCGCAGCAGGTGCCGCGTTTCGGCGCGGGCGGGGCGGGCCACGCCGAACCACGAGACGTAGGTCCGGGCCAACACCCAGAAGCAGAGCCCGCTCACGCCGGCGATCGCGATCTGCGCGCCGGCGACGCCCACCAGGCCCAGGCCCGCGTACACCGCCCCGGCCGTAAACGCGCCGCCGACCACGTTCAGGGCGGCCTGCAGCTCCATGCGCTTGTAGCCCAGGTTCATCCCCTGGAGGGCCGATTCCGGCAGGATGCCGAGACAGGCGAGCAGCGTCGCGCCGAGCGTGAGCGCGGCCGCGAGCCGCAGGGTCGCGTGCAGCGCGGGCGCCGCGCCGGTGATCGCCGGCGCCACCCACGCGATGACGGCGGCCGCGGCGACGGCGAGGGGCAGGAAGAGCAACCAGACGACGAGCGCTGCGCCCAGGGCGCGGCGGTGATCCGCGGCGGGGGCGGCCTGGCGGTTCGCGACCACCAGCCGCAGCGCTTCCGCCGGCCGGCCGCCGATGGCCGCCAGGTAACCGGCCAGCCGTCCCAGCATCTCCCACACGCCGAACAACCCGGCCCCCAGCCGGTCCACCAGCAGCGGCGTGAGCACCAGGCTCACGCCGGTCTTGACACCCAGGTCGAGGGCGAACGCGATGCCGTTGAGCGACGCGCGGCGCGTCAGCGGGATGGGCGGAGCCGGGGTCGCCGCGACGAGCGGCTCAGCCATGGTCCCACGATTTGCCGGCCCACTCCTGCTCGGCGAGCTGCCGCCCCCGCAGCAGCGTGCCGTCGTCCGCCTCCACCTGGAGCAGCGTCACCGCCGCGCCGCGGCAGGCGACCACTTGCCCGCACGCCGACTCGTCGGGACTGAACATGGGCCCGAGCACCGCGCCGGGGGCGAGACTCGCGGTGGCGGCCGCGGCGCCGGGGAGGAGCGCGGCCTGCCACACCGTCCAGCGGCGACCGTCCAGCCAGCCGAACGCGCCCGGATACGGCTTCGTGAGGGCCCGGATCATGTTATAGACGGCGCAGGCCTCCTGGTCCCAGTCGATGAGGCCGTCGGCCGGCCGGCGGCGCGGCAGCACCGGCCCTTCCGATTTGGCCTGCGGCCTGCCCGGGTGCTCGCCTCGGAGCAGTCGCGGCAGCACGCGCATGATCATGTCCCGGTTCGAGGCGGCCACGTGCTCGTACAGCGTGGCGCACGTATCGAACGGGGTGATCGGGAACTCGGTCTGGTCGATCACATCGCCCGCGTCCACGGCGGCGGCGAGCCAGATGAGGGAGTTGCCGGTGTTGCGCTCCCCGCGGATCAGGGCCCAGTTGATGGGGGCGCTGCCGCGGTTCTTGGGGAGCAAGGAGGCGTGCGCGCCGATCATGCCGAGGCGCGCGGTCGCCAGCGTTTCGGGGGCGAGGATCTGGCTCCACCCGATCACGAACACGAGGTCGAGCCCCAAGCCCTGCAGCAGCGTGCGCGACTCGGGATCGTTGATGCTTGTCACCTCGTGCAGCGGCACGCCGAATCGCCGGCACAGCGGCCGGTAATCGGCGGCGCCCGAGCGCGAGGCCGCCACCGCCGGTTTGAGTGTCAGCACCGCGACGACCGGCGCGCCCGCTTCCAGGACCGCCTCCAGCGCGGGAATCCCCTCCATGTGAAACCCGACCCACCCGAGCTTCATCGCCGGTACATCCGCGTCAGGTCGAGCACCGCTTCGATCACGTCGGCCACGTCCTGGTCCGACATCCGGGCGTTGAGCGGCAGGCTGAGCATCCGCTCGAAGTTGCCGAGCGCGACCGGAAAGCGCTGCGGGGCGTAGGCGTACTTGTCGCGGTAGTAGGGGTGCAGATGGATCGGGATGAAGTGCACGGACGTCCCGATGTTGCGCGCCGTGAGCTCGTCGATGAACCGGTCGCGCCCGATGGAGAGGGTCTCCGGCACGAGCCGCAGGACATAGAGGTGCCACGCGTGCTCCACGTCGGCGCGCTCCACCGGGAGCTCGAGCGCGTCGGCGTCGCGGAACGCCTCCTGGTAGCTCCGCACCACCTCGCGGCGTCGCTCCTGGAAGCCCGCCAACTTCTTCAGCTGCCACAGCCCCAGCGCCGCCTGGATGTCGGTCATGTTGTACTTGAAGCCGGGTGCCAACACCTCGTAGCGCCAGCTCCCGCCCTTGCCGTAGCGCTTCCAGGCGTCGCGACTCATGCCGTGCAGGCTGAGCACGCGGGCGCGGTCGAGGAAGTCGGGCGCACCCGTCAGCATGCCACCCTCGGCGGTGGTCAGGTTCTTGGTCGCGTAAAAGCTGAACGCCACCGGGTTCGGGCCGGCGCCGATCCAGCGGCTCTTGTAACGGGCCGGAAGGGCGTGGGCCGCGTCCTCGATCACCGCGGCGCCCACGCCGCGCGCGGCGTCGTGGATCGCGTCCAGGTCCACCGGATGCCCCGCATAGTGGACGGGGAGGATGGCCCGCGTGTGCGGCGTGATCGCGGCCCGGACGGCGGCGGGATCGATGTTGAGGGTATCGGGCTCGACGTCCACCAGCACGGGCCGCGCGCCCACGTGCTCGATCACGTTCACCGAAGCGGTGAAGGTAAGGGGCGTGGTGATGACCTCGTCGCCCGCGCCCACGCCGAGCGTGGCGAGCGCGGTGTGCAGGCCGGCGGTACACGAATTGAGGGCCAGTGCGCCGGGCGCGTCGAGGGATGCCGCGAACTCCGTTTCGAAGCGTTTGGTCTTCGGGCCGGTCGTGATCCAGTCCGAGCGCAGCGTGTCGACGACTTCCCGGATCTCTTCTTCCCCGATGACCGGGGGCGCGAAGGGCAGGAACTCGGTACGGCGGGCGGGAGCGCGGGTCAGGGACACGGGCGCGCCTCGGCCGTTCAGGCGGTGGCGGATTTGGGGGCGCCGTCCGGGCCGGCCGTGTGCGCGTACGCGGGCCGGAGCGGCGAGCGGGGATCGGGGGTGGCGCGCGGACGCGCGGGAACCAGGAGCGGTCGTTCGCGCGTGTGCCACGGCACGTACTCCGGCACGAGGCGCGAGATGGCGTCGATCAGCTCGTCGCGCGAGCCGTGGGCCAGGACCTCGAGGAGGTGCTCGAGATCACGCTCCACCGCCGGTCCGTCCGCTCCGTTGCGCTCGATGACGCGAATCTTGTCGGCGGAAGTGGCGACGGTGTCCTCGGCGCACGCGACGAGCTCCTCGGCCAGCTTCTCGCCGGGGCGCAGCCCGCTGAACGCGATCGAGATGTCGCGGTAGGGCTCGAGGCCCGACAGCCGGATCAGCTGCTCCGCGAGCTCGAGGATGCGGATCGGCTTGCCCATCTCGAGAATCGAGATGCGGCGCGCGG
>WNEY01007064.1_pt1 | contig 11587 bp, 11 predicted proteins | sample 5400531 | NCBI WGS metagenome assembly WNEY01 (sample SAMN13153338, study PRJNA577476) | soil metagenome | isolation source: 200 cm saprolite under Douglas fir tree site 1 | place: USA:California | collected 2015-04-18
CACGCTGATGCTTTCGCTCGCGCGCCAGATCCCGCAGGCCGACGCCTCGACCCACGCCGGCAAGTGGGAGAAGAACCGCTTCATGGGCGTCGAGATCACCGGCAAGACGCTCGGCATCATCGGTTGCGGTAATATCGGCGCGATCGTCGCCGACCGCGCGCTCGGGCTGCGCATGAAGGTGGTCGCCTACGATCCGTTTTTATCGCCGGAACGGGCGGCCGATCTCGGCGTCGAAAAGGTTGATCTGGAGGAGCTGTTGCGGCGCGCCGACTTCATCACGCTGCACGCGCCGCTCACCGAAAAAACCAAGAATATTCTCGACGCCAAGGCGCTTGCCAGGGCCCGCAAGGGTGTGCGCATCATCAATTGCGCGCGCGGCGGGCTCGTCGACGAGGCGGCGTTGCGGGCGGCGCTCGATTCCGGCCATGTCGCCGGGGCGGCCTTCGACGTGTTCACGACCGAGCCGGCGGCGGAAAATCCGCTGTTCGGGCATCCGAACGTCATCTGCACGCCGCATCTCGGCGCCGCCACCAACGAGGCGCAAGAAAACGTGGCGCTGCAGATCGCCGAACAAATGTCGGATTATCTCTTGCGCGGCGCGATCTCGAACGCGGTGAACTTCCCCTCGATCACGGCGGAAGAGGCGCCGCGGCTCAAGCCCTTTATCGCGCTCGCCGAAAAACTCGGCTCCTTCGCCGGCCAGCTCACCGAGACCGGCATCAAGGAAGTGCACCTCATCTACGAGGGCACGGTCGCGCAGATGAAGACGAAGGCGCTCACTTCCGCCGCCGTCGCCGGCTTGCTGCGCCCCATGCTGCAGGACATCAACGTGGTCTCCGCCCCGATCATCGCCAAGGAGCGCGGCATCGTGGTCGAGGAGACGACGCGCGAGGCCGAAGGCGACTACGAGAGCCTGATCACCGTGACGGTGGTCACCGAGAAGCAATCACGCTCGGTCTCCGGCACCGTGTTCGCCGACGGCCGGCCGCGCATCGTCAATATCAAGGGCATCCGCATGGATGCCGAGTTCGGTCCCTCGATGATCTACATCACCAATCTCGACAAGCCCGGCTTCATCGGCAAGTTCTCCTCGACGCTCGGCGACGCCGGCATCAACATCGCGACCTTCCACGTCGGCCGCGAGGCGCCGGGCGGCAACGCCGTTGCGCTGATCGAGGTCGACGGCGATATTCCGCCGGAGGTGCTCGCCAAAGTGCAGGCGCTGCCGCAGGTGCAGTCGGCGAAGCCGCTGAAATTCTAGACCGGCCGGGCGGCGGCGGCGCGCGTGGTCGCCACCGCCACGCCGATCAGCACGAGCACGTAGCCGAGTGCGTGATAGAGCTCCGGCCGCTCGCCGAGAAACAAGATCGCGAGCACCGAGCCGAAAATCGGGATCAGGTGATAGAAGGGCGCGGCGCGGTTGGGGCCGATCAGCTCGACGCCGCGGTTGTAGAAAAGATAGGCGACGAGCGAGGGTAACGTCGCCATATAGGCGAGCGTCAGCACCGAAGCGGTGTCGAAACTGAACGTGCGGCCCGCTTCGATTTCGAGCGCATAGGCCGGCGTCAGCAACAACGCGCCCGAACCCATGATCACCGCCAGGAACGAAAACGGATGCATGTCCGGCTTCTGCTGCAGAAGCGCGGTGTAAAAGGCGTAGATAATCTGCGCGGCGAAGAAGCCGACATCGCCGGCGTTGAAGCGCAGCGTGCGCAGAATTTCGAGATCGCCGCGGCAGATCACGGTGAGCACGCCGGCGAGCGAGAGCAGAACGCCGAAGGTCTGGCGCAGCGTCGGCCGTTCGCGGTAGAGCGCGAAGGTGGCAAGCGCGACCAGGAGCGGTCCGGTCGAGGCGATCAGCAGCGCATTGATCGCCTGGGTGTATTGCTGACTGGAGTAGGAGACGGCGCTATAGGCGCTGATGCCGAAGAGCGAAATCAGCAGGAGGATCGCGGCATTGGCGCGGATCGTTTGCCAGTCGCGCCGCACGTAGGACCAGGCGAAGCCGATGAAGATCGCGAACGCGCCGGTCCAGCGAATCCAGGAAAGCGCGATCGGCGGGACGTGGCCCGCGATGAAGCGGCCGAGCACGATATTGCCCGCCCAGAACAGCGACGTCAGCGACAGCAGCAGATAGGGACTGTCGAATAAAAAACCGCCGAAGCGGCGGATGGCGGGCGGCATGGGTGTTTTCACGCGAGTGGATCGGTGGCGCGGTTCTAGGGCATTGCCGTCCTTTCGATCAACCGCCCGTGCGCATGGGAGCCATGCGGATCGCTGTTTGCCAGGGATCGCGGACGACGAATGCGCCGTCGCTCTTTTCGACCGGCAGGCCGGCGATTTCGATGCGTGCGCGCACCGCCGCGACATCCAGCTCGCCCGGTAATTCGATCACGAATTGCTCGAGGCCGGCGGCGGTCTGGGGAGGAGGCGGGCCGTTCTTGCTTTCCCAGACGTTCAATCCGAGACGGTGGTGATAGCCGCCGGCGGAAACAAACAGGGCGCCGCGCCATTCCGCCGTTCGCTCGAAGCCGAGGATGCCGCAATAGAACCGCTCGGCTTCCTCGATGTCGCCGACCTGCAGATGGACGTGGCCGATGCGGCTGCCGGCGGGAACGTGCGCGCTCGCGGGCCTTCGCGCGGCCTCGGCGAGAAGGCCGGCGAAATCGAGCGGTGCGTTTCCCATGGTGACGAGGCCGTCGTTCCACTGCCAATCGGCGCGCGGCCGGTCGCGATAGATTTCAAGCCCGTTGTTGTCGGCGTCCCAGAGGTAAATCGCCTCGCTGACCTTGTGGTCGGCGGCACCGAGCTTGATGCCCGCGCCCATCAGGCGGGCGATCGCCTGTCCCAGTGCGGCACGGTCGGGGAGCAGGATCGCCACGTGGTAAAGGCCGGTTGTGTGACGCGGACGGGGCAGGGTGCCGGGCACCACGTCGAGATATAGAAAAGGCTTGCCACCGGCGCCGAGGGCGATTTTGCCGTTCGTGCGTTCGATGACCTTGAGCCCGATCAGATCGCGGTAAAGGGCAAGCGCGCGCCCTTCGTCCGCCACCCGCAGGGTCGCGGGGCCAAGCGCCGTTGCTGCCGGTAATGCCGTCATACCCAGAAGATCGACATCAAGCGTCAGAATCGCAAGGGCGGGTTTGTTCACAACCCGGTCAGGCCCGGCTAAGGTGTTCACGCGGCAAGGCTTCTTGTCACTCGCCACGGTATCCGGTACGAGAAGAAACCCTGGCTCTACGTGCCGGGGCTTTTTGTGTCGGCATCCATGAAGGAGAGGCGCGATGCCGAACGTCGTGGTGGTAGGCGCCCAGTGGGGCGATGAGGGCAAAGGCAAGATCGTCGACTGGCTGAGCGAGCAGGCGGACGTGGTGGTGCGCTTTCAAGGCGGCCATAATGCCGGCCATACCCTCGTCATCGACGGCGTCACCTATAAGCTCTCGTTGTTGCCTTCGGGCATCGTGCGGCCCGGCAAGCTGTCGGTAATCGGCAACGGCGTCGTGCTCGATCCGCACGCCTTCGTCGCCGAGGTCGAGAAGCTCAAGGCGCAGGGCATTGCGATCACCCCGGACAATCTGCGCGTCGCCGACAATTGCGCGCTCATCCTTTCGTTGCATCGCGAACTCGACGTCGCGCGCGAAAGCGCCGTGGGCTTGCGGATCGGCACGACCGGCCGCGGCATCGGCCCCGCCTATGAAGACAAGGTCGGCCGCCGCGCGATCCGGCTCATGGATCTCTCCGAGCCCGCCGCAATGGAAAACAAGATCGAGCGCCTGCTCGCGCATCACAACGCGCTTCGCCGCGGTCTCGGACTGGCGGAAGTCGCGCCGAAGGGCGTGCGCGAGGAACTGGCCTCGGTCGCCCCAAAGGTTCTACCCTTCATGGACCGGGTATGGGCGCTCTTGGAGGAGCATCGCCGCAAGAACAGCCGTATCCTGTTCGAGGGCGCGCAGGGAATCATGCTTGACGTCGATCACGGCACCTATCCCTTCGTCACCTCCTCGAACACGGTGGCGGCGCAGGCGGCGACCGGCTCGGGGCTCGGTCCGCGCGCGATCCATTACGTGCTGGGTATCGCCAAGGCCTATACGACCCGCGTCGGCGAAGGGCCGTTTCCGACCGAGCTCAAGGACAAGACCGGAAAGCTCTTGGGCGAGCGCGGAAAGGAATTCGGCGTCGTCACCGGCCGTCCGCGCCGTTGCGGCTGGTTCGACGCCGCACTCGTGCGCCAGACCGTGCTGACCGCCGGCATCGACGGCATCGCCTTCACCAAACTCGATGTCCTCGATGGCTTCGATTCGATCAAAATCTGCACCGGCTATCGGCTCGACGGGCGCGAAATCGGCCATTTGCCGGCAAGCCAGGCCGCACAGGCGCGGTTGGAGCCCGTTTACGAGGACATCGAGGGGTGGAAAACTTCCACCCACGGGGTGAGAACATGGCAGCAACTCCCTGCGGCGGCGGAAAAATACGTGCGCCGGGTCGAAGAACTCATCAATTGCCCGGTCGCGCTGCTATCGACGAGTCCGGAGCGCGACGATACGATCCTCGTCCAAAATCCGTTCCAATCCTGAGCCAGGATGCGTACCGGATGAGGTCTTCGGAATGACGGATTACCAGCCGTTACTGGCACGGGCGATCGGCGGCTTGGAGCGCAATACCGGCGAAGCGCGCCGCGCGATCTATGACCGCGCGCGGCAGGCGTTGCTCAATCAGCTTCGCGCGGTCAATCCGCCGCTCTCCGATCCCGAGATTACGCGCGAGCGGCTCGCGCTCGAGGATGCGATCCGCAAGGTCGAGACGCAAGCGGCGCAAGCCGATCCGGAGGCGGCGCGCAGCCGCCCTCCTTCCGCCGCTCCGCGCCCGCCCGCGCCCGCGGTTGCGCGTGAACCGGCGCCCGCCGCGGGGCAACCGCGTCAGGTACCGCCGCCGCGCGCCCCGGCGATGGGGGCGGCGGAGCCGCGCATGGCCGTTTCGGCCGCCGCGCGGGCAGGGATGCCGCCGCCGCACGAGTTCGATCGGCCGCCGTCGCGCGTTCCGCAAGCGCGTGCCATGCCTCCGCGCGAAAGAGATGCGGAGGCGACGAATGGCGGCCGGCCGCAACGCGAGCCCTATCCGGTTCCTCCGTCTTCCGCCCGTGCCGGCGGCATGCACGGCGCGCGCGAGAATGTCGACTATCCGTTGGAGGAATCCGAGCACCGGTTGGATGCGCCGCGCATGGCGCCGGATCGCGCCGACCATGGCAAGGTTTCGCCCGGCGATTTCGCTCCCGGCCCGCGTGGGCGCCGACTGCAACCGCCGCCCGGCGCTCGGCCGCGCGCGGAGGGACAACGAGGCTTGCGCGCGAAGCTCCTGGTCGGCGGGCTCGTCGCGCTTCTTTTCGCGGTCGCGGGCCTGCTCGCTTACATGCACCGCGACCGCGTGCTGGCGCTGCTCGGGGTCGGCCCCGGATCGCAAGTCGCCGTTGATGCGGATCGGCCCAAGGCGAGCGACCGGGTTTCGCCGCAGAGCAGTGCGCCGGCGCGTTCGACCGCCCCGATCGCGCCGCCGGCCGGATCGGCGCCCGGTATCGGCCAGGTGGCGACGCTGTACGAGGAGAACCCCGGCGGGGCGCAGCAGTTTCAGAACTTTCCGGGCACGGCGGTGTGGCGGACCGAGACGGTCAGCGTCGGTCCCGGCCGCGCGCCGGATCTCGCCCTTCGCGTCGTGATCGAAATTCCGGACCGCAAAATGAACGTCAGTGTGCTTCTCCGCCGCAACATGGATGCGTCGTTCCCGGCGAGCCACACGCTCGAAATTCAGTTCAGCACCCCGGGCGATCCGTTCGGCGGGATTGCCAGCGTGCGCGGCATGCGCGCCAAGAACGCGGAGGCGGCGAACGGGTCGGTGCTCGTCTTGAGCGAGCCCGAAAAAATCAAGGAAGGCGACGTTCTATTCGCGCTCCCCGACACGCAGCTCGAGCAGAATGTGCAGTTGTTGCGCGAGCGGCCGTGGTTCGACATCGCGTTTTTCTACAGTAACGGCCGCCGCGGCGTGCTCGCCTTCGAGAAGGGCACGCCGGGCGAGCGCGCGATCAGCGATGCATTGACGGCGTGGGGGCAGGGCGGCTGAAGCTGCGCCGCTTGTATTGGAACACGATCGCTTGAGGGTTAATCGGCGCGCGCCCCAAACATTTTACTGGAGCACGATCATTCCGAAAACCGGTTCCCACCCCGGATCAAGTCCGGGGCAGGCTTTTTCGGGATCATGCTCTGATACTTAGAGCACGATCAGTTCCGAAAACCGGTTCCCACTTTTCGGGATCACGCTCTAATGCGCGGGCAGCGCCGCCGGCGCCTCGATCTGGCGCATGCGGTTCACCACCGCCTGCTGCACCTTTTCGAAGGCGCGCACCTCGATCTGGCGCACGCGCTCGCGCGAGACGCCGAACTCGGCGGCGAGTTCCTCGAGCGTGATCGGATCGTCGGAAAGCCGGCGCGCCTCGAAGATGCGCCGCTCGCGGTCGGTGAGCACGTCGAGCGCCTGCCCCAGCGCCTTGCGGCGGTTTTCCATTTCCTGGCTTTCGACCAGCTTCGTTTCCTGATCGGTGCGCTCGTCGACGAGCCAGTCCTGCCATTCGCCCGAATCGGCGTCGGCGCGGATCGGCGAGTTGAGGGAGGAGTCCCCGGCAAGCCGGCGGTTCATGTCGATGACGTCCTTCTCGGTGACGCCGAGACGGGTCGCGATCGACTTCACCTGCTCGGGCTTGAGGTCGCCTTCCTCGAGCGCGGAAAGACGGCTCTTGGCCTTGCGCAGGTTGAAGAACAGACGCTTTTGCGCGGCGGTGGTGCCCATCTTCACGAGCGACCACGAGCGCAGGATGTATTCCTGAATCGAAGCCTTGATCCACCACATGGCGTAGGTCGCGAGCCGAAAGCCCTTGTCGGGCTCGAAGCGCTTGACCGCCTGCATCAGGCCGACATTGCCTTCGGAAATCACCTCGCCGATCGGCAGGCCATAGCCGCGATAGCCCATTGCAATCTTGGCCACGAGCCTTAGATGCGAGGTGACGAGTTTATGCGCGGCGTCACGGTCGCCGTGTTCACGCCAGCGCTTGGCGAGCATGAATTCTTCCTGCGGCTCCAGCATCGGGAACCGCCGGATTTCTTCGAGGTAGCGCGAAAGTCCGCCTTCTGTGGTGAAGGCGGGAAGAGAAGTAGTCTTACGGGCCAAAGCGGCCTCCTTTTCTGGGCCCCCAGGATCGGCGGGCCACAAACGGCTGCTCTATCGAGCCAACCGCAACGCACACATATAGGTTCCGCCTGCGGCAGCGCCAAGGCCGCGAAATCACTTGGACGTGAAAGCGCTTAGCAAAAAGGCGAAGTCCGGCGGCGGATTTTGCTCGAATCTGAGCTTCTTTCCGCTGGCGGGATGCACGAATCCTAGCAGGTATGCATGAAGCGCCTGCCGCTGCAGGCGATCCAAAGCACGCTTTGCTTTTGTGGATAGAAGCGCGGCGCGTGTGCGGAAGCCGGCGCCATAGACGGTGTCGCCGAGCAGCGGATGTCCGATCTTGGCAAGATGCACGCGGATCTGGTGCGTGCGGCCGGTCTTCAGCCGGCATTCGACCAGGCTTGCGACCGGCTTTCCCTTGGCATCGCGATAGACCGCGCGCGTCTTGTAGCGCGTGAGCGCGCGGCGGCCGCCGGCCTGCACGGCCATTTTCACCCGCGACTTCGGATCGCGGCCGATCGGCTTATCGACCGCGCCCGCGTGCGGATCGGGAACGCCCCAGACGAGGGCGAGGTAGCCGCGCTCGAGCCCGCCCTGGCGGCCGTGATCGGCGAATTGCGCCGCGAGCGCGCGATGGGCGCGGTCGGTTTTGGCGACGACCAGCAAGCCGCTGGTGTCCTTGTCGAGCCGGTGCACGATGCCGGGCCGCTTCTCGCCGCCGATGCCGGAAAGGCTCGCGCCGCAGTGCGCGATCAGCGCGTTGACCAGCGTGCCGGTGCGGTTGCCGGCGGCGGGATGCACGACGAGGCCGGCGGGCTTGTCGATCACGATCAACTCCGCATCCTCGTAGACGATGGCGAGCGGAATATGCTCGCCGGCCGGGCGGGCGGGCGCCGCAGGCGGCACGGAAAGCTCGATATGCTCGGACGGTTTGACCCGATATTCGGGGTCACTTATCGTGCGGCCGCCGGCGCGCACCCTGCCGTCGAGGATCAGCCGCTTCAGCCGCGTCCGGCTCCACTCGGAAAACTTCGATGCGAGAAAACGATCGAGCCGGCCTCCCGCCTCGTCCGCGCCAACGATCGCCTCGGCCATGCGCTCCTCGCCGCGCGTCTTTGTCATTTGCAATTACCCGATGAATCCTTCCGACGGCGACGATCTCAGCCCCGCGCAAGCGCGCGTTGTGCTCCGCGTGCGGCGGCTGATGTTCGGCTCATTGCTGGTCATGGCGGCGGGCTTTCTCGCGGTGTTCGGCGTGATCGCCTACCGCCTTTACGCGAGCGCGGAAAGAGCCCGCCCGCCGATCGAGGAAACGCTCAATCTCGCCCGCGGCGCGCGGGTGATATCCACCTCGGCCGCCGGCAACCGGCTCGTGGTCACGGTGGAATACGCCGGCCTGGTCGAGGTTTTGATCTACGACCTTGAAACGCTGCAGCCCAAGGGCCGCTTTGTCATCAAGCCGACGCCGTGAGACAGATGGCTTGAGCCCAGCTTGATCATCGTCCTCGTTCGGGGCTAAGGCTTCTTGCGGCAAGCCGCCAAGCTCCCTTCGTCTAGCGGCCCAGGACGTCGCCCTCTCACGGCGAAAACAGGGGTTCGAGTCCCCTAGGGAGCGCCAGCCGGATGCTACTTCGTCATGCAAGTATAAAGAAACGACCAGCTTTCCCGGCCCGCAAGCTTTTTCACATCCGCCTGTTTTTGGCAATCGCCCCACTTCACCGTTTCCTTGGACCATTTCGCCTTCGCCGCATTCCACTGTTCTTGGGTCCATTTCGTGACGTCTTCAACCTTGATTGCCGGCGCGGGCGCCGGTTTCGTCGCCGGTTGTGGCGACGTTTGGCCTTGGGCAAATGCGAATTCCGCCGCGCCGAGCGCCAGAGCCATTATCGTCAAGATTGAAATGCCTGTCCGAGTCATAATGAAGCCCTCCTTGGGATCAGCCGCACCGTCATGCCGTCCTGAAGTGCCGGCATATTATTTGTCGAATGAACTCGCGCAGACCGCACGGCTGTCGAGCGAGAACATTGGCGCTTTCCAACGCGGCGCTTGCGCAAGAGTTCCAAGGAACCTTTCACCGTCGCCGTTGTTGTAGCCATCGCCCATTGCTGTTCGCACGCGGTTCGCATGCGCGCGAACAGAAGAGTTTATCGTTGGCGTATTTTGTATCGGAGGAGACGGATCATGCGCTACCTCGCATTCCTGAGCCTGGTTCTGATCGCGGCAAGCGGCAATGCCGGGGCGGGTGTCGCCGCGCCGGCCGGGCTCTCCCGCAGCGGCGAGCTTTCATCCGTCCAGCTTGTTGAAGAGAAGCAAAAGTCCGAGACCATCACCCAACGGGTAAAGCGGGCGTGGAAGGATCTTGTCGGCTACAAGTTCGAGGTCTCCTGCCCGGTTTTGATCCCGCTTTCCCGCACCACCTGCACCGAAACCGGCAAGGACCGCGGCGATGCGCGCGCAAAATGCATGTCGCGCAATCCGTTCTGCTACGTTGCGGACGCCAGCCGTTAGCGATTGAATGAGCCGGAGGATCGCGCCCGGCTAGCGCTTGGGCTTGCGGCCGCTTTGCCGGGCCTTCTTGCGAATATTTTGGCGGGGCTCGGATAATCCAATCCTGCGACGACGCAATTCGTCATAAGTGTCCAGCGCAGCGATAAGCGGAATCATCAGGATGATCGTCCCAATGGTAAACATGGGTCGTTCTCTTCGAGTTCGCGCAGCAGATAGCTGCCGAATAACGCCGAGATCGCTTTGGCGTTCCTCGCGCGCTGGCCGACCGACTCCCGCTTAAAAGAAGGCGCGTGTGACCGGGGGAGGTTGCTGTCGGTGCGTCCTCGTCGCCGCAAACGCCGATATTTGAGCTAGTCGGCGCGTCGGGCCGGGCGCGTTTCTTCTACCCCGCACGTGGCGCACCTGTAGGTCACTCGGTCGAAGGCCGGAGCCAACTCGACGGGCGTCCTCAGCATGACGTAGAGCGTTTCGAGACAAGTAGAACACTTTGGGGGAGAGGCGAGCGAATACGAATGCGCCGAGATCTCGGCGCGTTTCCGCCAGCGTCCAGTCCATCGCATATTTGCGTTCCTACACGCTATCCTCGCACTCAATCGATCGGCGTTCTGTCGGGAATCCCACATAATGCCAAAGTGCCGCGGCGGTGGAAAAGCGTGTCGACAACTCCATGCAACATTTTCGGGTGGAGAAACGTTACCAAGTGCCGCCCGCAGGTTGGGAATGGAAATCATGGAAAATTTGTTCGGCTTGACCGTATCGAAACGGTTCCGCTTTCAGGGATTTTGCATCGCGATCGCGATGGCATTGTTCGCTTCCGGCGCTCGTGCCGAAACGGGGCCGTTTACAGGGTTGGCGGGCGACTGGACGGGCGGCGGCACCATCTCGCTGGGCAACGGAACCAAGGAACGCATCCGCTGCCGCGCAAAATATTCGGTTAGCGCCGAAGGTAATGGCCTGCAGCAAGACCTGCGTTGCGCGAGCGACAGCTATCGGTTCGATCTCACCAGCGACGTCACCCATCAAGGCGGCCAGGTGTCGGGAATGTGGAGCGAGGCCAGTCGCAATATCAGCGGGACGCTCTCCGGCAGCGCCAGAGCGGGCCAATTTCAGGTCGTTGTAAACTCCCCCTCCTTCTCGGCCAACCTATCGCTGACCACGCAGGGAGACCGGCAATCGGTCGTGGCGACCGCGCCGCCGGGCGGCCAGCTGGTCGGCGCTTCCATCACACTGACGCGCGGGAAGTGACAACGACTGTTCCGAGATCGCGCATGGACCTCCCCGGAAAGGCCGATTGTTGTTGGACGGCAACCGCGCCGGAAAGCTCTTTTGCCAAACTCGAAGGCTCCAGCGCTGTCGATGTCGCGATCGTCGGGGCGGGAATCGTCGGCCTTACCGCGGCCTATCAACTGGCGCGCGCCGGATTATCGGTGACGCTGCTCGAATCTCGTCGGATCGGAGGCCAAGTAACGGGTCGTTCAACCGCCAAAATAACGAGCCAACACGCGCTGATCTATCGATATTTGATTGAGACGTTCAATCCCGGTCTGGCCCAGCTATACGCCGACGCAAATCGGACAGGCGTCCGGCAAATTCGCAATTGGGTTGCCGAGCTCGGGATCGACTGTAGCCTGGAATCGAAGGACGCCTATACATACACCTGCGATCCGGCGCTATTTGTCGATATCGAAGCCGAAGCTGCAGCCGCGCGCGCGGTCGGCTTCCACGCCGAAGTTCTTGCCGAAGCGCCACTGCCTTTCAGAACCGCAGGCGCGCTTCGATTTCCCGATGAGGCACAGTTCAATCCGGCGCAATATCTGATCGGGCTTGCCGGTGCCGCCCAAGCCGCCGGCGCCCGGATTTTCGAACA
>WNEY01003647.1_pt1 | contig 11584 bp, 9 predicted proteins | sample 5400531 | NCBI WGS metagenome assembly WNEY01 (sample SAMN13153338, study PRJNA577476) | soil metagenome | isolation source: 200 cm saprolite under Douglas fir tree site 1 | place: USA:California | collected 2015-04-18
GATGTTCTCCTCGACCCACTTCACGAAATCCTTCGAACGGAGGCCGACGATGTTGGACTGTTCCGCGCGCTGAATCATCCGCTCCGGACCTCCGTCCCGCTTGCAGCGGGTCGCTCCCGGTCGACTCGAATATCGGGGTCGCTCTTAACCCTTCGTCCGCAAATGTTCATGACCGTCTCGCCTCCGGGTTTCAGGCCGATTTCCCCCGATGAAAATGTACTCCCCGGTCGGCTTAAAGGTTGGGCCCGTACGACTCACATCGGCGTTCGCGACTCGAGCCCGCCCCAGGAGGACCACCACGGTTCCTCGGAAAAGAGGACGCCGGGATTCAGGAGGCCCTGAGGGTCAAAGGCCTTTTTCGTCGCACGCATCACCTCGTACACTTCTCGTCCCCACACCCGCGGTAACGTCTCGGCGCGAAGGCGACCGATCCCATGCTCTCCGGAAGGCGCGCCCTGGAAACGGTCGAGGACCGCATCGTCGAACTCCTCCCGCAAGACTCGCATGCTCTCAAAATCGACCGGGTCCGTCGGATCGAACAACGGACGGTAGTGCGTGTTCCCGTCGCCAATGTGACCGTAGATCCCGGCGACGGTCGCATGTCGCTGCGTGAGGCCCACGAGGAACTCGATGAACTCCGGGACCCGGTCGCGGGGCACAATCGGATCCTCCACGAAGCCCCAGGCCTTGCGGGCTCCGGGCCGTTGAATGATGGTCGGGAAGACCGATCGGCGGAGTTTCCAGAGTCCCGCCTGAGTCCGCGCGTCCTCGGCGACCTCGGCGGGGCGACTCAACCGGTAGCGGGAGGCAATCGGCCCCATCACATCGGCGACGACCGCATCGAGATCTCCTCCGTCGAATTCGACAAGGAGCATGGCCTCCGCGGTTCGCGGCGCACCATGGACCTCGCGGCCAATCAAGTCCAAGGAGGCGCCGTCGATCGCCTCCATGGCACTCGGCTTCAGGGGGAGCAGGTCTGCGACGATAGAGCCGAGTTCTTGAAAGCGATCGAGATACAGGAGCACCGTGACGCATCTTTGAGGGATCGGGACGACCCGGAGGGTGACTTCCGTCACAACTCCGAGGGTGCCTTCACTGCCTACAAAGAGCGCGGCGAGGGGGAAGATCCCGCGGGACAACGAGTCCGCGACCGTCGCAAGGTCGTAGCCACAGGAATGCTTCCGTATGGGACGGCGGCTCGAGAGAATCGCCCCCCGATGGAGGTCAATCTCCGCCCGAACATATTCTAAGAATGGACACTGCCTCATCGCCTCCTTCCATTCCGGACCCTCGACATGGAGGTCGCGGGCCACAAGGACGGTCCCGTCGATCAGGGCGACCCGGAGGGAGAGTACATGATCTTTCGTTTGACCGTATTTCACGCTCCGATATCCGGAGGCATTGTGCCCGACCATGCCGCCGATTCGACACAGGTCTTGACTCCCGGGATCGGGAGCGATCCGAACGCCTCGTTCCGCTAGGTACGCGTTCAGTTCGGCAAGAAGGATCCCGGGTTGGACCGTGACGCATCGCCGCGCCGCGTCGAATCCGAGGATTCGGTTGAAGCGCGTCGTGTCCATGACGACGCCGGGGCCGATGGCCGCGCCGGAAAGTGACGTCCCCGAGGCGCGTGGAGTGAGGGGGACCTGCAGGTCGCGGCACACCCGAAGGACGGCAAGGACGTCCGCCTCGCTCGCGGCGAATACGACCGCGCGCGGTTCCACCGCACACGGACTCGCGTCCGTCGAATAGGCGTGCCGACTGCCCTCGTCCATGCGGACCTTGTCGGGTCCGAGTGCGACTTCGAGGAAGCGACCGAGCCTCGCCTCATCTGCGGATGCCATTCTGTCCGTCTGCGAATCGCCGGGAGGTGTTTCTCTCTTTCGGGAGCGATGGTCATTCGCGCGGGAACAACGTTTATCTCGCGCGTCGTCTTCGAAGGATTTCGTGCCAATCAACCAGGAACGCGTCCGAAAGTTGATGGAGCACGGGCTGACGGAGTACCAGACCCGCGTGTATCTCACGCTCCTCGATCTCGGAGCGGCGACCGCGAGCCAAATCTCGCCCCTGTCGAAGGTCCCTCGGACGCGGATCTATGCGACGATGCAGCAGCTCCACCAGAAGGGGCTCGTGCAGATCCTTCCGGAAACTCCGCTCCGTTACGAGCCGGTCGCATTTGACGCATACCTCCGGGCCCTCGGCGAAGACCTTCGATCGCGGGCGAAGCAAATCGACGCAGGCCTGGACTCCTTGGCGCGGGAGTTCGCCATCAACGCCCAACGGGAGCCGGAGTCCCACGGTCGGTTCGAGGCCATCTACGGACGGAAGAACGTCCGAGAGCGCCTGCTCCGGATGTACTCAGTCGCCTCGCGAGAGGTGATCGGGATCGGGACGACTAGGAGTCCGGGTCGGATTCTCGGGGCCTTTCGGCCGAGCATCGTCGAGAAGGCGACGCAAGGGGTGCGAATGAAATACGCCTTCTGCTTCACTCCAGAAAACCGCGACGACGTCCGCATGTTGCTGAAACATGCGGAGGTCCGTCACATCGACTTCCTGATGCCCGTCTACATGCACAACGTCGATGGGAAGGAGTTCCTGATGAGCCATCCCATCCCGGACGACGACTCATCCTACCGAGGCGATGACATCGCGATCTGGACGAACGATCCCGCGATCGCGGACGCGATGTCGGAAATGTCCGAGCGGATCTGGGAAATGGGGAAGCCGGCGACCGACGTGCTCGAGGAACCGCGAACGGCAAAACGAGTGGCCCTCACGCGCCCTTGACCGTCAACCGCTGTATGAGGCGGGTCAGATCCGTCCTCGGCTCGCCGTTCGGCCCCGCGATGGCCTGCAGCGCCGGCGGGCTGTCCATGTACGTCGTAACGCGTTGCATGATCCGTTCCTCGAACGTGGGAACATGTTCGCTCTTGAAGAACACCCCGATCGGGATGCGATCCCCCCATTCGAGCGCCTTCTCCAGCGCCTGCGTCGCCTTCTTCTCGAGCTCGGACGGTTCGTGGACGACCGGATCAAACCCTTCGTCTTCGAGCTTGTAGACCCGCGGAAGCGCCCGGCCGTTGTTCGTCTCCTTCCGATCTTCGCCCCCGTACCATTCCTTCGTGTTGATGTCGTTGTACGTCGGGCAAGGCTGCAGGACATCGAGAAATGCGTATCCCTTGTGCTCAATTCCCTGCTTCAACAGCGAAACCAGGTGCTTGATGTCGTAGGAATATCCGCGGCCGACCCAGGTCGCACCCGCAGCCAGAGCGAGCCAGATCGGATTCACCGCATCGTTGATGTTCGGGTGTGCGAGGGACTTCGTCTGGACGCCGAGCTTGAGGGTCGGCGCCGCCTGTCCCTTCGTGAGGCCGTACACGCCGTTATCGTGAATGACGTACAACATGTCGAGGTTCCGCCGACCCGCATTCACGAAGTGACCGCCGCCGATTCCGAGACCGTCTCCGTCACCGCTGAGGCAGAGCACTTTCAGCTGCGGGTTCGCGAGCTTCACCCCGGTCGCATACGGGAGCGCGCGGCCGTGGAGCGTGTGCACACCGTATGTCTTCACGTAATGGATTGTCTTCGCGGAGCAACCGATCCCCGAGACGATCGTCACGCGGTGCGGTTCCATCCGGAGTTCGGCGAGGGCCATCTGGATGGTCCGGAGGATCCCGAAGTCGCCGCAACCCGGGCACCAGTCGTTGTGGACCTCCGTCGCAAAGTCCGATGGCTTCATGACTTGTTCAAGCGCCACGGGTCAACACCGTCCTCTTCGCGGCCTTGCCGCCGAGCACGGAACGAAGTGCGTCGTACAACTCCGTGTTCGACATCGGGCGACCGTTGTACTTCAGGATGAAATGGGTCATCTCGATTCCTGTGTGTTCGCGGACGACCCCGGCCAGCTGGGCGCCGAAGTTCATCTCGACGCCGATTCGCCGCTTCGCCTTCGCGAGGAATGCGTGAACTGCCTCGATGGGGAACGGGTTGATTAGCCGCAGGTGGAGATACCCGATCTTCGCGCCTTCTGCCCACAGGCGATCGAGTGCGTCGAGAAGCGCCCCCTTCGTCGAACCCCAGGAGACGATCACGGTGCCCGCCCCCTTGGGGCCGAAGTACGTCATCTTCACATCGGCGGGAATCTCGCGGGCTGCAAGGTCCAACTTCGCGAACCGCTTCTCCATCATCACGTTCCGCAGACCTGGATCCTCGGTGATGTGCCCCATCTCATCGTGTTCGTCCCCGGTGTTCCAGAAAATTGTCCCTTCCTGTCCAAGCAACGCGCGGGGGGACACGGGTCCGTTCCCGAGGTCGAACCGCTTGTACGGATTCTCCTTCGAGTACCCGTTGTTAGCGAGAACGAGGGCTCCACGTTCGATCCGAAGGTCGGAGAGGTCAGGGGCCGCGATCGTCGCATAGCTGTTCGCGAGGGCCTTGTCGACCAGGTGAATCACGGGCATCTGGTATCGCTCCGCGTAATTGAAGGCGAGGAAGCCGTCGCGGATGCACTCCTCGAAGTCGCCGGACGCGAGGACAATTCGCGGGCTCTCTCCGTGCCCGGCGTGCAACGCGAATCGAAGGTCGCCCTGCTCGTGCCGGGTCGGCATCCCCGTGCTGGGACCGGCCCGCTGGTAGAGGGTGATCACGAGCGGGACCTCATTGATCGAGGCCCATCCGATCCCTTCCATCATCAGGGAGAAGCCCGGCCCCGACGTCGCGGTGGCGGACCGCGCCCCCGTGAGGGCGGCCCCGGTGGCCATCGTGACCGCGGCGATTTCATCCTCCGTTTGAACGACCAACATGGAAGCGCCCTTCTCCTTCGCGCCGTCCGTCTCCGGGACCATGCCATGTCCATTCACGTCGAGGATCTCGTTCTCCTCGAGGAACTCGCTCTCATCGGACGCAGGGGTGATCGGGTAGTACGTCTGGAACCGCATTCCGCCGTAGAGCTTGCCCAACGCGGTCGCCTGGCTGCCGGTGAGGAACAGCCGAGGTTCCGTCCGAGCGACCTTCTCTAGGCGATACCGGAAATCCGGGACGAGGGATCGAGCGAGATCGTACGCTTTCTGCGCGCCCGCGGCGTTCATGTTGACAATCTTCGCCTTCGCGCGGAAGACCTCCTCGAGGGAACTGCGCATCATCGCGAAATCGAACCCGAGTAAGCCGAAGGAGGCTCCGACCGCGAGCATGTTCACGACCCGCGAGATCTTGCTCAGCTGGTCGATCTGAAACTCGTCCGCGATTTGGTCGAGGAGATCCTTAAACGGAATCGGGACGAGGGCGACGCCCCTTTGCTTCGAGGCGGCCAGCATGTCGTCCAGCGTCTCGCCGACGCCATGGGAGATGAAATAGGTCTTAAGGTCGGCGGCCAGTCGCTTCTCGATCGTCGGGATGTCCGAGAGGCGGGTCTTAGCCAATGCTGGATCGTAGACGATGGCCCCGTCATCCGTGACGGCGCGAGCGTGGCGGAACAGCGTCTCGGCCTCGAACGTTGCGAGAACATTCACCGCATCGATGTGGGACCGCACCAGGTTCGTGTGGGCACGCAGGGCGAAGTAGGAATGCTCGCCCATGATGTTCGAATAGAACTCGCGCTTGCCGAAGACGTTAAGGCCGCCGGCAGCGCAGGCCCGGGCGAAGACGTTCGCAGAAGAATCAACGCCGCTCCCCTGCGGCCCTCCAATGAGCCACGAAAGATCGTTGACTTGAACCGGCGGAGACATGGGACCCTCACACAGACGCCCGAAGGCGGCAGCCTTCTTGGGGATTTAGCAATTCCCGAGGGATTCTGCACCTTGGTCCGGCCACACAAAATGGGACGCAAGCGCACCTTATCAAACCTTTCCTCCCGGTTCTGTCGCACGCGAATCGGACATGACGAGCTAGGGAGAGAGTTGGTTCCCCGTGCTAACCTTGGGCGCGCGACCCCGTGGCAATATCAGCTGTTGCATGAACCCCTCCATGAATTGGAAGCGGTTGCGCAACGTCACCTCGCTAACGCCCGCAATTTTCGCAATCGCCTTTTGCGGCCGACGTTCCCCGGAGGCCAGGGAGGCAAGATAGATGGCCGCCGCGGCCGTTCCCGACGGCGAGAGGGACATCGAGCTATCGATCTTCTCCAGTTCTTTCAGGATCTTCTGGGATTCCGCCTCCACCGTGTTGCTCAAGCCGAGTCGGGAACAGAAACGGCTCACGTAGTCGGACGGTCGGGATGGCGGCACCCGGAGGGTGAGCGTCCGTAGGAGCGCACCGTACGCTTTGCCGATCGTCTTCTTCCGGACGCCGGTCACCTGTTGCAACTCGTCGAGGGTTCGAGGAACGCCGTCGATTCGACAGGCTGCATATACCGCGGCAGCGACGATGGCCTCGATGGATCGCCCCCGGACGAGGCCCTTCTCCAAAGCCTTCTTGCAGATGAAACCGGCCTCATCTTTCACGGGACGCGGCAGGCCCATCAGAGACGCGACGCGATCCAGGGATCGAATCGTCTCCGGAAGGCTCCGCTCGCCGGGACGAGAGTGGCCCGAATGTCGCTGGAGCTTTCGCATGCGGTAGAATTTCTCCCGCTCCCGGAGAGGAATTGTATTCCCGCGAGCGTCCTTGTTCGCAAGGGGGATGACCGTCGTCAGACCGGATGCGCCCGCGACGTAACTTCGGGGTGCGCCGGTCCGCGCCAGCCGATCGTTCTCTTCGACCGAGTAGGCGGCCCATTCAGGTCCTTCATCGATCGCACTCTCGCTGATCACAAGTCCGCAGGAATCGCAGACCAGCTCGCCGCGCGTGTAGTCACGCACGAGGTGCTCGCTGCTGCACTCGGGGCAAACCCGGTCTTCTTCGACAACCGGATCCGCCGGCGTCGTGGTTGGCATGGGCTACTTCCCTTGCCCGCGGTGGGTCTTCGGGCCTCGTAAATATAACGCGTTTATATTATACCTTGTCACCGTATTCAGTGACAACTTGGAGGTATCGATTTGGATAGGGAGCGGAAGGAGGTCTTTGGGACGAGACACGTCCTAATGCCCGGTGACGGACCCCATTGACCATGGACGAATCGTTGGTATGCCGTAATCATGACGCTGGCCGGGTGTTGGACACTAGGACTCTGGGCTTCGATCGAGTACGTACGAATCATTGACAAGCTTAATGCTCCCCCCGTTCTGTCGTCCGAACGCGCATCGCATGACCGACTACCGCGTCGAGAAGGACTTCTTGGGAGAACTGAAGGTCCCGAAGGACGCCTACTGGGGCGCCCAGACGCAACGGGCCATTGAAAACTTCCCGATCAGTGGGATTCGCTTTGGGCGGCGCTTCATCTACGCGCTCGGCCTGATCAAAATGGCCGCGGCCCAGACGAACATCGAGCTCGGCCTCCTCGATTCGAAAATCGGGAAGGCGATCGTCCAAGCATGCCAGGAGGTCATGGAGGGCAAGCTGGACACCCAGTTCCCCCTCGACGTCTTCCAGACCGGGAGCGGCACGTCGACGAACATGAACGCGAACGAGGTGATCGCGAACCGCGCGAATGAGATCCTCGGCCACCCGCTGGGCGAAAAAGGACCCATCCATCCGAACGACCATGTGAACATGGGCCAATCCTCGAACGACGTGATCCCGACCGCGATCCACGTCGCGGCCCTGATGGAGATCGACCACAACCTCCTGCCCGCTCTCCGCGAGCTTGAGGAAAGCCTGGCGAAGAAGGCGAAGGAATTCGATCCGATCGTGAAATCGGGACGCACGCACTTGATGGATGCGACCCCGATCCGCCTCGGTCAGGAGTTCTCCGGGTACCAGTCCCAGATCGACCACGGGATCCGACGCGTCTCGTCTTGCCGGGCGGCACTCGCGGAGCTCGCCATCGGAGGGACCGCCGTCGGAACCGGAATCAATGCGCACCCAGAGTTCCCTGGGCGCGTCGTCGAGAAGATCAGTGCGGCCACGAACACGAAGTTCCGCGTCGCCGAGAACCACTTCGAGGCCCAGGCATCGCAGGACGCCCTGGTGGAAGCGAGCGGGGCGATTCGGACCGTCGCCGTGTCGACGATCAAGATCGCGAACGACCTCCGGTGGCTGGGCTCGGGGCCGCACACCGGCCTGCGGGAACTCAATCTCCCTCCGGTCCAACCGGGTTCGTCGATCATGCCAGGGAAGGTGAATCCGGTCATCCCGGAGGCGGTCATGCAGGTCGGCGTCACGGTGATCGGGAACGACATGGCGATCGCGGTGGCAAACTCCCATTCCAACCTCGACCTGTGCACGATGATGACCGTGATGTCCCAGCGCCTCTCGCAGAACATCGAGCTCCTCGCGAACGTCTCCCGCGTGTTCGCACACCGGTGCATTGAGGGGATCAGTGCGAACATCGACGTGTTGCAGCGGTACGCGGAATCGAGCCCCGCCATCGCGACAACCCTGAACCTCCTCATTGGCTACGAAAAGGCTGCAGAGATCGCAAAGGAAGCGGGCCGGACCGGGAAGACGGTCAAGCAACTCGTGATCGAGATGGGCCTCTTGACCCCGGAGGAAGCGGAAAAGGTTTTGGACCCTCGGCACCTCACGGCCCCGAGCAAAGATCTGCTCGGGGGCGGTGGCGGTTGACCGATCGACGTGTAAAGAATCCCACGGAAATCGTCGTGTTCTTCAAGACGCACCTGCGCGAAGGCGCTGACAAGGAAGAGTACGCGAAGACATCGCGGCGAATGCACGAGCTCGTCGAAACCATCCCCGGCTTCATCTCGATCAAAGGGTACACGGGGGAAGACGGCGACGAGATCGACATCGTCCGTTTCAAGACGGAGGAAGCGCTTGAGGCGTGGCGGACACAAGAGGAACATCGAGCGACACAGGAACGTGGACGTAGGGAGTTCTACGACCACTACTGGATTCAGGCCTGTCGAGTGATCCGCGAATACGAGTTCTGGACCGAGCGAGGAGCCGAAGAAAACCGTCGGCATGGGTCGGACTCGCAGAAAACCTCTTAGACGCGGCGGACATTCCCAGCGCAAGGGAGGTGGTATGAACGCGACATGACGCATCGGAAGGCCTCCCGAGCGAGACTTAGACCCTTCCGCATCGACGATGCGCCGGACCTCTGTCGAATCTACGCGATGTTCTTCGTCGACAATGCGATCTACATCAGCGGGGGTCGGATCACCGTGGCCGACATCAGAGGGCGCGCTGTGGGGTTCGTCCTATGGGCGCCTGCGTTCGAACGGACATGGTTCGACCCCGGGGTGGAACAGTGGGCCGAGCTCCACGAGCTCCATGTCCATCCGGACTTCCACGACCGAGGGATTGGAACCCGGCTCGTTCGCGCGGCTATCCGGCAGGCCCGAATGGCGGGCTTCCCGGCGATGTATCTGTTGACGGAAGAGTCGAATGGTCCCGCCCGGCGGGCATATGAGAAGGCCGGTCTCCGAGAGCACAATCGGATCGTTCGCTACAAGATTCGGTTGTAAGTTTTGCTATCGAATCGGACGAAAAGCGCCGTGAAACGCCTGCGACTTCACTCGCGGGCGAGCTTCTCGGTATCGATCTGTGCCCGCTGAAGCCGTCCCGAATAGTCCACGTATATCGTCTTCCAATAGGTGAACTCGTCGAGGGCCGTCGTCCCGGCCTCCCGGGTGTCGGTGGGTCCGGTCTCCTTGACACCGCCGAACGGCAATTGCACCTCCGCCCCAATCGTCGGGGCGTTGACGTAGGTGATGCCCGCTTCCAGCTCCTGCATCCCGCGGAACGCCCAGCGCAGGTCATTCGTGTAGATCGACGAACTGAGCCCGTACTTCACGGAATTCGCAATCGCGATCGCGTCGTCGAAATCCTTCGCTTTCAGGACGCTGAGGACGGGCCCGAAGATCTCCTCCAGGGCGAGGCGCTTCCGGCGGTCGACGGCAAAGACGGTCGGGGCGATGAAGAACCCTTTGTCGTACGCGCCCCCCGTGAGCTTCTTCCCGCCCGTGACGAGGGTGTCCCCTTCCTTCCGGCCGATCTCGATGTACTCGAGGACCTTTTTCTCCTGATCTGCCGAGGCCACCGGACCCATGTCCGTCTTCTCGTCGATCGGGTTCCCGACCCGCAGTTTCTCGGCTCGCTTGGCGAGGTCGTCCAAGACCTGATCGTAGATCTTCTGATGGACGATGAGACGCGAGGCCGCGGTGCAACGTTGTCCCGCGGTTCCAAACGCGCCGAACATCACGCCATCCATGAGGAGGTCGAGGTTCGCGTCGTCCATCGCGATGATCGGGTTCTTGCCCCCGAGCTCCAGGCCGACCTTGATCATTTTCTTCGCGGCGGTTTCGTACACATGCCGACCGGTGTCGACGCCGCCCGTGAACGAAATGACCCGGATGTCCGGATGAGCCACGAGGCCGTCTCCGACGACGGAGCCACTCCCGGTCAACAGGTTCACCACGCCTGGCGGAAATCCCGCTTCGTCGAGGACCTCGACAAACTTCGCGGCACAGAGAGGTGTGAGGCTCGACGGCTTGAGGACAAAGGGGCATCCCGCGATCAAGGCGGCCCCGCTCTTCCATCCGGGGATCGCCATTGGGAAGTTCCACGGCGTGATCAGACCGACGGGGCCGACCGGCAGCCGGACCGTCAGGCACATCTTGTTCGGCAGCTCGGACGGAACGGTCTCACCGAACATCCGGCGGCCCTCTCCCGCGGCGTATTCGTAGAAATCGATCACTTCCTGGACGTCGCCGCGACCCTCGGCGATCACCTTCCCCATCTCTGTCGTGACGGTTCGCCCAAGCTCCTCCTTCTTCCGCCGGAAGATCCGCGCCGCTTCGAGGAGGATTTCACCGCGCCGTGGGGCGGGAGTTTTTCGCCATTTCTCGAATGCCCCCTTCGCGGCATGAGTCGCCTCGCCCAATTCGTCCTTGGTCGAGAGCGGGAATGAGCCAAGGACCTCGCCGGTCGCTGGGTTTCGAGTCTCGAACCGCTTCCCCTCGGACCTCCTCCATTTTCCATCGATGAACAGTCCATACTCCTGGACCATAAGCCTCGCCTGCGTGCGTGTCAAGGTCCCACGAGCCTAATACCTTACTCCATCGCTCAGGCGACGCGACCCATTCGAACCAGACCGAGGTTCGCCTAGAAAGTGCGTTTCAGAATCGCGACCGCAGCCTTTCGAAGATCGTCCGCGACGACATCCGGTGACCAGGGACGCACGTCCGCCGCGAATCGTTTCCGCCATGATGGGGGACCGACCCAGGCGGAGCGGCATCCGAAGGCGCGGCCGGTCTGCACATCGAGCGGCTTATCGCCCACCATCCAAGCCGTCTTCGGCCGCGCACCCAGATCCCGAGCGGCGGCGAGGAGCATCCCAGGCCGTGGCTTCCGGCATGCGCAGTCGGAGAGCACGTGATGCGGACAATAGTAAATCTCGGAAATCCGGATGCCTTCCTTCCGCAGGGACGCGAGCATGCGGTCGTGGATTCGCGTGAGCTGTCGCTCCGGTACCAGCTTCCAGCCGGAGGCGTCCTGATTCGTCACAATCACCAGACGCCAGCCATGCTCCTGGAAGATCCGCGCCGCTTCGAGGAGGATTTCACCGCGCCGTGGGGCGGGAGTTTTTCGC
>WNEY01005752.1_pt1 | contig 11583 bp, 13 predicted proteins | sample 5400531 | NCBI WGS metagenome assembly WNEY01 (sample SAMN13153338, study PRJNA577476) | soil metagenome | isolation source: 200 cm saprolite under Douglas fir tree site 1 | place: USA:California | collected 2015-04-18
GGCTGGTAATTGGCCTCGGCGGCCATGGCGTTGGCTACCTTCTGCCAAAGCGCCTCTGTCTTCACGTAATGATTGCTCGGATCGCGGCGCGTTCCTCGATGGTTCTGCGTGGCTTTTCGCCGATGGCCGGGCACCACATTCCTCAAAACATCATTCCATTCCACAACTTTAAGGTGCTTCATCTTGGTTCCCCCAATTCTCTCTGCCAGCCAAGGGCACGGGTCAAGGCAACGGTACTCATGTAGGAAGGAGATAGAGGATGGAGAAAAATATAGATCCGCGGGTATTGACCCTAGCGCCTTTTCAGGTGAAACCCGCAATCCCTAGCCGAAACGGCTCGGAAAGTTTCTGGCGAGAGGCATTGTGAAGGACGGGCTGCGAGCGTAGAATCCGCGCAACTCGGCTTGGGGAGGGCATTCATGATCGATCGCCGTGGATTTTTGTCTTCGTTCGCGGGCGTTGCCGGGGCGGCTAGTGCGCTTGGTTTGCCGCCGAGGTGGAACGCGCTCCTCGAGCAGGAAGCGCCGAAGCCACCAGACAGCGCGCTCTACAGTTCGAACGAAGAGGCGTATTGGACGGAATGGCGCAAACAATTCTTGATTCCCAGCGACGAGGTTTACCTGAACAACGGGACCGTGGGGTCGTGTCCCCTGCCGGTACTGCGCGCGGTTTTCGACGGCTACAACGATACGGAAAAAATGGCGCAGAGCGATCCGGAAGACTATCCGATCTGGGGTTACGGCGCGTGGAATGAATTCCGCGATCCGCTGGCGGAGTTTGTGGGGTGCACGCGCGACGAGCTGGCTCTCGTGCGCAACGCTACGGAGGCAAACAGCTACATCGCGAACGGACTGGACATGAGGCCGGGTGACGAAGTGTTGATGACCGACCAGGAGCATCCCGGAGGCGAGCACCCGTGGAATCTGCGCGCAAAGCGCTACGGGATTGCGGTGAAGAGAATCGCGCTACCTAAGCCGGTGCCGAACGCGGCGGCGGTGCTGAATCTAGTCAATGAAGCGATTACGCCGCGGACGCGCGTGCTGTTCTTCAGCCATATCACGACCGTGACAGGCGTGGTGCTGCCGACGAAGGAACTCTGCACGCTGGCCCGCTCGAAGGGGATACTTTCCGCGGTGGACGGCGCGCACGTTGTTGGAATGATGCGCCTGAACCTGCACGAACTGGGCTGCGACATGTATACATCGAGCCCGCACAAGTGGCTGCAAGCGCCAAAGGGCACCGGGTTTCTTTATGTGCGGGACGAAGTGATCGACCGGCTGTGGAACACCATCGTCACCGCCGGCTGGGACGAGCCGAAGCTGCGCGCGGAGCGCTTCCAGCGCATCGGCAGCTCGAACGTGCCGGCGCTCTGGGGAATGCGCGCGGCGGTGCAACTGGCGAATCAGATCGGGATGGAGAGGATTGAACGGCGGCACCGGCAAATGGCGGACTACATTTTGAAAGAGATGGTGCAGCGCGGGGCGGAGTCCTGGACGTCGCCCGATGCGGGGCTGCGCTGCGCGATTGCGTCGGTGAATGTGGCGCCGATACAGATCACCGAAATCGAAAACTGGATGTGGAAGACGAAGAAGATTCGCATTCGCGGCGGTGCGCCGTCCAAGATCCGGCTGTCGACACCGTATTATTTGCTGCGAAAGGACGTGGAGCGCTATTTGGCGGCGTTTGATGAATATCGCCGAACAGTGAGTAAGAGCTGACAGCGGACAAGCTGAATTCCTATCCCACTTTCTTGACCCTGCGCGCAAGGGTCGAATACACTACTAAATTCGGAATCAGCCGCTGGGGAAAGTAGTGGGCTGTTCTGCCGTTGCGGATGAAAGAGACCGCTCGGCGATTGCGTATCACATATCGCATGTGACAAATCGCAGGTAACAGAGGGGGATTGTTTTGCCAAAGCGCACATTTCAACCGCGACGCCGCCGGCGCGCCAAGACGCACGGCTTCCGCGTTCGCATGAAGACGAAGGGCGGCCGCAAAGTGCTGGCGGCGCGCCGCAAGAAGGGACGTCATCGGCTCACCCCCGAATACGCCGGAAAACGCCGTTCGAGTTCCCACTTTACAGTTTTCTTTCGCGCCAACGAACTGCCGCAGAGCCGCTTCGGATTCAGCATCAAGAAAGCCCTGGGCGGCGCGGTAGTGCGCAATCGTATCCGGCGGCGCCTGCGCGAGGCCGTACGCTGCCACCGGCTGGAGATACCCACAGGATGGGACATCGTCATACACCCAAAGAGCTCGGTGGCGCGCGCGGAGTTTGTGGCGCTGACGGCGGATTTGCTGCGGCTGCTGAAAAGCGCGTAATGCATTCGTGTGCTGAATCACCGGTTCCACCGGATTCATCTGTTGGCGCCGCACCAGCGGACGGGACAAGCCCCGCCCAACCACAGGTCGTAGCGATTCGAAGCGAAGAACGGTCCATTCTTGTACGCGGCGCACTATTCGCGTTGCGGTTCTACAAAGCGTATTTGTCGATTCTGTTCGCGGGGAGTTGCCGCTTTGAGCCGACGTGCTCGCGCTATGCGTATGAGGCGATTGAACGGTTTGGCGTGGCGCGCGGAATCTGGCTCGGAATGAAGCGGCTGCTGCGCTGCCAGCCGCTGTCGCGCAAATTTGGATACGACCCGGTTCCGGAGAAATGGGAAGAGATGCCAACGAGTTCATCTGCAGGGAAAGTTCTGAAGACTGAGGCAGGCTCATGAGCGTGCCGGGGCAAAAGGACAAGTTCACGCCGGAGCTGCGGATTCTCGTGGCTTCGCTACTTTCTTTTGGAGTGATCATCCTGTGGGCGAGATTCTTTGGGCCGAAGCCGCAAGTCCCGCCTCCACAAGCCAATCGTCCGGCGGTGACGGCTCCCGCAACGCCGGGACCGGCCGCGAATACATCACAAGCCGCCGCGGCGCCCGCAACCATGGCTCCTGCAAAACCGGTGAGCGTCTCGGTAAAGAGCGCTCCACAGGAACGCAATATCGTGGTCGAGAACAATCTCTACCGCGTAGAGGTTTCGAACCGCGGCGCGGTGGTGAAAAGCTGGCAGCTCAAGAATTACAAGGATGACGCCAAGCCACAGCGCGTGCTCGATGTCGTCCACCCGGACGCCTCGCAACAAACGGGCGGCTGGCCTTTTGCCCTGGTGCTCGATGATGAACAACTGCAGAATGCCGCGAACGCAGGGCTCTATCAAATCTCCTTCGACGGCACTAGCCTGCGCGCCCCCGCCGATGTTGAACTCACTTGGAGCGACGGCCGCCTGGAAGTCACCAAGCATTTCCACTTTGATCATACCTATGTGGTGCGCGTAGAAACCTCGGTGAAGCTCAACGGCAATCCTATTAAAGCAGGGCTTGGCTGGCTTGGCGGCTTCGGCGATTTGACGGTGACGAACCCCGCGCCGGTGGAAACGGTCACTACCTACTACAGCGAAGGCGGCAAGATCACGAACTTCCAGCACAAGAAGCTCGAGGTTCTGGACAAATGGGGCCCTGGTCTCTGGCAAGGTGGGAAAGACTTCGTTGGCATCGAAGACCGGTATTTTACGGCAGCGTTTCTGCCTCCGAATGGCGCCGCTCCCGGCACACTGGAAACGCGCTACTGGAAGGCGTTCCGCACGGTCAAGGGGGCGGATGGGCAGGAGTCGCTGGAACCAGTGCCGCAAGTAGCTGTGGCGGCGCCAGCGCAGCCGTCGGCTCTGCGCGTGTACGTCGGTCCCAAAGACTACGACGACTTGAAGAAGATGAATCCGCCGCTGCACGGGCTGATCAGTTTCGGGTGGCTGGAATTCATTGCCGAGCCTCTTTTCCATGGATTGAAGTGGCTGCACAACTACATTCCCAATTGGGGATGGGCCATCGTAGTCCTGACGCTGATCATCAATATGCTGCTCTTTCCGCTGCGCATTTCGAGCTACAAGACAACTTTGAAGATGCAGCGCGTAGCGCCGGAAATCAAAGCCATCCAGGAAAAATACAAGAAATACTCGATGCGCGACCCGCGCAAGGCGGAGATGAACAAGGAAGTTATGGCCATCTACAGCCGCGAGGGCATCAACCCGGTGGGCGGCTGCTTTCAGATGTTTTTGCAGATGCCGGTATGGTTTGGCCTGAATACCGCGCTGCGCTACGCCATCGAAATGCGGCATGCGACGTGGCTGTGGGTGTTGGATCTTTCGGCCAAAGATCCCTATTACATTCTGCCCGTGCTGATGGGCCTATCTATGTACTTGGTTTCGAAAATGACGCCGATGACAGCCACAGACCCGCAGCAACAGGCGATGATGAAGATCATGCCCATCACCATGGCGGCAATCTTCATGATTTCGCCGATATCGAGCGGTCTGGCAGTGTATATTCTCACCAGCAGCGTGGTCGGCATCGCGCAACAGTGGTATCTGAACCGGACACATCCTGTGCCCGTGCCTGCAAAGCCTGCGCGCGGGAAGAAGTCTTAAAAAGACACTTCAGAGAGGCAGATGCGGTTTGCGTATTTCCAACGTCCTATGGCTCAAGAACTCATCCGAGATGGAAAACTGGACCACCAGGCAGCGGCTGATGCCCTGCGTCAGTTTCTGGAGAATATCGTCCGTGTTTCCCGGCTGGAATTGAAAGTAAACGTGCGGGCCGTTTCGCCTGAAGGGGCAGGTTCGGGAAGCGGCGTGGAAGTGCTCGCCGATTTGGACGGCAAAGACAAAGAGATTCTCCTGGAGCATGGCGCGGAAGTCTTGAAAGCGTTCGAACATTTGGCGTTTCGGGCGCTACGGCTGGAACCGGCCTACCATGAAAAAGTTCATATCGATAGCGGCGGCTACCGCGCGCTGCGGTTCGAGGAATTGCGCATGACCGCGCGCGTCGCCGCGGAGCGGGTGCAGACTTCTCGCCAGCCGTTTCGGCTGAATCCCATGTCTTCGCGGGAGCGGCGCATCGTGCACATGGCATTGAAAGATGTAAACGGAATCCGCACCGAAAGTGTGGGCATTGGCGATGAGCGCCAGGTCGTCATTCATCCCGCAGACAGCAAACCTTCGCGGTAATCTGCTTTCCATAAGACGAAACAGGCGAGAACGCCTGTCCTACCTCGTGACCCAGCCTTGCGACAGCACATTTCCGGCAGAGCCGAACCGCACGCGATAGGTGAAGGGTGCGGGCCGGTCACGGCGCATGGGCGCAAAACGGACGTCGTAAATCTCCACGACGGCAACGTCGCCTTCCTTGTGGAAGCGCGTCACAGGAAATCGAGTGAACCACAGGACTTTCTGCACTTCGGGCAGGCGTTTGGCAACCTCGATATACGAATTCGGTGGCGCATCGGGATAATAGCGGTGTTCGAGCGCAAGCAGCTGCCCGCTTGCGGCTTTGTCGGCTAGGTCCATGCGCAGTTCGTAGACGCCTCGCTCCGTTCGGACCATACCGTCCCAGTGCCAGAGCGATGGTGGAAGAGGCAACGCTCCAATCGATTCAATCTGCAAGTGATCCAGTTCAGCGAATTTCTGAACGCGAGAGAGCGCGACGTGGTGCGCGTAGAAGGCGCACGCCACGTAAATCAGCGACGCGGCGAAACCGACTCGATTCCAGTTGTCGTGCCGGATCTTCGCGCCCCATCCGAGCAGTGCCGGCAGCAGAAACAGCGCGGCAAAAATAACCATGGCGCTCAGGACGACTCGGCCGGAAATGGGTGCGCCGACCATTTCACCAATTCTGGCGATGAGAAACAGCGCCGGCAAGAAGACGAGCCACATCCCAACGGCGCGGCCTCGCACCTTCTCCGGATGGGCGTACACCCACGCGAGCAACTGCGGCACGAGGAAAATCGCCGTGAGCGTGAAGTCAACGATGAAGATCAGGTCCCACGCGGGGCGCGACCATTCGAGCGGCGACCAAATCATGGTGCCAAAAGAAGTCACCAAGTCGAGCAGAATGTGGCTGAGAATGCCTGCTGCGTAAATGCCGGTCAGCGCGAAAAACGAAGGCGATTCCCACTTCCGCGAATTGGCAAACGCGCGTGTGACCGCAGCGAGAAGCAACGCCCAAAGCGGAAGCAAGATCAACGAATGTGTGATGCTGCGGTGCCAGGTAATAATCAGGAGCTTGTCGTGAGAGAACATATCCCGGAATACGTCGGAGTCTGGAAAAATGGCGCCGAGCATCAGCGACCATGTGATGACGCGGCCGCGGTTCATCGGGTGCGAGGTGAACATATCCTCGCCGCGGAAAACGGCCTTCCCTATCAGCGCCCCGGCGATCCCGTGTGTGATCGTGTCCATCGTCAGAGTCTATCCGATGCGCTCCGGGGGTGGCATTCTAGCGGACAAAAAGGAGCCGATTTGTTTTGGGGATGACTTTGCCGATGCGGCTAGTGACGACGCCGTGGCGTTCAAGAGCAGAGACGGCATTGTCAGCAGAATCGGGAGAGATGGCAACCAGCAGGCCGCCGGAAGTTTGCGGATCGAAGAGAAGTTCGCGATGTTCCGGCGTGACGCTCTCTGCAAAACCGACGCAATCGCCAATGAAATCGCGGTTATTTTTCAATCCACCGGGAAGAAATCCTCCTCGTGCGGCTTCGATGGCGCCGGGAAGAAACTGGACTGCGGTGTGGTCGATCTCCAGGGACACGGCTTCGATTCCCCGCTCGGAATTCCCAAGCGCCATCTCGCGCGCATGGCCGAGCAATCCGAATCCCGTAATGTCTGTGACGGCATGAATCGCACCCGACTTTTCTTGTACTTCTTGCAACGCCTCGGAAGCCGCGCGATTCAGCTGGGACATGGAGGCAATCGCCACCTGCAAATCGGCCGCTGCCACGCGATCTTTTTTCAGCGCGGTCGACAGCACGCCGGTTCCGATGGCTTTCGTCAGCAGCAGTACGTCGCCCGCGCGCGCGCCGACATTTCGCCAAATTCGTTTCGGATGGATCATGCCCGTGACCGCGTAACCAAACTGAATATCGTCGTTGCGAATCGAGTGGCCACCGATGACGCTGCATTTCGCTTCGCTCATCTTCGAAAGGCCGCCGCGAATAATCTGCTCGAGAATTTCAGGATCGCCCTTGTCCGGAAATCCCACAATGGAAAGCGCGGAAACCGGCTTGCCTCCCATGGCGTAAACGTCGCTCAGCGAATTCGCCGCCGCAATCTGCCCAAAAGTGAACGGGTCATCCACAATCGGCGTAAAGAAATCGACCGTCTGCACCATCGCCATTTCAGGGTTGAGTAGATACACCCCTGCGTCGTCGTTGGTGTCGAACCCAACGAGCACGTTCGGATCAGTTGGCCGCGGCAAACGGCGCAAAACGGAATCCAGCAACCCTGGACTCAGCTTCGCCGCTCAACCCGCTGCCTTGACCATGGCCGTAAGTTTCACGGATGGGGTCAAGCCGCACCTCGCTGTAATGCGCTTCGATTATAGCGATGTGCCGCCGTTCGCGCTTGCGCGCAATAAGACTATGGACACTTGCGCTGCGGATGTGGAAAGTGTTCTGATTCGCGGATGCCTTGGGACACTTGGGTAATCTTCTTGGTGCTCGGCTTGGTCCTGCCGTGGCGCGGGCGGGCGCGCATGAAGAAATTGCTGGCGCTACCGCAGGTCACCACGATGGAGCGCCTCATCCTTTACGCGTCCACGATCGCTTTCCAATGGTTTGCTGTCGCGGTCGTGGCGTGGCGCGCCTGGGCGCACGGGTTCACGGCTTCCCAGCTAGGGTTGACGATTCATGATCGAACCGGGATTCTGGTTGCGTCGCTTGTTGGCGCCGCCGCGATTGCGGCTCTCCAATGGCTGAACTTGCGGCGCGTGGGGAGAATTCCTGTCGGAGCGCGGGGCCCCATTCAAGCCATCGCGGAACGACTCCTGCCGCAGTCCGCCGTAGAGTTGCTTCCCTATCTCGCCCTGGCGATTACCGCGGGACTCTGCGAGGAGTTCCTCTACCGAGGATTCGTCATGGCCGTCCTCACCCATGTAGGATCGCAGACCTGGGCAGTGGTGCTGCTTTCTTCGGCCCTATTCGGGCTCGCGCATAGCTATCAGGGGCGCGGCGGGATGGTGATGACGACGTTGATCGGAGTCATTCTTGGATTGGGCCGAATCGCCTTCGATAGCTTGATACCGGCAATTTTCTGGCACAGCGCCGTGGATGTGGTCGCTGGGACGGCGGGGCCACGGTATCTTACGGCAAAGGCAAGCGTTACGTTGGAGAACGCCGCACCGATACATTAGATATAAATAGTAACTCTAATGACAACAACGAAACCAGCCCCCTCAACTGCCGTCATCCGGCGCGCCCTCGGAGAATTCAATCTCCCTGCCTATGACGATCAAGTGCTTCAAATTCAACGATATATGGAGATTCTGTTGACCTGGAATGAAAAGATCAATCTGACGGCGATTCGCGACCCCTTGGAGATCCTTTATCGCCACTTTTGCGAGAGCATGTACGCATCTCTGGTCGTATCTGTGGAAAATGGTCGGCTCGCCGACGTCGGGTCTGGTGGAGGCTTTCCGGGCGTCCCCCTAAAGATTATTAGACCTAGTTTGCGCGTTTTCCTGGTGGAATCCAACCTTAAGAAGGCTACATTTTTGGCGGAAGTCGTTCGTGAACTTGGGCTTAAGGACATTCAAGTTCTTGTCCGTCGCTATGAAGAATTGAACGAGGAAATGGCGCCCCTGGACTACGTCTGCTCGCGGGCCCTCGGCGAATACCCCGATTTTCTCAAATGGGCCGGTTCGGAGCAGGCGGGAGCAAAGCAAGTGATTCTCTGGATTGGTGCTCGCGATTTGGCCGAAATTCAGAAGATCGCCACTTGGGACTGGCGCGAACCAATTTCCGTGCCTCATTCTTTGCAACGCCTCCTATTGGTGGGGAGCAAGAAATCCGCATCTGCCGTTCCCCCTCCCTCCATGTAAGACTCTGGTTGTTCTTGTCGAGGGCGTGGGAGGGGTGATGTTCCACGTGGAACATGATGGATCGGGCCCAGAACTGTCCCACAGAAAACACTCCTTACGGCCAAAAGAAACCGTGAGCCTTCCTGGTTCACCATGGAACAACTCGCGGCAACCTGGTCAAGAAGCAAACGCAAATGTTCCACATGGAACATTTTGTCCACAGACCCGCTACCACTCCCGAATGTTCCACGTGAAACATCTTGCATCCTGGAATCGCCTTTGCTAGATTTTCGCTGGCGGGGGATTATTTGGCCAGAATTATCGCGGTCGCAAATCAAAAGGGCGGAGTGGGCAAAACGACCACCGCTGTAAATCTCGCCGCCTGTCTCGCTAGCGCCGAACAACCGACCCTTCTCGTGGATTGCGATTCCCAGGCCAATGCGACGGCCGCCATCGGCTTCGCGAAAGATCCGTCCCGCAGGACCCTCTATCACTCTCTAATCCTCAACGAACCCTTCGACCGGATCATTCAGAAATCGCAAGTGGATGCGCTAGACGTCATCCCGGCCGATAAAAACCTTGCAGGAGCAGCAGTTGAGCTCGTCAGTGCGGAGAATCGTGAATACAAGCTCCAAGCCGCCTTAAAGGCTCTACACGACAAGTATCACTACATCATCCTGGACTGTCCTCCAGCCTTGGATCTCCTTACTCTAAACGCGCTCGTAGCTGCGGACGCCGTGCTGGTTCCCATTCAATGCGAATACCTCGCGCTCGAGGGCGTTTCCGAACTATTGGATACCCTGATGCGCATCCGGCGCACTCTGAATCCCAGCTTAGAAGTCGAGGGAATCCTGCTCACAATGTACGACGAACGAACCACGCTTTCCCGCCAGGTCGCCACGGATTTGCGCACATTCTTCGGCACGCAAGTCTTCAAAAGCGTGATTCCGCGCAACGTACGCCTGGCGGAAGCCCCAAGTTTCGGGAAACCAATCATTTTTTACGATATTCATAGCAAGGGCGCAGAAGGCTACACGCAACTCGCCCAGGAGGTCATTGCCAATGCCGCGAAACGCACTGGGACGGGGGCTCGGAGCGCTCATTCGGGAGCTTGAACCCCAAGCCTCGCCCGAACCCGCACCAATCCAGCCTCATGCTACAACTGCCAGCGGTGCCGCCAGCGCTCCTGCCCGCGAAACCGCCCATCCTGGCCCACAGCAAATTGACATCGACTTAATCGAGCCCAGCCCCTATCAGCCGCGCACGCGCTTTCGTGAAGAAGCTCTCGACGAGCTGGCTCGCTCGATTCAGGCTAGCGGAATCATCCAGCCTTTGGTTGTTCGGCCTATCGGCTCGCGGTTTCAGTTGATTGCCGGCGAACGCCGCTGGCGCGCCGCCCAACGCGCTGGCTTAGGCAAGGTCCCAGTCATCGTACGCCAGGTATCCGACAAGTTGGCTTTGGAGATGACGCTGGTTGAGAATATCCAGCGCGAAGATCTGAACGCCATTGAAGCCGCTCGCGCGTTTGAACGCCTGATGGACGAAGCGCAACTAACTCAGGAAGCGGTTGCAGAGCGAACCGGCAAGGATCGCGCCACAGTAGCAAATTCGATTCGTCTTCTGAAGCTTGAGCCCAAGATTCAGGATTGGATTGAAGAAGGCAAGCTCTCCGGCGGACACGGCCGTGCGCTTTTGGCCGTGACGGATGGTCAGTTGCGGATGCGCTATGCGCAACGGGCCGCGCGCGGCGGATTAACTGTCCGTCAAATTGAAAAGTTGGCCGCACGCCGGTCGAAAGGCGCTCATCCGCCCGCAGAACTTCATTTGGACGCAAACATCCGTTCCGCCCTGGAAGAGCTTCAGCGGCACCTTGGCACCAAAGTGCTTCTCCACCAGAAAACGAAAATGCGCCCGGGGCAACTCGTGCTAGAGTTTTACGACGACGACCAGTTGATGGGTCTGTACGATCGCTTAATGAAATAGTTTTTCCGGCTCGATAGAAGAGACTGCCCGTTCGTTCAGTCGCTCATTCGACAACACGCTTGCTCAGTTGCGTTGACTTATCTGCGTGCGCGGCTAAAGTAGAACAGTCTGTCTAATGGGGGTTTTGTCATGGCATGGAAGTGGGCGAGCGCCGCAAAGAATGGCGCAAGCGAAGAATGGACTGGATTCATCGACCAGGGCGTAACGCTCGAGGGCACGCTGACGGTTAAAGGAACTTTCCGCGTTGACGGCAACGTGAAGGGCAACATCATCTCGGAGCAGACCATCATTCTCGGCGAAGGCGCGAAGGTCGAAGGACAGATCGAGGGAAACCGCGTGGTGATCTCTGGCCGCTTCGATGGCGTGATTTTCGCGAAAGGCCGTGTGGAGATTGAGGCCAAGGGCGTTGTGACCGGAGAAGTTCACTCTCCATGTATGGTCATCGACCCCGGCGGAATCTTCGATGGCCGCTGCCACATGCTGGGGTCTTCTGAAACAGCGTCAACAGTGACGATTCCCATTCGCGCCGTCGGCAACGGCTGATACTATAATTATTAATTATATATATATATAATAACAGAAACGTTCTGTCCTCGCTGGCTCTACACACTCTAACATCCGACGATCTGGTCGCAATCCGTAAACGCTACGGCGTTACTGAGGGCCTATCCCTTTCGTCCCTCGTGTAAGGGTGCTATGTAACAATAGATTTCTA
>WNEY01003648.1_pt1 | contig 11581 bp, 7 predicted proteins | sample 5400531 | NCBI WGS metagenome assembly WNEY01 (sample SAMN13153338, study PRJNA577476) | soil metagenome | isolation source: 200 cm saprolite under Douglas fir tree site 1 | place: USA:California | collected 2015-04-18
GCCCCGGCGCGCAAGTCGGCCGCCGCCCGCACCGCCCGCGTCCGCCCGCGCATGGCCGCCGGCGGAAAGCGCAAGCGCTGAGTCATGCTGCAGGAAAAACGCGCGGCGGCACTGCAGCGCCTGCGAGGGCTGGGCAGTGCGCTCGTCGCGTACTCCGGTGGCGTCGATTCGGCGCTTCTGCTGGCGCTGGCGCAAGAAGCGCTCGGGCTGAGGGCAGTGGCTTTCACCGCGCTCTCGCCGGCGGTCGCGCCCGACGAGCTGGAAGGAGCGCGCGCGCTGGCGCGGCAGCTCGGGGTGGAGCACGTCGAGCGCGCTTCGGCCGAGCTGCAGGACCCCAACTACGCGAAGAACCCGGTCGATCGCTGCTACTTCTGCAAGACGGAGCTCTACACGCTGGCCGAGTCGGAGGCGCGCTCGAGAGGCCTCGCGGCCGTGGTGTCGGGCACCAATGCGGACGAGCTCGAGGATTATCGGCCCGGCCTGCGCGCCGCCCACGAGCATCGCGTGGTGCAGCCGCTGGCGGAGGCGGGGCTCACCAAGGCGGAGATCCGCGCTTTGAGCCGCGAGATGGGTCTGCCCACCTGGGACAAGCCGCAGCAGCCCTGCCTCTCTTCGCGCATCCCTTACGGCACCGAAGTGACCGCGGAGCGGCTCGGGCAGCTCGCCCGGAGCGAGATGGCCCTGCGCGGCCTCGGTCTGCGCGAGTTCCGCGTCCGCTACCACGGCGACATCGCCCGCATCGAGGTGGGCGAGGGCGAACTGGACCAACTTCTCCGCGTTCGCGCCGAAGCGGTGCGCCTCCTCAAAGATGCCGGCTTCAAGTTCGTCAGCGTGGACCTGGAGCCTTTTCGCAGTGGCCGCCTGAACGAAGCGGCCGGGCTCGTTCCCCTCCGTAAGTAGGCTTCATCGGTCGATCGTCGGTTCCTGGCCGGGCGCTCGCCTCCGGTAGGATGCGCGCTCGTCAAACGCGCCGCCGGAGGTCACCCCAGCATGTCGTTCAACAGTTCGTCCAGCCCGCGTCGCAAGCGGGCGCGCCTCGCCCTTGCCGCGGCGCTCGTTGGCGTCGGTTGTTCGGGCGGCGCGCCCTTCAAATTCACCGGTACGCGGCTCGACAACGTGGCGCAGGTCCGGCTCACCAGAAGCGGGTTCAACTTCCTCAACGCCAGCCACCTCAACGACATCCTCGCCGCGCTCAACCCGGGAACGTTGGCCATCCCCTGCTCGGACGTTCCCATCAAGGCGAACACGTGCTTCCTCGGGAACACACTCGGCACGAAGTTCGAAGCCTTGATCGGCGACAACAACTTCAGCGGTGCATGCGAGCAGTCGGAGAGGACACCCGTCCAGCTGCAGTTCAAGAGCGTGACCTGGCAGCTCGTGCCGGCCAGTCAGACCTTGCACGTCGCTCTGGTGGTCCACGTCAAGACGGGCGACATTTTCGTGCGCACCAAGGAGGAGCATTCGACCCTTTGCGGTGGCACCAGTCCCATCCAGGCGCACCTCTGGTACGACGACGAAGATCCGGCGCTGCTCCTGGGCAATCCGCCCGACACGACGCTCGATCTCGATCTCCAGTTCACCACGGCGCCAGATGGCCGCCTCGAGGTGAACCTCTCGCAGGAATCCCTCACCCGGACGCTCGCCGCATTTACGCCCAGCGCGCTCGGAATCGATGGAGCTGCACCGGGGGTGACGGCGACCTACCCGACCGGGAATTTCTACGGGAATGGCTGCGACGCCTCGGTGAACGGCACTTACTCGACCGTGAAGTCGGACGGGACGCTCCGATGCTCGGGCATTTTCGATTCGGATGCCGTCAACCTCATTCGTGGATTGGTCCTCGATCAACTGAAGACCGTCTTCCAGACGCAGATCGCGCAGGTGATTCGAAGCCAGTTCGACAACCTGCGCTGTCAGCGGTCCAGTGACAGCCAGGGGAAGGCTGTCGCCTGTGACGCGAACCACCTCTGCCCCGCCGATGACGACGGCGCGCTCTTGAAGTGCGACACGGCGCGCGGCGTCTGCTATCAGCCCGCGCAGAGCGACCCGCCGGCGAACTTCAATTGCGAGCCCATCGCGCTCGCCATTGCGGGCCAGCTGGACGTGAGCCAGCTCACCAGCAAAGTGGGATTCCCGCCCGACACCAGGCTGGACTTCTTCGCCGGTCTCGGCAGCAAGACCGCCGGCGCCAGCGTGGACATGAACGGCCTGCAGCTCGCGGCGCAGGCCGGCACCTCGCCGGCGTCGAACATCCTCTCGCTCTGCGTGCCGCCTGCGCTGCCGGGGCCGGCGGTGAATCCGCCGCCGATGGACTTCGAGGCCGGCGCCAACAAGCCCTCGGGCGTGACCAGCTACGACGCCGCCTTCTCGCTGGCGAGCGCGATGCTGAACCGCGGGTTCCTCGACGCGTACAGCGCCGGGCTCCTCTGCGTGGCCGTCACCAACAAGACCACTTCGTTCATCTCCAGCGGGCTGTTCAAGACGTTCCTGCCCTCTCTGGGCCTCGTCAGCGGCGGCAAGGACGTGCCGATGATGATCCTCCTGCGGCCGAGCCAGCCGCCTTACGTGCGCATCGGGCGCAACACCACCAAGACCAATCCCGACGGCACCACCAGCCCGGACGACCCGCTCCTCACCCTCACTTTCAAGCAGCTGAACCTGGACTTCTACGCGCTGGTCGACGAGCGCCAGGTCCGCATCTTCACCCTGCAGGCCGACATGCAGCTTCCGCTCGGCATGCGCACCTTCGCCGATCCGAATACCGACACGCTGCAGCCGGTCCTGGGCAGCCTCGACACGCTTCTGACCAACATCTCGGCGCTGTCGCCCGACGGCGGCGCCTATGGCCCGAGCGACATGCTGGCGGAGGACCCCGGCGTTGTGAAGGACCTCCTCGGGGCGGCGGTGCGGCTGGCGCAGCCGCTGCTCGCGGGCCTGATCAAGCCGATGGTGCTGCCCACCATGCTGGGGCTGCGCTTCGGCATCGAGGGCGTGGCCGGTGCAGAGCCCATGGCCGACGTCGTCCACGACGGCTACCACCACCTCGCCATCTGGGCGAAGGTCAACGAGTGCGGCACATCCTGCGAGCAGTACACGGTGCGCACGGAAGTCCGCGTGGCCGGCAGCTTCCTGCCCGACAGCGTGAAGGACGTGCGCGCTGGCCGCTACCCGTCGCTCGACCTCGATCTCTCGGCCCGCCAGGCGCGGTCCGGCGCAAGGGCGGAGTTCAGCTATCGCGTCGACGGATCGCTCTGGTCGCCGTGGATCGGCAGCGTCTCGCGGCTGACGCTGCGCGATCCACTCTTCCTCGTGCAGGGGCACCACATCGTGGAGGTCACTTCCCGCGAGGCGGGCGATGACCACACCATGGATCCCCAGCCGGCGGTGGTGGACTTCTTCGTCTCTTACGAGGCGCCCACCGTCTCGCTCGCGCAGCGCCCGGACGGCGCGGTCGTGACGCGCGCCCAGAGCGCCGCGAGCAGGGACGAGGCGCTCTTCTTCAGCTACCGCATCGACGGCGAGCAGGGCTGGACGCGGCCCGGCCCGGCGCGCATCTTCACGCTCGACGAGCTGCGCGGGCGCGGCCTGAACGTCTTCGTCAGCGACGAGGCGGGCAGGGCGGCCCTGGCGCACTTCGGCGACGACGACGCTCCGGACCTGATCCGCGCCGGAATCGCGGGAGGGTGCGGCACGACTTCCGGCGCTCCGGCCTGGGCGCTCTTGCCGCTCTTCTTCGTGCTCCTCCTCCGCCGTCAGCGGAAGGGATCCAGCTCGCGCGGATAGAGCACTTCGAGCAGCGTGAGGCCGTGGGCCGGCGCGGTCGCGCCCATCCACGGCCGCTTACGTTGCGCCAACTCGCGCAGCGACTCCGGCGTGGCGTATCCGAGCGCAATCGCGCCCAGGTGCCCGGCGAGATTCCTGATCTGATGTTTGCGGAACGCGCGGCCCTCGACCAGCAGCGTCCCTTCAGTGTCCAGCCACCAGCTCGTCAACGGGGGGGCGGGCTTGTGGTCCTTCGAGGGAGACGCCAGCCCCGACAACTCGGGCAGGCCCTCCAGCCCGCGCAGCGCCGCGCGAGCCCGCTCCCAGTCCCCCTTCGCGACGAACGCCGGCAGCCGATACCGGTACTTTTTTCCGATCGCGCTCGACCGGGCGTCAAACGACTCGTCCGCAACCGCCCATTTGAGGACGTGGAGACCCGGTAGCGCGGGGGGGTCCGCCGCGCCAAGAAAAAAAAATTTTTTTTCTTTTTCCGGGGACGGAGGATGGAGGAGGTCGGTGCGGAAGTTGGCGACCTGGCCTTCGGCGTGGACGCCGGCGTCGGTGCGGGAGGCGCCGTGGACCACGAGGCGCTTGCCGAGGTGCGCCATGAGCGCATCTTCCAGAGCGCCCTGCACCGTCACCATCCCCGGCTGCTTCTGCCAGCCGCGGAAGGCCGCGCCGTCGTAGGCGAGCAGCAGCGCGAAGTTCACGTCCGCGGAGGGCTCATCCTGTCAGAGGATGCTGCGGCGCGCGGCGCGATTCCGCAAGTTGCGCGCCGGCCGGGCAGGCGCCCGCACAGGGACGTTTTCTGGCGCACAGCGCAAACACTCTATACTTTGTTCTACGGTGTTCCGCGGAGAGAGTTGCTCCCCCGGCAGACCCGCGCGTACACTTGGGAGGAGGAGGTGACATGAGCCGGAAGGACAGCCATCACCACGGCAATCTCTCCTGCTCCTTCTGCGGGAAGGGGCAGAGGGAAGTCCGCAAGCTCATCGCCGGCCCCACCGTCTACATCTGCGACGAGTGCATCAAGCTCTGCAACGACATCATCGCCGAGGAGAGCGAGCGCGAGGAGAACCGCCCCGCGGTCGCGCTGCCGGCGCCGATGGAGATCAAGACCTTCCTCGACGATTATGTCGTTGGGCAGGAGCGGGCCAAGAAAATCCTGGCTGTTGCAGTTTACAACCACTACAAGCGCATCTACTCGCGCAAGCCCGCCCGGCAGCGGCCGGGCATGCAGGCGGCGCGGCAGAACGGCGACGCGGACGTCGAGCTGCAGAAGAGCAATATTCTTCTCATCGGGCCGACAGGCTCAGGAAAAACTCTTCTCGCCCAGTCGCTCGCCCGCTTTCTCAACGTGCCCTTCACCATCGCCGACGCCACCTCCCTGACCGAGGCCGGCTACGTCGGCGAGGACGTGGAGAACATCATCCAGAACCTGCTCCACGCCGCCGACTACGACGTGGAGAAAGCGGCGCGCGGCATCGTCTACATCGACGAGATCGACAAGATCGCGCGCAAGGGCGACCAGCCTTCCCCCACCCGCGACGTGGGCGGTGAGGGCGTGCAGCAGGCGCTGCTCAAGATCATCGAGGGCACCCGGGCCAACGTCACTCCGCGCGGGGGCAAGAAGTACAACCAGCAGGAGTACATCCAGGTCGACACCAGCAACATCCTCTTCATCTGCGGCGGCGCCTTCTACGGCATCGAGACCATCATCAAGCGGCGCACCGGGGAGAAAGGGCTGGGCTTCGGCGCAGCCATCCAGCCCAAGGACAACCGCGGCGTGGGCGAGATGCTCACGCTCATCGAGCCGACCGACCTGATCAAGTTCGGCATGATCCCCGAGTTCGTCGGCCGCCTGCCGATGATCGCCACCCTCGACGACCTGACCGAGGACGATCTCGTCACTATCTTGACCCAGCCCAAGAACGCGCTGGTTAAACAATACCAGAAGCTGTTCGAGATGGAGCGCGTGAAGCTCAGCTTCACCAAGGAAGCTCTCCGCGCCATCGCGCACGAGGCGATGCGGCGCAAGGCGGGCGCGCGCGGCCTGCGCGCCATCATGGAAAACTCCATGCTCGACATCCAGTACGACGTGCCGTACCGGGACAGCATCAAGGAGTGCAAGATCACCGAGGGCGTCATCATGCGCGGCGAAGAGCCCACGCTCCTGTACGAGAAAGACCGCAAGACCGCCTAGCGCGTTGAAGAGGCCTGCCCGCCCTGCGTCCAACAGGGAAGAAACGGCGACTTGCCGGAGTGCCTTCGCCTTCCGGCTCCGGCACGGGGAGGCCGCAAATGAAACGCATCCTGATCGCTGCACTGCTCTTCGCTCTTCCGGTTCTCGCCCAGGACTACGCGGGCGACGACGACCTGTCCTGGCAGACGCCGCCTCCTCCGCCGGACGAATACGATTACGACCAGCAGGCAGCCGCGGAGCCGCAGCTGGGGCCGACCCTGGACGACTTTCGCGACGACCGCGAGCTCTCCTGGTCCGGCGAGTGGATGAACACGCCCGAATACGGACCGGTCTGGCGCCCGACCCGCGTGGACTCGGACTGGCGACCCTATCAATACGGGCGCTGGGAGTGGACCACGGTGGGCTGGGCCTGGGTCTCCGAGGAGCCTTTCGGTTGGGCCGTCTACCATTACGGGCGCTGGGCTTACGTCGGCTCGTGGGGATGGATCTGGGTCCCCGGGCGCGTCTGGTCCCCGGCCTGGGTGGCGTGGCGCTGGGGGAACGGCTACGCGGGCTGGTGCCCGCTGGGACCGCGGGCGGTGGTGTGGGACCGGCCAGCGATGTGGATCTTTGTCGGCCAGAACCACTTCCTCGATCCGGTGCGGCACCACGTGATTCCCTGGAGCGAGACGCCGGTGCTCTACAACCGGGCGCGGGCGCTGCCGGTGCAGCGCGGGCCGCGAGCGGGGCCCATCGCGTCGGCTGTCGCGCGTGCGACGGGACACGAGGTGCGGCCGGTGCCCATCCGCGAGGCCTCGTCGCCCCATGCGAGCGGCGGGGGCGGCGGAGTCTGGTACTACCGGCCGCGCAGCGCGCCGATGACGGTTCCCGCGGGAGGCGCAGCTCCCCGGCCCCACGCGCAGGCGAACAAGCCCCATTCCAACGGCGGGGCTCCCCAAGCCGCCCCGGCGCCTCAAGCCGCGCCGGCTCCGCGCGCCAGGCCTCAGGGGAAAGAGGAGTCGGGCTCCGAACACAACAAGGGCCCGCACGCGCGCTGAGCCGTCCCTAGATTAGCCGGCGGCCTGATCCTGCCGCGCTTCCGCTTACGCCTCCCCCAGCACGCGTAGGTAATTGCCGCCGAGGATTCCCCGCAGCTCGGCCTCGCTGAAGCCGCGGCGGGCGAGCAGCCCGGTGAGGTCCGGGTAGCGCCGCGCTTCACGCATGCCTTCCACCGAATGCACCCAGCCGTCGAAGTCGGTGCCGATCCCGATGTGCTCTGCGCCCGCGACCAGCGCCCCGTGGACGATGGAGTCGGCCATCGCCCCGATGGATTCGCCGCCCAGCAGGTGGTCCCAGGTGATGACGCCCACCATGCCGCCCGACTGCGCCACGAGGCGGAGCTGCTCGTCGCTGAGGTTTCGTTCCACCGGCGCGAAGCGGCGGAAGCCGGTGTGAGTGGCGATCAAGGGCCTGGTCGCGATGCCGGCCACGTCGGCGAACGAGCGGTCCGAGCAGTGCGTGAGGTCGATCAGCACGCCCAGCTCCTCGCAGCGCCGCACCACGCTCCGGCCGAATTCCGTCAGGCCGGGCGCGCCGCGCAGGAGCGTGAAGAGATAACCGGGCATCTTCGCCGGCTGCGCGAGGCCGTTGTGGATGAAGTGCGTCAGGGTCAGGTAGCGCAGGCCGCGGCCCGCCAGCGTCTCCAGCTTCTCCAGCGAGCGCTCGATGTGATGTCCGCCCTCGGCGGCGTGGATGACGGCGAGCTTTCCGGCGGCGAGAATGCCCTTCACCTCGCCCCGCCTGCGCGCCACCTGCGCCAGCGCGGGGTTGCGGGCGCACATTGCCTCGAGCGCGTCGAAAGAGCCGAGCGCGGCGCGGAAGGGCCTTACCGGCAGCACGGCGGGCGCATAGGCGCAGTTGGTCAGAACCTTGAGCCCGCCTTCGCGCGCGCGGGGCAGATCGAGCTGCTGCCGGAGCGGATTCCACTTCCGCGGCCCCTTGTGCTCGCGGCCCAGGTCGCGGCGCAGGTAGTAGGCGTTCAGGCCCGGATGCACATGCAGGTCGGCAACCGGCGCCGCCGCATGCACGGCCGCGGCATCGACAGGATCGGTTTCAGCGCGAAAAACGAGCAAGCAACCTCAAAGAGCGTAGCCGCTAAGGCTAGTGCTGCGTCACCCGGACCGTGGTCTTCATCTGCTTGCCGGTCTCCACGTCGCGCGCCGACATGGTGAGGATTCCCTCGATGTTCACGTCGAAGATGATCTCCAGCCGCGCCTTTCCCGCCGGCCCGGTTTTGAGGCCGCTGAAGAGGAAATCGCCCAGCAGCTCGTTCTGCGCCACCTGCGGCGCGTCGCCCTGGAAGATGCGCATCGCCACTTCGGTCTGGCCGTCGTAGCTGGTGGTCGCCTCGATGGCCTTGGCATTGGGAATGGCGGCGTTGCGGGGAAAGACGGTGTGGAACTCGCCGCCCGCCTTCTCCAGCCCGATGGCCATGGGAATCACGTCGAGGAGCTGCAATTTGAGATTGGAGTTGTCCTCCAGCGAATGGGCGTAGAGCGCCGCGCCGATGGCCACCGCCTCGTCAGGATGCACGCCCTTGGAAGGCGCCTTGCCGAAGATCTCCTGCAGCCGTTTCTGCACCACCGGCATGCGCGTCTGCCCGCCGACCAGCAGCAGCTCGTCGACCTTCTTGGGATTGAGGCCCGCGTCGTTCATCACCCGCATGAGGATGTCGACGGTGCGATCGACCAGCGGCCTGGTGAGCTCCTCGAGCAGCTTCCTGTCGAAAGAGAAGTCGATGTTGAGCGGCTGCCCCTGCGGCGTCATGGTCACGAACGGCACGCTGAAGGGCGCCGACTCGCGGCTGGAGAGATCGATCTTCACCCGCTCCGCCAGGTCCTTGATGCGCTGCATGGCCACCGGGTCGCTGGAGAGATCGATCTGGTGCTCTTTCTGGAACTGCTTGAGCACGTACATGATCATCGCCTGGTCGAAGTCCAGGCCGCCGAGGAAGATGTCGCCGCCGGTGGCCTTCACCTCGAAGACGCGGTCGCGGATGTCGATGATCGAGACGTCGAAGGTGCCGCCGCCCAGGTCGTAGATCACCACTCTCTCGTTGAGGTTCTTGCCGATGCCGTAGGCGAGAGCGGCGCTGGTGGGCTCGTTGATGATCCGCACCACCTCCAGCAGGATCATCTTGCCCGCGTCCTTCACCGCCTGGCGCTGGCGGTCGGTGAAATAGGCGGGGACGGTGACCACCGCGCGGGAGACTTTCTCGCCCAGATAGTCCTGTGCGACGAGGCGGATCTTGTTGAGAATCTTGGCGCTGATTTCCGCGAGCCGGAAATTCTTGTGGCCGACGTCGAGCACCACGTCGTTCCGCTCGCCCGGCTTCATGTCGTAGGCGACGGTCTTCTGCATCAGCGACACCACGTCGCTGGCGAACGAGCGGCCGATGAGGCGCTTGGCCGCGTAGACCGTGTTGCGCGGGTTGAGCTGCCACTGGCGCTTGGCCTCGTGGCCGATGAGCTCGTTGCCCTTCTCGTCGATGGCGAAGATGGAGGGGATGATGAACTCACCGCCCTTGTAGGGGATGAGCTTCACCGTGTCATTCTCGACGATGGCGGCGCAGCTGTTGGTGGTCCCCAGGTCGATTCCGATGATCTTGCTCACGGAGTGTTACACTACCATGGTGGATTCTCTCCGCTATCTAAAGGTCGTCGGGGATCAGGTCCAGCGCACCTTCGTCGAGAACAAGACCATCCTCGCCTTCCAGGAGTACATGGAGGCGTTCTTCGAGGTGCCGCGCGTGCACGCGCGCGATGCGGCGCAGTACATCCGCGACTGCTTCGATTTCTACGGCACGGAGATGGTGCAGCGGCCGGCGGGTCCGGTGCGGCGCTTCAAGATTTTCGATCGGCCCTTCGACCAGAGCGCCACGGTGCAGGAAGGCGAGGGCGGGGCGCCGGTGGTGGGGCAGGAGGAAGTGCAGAACGCCATCTACCGGATCCTCAATTCCTTCGTGCGCACCGGCAGGGTGCACAAGTTGATCCTGCTCCACGGGCCGAACGGCTCGGCCAAGAGCTCGCTGGTGGCGGCGATGCAGCGCGCGCTCGAGGACTATTCGCGCAAGGCGGAGGGCGCGGTCTACCGGTTCAACTGGATTTTCCCCAACGAGAGGCTGGTCAAGGGATCGATCGGCTTCGGCGACAAGGTGGCGGGCGGTTCGGTGGTGGAGAGCTACGCGCACCTCGAGGGCGAGCAGATCGACGCGCGCATCACCTGCGAGCTGCGCGACCATCCGCTCTTCCTCATTCCCCGCGGCGAGCGGCAGCGGCTCCTCTTGGAGCGCTGCAAGCCCGACGGTTCCTTCCAGCTCGCGGCGGGCGTGCTCGAAGGCGAGCTGTGCCACAAGTGCCGGCAGATCTACGCCGCCTTGCTCCAGTCCTACGCCGGAGACGTGCTCAAGGTCCTGCGGCACGTGCAGGTGGAGAGGTTCTACCTTTCGCGGCGGTACATGGTGGGCGCGGTCACGGTGGAGCCGCAGATGTCGGTGGACGCCGATTACCGGCAGGTGACCTCCGACAAGAGCCACGGCGCGCTGCCCGGCGCTTTGCAAAATCTTTCGCTATACGAACCGTACGGGCCGCTGGTTTCCGGTAACCGGGGCGTTATCGAATTCTCCGATCTGCTCAAGCGGCCGCTGGACCATTACAAGTACCTGCTCGGCACCATCGAGACGGGCATCGCGCGGATGAACCATTTCCTCCTCCATCTCGATTCGGTGCTGATCGCCTCCTCCAACGAGAAGCATCTCTCCGCCTTCAAGGAGATGGGCGATTTCGCCAGCTTCAAGGGCCGCATCGAGCTGGTGCGGGTGCCCTACTTGCGCCGCATCTCCGAGGAGCAGCGGGTCTACGAATTCCGCCTCCGCGAGACGGTGGGCAAGCACCTGGCGCCGCACTCCACCTGGGTGGCCGCGCTCTGGGCGGTATTGACGCGGCTGAAGAAGCCCGTCTCCGATCGATACAAGGGCGACCTGCGCAAGCTGGTCGATCACATGACGCCGCTGGAGAAGGCGCTCCTCTACGACTCCGGGCGCGCGCCGGGGCGGCTCAGCTCGTCGCAGTCGCGCGAGATGAAGAAGCATCTTCAAGAATTATGGCGCGAGTCGGATTCCTACCCCAATTACGAGGGCCGCACCGGCGCCTCCGCGCGCGAGCTGAAGACGGTGATCGGAAACGCCTCGCAGAATGCCAGCTATCGCTGCCTCACTCCGCAGGCGGTGCTCGAGGAGCTGGAAGCGCTGACACGCGACAAGTCGGTCTACGAGTTCCTCCAGCAGGAAGTGGTCGACGGCTACCACGACCACGAGGAGTTCGTGCGGGTGGCGGAGGGCGAGTACCTCGACGTTCTCGACGAGGAAGTGCGCGAGGCGATGGGCCTGATCAGCGAAAAGCAGTACCGCACCATGTTCGAGCGCTACGTGCTCCACGTCCTCGCCTGGACGCGCGGCGAGCGGCTGCGCAATCCGCACACCAGCGAGATGGAGCGGCCCGACGAGGAGATGATGGCGCAGACCGAGGCCATAGTCATGGCCGGCTCGGAGGATCGGCGCGAGTTCCGCCGCGGGCTCAT
>WNEY01010361.1_pt1 | contig 11579 bp, 11 predicted proteins | sample 5400531 | NCBI WGS metagenome assembly WNEY01 (sample SAMN13153338, study PRJNA577476) | soil metagenome | isolation source: 200 cm saprolite under Douglas fir tree site 1 | place: USA:California | collected 2015-04-18
TCAAGACACGGCACGCCCGCGAGTTCCTGGGGGACGGCAACAAGGTGAAGGTGACGATGATGTACCGCGGCCGGCAGATGGCGCATCTCGACCTGGGCCGACAGGTCCTGGATCGGGTCGCTGAAGCGCTGAAGGACGTGGGGAAGATCGAAATGGAGCCGCGGCTCGAAGGCCGCAACATGTTCATGGTGATCGCACCGAAGTGAACGACGGATAAATAGAGACAGATGCCCAAGCAAAAATCGAAGCGTGCGCTCCGCAAGCGCGTGAAGCTCACCGGCACGGGGAAAGTCCGCCGCTGGCACGCCTACAAGAGCCACATCCTGACCAAGAAGCATCCCAAGCGGAAGCGCCACCTGCGCAAGGCGGCGATCGCTTCGCACGCCGATGAACGCCGCCTCAAGCGCCTGCTGATGGCGTAAGGAGACGACTCATGCCTCGCGTCACCAGTAACGTCGCGCGCCTCAAGCGCAAGAACAAAGTGATGAAGCTCGCCAAGGGGTACTGGGGCGGGCGCAGCAAACTGTGGAAGGCCGCCAAGGAAGCCACCGAGCGGGCCGCGCGGTACGCGTATCGCGACCGCCGCAGCAAGAAGGTCGAGTTCCGCCGGCTCTGGATCACGCGTATCAACGCGGCGGCGCGGCTGCATGCGCTCTCGTACAACCGGCTGATGAACGGCCTGCGCAAAGCGGGCGTCGAGATCAACCGGAAGGTCCTCGCCGATCTCGCCGTGCGGGATCCGGCGGCGTTTGAGCAGCTGGCGGAGGTCGCCAAGAAGGCCCTCTGACCTTGAGCGACCTCCTTGCAGCCCTCGAGTCGCTGCGGGAGCGTCTGAAGGAAATTCCGCAGGCCGACGAGCGCCGGCTCCAGGAGCTCAAGATCGAGCTTCTGGGTCGCAAAGCCGGCGCCCTCACCGAGATTCTGAAAGCCCTTCCCGGGCTCGATCCCGAGACGCGCAAGCGTGTGGGTGGGACGGCGAACGCGCTGAAGCGCGAGCTCGAGAGCGCCGCCCTAGCTCGAGAGCTCGAGCTGAAACGGAGCAGCACCGCCCTGGCAGGCGTCGATCTCACCATGCCCGGCCGCCCGCAGTGGCGCGGTGGGCTTCACATTGTCACGCAGATCGTCGACGAGATCTGCGACATCTTCCGCGAGCTGGGGTTCACGCGCGCCGTCGGTCCTGAGGCGGAGACCGAGCGCTACAACTTCTACGCGCTCAATTTTTCCAAAGATCATCCGGCGCTCGACGCGCAGGACAGCTTCTACCTCGGCGGCGACGTCCTCTTGCGCACACATACTTCGCCGGTCCAGATCCGTACGCTCGAGAACTACAAGCCCCCGATTCGCATCGTGACTCCCGGGCGCTGTTACCGCCGCGATCCATTCGACGCCTCGCATTCACCGGTGTTCGAGCAGATCGAAGGGCTCGGCGTGGATGAAGGGCTGACGTTCGTCGATCTCAAGTCGATACTCGCGGCGTTTGCGCGCCGCATCTTCTCGCGCACGACCAAAGTCCGGTTCCGGCCATCGTACTTCCCCTTCACCGAGCCGTCGGCGGAAATGGACGTGCAGTGCCAGATCTGCGGGGGGGGCGGGGGGGGCGGCTCTGGCTGCGCGGCCTGCAAGGGCACCGGCTGGATGGAAATCCTCGGCTCCGGCATGGTGCATCCCGCCGTGCTCGAGAACTGCAACGTCGACAGCGAGAAGTACACAGGATTCGCGTGGGGCATGGGACCCGAGCGGATTGCGATGCTGCGGCACGGCATCCCCGATATCCGGCTGTTCTTCGATAGCGATGTTCGGTTCCTGGAGCAGTTCCGATGATCGTGTCTCGTCGCTGGCTGGAAGCGTTGCTCGGTCGCCCGCTCGAAGGCCGCGATATCGCCGACCGCCTGGCTCGGCAAGTCGCGCCCGTCGACGCCGTCGTTACCATCCACCAGGACCTACGCGACGTCCTCATCGCGCGCGTGCTCGAGGTGCGCCAGCATCCCAACGCAGACCGGCTCACCCTCTGCCTCGTCGACGCGGGAGGCAGTGCGCCGCTCGAAGTCGTCTGCGGTGCGCCGAACGTGCAGGCGGGGAAAGCCTATCCGTTCGCGCCCGTCGGTGCGACGCTGCCGGGCGGCCTCAAGCTCGAGCGCCGCAAGATCCGCGGCGTCGAATCGAACGGCATGCTCTGCTCTGCAAAAGAGCTTGGCCTCGGCGTCGACCATGCGGGCATTCTCGAGCTCCAGACCAATGCGGCGCCGGGCACGCCGTTCCTCGAAGCGATCCCCGTGGCCGACGAGCAGATCGTCATCGACGTGTCGGCGAATCGGCCGGATTTGCTGTGTCACAAGGGCGTTGCTCGTGAGCTGGCGGTGAGTCTGGGAGCGACGGTGAAGCTTCCGGAGATACCGGGCGGTTCAGCGGTTGGGCGGTTAGGCGGTTTGAAACACGCCTCTCCAACCGCCCAACCGCCCAACCGCCCAACCGCCACGGTCGATGGTGTGGAAGTCCGCCTCGAAGATCCCGAGGGTGCGCCGCGATATATGATCGCGGTTATTCGAGGGGTGAAGGTGGGGCCGAGTCCCGTGTGGCTCTCCGCCCGCCTGCAAGCAATCGGCCAACGATCGATCAACAACATCGTCGACGCCACGAACTACATCCTCTTCGAAGTGAACCAGCCGCTGCACGCCTTCGATTTGGCAAGGCTGCGCGGACCGGCCGTGGTCGTGCGTCGCGCGAAGGCAGGCGAGCAGATCGTCACGCTCGATGGCGTCGTGCGAAAACTGACGGCTGAGATGACCGCGATCTGCGACGCCGAGCGCCCGACGATCGTCGCGGGCGTCATGGGCAGCGCCGAGTCGGAGGTGTCGGAGACCACGACGGATATCGTGCTCGAGTGCGCGTACTTCCAGCCGACGAGAATCCGACGTACGCGTCGCGCGCTCGGCGTCTCGAGTGAATCGAGCTACCGTTTCGAGCGGGGCATCGACATGCTCGCCATGCCGGAGGCGCTGAACCGCGCGATCGATCTGATCCGCGCTGTCGCCGGCGGAGAAATGCGCGAAGCGCCGACCGATCTTTGGCCTGAGCCCCAACAACCACGCAGCGTCTTCGTGCGCGATGCGCGCGTTTCGCACCTCCTCGGCGTCCCGGTGCCGCGCAAGGAGATCGAGCGCTACCTCTCGGCGGTCGGGTTCGTCGCCGCGCCGAAGGACGACCGGCTGGCGGTGCAGGTGCCCGGCTGGCGTCCGGACGTCACGCGCGAGGTCGACCTCATCGAAGAGGTCGCACGGCTCCGCGGCTACGATACATTCCCGGACGAGCTCAGGCCCTATCGTCCCGGCACCGTCCCCGACGCGCCGTCAGAGCTGACTCTGCACCGGATTCGGGAGGCGGTGGTGCGCGGTGGCGGCGGCTTGCTCGAGGCGCGGACGCTCCCTCTGGGGCCCGCTGACTCCCCCGATGCCGTCGCCGTCCTGAACCCCCTGTCCGCCGATGAAGCGCACCTGCGTAGCCGGCTGCTGCCGGGCCTCGTGCGTCGGGTGGAGCACAACTGGAGCCAGGGTATCCGCGACGTCCGCCTCTTCGAGGTCGGGAGCGTGTTTCACAAGTCCAACGGTCCACGCCCGGAAGAGGAGCTCCATCTAGCCATCGTTCTCACCGGTGCCCGCCGTCCGGGTCACTGGTCTGATGCAAGCGAAGAGCGTGCGAAACTACCTGATATGGACATATGGGACCTAAAGCGCCACTTTGAGTTAGCCGCGAGCCTCGCCGCTCCTGGGTGCGACGTGCAACCAGCCGCAAGTGGGGCAGGGTGGGAAGCGGTGCAAAAGGGAGCAGTTTGGGGCTCGGCTGCTTCCCTTGAGGCCGATGCGCCCAAGTGGGGAGGGCCGCTGTTCGGGCTCGAAGTGAAGATCGCGGTCGAGCGGCCGGCGCTGGCGCGTTACCAAGCCCTGCCAACCCAGCCGCCAGTAGTGCGCGATCTGTCGTTGGTGGTACCGGGCGCGGTCACTGCCGAGGCAATCGAAGGCGTTTTGCGCCGCGAGGGCGGGGGGGGGACATTGCTCGAGCGGCTCGAAGTCTTGGACGAGTACCGTGGAGCGGGCTTACCTGCTGGGACGCGTGGCGTGACGTGGCGCTGCACATTCCGCGACACGGCCCGGACGCTCACGGAACGGGAAGTCGACGTGGCCGAGGAGCTGGCGGGCTGGCGCTCGCGCGCTCAAAAGGCCGAAGCCGAGCTAAAGGCGCGCGGCAGCCCAGTCAAGAATGCCGATCTCGAGTCGGAGAATAAGGCGCTGCGGCAGCGGGTCGAGGGCGCCCGCACGCGCGTCCACGATTTGATGCAACGACTGATGTTTTTGGAAGAACAGGCACGCGACAACGGCGGACGTAAGTGACCGCGAAGAAGCATGCGGTCCGCGTGATGATCGGCGGTGAGGAGTACACTGTCCGCTCCGATCTGTCGCCTGAATACACGCGCGAAGTCGCTGCCTACGTCGATCAGGCGTTGAAAAAGGTGTTGAGCCAGGGTCCGCTGGTGGAGACGCACAAAGCGGCGATCCTCGCGGCTCTCGATATCACGAACGAGCTGTTTCAGGCGAAGCAAACCGAGCGGGAAATGGCGGCGCGCCTGGCGGCAGTCGCCGATGATCTGGCGAAGATGCTGCCGCCGGCTAAACGCAAGGCGCTGACCGCAGGCTGACAACGACGCCTCAACCCACGTTCCCCCTCTCCCGATGGGAGAGGGGGTCAGGGGGTGAGGCTGGAGATAGATCTATGACGGATTGGCCCAGTTATGTCGCGGCCGTTCTCAGCGGCGTGCTTGCTGCAACACTTGCATTCTATGTCTGGGGCCGGCGCGTCGAGCGCCGGGCGTCGGAAACGAGCCAGCGGCTCGTGCTGGCGGCCAAAGAAGAGCTTATGTCGGTCCGCGAGAGCCTCCACAAGAGTCTCGATGATAAGCTCGCCGGGGTGGACCGGCGCGAGCACGAGCTGCGGAAGCTCGAGCAACAGCTCGCCGACCGCGGCCGGGCGCAGATCACGCGCGAGCAGGAGATCAGCGCGCGGCTCGAGCACGTGGCGGGGCTCACCGCCCAGGAGGCGAAACTCGAGCTGATTCAGCGGCTCGAAGGCGAAGCGCGCGACGAAGCCGCGGCATTGGTCCGGAACATCACGGAGCAGGCCCGGAAGAACGCCGACCGTGAAGCGAAGAAGATCGTCGCCCTTGCCATCCAGCGGATCGCCGCGGAGCAGACTGCGGAGTCGAGCGTGTCGGCGGTGACGTTACCTTCCGACGAGATGAAAGGCCGCATCATCGGCCGCGAGGGCCGCAACATCCGTGCGTTCGAGGCAGCGACGGGCGTCGACGTCATCATCGACGACACGCCCGACACCGTGGTGGTGTCGTGCTTCGAGCCGGTCCGCCGTGAAATCGGGCGGCTGGCGCTCGAACGCCTGATCGCCGACGGCCGAATCCATCCGGGACGCATTGAAGAGATCGTGAAGAAGGCGAAGGCGGACGTGGACGCCGGTATCGTCGAGGCGGGCGAGCAGGCAGTCTATGAAACCGGCATTCGCGGAATGCATCCCGAGCTCGTGAAGCTCGTCGGCCGCATGAAGTATCGGACGTCCTACGGCCAGAACATTCTCGAGCACTCGAAAGAAGTCGCCTGGCTCGCCGGCATCATGGCGGCGGAGCTGAAGCTCGACGTCGCGCTGGCGAAACGCGGCGCGCTGCTCCACGATGTCGGCAAGGTGATGACGCACGAGCACGACGGCACCCACGTGCAGCTCGGCGTCGAGGTGGCGACGAAATACGGCGAGCAGCCGATCGTGATCAACTGCATCGCGGCGCATCACGACGACGTCGCCCACGAGTCGTCGGTCAGCGTCATCGTGCAGGCGGCGGATGCCGTCTCCGGCTCGCGTCCCGGCGCCCGGCGCGAAGCGTTCGAGACGTACGTCAAACGCCTCACCCAGCTCGAGAAGCTCGCGTCGGAGTTTCAGGGTGTGGAGAAGGTCTTCGCCATCCAGGCCGGGCGCGAAGTGCGCGTCGTCGTCACGCCCGATTCAGTGGACGATGCCGCCGCGGCGCGTCTCACCGATGAGATCGCGCGCAAGATCGAGCGCGAGCTCCAGTACCCGGGCCAGATCAAGGTGGTCGTGATTCGCGAGACGCGGGCGGTCGGCGTTGCACGCTAATCCGTCAGCCGCGGTGCACAGCGGCGCGAAGATAATCGACGGCAACGCCATCGCCGCGACGATGCGGGCCGAGCTGGCCACGGAGATCGCGGCGCTGAAGAAGAGCGGCGTGACACCGGGGCTCGCCGTCGTGCTGGTCGGCGACAATCCGGCGTCCCAGGTCTACGTGCGGATGAAGGGCAAAGCCTGCGCCGAAGCGGGCTTCTATCACGAGACGATCAAGCTGCGCAAAGAGACTTCGGAAGCAGAGCTGATGGCCCTGATCGAGCGACTGAATGCCGATTCGCGCATTCACGGGATTCTCGTACAGTTGCCGTTGCCCTCGCAGATCGATACCAATCGCGCGCTGCACCGCATCGACCCGCGCAAGGACGTCGACGGCTTCCATCCCGAAAATGTCGGCAAGGTTGCGCTGGGTGATCCCACCGGATTCCGGCCCGCGACCCCCTACGGCGTCCAGCAAATGCTCATTCGCACTGGGGTCGAGACGAGCGGGACGCACGCGGTCGTGCTCGGCCGTTCCAACATCGTGGGACGACCGATGGCGCGGTTGCTGCTGCTCGACGCCCCGGGGGGCAATGCGACCGTGACGGTGTGTCACTCGCGTACGCGCGCCATCGAGCAGTACACGCGGCAGGCCGACATCCTCGTCGTCGCAATCGGGAAGCCGGAGTTCGTGACGGGGGCGATGATAAAACCGGGCGCGGTGGTCATCGACGTCGGTGTGAATCGCGTCGACGATCCGTCGCGCAAACAGGGATATCGCCTCGTCGGAGACGTGAAATTCCACGAAGCGAAACAGGTCGCGTCCGCCATCACGCCAGTGCCGGGCGGCGTCGGCCCCATGACGATCACGATGCTGCTCTACAACACCGTTCAGGCCGCACGTCCGTGGGTGCACCCGTAGATCTGTTCGCGGCCGCATCCACGGAAGGTGCATGGACCGTCGCGGAGGTGACGCGCCGGGCCCGCGCCGTCATCGAGGCGGGTTTGCCACCGCTGTGGGTGCGGGGCGAAGTGGCCGGCTTCAAGGCCTGGCGCAGCGGTCACTGGTATTTCTCGTTGCGCGACAAGGCGGCGCAAATCCGCTGCGTGATGTTCGCGAAACAGAACTACATGCTGCCCACCCCGCCAGTCGACGGTATGCAGGTGTTCGTATTCGCACGGCCCTCGATGTACGAAGAAAAAGGCGAGTTCCAACTCACGGTGATGGAGCTGCTCTCGACCGAGCAGGGCGGGCTCTGGAAGCTCGCGTTCGAGAAGGCAAAGGCTGCGCTGATGAAGGACGGCCTGCTCGATCCCGCCCGCAAGCGTCACATGCCCAAATTTCCCCGGCGGATTGCGGTCGTCACCAGCCCCGACGGTGCGGTGCTGCGCGACATCCAGGCCGTCGTCGGACGGCGGTGGCCCGTCGCCGAGCTGATCGTCGTCCCCGCGCAGGTCCAGGGCGCGAAAGCTGAGGCTTCGGTGTGCTCGGCGCTCAACCGGATCCGCCGTCTGCCGGTCGACGTGCTGATCGTGGGACGCGGCGGTGGCTCGATAGAAGATCTCTGGGCTTTCAATAGTGAGCGGGTGGCGCGCGCCGTCGCGGGGATGCCGATGCCCGTCATCTCGGCCGTTGGACACGAAACCGACGTGACGCTGTGCGACCTCGTCGCCGATCTGCGGGCGCCGACGCCGTCCGCCGCGGCTGAAGCCGCGACGCCGGATCGCATCGAAGTGCTGGCGCACTGTGCCGTGCTCGGTCAGCGCCTCGGCCGTGCGTTACGAATCGCGGCGCGGCACGTCGTCGAGCGCGTGAACCGGACCGGCGATCGGTTGAGCCGATGCATGGATCACCGGCTCGAGCGGTCCCGCGCACTGCTCACCGCGCACAGCGCGCGCCTGGATGCACTCAGTCCCCTGCGCGTGCTCGCCCGCGGCTACGCGGTGGCGCGTGATGAGAAGGGCCGAGTTCTCAAGCGCGTGGCGCAGTTGCCAGCGGGTAAGGAATTCCGGCTGCGAGTGAGTGACGGAGAGGTCGATGCCAGCGTTCAGTGAGCAGCTCGAGCGTCTCGAAGCCATCGTCCGCAAGCTCGAAGCCGAAGATCTCGATCTCGACGAAGCGCTGAAATTGTTCGAGGAAGGGATCGAACGCCTGCGGGTCGCGCGCGAGCAGCTCACGCAGGCCGAGCTCAAGGTCAAAAAAGTCCTCGAGATTGAAAGCAGCTAGCTATCTCGCCTACGCGCGCGATCGCGTAGACGCCGTGCTCCAGGCATGGGCGGATCGGGCCGACCCCGTGATTCGCTACAGCCTGCTCGGTGAGGGAAAGCGGCTCCGACCCACGCTCGTCTTCGCGGCGCACGACGCGCTCAATGGCTCGTGCTCGGCGGGCGTCGCCGAGCTGGCGGCTGCGGTCGAAGTGGTCCACGCCTATTCCCTGGTGCACGATGACCTGCCCTGCATGGATGATGACGACTTGCGGCGCGGGCGGCCGACGGCGCATCGCGCCTTTGACGTTGCCCGCGCCACGCGCGCAGGCTACGAAATGGTCGCTCTCGCGGCGCGCGTGCTGGCGCGTGGACTCAGTACGCTCAAGCTGCCGGCGGAGCGGGGTCGGGCGATTGCGCTGGAGTTGTTTCGAGCGGCCGGGGCCGGCGGCATGATCGGCGGGCAGGCACTCGATCTCGAGGCCGAAGCGAAGACACTCCCGATCGAAGCGCTCGAGGAAGTGCATCGGCGCAAGACTGGCGCGCTTATTGCCGCGTCCTGCGTGATCGGTGGACTGTCGGCGGGAGACGGCATCGCCCGTGGATCCATTGAAGCGCTGCGATCGTACGGCGAAGCGATCGGCCTGGCTTTTCAGATCGCCGACGACGTGCTCGATGCGACTGCCACGTCCGACCAGCTCGGCAAAACGGCCGGAAAGGACGCGGCGCATGCCAAAGCGACCTTCGTGACGCTGCTCGGCGTCGGGGCCGCCCGGGCCGAGGCGGAGCGGTTGGCGGCGCGGGCGCTAGACCACCTGCGGGATGCGGGGTTAGTTTCCCCCACATTAGTTGAGTTGGCGCACTATATCGTGACCAGGCCGAATTGAGGACCGATGTCGCTGCTTGAATCGATCAAGAGTCCCGCGGACGTGAAGGCCCTCGCCCCCGACCAGCTGAAGGAGCTGGCCGACGAGGTGCGCCAGCGCCTGATCGACGTGGTATCGCATACCGGTGGCCACATCGGCGCGGGGCTCGGCGTCGTCGAGCTGACCGTGGCGCTGTGCGCCGCATTCGATTCGCCGCACGACAAGATCGTCTGGGACGTCGGCCACCAGGGCTATCCCTGGAAAATTCTCACCGGCCGCAATGACCGCCTCCCCACGCTGCGGCAGCAGGGCGGACTGTCGGGATTCCTCAGGCGGAGCGAGAGCGAGCACGATCAGTTCGGCGCCGGTCACGCGGGCACGGCGCTCTCGGCCGCGTACGGGATGGCGGCGGCTCGCGACCTGAAAGGATTGGCATTCGAGGTCGTCGCCGTCGTCGGTGACGGCGCGATGACCTGCGGGTTGCCCTACGAGGCTCTGAACAACGCCGGCGATTCGGGCCGCGACATCATCGTCGTCCTGAACGACAACGGTATGTCGATCGCTCCTAACGTCGGCGCGATCAACAAGTACCTCGGTTCGATCATCGCCAGCCCGATCGGTGTCCGCATGCGCGAGCGCGTGAAACATGTGATCGAGCGCGCCTCACACCTCGTCGGCGGCAAGAAGCTCGTCGACTTCGCGAAGAACGTCGAAGAGAGCATCAAGAATCTGTGGTCGCCCGGGATGCTGTTCGAAGAGCTGGGCTTCCGCTATTTCGGGCCGATCGACGGTCACAACATTGCGCAGATGTTGCACACCTTCGAGATCGTGAAGACGCTGAAAGGGCCGCGCGTTGTCCACGTCATCACGGAGAAGGGAAAGGGCTTCCCGCTGCCCGAGCCCGATCTCGAGAAATATCACGCCCGCGCGCCGTACGATCCCGTCACTGGCAAGCTGAAGCCCGTCAACCCCGGCCCGCCGCAATGGACGAAAGTCTTCGGCGATGCGCTGACGCAGCTGGCGGCCGAGAACTCGAACTTCGTTGCGATCACCGCGGCCATGCCCTCCGGAACCGGGACGAACATCTTCCAGAAAAAGTGGCCGCAGCGCTTCTTCGACGTCGGCATCGCGGAAGCGCATGCGACGACGTTCGCGGCTGGGCTCGCGACGCAGGGCGTGCGGCCCGTGGTGGCGATCTATTCGACATTCCTACAGCGCGCTTACGACAGCATCATCCACGACGTCGCGATCCAGAAGCTGCCGGTGATCTTCTGCATGGACCGCGCGGGCATGGTGGGCGAGGACGGCCAGACGCACATGGGTCTGTACGACATCGCGTACATGCTCGCGGTGCCGCATATGACCGTGACCGCTCCCAAAGATGGCGCCGAGCTGATTGGACTGCTCCGGTGCGCACTGGCCCATACCGAGGGGCCCTTCTCGCTGCGTTACCCGCGTGACAAAGCGCCGGGAGAACCGCCGCCCGCCGCCGAAGTGCCGGCGATTCCGTACGGCACGTGGGAAATCCTCAGGAGAGGAAAAGAGTGCGCGATCCTCGCCGTGGGCGTGATGTGCAAGCCGGCGCTCGAGGCCGCGGACGCGCTCGCCGCCGATGGGCTGGACGTCACCGTCGTGAACGCGCGCTTCCTGAAGCCGATGGATCGTGAGACGCTCGACGCGCTGGCGCGCGATCACAAGCTGCTCGTCACCGTTGAAGACGGCACGGTCGTGAACGGCTTCGGCGCCGCGGTCGCCGCCCTGGTTCAGACGACGGCCCCCGACCAGCGCGTCGTTGCGCTCGGCGTCCCGGACCGCACCTACGAGCACGCGCCGCGCGCGCAGCAGCTCGCCGACGTCGGTCTGACGGGCGCCGGCGTCGCCGCCCGCATTCGCGCCCTCGCCGCGGAAGAGTCGCTCACCACGCGATGAACGTCGGGGTCGTCGGCAACCCCAACTATCCGGATCTTGGCGCTCTCCTGGCGACGCTCCAACAGAAGGCGTCGAGACTCGGGCTCACGCTGTACAGCGAAGAGCGCATCCAATCGCTGTGGTCGGTCCCTCCGCTCAGTCAGGTGCCGTCCGGAAATCTGGATTGTCTCATCACGTTGGGCGGCGACGGCACCCTGTTGCGCGGCGCCCGCCTCCTCAATGGCTCGAACACGCCGATCATGGGCCTCAACCTGGGACGCGTCGGATTCCTGACGAGCGCCGGCCCGGACAATCTCGACGGAGCACTGGACGCCGTCGTGCGGCGCGCCTACACGATCGAACCGCGCCTGGCACTGCGATCGAGCATTACGGGCAAGGGCTCGAAGGCCGGACGCGTCGAGCCGC
>WNEY01003652.1_pt1 | contig 11577 bp, 8 predicted proteins | sample 5400531 | NCBI WGS metagenome assembly WNEY01 (sample SAMN13153338, study PRJNA577476) | soil metagenome | isolation source: 200 cm saprolite under Douglas fir tree site 1 | place: USA:California | collected 2015-04-18
CAGTAATCCCAGAGCGTGCGTGGCAAGCTCGAGAGAAATGCCGGCGGCGCGTCATCGCCCATGCTCCAATCCGCTTCCTTGCCGTGCACCAGCGCCGAAAACAAAATCTTGAATTGGTCTTCCGTCCAACCTGCGGCCGCCGCGATGCGCTCTGGGTTCTCAATAGCAGCCGCGGTTGCAGGTCCCGAAGCACGGAGTTGGCGCGCCACCGGCAGCGCGTTGCGAGACTCCTGCGTCGCCAGCCTCCTTAAGATCTCGCGCCACCGCAAAATAGCTCCGGTCGTCGGATTCGCCAGAATCATTTCACCCGGACCCAGACGCTGGCGCTCCGCAATGCGCGATTCATCGAGGTCGATAATCCCGACTTCCGAGCCCGCAATCAGCAACCCGTCGTGCGTCAGCGTGTAGCGCAGCGGCCGCAAACCGTTGCGATCCAGCTTCGCGCCGACGAATTGCCCATCCGAAAAAACCAGCGCGGCGGGTCCGTCCCACGGTTCGCCATGCTGCGATAACCCCGCAAGTGCCGCGCGCACGTCGCGCGACAGCAGCGGGTCATTTTCAAAAGCCGGCGGCACCATCGAGAGCATCGCCGCCTCCGGTGAAAAGCCCTCCAGTAACTTCAGCTCGAAGCCGTTATCGAAACTCGCCGAATCGCTGACGTTCTCTTCGAGAATGCGCAGCCATGGACCGGCCGCCAGTTTCGCGTGAATCTCGCGCGCCTTGGCTCGCAGCCAGCGCCGATTGGAAACGATGGTATTGATTTCTCCGTTGTGTGCCACGTAGCGGAATGGCTGCGCCAGGTGCCACGACGGCTGCGTATTCGTCGAATAACGCTGGTGAAACACAGCGAAGGTTGTGGCAAAGGAAGAATCGCGCAAGTCTTCGTAAAACTGCGGGAATTGCCACGGCGTCAGCAGGCCCTTGTATACGACCGTCTGCGACGAAAGCGAGCATATGTAGCAGCGCGCAGGCAACAAGGACTCAGCCCGTTTCCGCAAAAGCGAGAGCTGCCACTCAAACCGCGCGTTCCCGCGCGCCGGGTGAAATGGCTCGACAAAAAACTGCCAAATCTCCGGCATCGTCTCAAGCGCGAGCCGCCCCAGGGAATTCGTATTTACCGGGACGCGCCGCCATCCCAGCACGCGCAGGCACTCCATATCTGCCGCCACTTCCACCGCCGCGCGCGCGTCGCGGGCAAAACCCGCCGGGAAGAACGCAAAGCCCAGCCCGAAGGCTTCAGGAAGCGCAATGCCCTGCTCCTGCCCTCGCGCCCGAAAGAAACCTTCAGGAATCGAGGTCAGCAGGCCCGCCCCGTCCCCGCTGGCGCCATCCGCATCCACGCCGCCGCGATGGGTTAAGCGCTCCAGCGCCGTCAGGGCGTGTTCAATGATTTCGTGGCTAGGCGGGCCGCCAAGGCGCGCCACAAACCCTGTTCCACAAGCGTCGTGATCCGGGTGTCCCCAATTGGGGTGAGGGCACATGGTCCTTTATCGAACGCCAAGGCGCTTCTTGTACAACGCAGAATTTGCATGCGACGAATCGATTTTTGTAGGGCAGCTCTGCGGCGGGTAAACCGCTAAAACTTCGTGACTTCCGAGAAATGGAAATCGCGCACCTTCATGGCCGGCACCACCATCTCAAACGCTTCTTCCCCAGTCGCGCGCACCGCCGGGCCTAGCAGCTCGACGTTCCGCAGCATCTCCAGAATCGACTGGTTGAACCGGAGATTCCGCACCGCCGACGTCACCTGTCCCTTCTCCACCAGGAACAGCCCGTCGCGCGTCATCCCGGTCATGATTTTTTCGTAGGGATCGACTTCCCGGATGTACCACAGCCGCGTGACCAGCAGCCCGCGGTCCGTCGAAGCGATCATTTCCTCCAGGGAGGACTCGCCGCCTGAAAAAACCAGATTGATCGGGGCTTCGCCATACTCGTTGGGCAGCATGAATCCGTGACCCGTTGGCGTTTTCCTCGCGGCTTTCGCCGAAGCGCGCGAGTACACCAGGTTCTTCGGTACGCCGCGATCCACCAGCAACACGCGTTGTCGCGGAATCCCCTCGCCATCGAACGGCGCACCCAACTGCAACGGATGATAAACGTCGTCAACGATGCTGATGTTCTTTCCGAAAACTTGCTTGCCGATGCGTTCGTTAAAGCAAGACCGCTTGTCTTGCAGCGCCGTAGCCGCAAAGTCGTAGAACAGAAAACCCACGAGATCAAGCACCGCGGCCGGTTCGAGAATCACCGTGTAGCGGCCGGGCGCCAGTTCCCGCGGCTCGACAGCTTGGTGCGCCTTCTGGCTGGCGGCCTCCGCCAGCTTTTGCGCGTTGATGTGCGAAACATTGGCTGAGTTTTCCTTGGCCCAACTCGCCGCCGACGCCTCCTGCATGGTGATCGAAAACACCGCGTGCGTGTCTCGATATGCCGCAAACAAGCCGCGCGAATTACCCACAACGGTTTGTGTCTGCGCGCTCGAGAAAATCCCAGCAGCGGTTTGGCCCTTTTTCATCGCCAGATCGCAAGCCCTTCGCACCGCACGGGCGCGATCCTCCGGCGTGAGAACCGCAGTCTGTTTGATGAATCGGTGGATCGCACGGTAGCGCTGCTTCCCCGGAAGGGCCAGCAACCGTGGATTCTTCGGCTGACTGTGCGCCAGTGAAAGAGAAGATTCGATAGCCGCTCTCAGTGAGTCTTGGTCGGCACGATTCGTCGTAGCCCGCGCCGTACGCCCGTCCGCAGCCGTTCGCACCGAAACGTTGACGCCGCGCTCCGCCACATTCTGGTGAATCGCGTTGTTCGCGAAGCGCGTGAGCGCGCTGATCGTTTCGTCGATGTGGACTTCCGTTCCTTCAACGCCAAGCGATCGCGCGAGCCGCAACACGGCATCGACAATGCCGCGCAGCTCGCGCTCCGGCAAAAGAGTAGAACTCCCCGGTACGACTGCCGTTATCCTGGATTTGCGAGCCGCGCTCATTAATTGGAAAACGCCGCGCCGATGCGAACGTTGCGAAACCGCGAAGGTGCTGCGCCATGTCCCGTGCCCATCGTTTGCATCGGCTGCCCCTTCCCGCAATTGGGCGTACCCCACAGCGTCCAGTGTTCGCGACTGCAAATGGCATCGCACGAATTCCAGAACTCCGTGGTAATCCCGCTATAACTCGGATTCTTAAGCATTCGCCCGCGCTTGCCGCCTTTGATTTCCCAGCCAATTTCCGTGGAAAACTGAAATTGATACCGCCGGTCATCGATGGACCATGAGCGGTTCGTCTCCATCAGGATCCCCTCATCCGTGTCGCCGACCAGATCGTCGAACGACAACGTGCCTGGCAACAGGCTCACATTTGTCATGCGAATAATCGGGAGCCGATTCCAGCTCTCCGTCCGCATGGTCCCCGAAGAACGCTCCAGCCCCACCAAGTGCGCTGTCTCGCGATTCGACAAATACCCGCGGAATTGCCCGGCCTTAATGATGTCCGTGCATTGCGCCGGCACGCCTTCATCATCGTAAGCAAAAGTGCCCAGCCCCTGTCCGTGCTCCAGTCGCGCGTCGGCAACCACATTCACTATGTCGGACGCGTAACGAAGCTTGTTCAACTGATCGAGCGTCAAGAAGCTCGTCCCCGCAAAATTCGCTTCCTGCCCCAACACGCGATCCAACTCGATTGGATGCCCCACCGATTCATGAATCTGCAATCCCAACTGGCTCCCACCTAAGATCAGCGTCCCGGTCTTTTGCGGACATTGCCCCGCCGCGTGCAGTGCCACGGCTTCCTCCGCAATCACCGGCGCGTGTTTCAGCAAATCCAGCGACTCCACCAGTTCGTATCCCTGCAGCGCGTGCTGCCCACCGAAGCTATTCGGATACGACCGCTTTTGAATCTCTTCGCCCTGAAACGAAGTCGCCACAATCCCGCACCCGGTAATCACCTTCCGCTGGTGAATTCGCGAACCGATGCTGGAAGCAAACCATGAATCGATCTTTCGGAATTGCATGTCCGTTTCGGTGAGTGTCACACCCCGCACGCGCCGCATCTCGGCGTCCGCCGCAAACAGCAGCGCCAGCTGCGTCTCCAGCGGAATCTCGAATGGATCTTTGCGAAAGGGACTCTGCCAGCTATCCACGTAGGCTTTTTCCGGTGCCATCACCACATCGCTACGTTTCGCCAGCGCGGAAGCCTTCGCGATCGACACCGCCTGCGCCGCGCACGCCGCCACACCTTCACGCGTCAGCCGGTCCGTCGAGGCAAATCCCCAAGCGCCATTCGCCAGCACGCGAACCCCAAGCCCAATCGACTCCGATTGCGCCAGCGTCCCCACGTGCCCGTTCTTGGTGGTCAAGTCGCGTTGCCGCAAATGCATCACGCGCACGTCCGCGTACGAAGCCCCGCGAATTTTGCTAATCGCTAAAGAATGTGTACAGAGGTCCCACATAGAATTCCGCTCGCCTCTTCACAAATAAGTATGGGCGGCCAAAGCCGCCCATACTCTGAACTCGGACCGGGCTAAGTTGTCACGTGCCTTCTTGCCAGGAGGCGAGATAGCGCTCTTGCTCCGGCGTCAGCTTATCAAGTTTGTGCCCCATCGACTCCAGCTTCAGCCGCGCAATTTCGCGGTCCAGGTGTTCGGGCACGACGTACACCTGCGGCTTCAGCGTCTTGTAATTCTTTAGAAGATATTCCGCCGACAGCGCCTGGTTCGCAAAGCTCATGTCCATCACGGCGGCCGGATGTCCTTCCGCGGTGGCCAAATTCACCAGCCGCCCTTCCCCCAACAAATACACTTTGCGCCCGCCCTTCAGCACATACTCATCCACCAGCGGCCGCACTTCCCTCTTGCCGCTGGACATTTTCTCCAACGCAGGAATGTCAATTTCCACGTTGAAGTGCCCGGAGTTGCAAACCACCGCGCCGTTTTTCATCAGTTCAAAATGCTCGGCGCGAATCACGCTCTTGTTCCCGGTCACGGTGATGAAAACGTCGCCTTCCTTGGCCGCATCCGCCATCGGCATTACGCGGAAGCCGTCCATCACCGCCTCGATGCCTTTCGTCGGATCAATTTCCGTGACAATCACGTCCGCACCGTGCCCCTTCGCGCGCATGGCCACTCCGCGCCCGCACCAACCGTAACCCGCGATCACCACTTTGAGCCCGGCGAGCAGCAAATTCGTCGCACGAATCACGCCATCCAACGTCGACTGCCCCGTCCCGTAGCGATTATCGAAAAAATGCTTCGTCTGCGCGTCATTCACGGCGATGATCGGATATTTCAGCGTCCCATCCTTGGCCATCGCACGCAGCCGAATCACCCCGGTGGTCGTTTCTTCCGTTCCCGCGATAACGCCCGGGACCAGATCGGTCCGCTTGGTCAGCAGCATCGTCACCAGGTCTGCGCCATCGTCCATCGTGAATTGCGGCTTGTGCTCCAGCGCCGCGCGCAGATGCGAGTAATACGTCTCGTTATCCTCGCCCTTGATCGCATACGTCGGAATATTAAAGTCACGATTCAGCGAAGCCGCCACTTCATCCTGCGTCGAAAGTGGATTTGACGCGCACAACACGACGTCCGCCCCGCCGTCGCGTAAAGTAATCGCCAGGTTCGCCGTTTCGCTGGTCACGTGCAGGCAAGCCGAAGCGCGCAGCCCCTTCAGCGGCTGCTCCTTGGCAAAGCGCTTGCGGATGATCTCCAGGACGGGCATCTGCTGCGCCGCCCATTCGATCTTGCGTTTCCCGGCGTCAGCCAGCGAAATATCCTTCACATCCCCTTTTTTCATTTCCGCGATAGCCAAAGTGATGCTCCTCGAATTTGAGAATTTTTCGAATTCCTAATGCGCAGGGTGGAAACGGCGATTTCTCTCGATTGTGTGAACGCTACGCGAGGCTCTAAGCCCGCGCGCCCACTTCGACGGTCGCGCTGGAGCTCGCACCCAAGCCAGCGGCCTTGCGCAGCGCGGCAGCGCGGTCGGTGCGCTCCCAGGTAAAGCCCGGCCCGCTGCGCCCAAAGTGTCCATACGCCGCGGTCGGCTTGTAAATCGGCCGGCGCAGATCCAGCGTTTCAATGATGCCCTTCGGCGTCAGCGCGAAATTCTCGCGCACCAATGCTGTGACGCGCTCTTCCGGCACCATCGCGGTGCCAAACGCGTCCACCATCACCGAGACCGGCTCCGCCACGCCAATCGCGTAGGCCAACTGCACTTCCGCTTTGCGCGCCAGTCCCGCCGCCACGATGTTCTTCGCAATATAGCGCGCCATGTAGCACGCCGAGCGGTCCACCTTCGACGGATCCTTACCCGAAAATGCGCCGCCTCCATGACGGCTGTAGCCGCCGTAGCTGTCCACAATAATCTTGCGGCCTGTCACCCCGGCGTCGCCCATCGGCCCGCCAATCACAAAACGCCCCGTCGGGTTGATGTGATATTTCGTGTTGCGGTCCAGCATCGCCGCCGGAACCGTCGGCCGGATCACCAGTTCCATGACCGCTTCGTGCAAATTCGCGCTAGAAACGTTCTCATCGTGCTGCGTCGACATCACCACGGTGTCCACGCGCGACGGGCGTCCATTGCGGTATTCGACTGTGACTTGGGATTTTCCATCAGGACGAAGGAAATCAACTTTCTTGGACTTGCGAACTTCAGCGAGGCGCTGCGTAAGGCGGTGGGCCAGTTGGATGGGCATGGGCATCAACTCGTCGGTTTCGTCGCAGGCGAACCCGAACATCAGCCCCTGGTCGCCCGCTCCGCCGGTATCCACGCCCATGGCGATGTCGGGCGACTGGCGCTTCACGCAACACATGACCGCGCAGGTGTAGCCGTCATACCCGTAGGCGGCATCATCGTAGCCGACGCCACGAATGGTCTCGCGCACCAAACTGTCGTAATCGACATGCGCTGTGGTGGTGATCTCTCCCGCGACGACCGCGAGCCCCGTGGTCACCAGCGTCTCGCACGCCACGCGCCCCATCGGGTCCTGCCGCATCACTTCATCCAGTACGGCGTCCGAAATCTGGTCCGCAATTTTGTCCGGGTGGCCTTCGGTCACCGACTCCGAAGTAAACAGAAAATTCCGTAAGGCTTCGCTCAAAACAAGATCTCCTTTTTCAAAGCTTTAGAGCTTGGATGCAAAGCGGCAACCATCAGCGCGTAGGGGGACACAGCCCACGTCATGCCATTTCGCCATCATCGTATCTTTAGTACGCTACCACCCCTACCCGCAAGAATCAACGGATTCCATGGAATTCTGGCATGATTCCGCGTGCTTTTGCGCCTGCTCAAGAGTTCGGACGATCTACATCTCTTTCATCGAGAACCACTTACAAACGAAGGACGGCTACGAGCGAAGGACGGCGGTGATTTCGTTCGCAACTTCCCGCGCGCGGGGCAAGGCGCCCGGCTCAAAGGAAATGGCGGCCACGCGCGGATGCCCGCCGCCGCCGTATTTCTCGGCCAGCGAGGCGAGGTTCTTGTCCGCTGTGGTTTGATTCCACGGATTCGTGCCCAGCGAGACTTTGGCGCGCACCGCCGACGAACTCACGCTCACCGAATAGACGCACTCCTGATGCAGCAAGTAGGGAATAAATTTGTTGTAGCCTTCCAAATCGAGGTCGCTCACGTCAAAGAAAATCACGCCGTCGCGAGCCTCGGCGCGCTCGCGCAGAACTTCAATCGAGCGGCGATGGCGCTGAAGCAGCGGCTGCAGGTGCTTAGCGACCAGCGGCAACTGGACCATTTCAGCAAGCGGGCGATAAGCCAGGTCCGGGATGATGCGCGACGGAAGGCCGTCTTCCGGAGCCGCCTCAATGACCAGCGCAAGTTGCGTCGCTGGCTCCGCAATCGCCACCGCGGACTCCGGCGTCGGGTATTGCGCGCCGTCGATGATGTCGCCCCAATGAATCAGCTCGGCGAGCGGCTTGATGTCAAATTCGAATTTTTCCTTGGCCACTGTGGCGATTAATTTCGTGCAGGACTTGTAGTCCGGCTCGTAAAACATGTGCGGACCGCGATGCTCGCGGAAATGCTTGGCGTCCTCCGGTGTGAGGAACGCGCTTTGATGATGGTCGAACCACCAGGTGAGCTTCGCCGAATTTGAATACTTGAAATCGACGATGACATTTTCATCGCCGTCAAAAAGACCGCCCTCCCAGGGATGCGCGGCCCGATGGGTCATGCCGCTGAAATGAAATTCCGCGTCGCGATCGAAACGCTCGCGGTAAAACCGGTAAAAAAGCGCCGCGGAGGCTGTGCCATCGAAGCAGCGATCGTGAAAACAGAGCCGTACGCGGGTCATAACAAGCCGAGTGCGCCTTCCCTTCCTGCCGTGCAGTAAATTCTCTGAGACAAAGCTCTTAACAATGCGGGTGAGTAATACGAAAGTCAAGAGCGAAGTCCGCCCCGCCGAGGGCCTCCATTACGGCCCGACTTGCACCGCTCAACCCGGCTAGAATGTCGCGGTGCGAAACTCACCCAACTCCGCGCACGCCGCCCCCGAGAGCACCTCGCAGGCAAATCGAGCGATGGACTCGTTGCGCCATGTCACGCCCGCGGAGTGGAAGTCCCTCATTGCCGGCGGCCTCGGCTGGATGCTCGACGCCATGGACGTGATGCTGTACTCGCTGATCCTGGCCTACCTGATCCGCCAGTTCGGAATGAGCACGAGCACCGCCGGGCTGCTGAATTCGCTCACCCTGGTGGCCTCGGCCATCGGCGGGCTTCTCTTCGGCCTCATCGCCGACCGCATTGGACGCACGCGCTCGCTGATGGCCGCCATTCTCGTCTATTCCCTGGCCAGCGCGGCCTGCGGCTTCTCGCATTCCGTGCCACAGCTCGCCGTCTTTCGCTTTCTTCTCGGCCTCGGGATGGGCGGCGAGTGGACCGCCGCGGCAGCCCTGATTGCGGAAACGTGGCGCGCCGAGCATCGCGGAAAAGCGCTGGGCCTAATGCAATCGGCTTACGCCATCGGCGAAGCCATCGCCGCTCTGGTCGTCGCCGTGGTGCTGCCGCACTTTGGTTGGCGCGCCGTCTTTTTCGTCGGAGTGCTGCCGGCCTTGCTCGTGTTTTGGATTCAGTCGAGTGTCCCCGAGCCCGCGCTGTGGACTGCGCGGACCAGCAAGCCAAAACGCACGCCGTTGAGGGATTTGTTTTCAGGCGGCCTGCTGAAAACCGGCGCGCTCGCAACCACCATGAACGCCTGCGGCCTCTTCGGTTACTGGGGTCTATTCACCTGGATACCCGCGTATCTCTCGCTGCCGGTGGCGCAAGGAGGGCGCGGGCTTACGCTCGTAAAAACCACAACCTTCTTTCTTGTGCTATGTGCCGGCAAATTCCTGGGCTATGCCTCTTTCGGCTTTTTCGCCGACGCCTTTGGCCGCAGGAAACCTTATTTTATCTACCTGATCGTCGCCGCCCTGCTGGTGCCGCTCTACGGCATCGCCCGCAGCGAATTCTGGCTCCTAGTGCTGGGGCCGTTTGTCGCTTTCTTTGGCACGGGATTTTTTTCCGGCTATGCGGCCATTGCCAGCGAAATTTTTCCTGGCGAGATTCGCGCCGCGGCCATGGGATTCAGCTACAACGTGGGTCGCGGCCTCTCCGCGGTCGCGCCGCTCGCCGTCGGAGCCCTGGCGATCAAGTACGGAATCGGACCCGCCTTTTTCCTGCAAGCCGGCGCCTTTTTTGCGGCCGCCATGCTTTCTTTGGCTTTGCCGGAAACGCGTGGACGCGCGTTAACTTGAACTACGCCACCGCGAACCGCGAAGCCGACAGCACCCCGCCTGCATGCAGCGTGAAATTGACCGCCGTGTAAGGGGCGCGCGCCAGCGTCTTTTGAAAATCCAGATTATCCGTGTACACGCGCTTGGGCACGCTACGCGCCAGAATACTCACCGTCAGCGGTTCCCTGCGGAATGGATAAGGGGCTAGTGAAACAGAATTGCGGCCCAGAGGGCGCAGCATCCAATCCACTTCGCTGCCTTGGTCGTCCACGGGAATGGCCTCCATCGTCGCTTCCGCCGGGGTACTGAGACAGAAGTAGAGCGACAGGCGATCCAAGGCTTCCAGCCGGCGCGAATTAATCTCCAGCAGCTTCTCCTGCGCGAATTCCCTCGTGGCTGGCTCGGCACGCAGGTCCACTTTCAGGCGCAACTGCTGCAGCTTGAGCCCCTGCAGAAACTCGTTGACCAGTTCCGCCTCCGTGGACTTGACGTACTTGGCGGAATATCCCGGGATCGTCGCCCGGGCGCGATCGTATAGCTGCGAAGCGTGTAGGCTAACCAGCACGCCCGCGTAGCGGTCGATTTTCACCACGCGCTCAATGCCCCTCTGGTACAGCGCGATGTGCGCCTCGGTTGGCAGCGACATGAAGCTGTACGGCAAGCGCGTTTTTGGATCGATTTGCGGCTGCAGCTCCCATTCGCGCCAGCCATTGTCGTGCTCCGCCGCGGCCAGCCGCACGGATTCAAACGGTTCCGGGCGCTTGAAAAGCCCGTTTCCCCATTCGCGCGCAAAAAATCCCGACAATACCGCGTGATCCGTTTGCCGGATCAAAATCAGCTGGTCACCCTGTTCTTGAACAATCATCCGCCGACCCTACTTCTTTGCAGCCGTCGCGCCGCTCGCTGTGGACACTGCCCCGCAAAAGTCGCCGCGCAAGGGGATACCGGTGATTATGCTACGTGTTCCGCGGACAAATCCAGCAGTGATTGCGAGACGAAATTGGACGTTTTGCGGCACTCTGCCATGGACAAAAAGCGGCATATCTTCCTTTTTTCGCACCACCCCCCTGTTCGAAGGGACTGTTTTGCGGCGCGAAAGCGAAACCCTGAAATTGCGGCAACCTCTTCTCTTTCATCGAGATACATAGATACCCGTTGGCGCCCCCTTCGTGCTAGATTGATGGCGGAGAGATTGCACCTTGGGCTCTAAGGGGAACCATGAGCGCACGGCAAAGAGGCTTTTCTCTCATCGAGCTGCTGATCGTCGTGGCCATCATCCTGGTGGTTGCCGCGATTGCTATCCCGAACCTTCTGCGCTCTCGCATGGCCGCCAACGAGGCTTCCGCCGTGGCTTCTTTGCGCACCGTGAATACTTCCCAGGTGATCTATCAGACGAGTTATGGCTTAGGCTTTGCGGCAGCCCTCACAAATCTCAGTGACGGCGGAGCTCCTGCCAACTGCATCCCACCGACCGTTCCGGCTGCGGCCTCTGCCTGCTTAATTGACAACTCCCTGGCGAGCGGCACAAAGAGCGGATACACATTCGCCTACGCGGCGGTCGCCGTAGGCGGAATCAACGCCACTTACACCCTCAACGCCGATCCCGTTGCTTCCGGCGCCTCTGGCCAGCGGCATTTTTTCACCGATCAAACCAACGTCATCCGCGCCAACGTCGCGGCCCCCGCCGCCGCCACCGACCCGGCAATATAAATGCAGTCTCCAGTAATCGAACCGCGCCAGGCTTCTGCCATCCGTACAGACCGCTGTATAATCGGAATCGTGGCCCCACTGCGGGAGTGGCGGAACTGGCAGACGCGCAAGACTTAGGATCTTGTGGCCGAAAGGCCGTGGGGGTTCAAATCCCTCCTTCCGCACCAA
>WNEY01003653.1_pt1 | contig 11576 bp, 6 predicted proteins | sample 5400531 | NCBI WGS metagenome assembly WNEY01 (sample SAMN13153338, study PRJNA577476) | soil metagenome | isolation source: 200 cm saprolite under Douglas fir tree site 1 | place: USA:California | collected 2015-04-18
CTTCCAACTGCATGCCTTGATGGGCGAGGTCTACGCCGATGAGGAACGCTATCCCGAAGCCATCGAGCAATACCAGGCTGCCCTTGCCAAACGTCCCGACGCTCAGGGGATCCACTACGCGATCGGAATTGCTTATTGGGCCCAACGGCGATTGGACCTTGCAGAGAAGGAATTTAGGGACGCGTGGAAAGAAAATCCCAACGATGCCCTCACGAATTTGTACCTGGGTGACATCGCTGTGCGGGACCAACGCTTTTCGGAGGCTTTACGCTTCTTGCTTGTAGCCCAGCGAGGTCAACCGAATATGTCTCAAGTGCACGTTCTGCTTGGGAAATGCTATCTGGGCCAGAACGAACCCGAAAAAGCGAAAGCTGAATTCCTGACGGCAATCAACGCCGACCCGGCGGCTGCACAGCCCCACTATCTGCTGGCGAGGGTTTATCGTGAATTGCACGATCAGCAGGCAAGTGCCGCCGAACTCGCCGAATTTGAAAGACTTTCAAAAATGGAAAAAGCGAAAAGTCTGCCGCGGAGTCCTCAGAACTAGAATGAACCATCCAACAATTTTCGGACGTGAATCCCAATCATGAGCGCTCCATCCATCACAGCGAACTTGATTACCTATCGATTCCGGACTTTAGTGCTCCTTATTCTGCTGACGGCTCCCACTTTGAAATCGGCGGGACAGACCGTGCCTGCACCCACCGCGAAGGATGCGGCGATCGAGTCCCACTTTGCCGCAGCCCAACGGGCCCAACACGATAAGGACTACGCCACGGCGGAGCGGGAATACCATGCCGTGCTTGCCCTTGTCCCTGATTTCGCGGAAGTTCATATGAACCTCGGTTTGGTCTTTCAGCTTCAGGATCGCTCTGCCGAAGCGATGACGGAATTCCGCCGCGCGCTCAAAATCAAACCCGCGCTCGCCGGCGCTAATTTTTTCCTGGGGATTGACTATTGCAAGCTCGGTGAAGGAACACGCGCCATTCCGTACTTGAAAGCAGCGCTCCACACAGAACCCAATCGCCCGGACATCTGGCTATGGCTGGCCACCGCGCAAGAGATCTCCGGCGAGCTTCAAGCCGAAGTCGTGACCCTTCACCGGGCGTTGGAGCTGCAACCCAGGGAGGCCGATCTTCTCTATCTTTTGGGAAGGGCTTACGAGCGGTTGGGGAAACAAGAAGTCGCGCACCTGACGAAAATTGCTCCGGGCTCTGCGCGCAGCGAACAGCTACTGGCGGAGAGTTATGCGTCGAGCACCGAGTGGCCTTCCGCGGTGATTCATTTTCAGAATGCCCTGGCTGCTTCTCCGGACGGTGCTGGATTGCACGCTGAGCTCGGCGAAGTTCTTCTACGCGCGGGAAAGGTGAACCAGGCGATTCGGGAATTTGATGAGGAATTGCGGCACGACCCGGGCAACCTGCGTGCCCTGGTGCGTCGCGGAGAAGCAAGAGTGATCCAGGAAAATGTGGAGGCCGCGCTTCAGGATTGGGAGAAAACGATTGCCATCGACGTAGGCCAAACGGAGAGGCTCCTGGGCCTTCGCGAAACCGGATTCGGCGATTCCGCCCTCGAACAGCTTCCCGGCGCCACCCGCGAAAAAATCCAGAAGCTCGCGGGAAACCTGCAAAATCGGAATACGCCGGCAGCGCACTTGGCTCTAGCGTTTCTCGCCGAACAGAACGGAAGCATTTTGCAAGCAGCCACAGACCCTACTCTTGCTGCTCCCGCCGCCAGGAAGGACGTTGCCTACAGGAACTGCACTGAAGCAGACGTCGACCTGGCGCTCCGGCGCGGGCAATTTTCTCAGGTCTCACTCTGCGTGGAGACGGCCCTCACTCCGCGGACCACCGCTGAACTTCGCATTCGAGTGGCGAGCGCGTTGCTGGAAGCAGGAGAGTATGAAACTGCCCTCAAGACTCTGGAGGGATTGCCGGCGGCCGATCGGAATTCGGCAGAGACATCCTACTGGCGCGCGCGTAGCTACGAAAAACTGGCAACCGCGGCTTATCTTCGACTCTACCAGGCAGACCCGAACTCGTATCGCTTGCACCAGCTGATGGGCGACCTCGAGGCGGCAAAAGGAGACGATGGAAAGGCAATTGAGGAGTACCGCGCCGCCATCGCATTGAGGCCAGCCGTATCCAATTTGCATTACAGCCTGGGCCATCTGTTATGGAAAGATCTCAAAGTTCCCGAAGCTCGCGTCGAGTTCGAAGCCGAACTCGCGTTGAACCCGCGTCATCCGGGTGCGCTGAACGACCTGGGGGACACATACCTGCTTGAACATCAGCCTAATAAAGCTTTGCCTTACCTGGTTAGAGCGCTGGCGGCGGATTCCGGAAATTCCGATATACACCGTGATTTAGGCACCGCATACTCCGAGCTCGGCGACTACCGGAAAGCAGAAGTGCATTTCAAGATCGCAGTGTCCAACGATCACGATGGTTCGGTCCACTACAAGCTCGCGAGGGTTTATCAAGCCTTGGGCGAGAAAGAGAAGGCAGCCCGTGAATTCGCTGTCTCGACTGCCCTGAACCGTGAATCGCACAACAAGCTCGAAAAGCAGACGGAGCGCATGGGAGAAGTAACAAAATCCGCCGAAGTTCCTTAGCATGAAACACTTCCTGATTCTTTATTTCCTTTTATCTCCCCATGCCGACCGCGTGCTCGCCAGTTCTCTCAGCAGGTCCGCGCCTCAACTATCTGAGCAAGCAGACGCCTTTCAGAGGGGCCTCACGGCACTTAAGGACAATCGGGTCGAGAATGCCCTCGAAGAGTTCACTATCGCGGAACGCGAGCATCCTGACGATCCACGGGTTCGCAATTTTCGCGGAATTGTGCTTGCCAACCTCGGCCAGAATGCCGAGGCTGCCGCCGAGTATCGCGAATCGATTCGCCTGGACCCGCGCATGGAAGATGCGTACCGAAATCTAGGATTCCTCAAATGGACCGAACACCAGCTCGAGCCAGCCCGCGAAGCGCTGGCGCGCGCCGTGGAACTATCTCCCAGCGACTCTTTTGCCCACTACTATCTCGGGCGGGTACAGCTGGAAGCACAGCATTACTTACAGGCCATTCAGGAATTGGAGTTATCTCGGGTGCCTTTGCCAGCGGACGCGGGTTTCTCTATCCAAGTCGGAAGTGGGTACATCGCATTAGGGCGTCGTGAAGATGCGCGTAAATTGCTCGATCATCTTGTAACACAACCCTTAAACGACGCGCAATCAATTCAGGTAGCTTCCCTGCTCTTGGCCATCCACCAGAACGACGCGGCGATCAATCTCATTCAGCGATTGAACAAGCGTCCAGGCCGTGCCGACGCTGCGTGGCTGCAATTTGATCTGGCTCTGGTTTATCTGCTTGCCGGAAGCTATGAAAAAGCGGTCGAACTGGCTCACGCCTACGCGGAGTCTCTGCCCCACGGGGCCTCAGATTCCTCCGAATCTGCGCAGGCTTGGTCTTTGATCGGCATCGCCTGTGCCCACCTCAGCCAGGGCGACCGGTCAGTCAATGCTCTGCGCCAGGCTGCCACCCTTGCTCCCGGCGAGGAAGAGCACTGGCTTAACTTGACACGCGAGTTGATGGAACTGAGCCGCTATTCCGAGGCCATCTCCGCAGTTCAAAGCGGGCTGGCCGCCAACCCGAAGTCCTACGCTTTGCATTTGCGGCTGGGAGCAGCGCACCTCTCCGCTGGCCACTACGCGGAGGCCGAAAGTGTCTTTCGCGATCTTGTGACCGCGGGCGATCCTCTGCCCACCGGCTACATTGGGTTAGCGCAAGTATTGCTGAGGACGGGTCGCGCCGAGGAAGCGGCCTTCGAACTTACTAAGGCGGGTCAGAAGCTGGGACCCAGCTTCCTCATCAGCTATTTTCGGGGGCTGGCCTTTGATCGTGCTGGAATGCCCTTGGACGCGATGATGGCTTTTCAAGAGGCCGTACGGTTGAATTCAAACAACGCTGAAGTCCATCTCAGTTTGGGAAAAACCGAACTTGCGCTAGGCCGCGCGAACGACGCAATCGCCGAACTCCAGCAAACGCTTCGTCTAAGCCCTGACAACACCCAGGCAAAGCGACTCTTGAGTCAAGCCTATCGCCGGGCAGGCGACTCAAAAAATGCGGCGAAGTTCGCAGAAGCATCTGCAAACGCGCCTTCCGACCCCGAAGACGATCTTCTAGATGACTTCTTCGTTCCGCAATGGCAACAGCCCCCCGAAAGTGCCGGACAATAGCCACCCGCGAACTCCGGAGAAGTCTGGACATCCTTTTCGGGAAGGTCTCATGAGAATCGCAGAAAAGTTCTGCCATCGTGCGCGGCGGCTTCCTTGACCCAGTCGAAACCAAGTCCTACGCTGTTACAGGGAACAACAGATTTCGCCGTGCAATTCATCCATCGGGTCTTTCTCTTTCGGAGGTTGCGTCCTTGAATCATCTAAGATCGCGCTCCACAAAATCCACGGATCGATTCAATTCGACTGAGGTCGGGGCGTGAATAGTTGCAGGGCGACGGTCAAGAGAGAGCCCAGTCAAAAAATACTGCTTTGGTTGACAGCGCTGTTCCTCCTGTTCGGCGCCCTTTTGCGTTCTCAGACACCGGCAGAGAAAGTTATCGACAATCCGGGCATCGCAAATTTCGTGGACATCGCGGAAAAAGCGGGGCTGACGGCGGTGAACGTGTTTGGCGGAGTCGAAACCAAGAAATACATCATCGAGACGACCGGAACGGGCGTGGCTATCTTTGATTATGACAACGATGGATGGCCGGATATTTTCATTGTGAACGGCACCACTCTGGAAGGATTCCCATCCGATCAGGCCCCCACCAACCACTTGTATCACAACAATCATGATGGGACTTTCACGGATGTCACCGTGAAGGCCGGACTTGTTGCCACGGGATGGGGTCAGGGCGTTTGCGTCGGAGACTACGATAATGATGGTTGGTTAGACCTCTACGTCACGTATTACGGGAAGAACCGTCTCTATCATAATGACCATGGCGTCTTCACCGAAGTTGCCGAAAAGGCTGGCGTGGCGGGATCAGGTAAAGCCTGGGGTACCGGCTGTGCTTTCGTTGACTACAACCGTGACGGGCGCCTCGACTTGATGGTGGCTAATTATGTGGATTTCAATCCCTCCACTACTCCAACCCCGGGCGAGGGAAGTTCCTGCGTTTGGAAGGGCGTACCGGTGATGTGCGGACCACGTGGTTTGCCGGGCGCGAAGAATATTTTGTATGAGAATCGCGGTAACGGGACCTTCGTGGATGTTACCACCAAGGCCCACATCGACCAGACCAATGGCCGTTATGCCTTCAGCGTTTCCACATTCGACTTCGACGATGATGGCTGGCCGGATATCTACGTAGCTTGCGACAGTGCCCCAAGTATTCTTTATCACAACAATCGCGATGGCACTTTCACCGATGTTGCTGTCATGGCTGGAGTGGCGTTCAACGAAGACGGGCGCGAGCAGGCGGGCATGGGAACTACCGTCGCGGATTACAACGGCCACGGACGGCTGGATATTTTTAAGACCAACTTCTCCGATGATACACCGACCCTGTACCGCAATGACGGTGAAGGAATTTTTTCTGATGTGACTTACGCCGCGGGACTCGGTCTGCACACGCAATATCTGGGCTGGGGCACCATGTTTTTTGACTTTGACAATGACGGCTGGCCAGATCTCATCCTGGCCAACGGACATGTCTATCCGGAGGTGGACAAATTTCACCTGGGCAGCGGGTACACGGAGCCACGCCTTCTCTATCATAACAACGGCAACGGTACGTTCACGGACGTGTCGGCGACAGCTGGACCAGGGATCAATGCAGTTTCCTCGGCGCGCGGCCTGGCTGTGGGCGATTTCTGGAATGATGGGCAACTTTCCGTACTCATCAGCAACGTGTACGCAAGGCCTAGCCTCTTGGTGAATACGGCGCATTCCGGCAACCACTGGGTCGCTTTTAAGACCGTCGGAACACGCTCCAATCGCGACGGGATCGGCGCGAAGATCACAGTCAAAGCTGGCAAGAGAACCCTGGTGGATGAAGTGCGTAGCGGTTCCAGTTATATTTCCCAAAACGATCTGCGAGTGCACTTCGGTCTGGGCTCAGCGGTGAAAATTGATGCCGTGCAAGTGCGCTGGCCCAGTGGACTGGTGGAGCATTTCGATAACTTGTCCATCGATGCGATCCACACGCTGAAGGAAGGTTCCGGCGTAGCGGTCGTGGCAACTAAAAAGAAATCCTAAGCAGAGGAAGAGAATCAATCCTGCAGTTTACGCGAAGTCACTTGGAAGAGCCCTTTCCGATGGGTCCCGCGGAAGGTTCATCCACCTGAAGGATTTGATCTGCAGAAACATTCTTGATCGTTTGACGAATCCCACTAGGCCAGTGAATTTCGATCGTCCCGGCAACTGTCTCATGTCCCAGACCGAAATGCACCCGTTTGTCGCTGGAAGAAAGATAGCTGCCGGCTGTCGTCACTGTTGCCATTTGAGAGCCCTTCGCGGTTAGCAACTTCACTTCCGCCCCGATCGCGTCGCGATTGCTCTTGTGCCCGACGAGCAGCAAAGTTAACCAATGGTTCTGGGTTTGCGTTGAGTTGTGAAGAACGTAGAGCGCCCCATCATTGCTGGTCACCACGGCGTCCAACCGGCCGTCGTTATCAATATCGCCGATCGCCAGTCCGCGCCCCACCCAGGCTTGCTGAAAAATACCCCCGGCCTCCGCCGAAACATCAACAAAGCCTTTGCCGGTGTTTCTTGCCAATAGCATGGCTTCGCGGTAACGAAGGTTTGGAAAAGTCAGTTGAATCGTATCTAAATCGTGTCCCTGGTTGATCAGGAGATCTTTCCATCCGTCGTTGTCATAATCAATGAAACGAACGCCCCAGCCCGAATGCGTCATCGTCATGCGGCCGATTCCAGAAGGATAGCTCTCGTAGGTAAAGGTGCCATCGCCATTGTTCCGATAGAGCGCATACATCTGGCTGGCGAGGTCGGTAACGACCAGGTCCGGCAGACCATCATTGTTGTAGTCCGCGAAGTCCACTCCCATGCCTGCGTAGGTATGGCCCTCGCCATCCACGGCGACGCCGGAGCTCAGCGCAACTTCCTCGAACGTGCCATCGCCTTTGTTGTGGTAAAGGAATTCGGGCATGGAGTCATTGGCAACAAAGATGTCGAGATGGCCGTCCCGATCGTAATCGGCGAGAGCGATGCCCAATCCCTTGCCTGGCTCCGCGAGGCCTGCTTTTTGAGAAATTTCAGTAAAGTGGCCATTGCCATCGTTGTGATATACCAATGGCGAAATCGCGCGGTATGCGTCCGGATGGCAGTACGCGCGGTAGCCTTCTCTTCGCTCACCGCACCAGGTATCGTCAAAGTCCCACTGTAGGTATCGAAGTACAACTAAATCAAGCAATCCGTCGCCATCCAAATCTACCCATGCCCCGCTAGTGGACCACCCGCTGCCACCCACGCCTGCTTTCTCCGTCACATCTGTGAATGTGCCGTCTCCGTTGTTGTGGTAGAGCCTGTTTCCGCCGTAAGCGGTCACAAATAAATCTTCAAATCCATCATTGTCGTAATCCCCTACCGCAACTCCCATGCCGTAGCCCACGCCTTGCAGTCCGGCTTTTTCCGTTACATCTTCAAATGTGCCGTCGCGCTTTTGGTGGTAGAGCCGATTCCAATACTTGGCCCCCGTCTTTTGCGGGATCGTCCCCTTAGGAGTGGGATCGCTGAGCGGCCCACCATTCACTATGAAAATATCCAGGCGTCCATCGTTGTCATAATCGAACAAGGCCACACCTGATCCCATCGTCTCAATTAGGTACTTTCTGGACGTATGCGAGGCGACGTATTCAAAATTTATACCGAGCGCAGAAGCTACTTCAATGAACTTTGCCGTCCCCTTCGATGAAGCTGCAGGTTGATCTGAAGCTGCCTGACCAACAACCGATGCCGGTTTTGTCTGGAGTACGGAACTGGGCACGAGCCAACCGAACAAAGCCACAAAGAGCGCCAGTCGATTGCATGAGCGATTCTTCATATCGTCTGCCATCGTGAGGGGTATTAATTCTACCGCACAGACAACTCTCGCTTACTACGTTCAATCCGTTGAAGAGTCCCAACGAAGACCAATCGCACGGGCAGAGGGGCTAATGTCTCCAAGCGTTCTCACTATTAAGAACAGCTCACGGCTAAACAATTGAAAAGATTGGCTGGGAGACTAGGATTCGAACCTAGATAGCCAGATCCAGAATCTGGAGTCCTACCATTGGACGATCTCCCACCCGTGGCGAGGAAAAAAACGAACCGCAGCGCGTTCCCGAGAATCGGGGCGGCCACGATTCTACCTATCTAATTTAATCGGGTTCTCCGCAGTCGTCAACCGCACCGGAAACAACGAATCCCAACATTTACGACCGCGGGGCGTTTCCCGCGGGCTTTGGCGCCACGGTGTCACTGCCGGCAATGGGCACCATTCGACCCGTGCGAATCACATATTTAACGTTGCCCCAGCGGATGTGGTTCGAACCAAAACTTGCTAGCCAGATTACGAAGTGGATTGCGTCCCGCAGCGGCACCAGCCAAATCATTCGGCGCAGGACTTCGTCTCCGACGCCCCATACCCCCACCGTCCAGGCCATCGCAAAACGCAGGATGACGTACGCAAGCAGAAAGATGCCGGCGATCCACTTCGCCGGGGCGACGAGTGCGGCGAGCAGAGCCCAGGGCAGCCCTTGCGTAAAAAGAAGTCCGATATAGGAGAGTGGTCTGCACAAACGCACCGTGCGCGCCCAGCGCACTTGATGTTCCCAGAAGCTGCGGAGGGTTTGCGCGGGGTACATTGTCCAGACGGCTTCGCGTGAGAGGACGACTTCGCCACCCGCTTTGGCGATGCGGTGGCCGAGTTCGTAATCGTCCGCGAGCGCGTCGGCAATGGCTTCGAAGCCGCCCATCTTGGCGAGCCATTCCTTGGTCGTGGCGATGGAGGCTCCGAGAGCGAAAGTGATTCCCTCCGTCCATCCCGCCATCAGCACACCGGCAAAAAAATCGCTGGAAGCGCCGACGGCCTCGATTTGCGCGCCGAGATTTTTCTCGGCGATGCCGCGGTAGAAGGAAGTTACCGCGCCGGTTTTGCGATCCGCAAGCGGCGCGACAACTTCACGCAAAAATCGCGGCCCCACGCGCACGTCGCCATCGGTCAAGACCAGCACCTCGTTCTGTGCTTCTCGCGCGAGTCGCGCCAGCTTGTTTACCTTGCGATTTGCCCCGAGTTGCTCCGCACCTACGAGCAGGCAGATTTTCCGCTGGGGAAAATCCGAGATGATGCGGCGGATCAGCGGCACCGCGGGATCTACGTCGTCGTTCACCGCGAACAGAATTTCGTAGTCCGGGTATTCCTGAAGGCAGAAACTTGCAAAATTTTCGTAAGAGCCGAAGTCCACGCCACGCACCGGTTTGAGCATGCTAACCGGAGGAGTGTAATCCGGCAGGACTCGCATGCGCGCGCGCTTGAAAAAGCCCAACGCCGCAAGCGTTGCGAGCGCATAATAAACCAGCGGAGCCGCCGCCAGCAGCAGCACTGCATAGCGCCACCCTGCGGAGACTTGATTCATGCGGATTTGCGAGTCATCGGCGGCAATTTTTCCGGCACGTTTCTTCTTCGACCTACTCTAGCAGCTTGCCACGCACGCGCCAATCCGGCGTTCGATTGAAATTCTTCCGCTTCTCGGAGTGAATTGGGTCGCGACAAGCAGGGCGACGACTACTGATTGACACTCGTACGCCGCTCACCGGCAGCTACCAGCCGAATTACGCCGCGGCCCGTGAATTCGAAGAGGTTGCCGCGCCAGCCGAAGCGGCGGCTGCCGTAGCTCGCCATCCAGAGAAGAGCCCCCATCAAATCGCGGAGCGGGTAAAGGCACGCCAACCGGACCGCGGCTTTGTCTCTCACGACAAACCAGCCGATCAGCACGGACTGCAACACGCGCGCCATCACTGTCCAGCCAAGGGCCGCAAGACCCAGCCCGGGCCGGACGAGTAGCGTTGCCACCAGGAAGACGAGCAAACCGAATGGAACTCCGAAGGTGAGCCCCGTTCCCAAATGCCCCATCGGCCGCGAAAATCGCGTGCTCTTCATCCAGGTCCACTGATGTGCCAGGGATTTCTCAAACCTGGTGTTCACAATGCAGTGGTCGATCACATGGTCGGAGAGGACCACGCTGTTGCCATGCTCGGCAACGAGGTTGCCCAACATAAAATCGTCCGCATGATAGTCACCGAGTTTTTCGAAACCGCCAATTTGGTCAACGCACCGCTTCCGCACCACCATGGACGGTCCCAGGGCAAAGCGCATTCCTTCCAGCATTTCCGCCACAATCACGCCCGAGGTCATTTCTACGGACATGCCCAGCCCTTCCAGCCGAGCCCAGAACCCTCCTTGTGCGGCCACGCCGCGATACAAGCAGGTGACCACTCCGGTCTTTTCTTCGCGGAACGGCTCCACCACCGCACGCAAATATCCCGGCGTTACGCGCACATCACTGTCTGTGATGACCAAAATATCGTGGCGCGCCGCTGCCTTCATCTCGTTCAGCGAATAACATTTGGCGTTCGGCCAGGGAGGCTCGCCGGATGTAAGGATCTGCACTGGAACGTGCGGATACTTTGCGGAAAGATCGCGCGCGATTGCCAAACCACTGTCTGAATCTGTTCGCGCGCAAAACAGAATCTCATACACGGGATAGTCTAATTGGAAGAATCCTTCCAGATATTCCCGCAAGCCGGGCTCGGCACCCTGCAACGGCTTGAGCACGCTTACAGGAGGCGTAAATGCCGGCACTGTCCTGAGCCGCCGCCGGAAACGAATCGCCGCGGCGAACACCAAGGTGAGGTATATCGTCGAGGTTAAGATTCCGAAAAAGCCGAAAATAAGAAAGATTCTCAACATTTTGAGGCACGCCAGCAAAACACCGCACTTTCCACCCGCGGTGCATCAAGAAGTGTTCGATCAAGTCCGCGACCGGAAAGGCAGAGAGAGGCAGGAGAGCACGCAAGAGATGGAACGCAAGCAGCGAGCCACGCGGTCACAAACATCAACGTAATCCAGCCGAGAGTTACCGGCGCCATTCCTTCGCCCCAAGTCCCCATGGCATGTCGAAAATCGATGCGATGGGATACGGCCCGTCACGCAGGAATCCAGATCTACACACTGACTTGCCGATTCAGATGCCACCGTAATTTGATTGGTTGCCGTGGCCCAACCTGGAATCCCCGAGCGGGCACCAATCCGTTGCCTAGACGCTATCACTAGTTTCAGAATTATTGATGAATTTTTAATGGAGGAGCACGGTACTCAACCAGCGGCGACCAGTGCGACCCCCACGCAAACCAGGACAACGCCCGCCCAACGCGCGGCACTTACCTGCTCTCCCAGGATGTATTTGGCGCCAAGCGTGCCGACCACGTAACTCAGCGCCGATGCGGGAATTACCAAACTGATCGGCTCCCAGGAAAGCAATACCAGCAAAGAATAAAAAGACAGCGCCATCAGCGGCACG
>WNEY01003656.1_pt1 | contig 11574 bp, 9 predicted proteins | sample 5400531 | NCBI WGS metagenome assembly WNEY01 (sample SAMN13153338, study PRJNA577476) | soil metagenome | isolation source: 200 cm saprolite under Douglas fir tree site 1 | place: USA:California | collected 2015-04-18
CGTGGCGATCCTGGGTGGCGCGGTGCTCGCCTCGTGGCTGCGTCGCGGGGAGCCGAGGCAGGCTCCGGTATAATGCCCGGCCGACCAGGGAATATGGCCCTGGCCACTCCCTTCGCCGGACGATAGCTCAGGAGGATGTGGATGCCGTTTCTCGCCCAGGAAGGCGGAACCATCACCGCCGTCTTCAAGTCGTTCGAAAAGAACTCGTTATGGGTGGTGCTGGCCATCTCCCTCCTGGCCCTGGCCTTCGCCGGCTACCTGCGCCGCGAGGTGCTGGCTGCCCCCGAGGGCACCGAAAAGATGAAGGAGATCGCCCGGGCGATCCAGGAGGGGAGCCGGGCGTACCTCAACCGGCAGTTCCGGACCGTCGGGATCTTCCTGGGCCTCCTGGCGGTGGTCCTGTTCTTCATCCTGCCGGTCCCGAAGCACCTGGCACTGGCGGAACAACCCTTCCACTCGTCGCTGTTCATCCGCTTCGGTCGGTCCATCGCCTTCATCCTGGGGGCCTCGTTCTCGGCGATCACCGGGTTCGCCGGGATGTGGCTGGCGGTCCGGGGCAACGTCCGGGTGGCCAACGCCGCTCGGGAGTCCGGGCTGCGGCGGGCCCTGCGCATCGCGTTTCGAACGGGGGGCGTGGCCGGGATGTTCACGGTCGGCCTGGGCCTCCTGGGGGCCACGGTCATTCTTCTGATCTACCAGCAGGACGCCACCTCCGTCCTGGTGGGATTCGGGTTCGGGGGCGCCCTCTTGGCCATGTTCATGCGGGTCGGTGGGGGCATCTTCACAAAAGCGGCCGACGTGGGGGCCGACCTGGTTGGGAAGGTGGAGAAGAACATCCCCGAGGACGATCCGCGCAACGCCGCCACCATCGCCGACAACGTGGGCGACAACGTGGGGGACTGCGCCGGGATGGCCGCCGACCTGTTCGAGTCCTACGAGGTGACGCTGGTGGCAGCGCTGATCCTGGGGTCGGCTGCCTTCGCCGGGTCCAAACAGGGCGCCATCGTCGGCGTGATGTTTCCGCTGTTCGTCCGGGCCATCGGGGTGATCACCTCCATCATCGGGATCCTCTCCGTGGCGCCTCGAAGCGAGACCGAGGGCGGCATGAAGGCCATCAACCGGGGCTTCTTCATCTCGGCCATCGCCTCGGCCGTCGGGGTTTTCATCCTGGCCGCGAAGTACGTGCACGACCTCAGGGTCTTCTGGGCCGTTTTGTTCGGACTGATCCTGGCCAGCATCATCCAGGTCCTGACCGAGCACTACACGTCGACCCGGCGCAAGCCCGTCCAGGAGATCGCTGAGTCGTCTCTGACCGGCCCCGCCACGACGATCCTGTCGGGGTTCGCGGTGGGGCTCGAGTCCACGGTGTGGGCGATCCTGGTCATCGGGGCTGCCATCACCGGCGCGTTCTACCTGGCCGGAGCGGCGCACCCCGAACAGGCCCTGTACTACATCTCGCTGACCGGGATGGGCATGCTGACGACGGTCGGCGTCATCGTGTCGATGGACACCTTCGGCCCGGTATCGGACAACGCCCACGGCATCGCCGAGATGTCCGGCGGCCTGGGCGAGGAAGCCGACAAGATCATGACCGGTCTCGACGCGGTGGGAAACACCACCAAGGCCATCACCAAGGGCATGGCCATCGCCACAGCCGTGCTGGCGGCCACGTCACTGTTCGGCTCGTTCGAGGTTGCCCTGACCGGAGCCGGGTTCCACTTCGTGGGGGTCCGGGTCGATCATCCGGACGTCCTGGTGGGCCTGCTGATCGGTGGGTCCGTGGCGTTCCTCTTCTCCGCCCTGGCCATCCGGGCCGTGGGCCGAGCGGCCTCTCAGGTGGTGGTGGAGGTCCGGGAGCAGTTCCGGCTGCACCCCGGGATCATGGCCGGGACGGAGAAGCCCGAGTACGGCCGGGTGGTCGACATCTGCACCAAGACCTCGCTCCGCGAGCTGATGACGCCGGGCCTGCTCGCCGTGCTCAGCCCCATCATCGTCGGGTTCTTCCTGAAGGCGGAGGCCCTCGGCGCGTTCCTGGCCGGGTCCATCCTCACCGGACAGCTCCTGGCCGTCATGCTGTCGAACGCCGGCGGGGCCTGGGACAACGCCAAGAAGCTGGTCGAGGAGGGGCGGTACGGTGGGAAGGGCAGCGAGCCGCACAAGGCCACGGTCATCGGTGACACGGTGGGCGACCCGTTCAAGGACACGGCCGGACCGGCCCTGAACCCGCTGATCAAGGTGATGAACCTGGTGGCCCTGCTGATCGCGCCCCTGGTGGTCAAGTACGGAAGATCCGGCGGGGGGCACGCCGCCGTGCGCGTCCTGGTGGGAGTGGTGGCGACCCTGATCCTGGCGTCAATGATCTGGTACTCCAAGTCCAGGAAGGCCGAGCGGCTTGTGGACGGGGAGCCTTCGCCCGAAGCGCGGGCGGTGGAGCGGTTGGCCGGGGCTGCCGAAGCCACCAGGCCCATCCCCTAGGCGAGAAGTTTCGTGTCCGCGTTCCGGCGGTTCCTGCACCGCCTTGCTGAGAGCGACGAGGAGCGGCTGGCCGAAGAGCTTCGATGCTGGTCGGCGACCGTCCCGGGGACGGTCCGCATCGCCGAGGCCGTGCCTCGATCCAAGATCAAGGTGGCGGGAATGGTCCGTCGGATCACGGTTCGGCCCGTCGAGGGGTTCGAGGCCCTCGAGGTCGTCCTCACCGACGGGACGGAGGAGCTCTCCGCGCGGTGGCTGGGCCGGCGGTCCATCCCCGGCCTGGTCCTTGGTTCACGGCTGGTGGTGGAGGGCGTGCTGGGTCAGGACCAGGGGCAGAGCACGAAGCGCATCGTGAACCCGACCTTCGATTTCGCCTGAGCCGGCCCGTCCTGGCCGGAACTTCCTTGCGGTTGTGTTGAGGTCGGGCCGCCGGCGGCCATTGCCCGCCCGCGAAGGGGATCGATGAGGAATCCTGAGTTGATGACAGCTCGCGCTACGCGGCAGAGGGCCCGGCGGCACGTTCGCCGAGGCCGTGTCGTCGCCTTCGTGGCCCTGCTCCTCACGGCGTGCCAGGGAGGCGGGACGCCGCCGCCGCCCCCCGTTTCGTTTCCCCCCTCCCCACCGCACGCGGCCTCACCCATCGACGGGTACGTCCATACGAGCGGGACCGAGTTCATCGACGACGGGGCCAAGGTCGTGCAGCTCCGCGGTGTGAACGAGCCGGCGATGGTGCGGGGCAGCGGCCGCAGCCTGACGGTCGGCGGGGATGCGTGCGGAGAAGGATGGGCTGTCCCTCCAACCAGTGAGTGGGATGCCATCGCCGCAGCCGGGTTCAACTCGGTCCGGCTGGCGGTTTCGTGGGCGAACCTCGAGCCGGCCCCGCCGACGGCAGACGGATCGGGCGGTCTGATCCATCAATGGAACCAGCCGTACCTGGCCGGGCTGGATGAGATCGTCAGCGAGCTGGCTCAGCGCCACCTGGCCGTGATCCTGGACATGCACCAGGAGAAGTGGTCCCCTGCGGTGAAGAGCCCCACCCTGCCTGGGGCCATGCGCTGTGAAGGCGCGGGCATGCCGGTCTGGCTCTACCCCACCACGGTCGAAGGCAACCTCGGCGCCAACGTGCTGCAGTGCGAGTTCTACCAGAGGACGGCGGCGCCCGGGCTTCCGGAGACGCCACAGGACGGTTTCGCCGCGGCTTGGTCCTTCCTGGCCGGCCGCTATGCGGGAAACCCGGCCGTGGTGGGAGCGGACATCCTGAACGAGCCCGCCCCCCACAACACCTGTACGGTGGAGCAGCTCGACCTCACGGCGTTCTACGACCTCGTGGGCGGCGCGCTCCACAGTGCCAACCCCAAGCTCCTGGTGATCTGCGAGGACAACCTCTACTCCAGCTATGTGAGCGTTGGGTTCGCCATGATTGCTCCGCCGCACGTGCCGAACTGGGTGTACTCGTGGCACTTCTACCCGTCGGACTGGGCCACCGGTGGGCCGGCGCTCCAGGCGCACGTGGACCGGGCTCGGGCGTGGAACGTCCCGCTGTACATCGGCGAGTTCAATCCGATGGTCGGCGCGGGAGGTGGCGTCCCCGCCGACTGGCAAGCCATCTTCAGCCAATCGATGCAGTTCTTCACGCAGAACCAACTGAGCTGGGCCTTCTGGAACTACGGAAGCCTCTTCGTCCGACCCCCTCTGCCCGACCGGCTGGTGCTGCTGAAAGGGCTTCAGGCGGGGCTCTGACCGAGGCTCTACTCCAGGGCCTCGCGGAGGTCGTCTTCAGCTTCGGGCCGGGCGATGGCCATGATCTCGTCCCCCGCCGCGAGCACCGTCTCGGGTTGCGGGATCACGACGTGCTCGTCCCGGACGATGGCCACGATGGCGGAATCCAGGGGTAGCCGCATCTCGTACATGGGCCGCCCCGCCACCCGAGAGTTCTCCCGAAGGGTCAGCTCCACCAGGGCCACCTTGCCCCGCTCCAGCTTCATCAGGCGCACCAGGTCGCCGACGGACACCGCCTCTTCCACCAGCGAGGTGAGCATGTGCGGTGGGCTCACCGCCGTGTCCACGCCCCATTGCTCGGTGAACATCCACTCATTCTCCGGATAGTTCACCCGGGCCAGCACCCGGGGGACGGCGAACTCCTGTTTCGAAAGCAGGGAGATCACAAGGTTGTCCTCATCGTCCCCGGTGGCCGCGATGATCACCTCGGCCTGCCCGAGCTTGGCCTCTTCCAGCACGTAAGGCTCGCACGCGTCCCCCAGGAGGACGTTGACCGAGCCGGGGAGCTCCTGCTTGGCCCGCGCCGCGGGCTTGGTCTCCTGCTCGATCAAGGTGACCTCATGGCCCCGCCCGGCCAGGTCATGGGCGAGGTGCCTGCCCATCTTGCCCGCCCCTGCGATGACGACCTGCATACGCCTACTCGGCCACCGGCTGCAGCAACACGTCCAGCCGATCGATGGAATCCCTCGCCACCACGAAATGTGCCACGTCACCCTGCTGGAAGGTGCTGGGCGACGTGGGGATGAATCCCGCGCCGCCCCTGTCAACGGCGACCACCTCGATGGCCCCCTCTTCGTTGAACGATGTGATCGGCTTCCCGATCAGATAGTCCGGAACCTCCCGCTGGACGTGGAGCAGCGAGCCGCCGGCGAAGCTCTCCTTCATCTCCTCGCGGCCGTGGAAGATCAGGTACTGGATCTGCTGGGCCGACCACCTGACGGATGCCACCGTGGGGATGTTCAGCCGCTCATAGATCTCCGCGCGACGCGGGTCGAAGATCCGCGCCACGACCTTGGGGACGTGGTAGTGCTCGCGGGCCACCCTGGCCGACACGATGTTCGAGTTGTCTCCGCTGGACACCGCCACGAAGGCCCCGGCCTCCTTGATGCCCGCTTCCTCGAGGACCTCCCGGTCGAAGCCGAACCCGACCACCTTCTTCGCCTCGAACCCCGGAGGGAGGCGGTCGAAGGCCTCGGGGCGCTTGTCGATGATGGCCACCGAATGCCCTGCCTTGGCGAGTTGGACGGTGACGGCCGCGCCGACCCGGCCACATCCCATGATCACGACGTGCATCGGTCGGACAGACTAGCGGTTTTGCCCCACGCCGCGGACCTCCGCCGGCGTACCGCGGGCGGACTTCTTCGAGGCGTTCAGGCGGTACGGCACGGCCACCACGTCCACGTGGGGTTCGTCCAGGAGGGCACGGGTGATGGCCCGGCTGGTGTGGTCGTGGAGGAGCCGCTGCAGGGGCCGCGGGTACTCGCGGCGTGGGATGACCACGCTGACCTCCGCGTCGGGGGCCTTGACCCGCTCCACGTACTCGCGAACCGTGCGAGCGATGTTCCGGTCGAAGCACTCCTCCACGTCCAGCGGGATTCCCAGTACGTTGCCGACTTCCCCCCACTGCTCGGTGAGCTCCTGGGCATGGGCGGGATCAACAGCGGCGTGCACCGCACGGATGTCGAGGGCCTCGATGGCCCGTGCATACCGGATGGCCTTGAGGACGCTGCGATCGAGCCGGCCCACCAGGATGACGGCGATATGGCGTTGCCGGCCGACGACGCGGATCCGGCCGCGCGGCATGCCATGCCCTTTGCCGCCGTGGTCCCTGACCACGACCACGCTGACGTTGTCCATGTCGCGAAGAGGCCCCACCAGTCCCGACCAGCTTCGGCCTCTTCGGATCCGCTGCCAGAGTCCCAGCCGGGCCGGGCCGGGGACGATCACCGTGATCTGGTCGTCTCCGCGCCCGCACCCGCGTACGAACTCGGCCAGGCACTGCCCCCGGTTGCCGCCCGGGCAGGGGACCGACTTGAGTGGGATGCTCAGCCCGCTTCCCTCCCAGCCTCGGCGGAGCCGATCCGAGGCCGCCCGGTCGGTGTCGAGATGGATCGCGAGGATCTCCGCCGGTTGAACGGTCATCGCGTACTGGATGGCATGGAGCGTCTTCTCGTCGAGGGCGCTCACGAGGACCACCGCCCGATGCCGGCTGGGGAGCGGCCGGACGATCTTGCCCAGCCCTTCCAGGAGGTCTTCCTCTTCCCCCTCGTACGTCTTGTTGACCCGGACGAGGATGGCCACCAGCACCGGCACGAACACCACGACGATCCAGGCGCCATGCTTGAATTTCTCCACGGCGATGATCCCCGTCACGACGAACGTCGTGAGGGCGCCAAGCCCGTTGATGATCAGGCCGCGGCGCCATCCCTCCTCGCGGAGGCGGAGGTGTCGCCGCGACATCCCCGCCTGGGACAGCGTGAACGACGTGAACACCCCAAGGGCGTAGAGGGGGATCATGTTCGTCACGCTGGCCCTGAACAGCACGATGATCAAGCTGGCCGCACCGGCCAGGGCGATGACCCCGTTGGAGAACACCAGCCGGTGCCCGCGCTTGGTCAACTGCCGGGGCATGAAGGAGTCCCCCGCGTGGAAGCTGGCCAGCCGGGGGAAGTCGGCGAATGAGGTGTTGGCGGCCAGGATCAGGATCAGCGTGGTGGAGATCTGGAGGGTGAGATAGAGGACGTTGCCGGCGGCTCCATGGCCGTACACGGCCTGCCCGATCTGGCCGAGCACCGATTTGCTCTCGTCGGCCACGGGGATCACGTGAAGCCGGCTGGCCAGGTAGGACACAGCCAGGAACGTAACCGAGAGGATGGCTCCCATATACATGAGGGTGGACTGGGCGTTCTTCCATTCCGGCTTGCGGAACGCGGGGACCCCGTTCGAGATGGCCTCGACGCCGGTGACCGCGGCGCCTCCCGAGGCGAAGGCCCGGAGCACGATGACCATCGTCACCGCGGCTGTCCCCGCGGACAGGCCGCCATGGCTGGTCTGGCTGGGCACAGAGAATGCGTGAAGGTGGCCCGCCATCACCTGGTACAGGCCGGCCGCGCATGTCAGGCACAGGCTCACGATGAACACGTACGTCGGCACGGCGAAGATCCGTCCTGACTCCCGGACGCCGAGGAGGTTCCCGTAGGCGATCAGCCACACGAAGAACAGCGACAGCCCGATCCGCACCGGCACCGTCAGCGGATAAACGGAGCTGATCGCCTGCACGCCGGCCGCGGTGGACACGGCCACCGTCAGGACGTAGTCCACGAGCAGGGAGACCCCCGCCAGCTGCGCCGGGAGGAGACCCAGGTTGTCCTTGGTCACGATGTAGGCGCCACCCGCGGACGGATAGGCCTTGATGGTCTGGCGGTACGAGAAGATCAGGATGGCCTCAACCAGCACCACGGTGAACGTGATCGGCACCACCAGCGTGAAGGCCAGGATGCCCACCGCGGGGACCAGGATCCGAAGGATCTCCTCCGTGGCATAGGCCACCGAGGACATGTTGTCCGAGGAGAAGACGGCCAGCGCGGTGGGCTTGCCCAGCCGTTCGTGCTCCAGCCGCGCCGTGGCCAGCGGTCTTCCCAACAGGAGTCGCTTCAGGCCGTAGGCGACGCTCGTCCCGGTACCGGCTCCGTTCTTGTGGGCCACCCCCGCGCGGGGTGGCTGTGCCGATTCCGGTTCATCCGTGCGACGGCGGGCTGGGGCGATCGCCATGTCAGGCCTGCGGGGTGACCGCACCCTTGTGGAGAAGGGCTTCCCTTCGGGGCTGCTTCGGGATCGCGGGCACCGGCGGGCGCGACCTCGGCCTGTCGGGAGGCCTGGTCGCCGCCGACAGGCGGGCCGCATGGCGCGCGTACCTCGCGGCGTACCGATACTTCATCCAGGAGTTGACGGCCTGGGCCAGCAGAACGATCGTGAGCCCTGCTATCCAGGTCGAGGCGACAATGAGATCGAACAGCGGCATGGCTACCATCGCCTTCCAGCATCGACACTGGGCCGCAAAGGATTCATCAAGGAACGCGGAGGGAGCGTCAAGATGTCGTTAAGGCCCGAGGCACGGGGGACGGCGCCGCCCGACGCGCTGGAGCGCATGCTGATCCCGGCGGGGCGGGCTCGGACGCTGGCCGGGATCGCCACGGCCGTCCTGGCTCCAGCCATCGTCACGGCCCTGGCCTCCATCCCCGCGCACCCCACCGCCACGGTGCCCGCGTTGCTCTATCTCCTGGCGGTGGTGGCTGCCGCAGCCCTCGGCCACCTGTGGCCGGGTCTCCTGGCCGCCGTGCTGTCCTTCTTCGGGCTGGACTACTTCTTCACGCCGCCGCTTCACACCTTCGCCGTCAGCAAAGGGGAGGACCTCGTCGCCCTGGCGGTGTTCCTCGTGGTCGCCGCGGTCGTCTCGGGCGCCATCTCCGCCACCCTCGAGCAGCGGGCCAAGGCGGAGTTCCGTGAGCACCAGGTTCGAGCCCTGTATCACGTCACGGCGAGGCTGCTGTCCGGGGCCGGGCTGGAGATGGTGCTTCGTGACCTGGCCGGCTCGCTGCGGTCCCTATACGGGCTGCGAGGCTGCCGCGTGGTCGTCCTCGAAGCTGACGGGAGCGAGCGCCAGCACGCGGAGATCGGCACGGTCGAGGGCAAGGACGTGGCGGCGCTTCCTCTGGAGGCGGAGGGCCGCGTCGTCGGCAGGATCGAGTTGTATGGACAGACGGCCGGGGGCATCCGCGGGCCCGAGGCCGAAGTCCTGAACGCGTTCGCCGGCCAGCTTGCTCTGGCCCTGGAGCGGGCGAGACTGGGGGAGGAGGCAGCCGAGGCGAGGGTGGAGGCCGAGGCCAGCCGCATACGCGCGGCTCTGTTCTCCTCCGTCACGCACGACCTCCGGACGCCCCTGGCCTCCATCACGGCGAGCGCTTCGAGCCTGCTCGAGGAAGGGGTGCCGTTCTCGGATGCGCAACGCACGGAGCTCCTCCAGACGATCCTCGAAGAGTCGGTGCGTCTGAACCGACTGGTGGCCAACCTCATGGACCTGTCGCGGCTCCGGGCCGGTGCGCTGGTTCCCTCCGTGGAGGCGGTCCCCCTCGAGGATGTGGTCTCCTCGGTGCTCAGGCGGCTCAAGCCGCAGCTGGGCGACCGTCCCGTCCGGGTACGCATCAGAGATGACGTCCCGCCCGTGGCGATGGACGTGGTGCAGATGGACCAGGTGCTGACGAACCTCCTTGAGAACGCCGTTCGCTACTCGCCCCCCGGCAAGGAGATCGGCCTGGCTGCGGTCCGCTGGCACAACATGGCCGAGGTGCGGGTGTCGGACCATGGTCCGGGCATCCCCAGGGACGAACGCGGCCGCGTGTTCCAGGAGTTCTACCGGAAGGACGTCGCCGGGCGGCGGGGTGGGAGCGGCCTGGGCCTCACCATCGCCCAGGCCATCGTGGCGGCCCACGGCGGAGAGATGTGGGTCGAGGACACTCTCGGAGGCGGGGCGACCGTGGGGTTCCGGCTGCCGCTCGCCCGAGCCGTGCCTGAGGACAGACCGTCGCCGGCCGAGGCCCGGCCGTGAAGATCCTCGCGGTGGACGACGAGCCCCAGATCCTGCGGGCCCTTCGGACCAGCCTCACCGCGCGAGGCTACGAGGTGCTCACCGCCCCGAACGGCGAGACCGCTCTGGACCTCCTTTCGGGCGATGGGTTCGAACTGGTGGTGCTGGACCTGGGGCTCCCGGGGATCGACGGGGTCGAAGTGATCCGGCGGCTTCGCGGATGGTCGCCGGTCCCTGTGATCGTCCTTTCAGTACGGGACGCCCAGGCCGACAAGGTGTCGGCGCTCGACGCCGGCGCGGACGACTACGTGACGAAGCCCTTCGCCATGGGCGAGCTGCTGGCCCGGATGCGGGCGGTGCTCCGGCGGCGCGGCCCGGGGGACGTCGCGCCACCCGTGGTTCGGGCCGGGGACCTCGAGGTGGACCTGGCCAGGCGACTCGTGACCAGGCATGGCCGGCCGGTCCATCTGACGCCGACGGAGTTCGCGCTGCTGGAACAGCTCGTGACGAATCCCGGGAAGCTCCTCACCCACCGCTGGTTGCTGCAGAAGGTGTGGGGCGACGCCTACAGCGACGAGAGCCACTACCTCCGGGTGTACGTGGCCGGCCTGCGGAAGAAGCTGGAGCCGGATCCGGCCGCTCCGTCCTTGATCCTGACCGAGCCCGGCGTGGGGTATCGCTGGACGGTCCCCCCTGGTGGCGAGGAGGACGGCGGCTAGAATCGATCGAATGGCCACGCTGGAGCGAGGGGAGCCGGTCTCCGCCCTCGACCTGGTGAAACGGATCCTGGTGGGGCGGCGGATGGCCACCCACCGGCTCGAGCACACGCTGCTTCCGAAGGTCCTCGCCCTTCCGGTGTTCTCGTCGGACGCGCTGTCCTCGGTGGCGTATGCGACCGAGCAGATCCTGGTCGTCCTCATGGCGGCCAGCGTCTCCGCGACCCACCTGGTCATGCCGATCTCCTACGCCATCGCCACGCTCATGGTGATCGTGGTCCTCTCGTACCGGCAGACCGTTCGGGCCTATCCGAACGGAGGCGGGGCGTATATCGTCAGCAAGGAAAATCTGGGGGTCTTCCCCGGCCTCCTGGCAGCGGCGGCGCTGCTGACCGACTACGTCCTGACCGTGTCAGTGTCCGTGGTAGCGGGAGTGTTCGCCATCACCTCGGCCATCCCCAGCCTGCACACGCACAGGGTCGCGCTCTCCCTGGGCTTCATCGCCTTGATCACCCTGGCCAACCTGCGCGGGGTGAGAGAGTCCGGGACTGTCTTCGCCGTCCCCACGTACGGATTCATCCTGTTCATCTACCTGCTGGTCCTGACCGGCCTGGCCAAGTGCGTTCTCTCCGGGTGCCCGCAGGCGGTGGTCCCCAGCAGCCACCTCGCTCTGGGGCTGGCTCCGACGGTCTCGCTGTTCGTGATCCTGCACGCCTTCTCCTCCGGGTCGACGGCCCTCACGGGGGTGGAGGCCATCTCCAACGGGGTCCCGGCATTCCGGCGCCCGCAGGCCCAGAACGCCGCCACCACGCTGGCCATCATGGGCGTCATCGCCGTGACGATGTTCCTGGGGATCAGCTTCCTGGCCTCCAGGGGGCACCCGCTTCCCAGCGAGACGAAGTCGGTGGTGGCCCAGCTCGCCGACGGCGTGTTCCACGGGGGGTTCCTCTATTACATGGTCCAGGTGTTCACGGCGGCCATCCTGGTACTGGCGGCGAACACCTCGTATCAGGATTTCCCCCG
>WNEY01003657.1_pt1 | contig 11573 bp, 11 predicted proteins | sample 5400531 | NCBI WGS metagenome assembly WNEY01 (sample SAMN13153338, study PRJNA577476) | soil metagenome | isolation source: 200 cm saprolite under Douglas fir tree site 1 | place: USA:California | collected 2015-04-18
AAGGGCTCGCATGTGGCGCAAGCTAGCGTTGAGCAATAGATTGGGCCACCTAACTTTATGGCCCTGAGCGCTTGCCAATTTTGCGGCCGGCAGAACGACGCCGGCGCGCAATTCTGCTCCGATTGCGGCAAGCCGCTGACCAAGGCGGCGGCCGCGCGGGCAGCCGTTGCCGCTGGCGGCGGAGGTGGATTGGTCTCGCGCACTAGCGGGCCAGAGTCGGCCCGAGGCGCCCCCGCGGATGCTCCCTGCCCCCTGTGCGGATCCGTGGTCGGCGCGCACGGGGCCGGCGCGGGAGCGGGCAGCGACCGCCGCCTCACTCCAGACAAACGCTCCGATCACTCCCTCACATTGGTTCTGGTTTCCGAGATGGCCACCGAAGTGGCGCGCTTCGAGCGCAAGCACGCGGCCACGACCATCGGCCGGACCGAGGGTGACATCCGCTTCCCCGAGGATCAGTTTCTCTCGCCCCTGCATTCCAAGCTGTCGTGGGAAGAAGGCCGGCTTGAGGTGCGCGACCTCGGCAGCCGCAACGGCACCTGGGTCTTCCTCGAAGCACCCTATCGTCTGACCGATGGTGACCTGATCCTCATCGGCTCCCAGGTCCTGCGCTTCCGGCGCCTCGGCTATCCCGGTCCCCACACCGCCGAAGCCGATGCGACCAAGCGCATGGGCAGCATGGTGCCGAGCGCCGATATCGCCAGCCTCACCCAGCTCCGCACCGACGGCAGCTCCCGCGACGTCATCCAGCTGTCGCCCGGACGCGACGTGCATATCGGACGCGAGCGCGGCGACTGGATTTTCCCCTATGACCCCTCGATGAGCGCGCAGCACGCGACCGTGCGCTCCGAAGACGCGGACTTCGTGCTGGTGGACGACCACAGCCGCAACGGCGTCGCGGTCGCCGCCCGCGGGGCCATGCCGCTGCAACACGGCTCGCGCATCATGGTCGGCGACAAGGTGCTGCGCGTGGAACTGCCTGGAGGGGCGGCAGAGGCGGGAGGAGGGGGGGCGGCCGGGCTATGAAGATTTGCCCCGTCTGCTCCACCGAATATGCCGATGACGTGAAGTTCTGCCCCAACGACGGGCAGACGCTGCGATCCGCCGCGCCGGCGAGCGACCTCGTGGGCCAGGTCGTCGCGGACCGCTATCACATCGTGAAGAAGCTCGGCGAAGGAGGAATGGGTCAGGTCTATCTCGGCGAACACGTGAAGATGGGCCGCCGCAGCGCCATCAAAGTGATGAATCCATCGATGGTGCACGATCCCGACGCCGTGGCGCGCTTCAATCGCGAGGCGTCGAACGCCAGCCGCATCACGCATCCCAATGTCTGCGCGATCTACGACTTCGGTGAGACACCCGACGGCCTGATCTATCTCGCGATGGAATTCATCGAGGGCGAGCCGCTGACCGACCTGCTCGAGCGCGAAGGCGCGCTCCCCGTGCCGCGCGCCACCGCCATCTTCCTCCAGACCGCCGAAGCGCTCCAGGCCGCGCACGATCTCGGCATCGTGCACCGCGATTTGAAGCCGGACAACATCATGTTGACCAGGCGTAAAAGCGGCGGCGATACCGTGAAGGTCGTGGACTTCGGCATCGCCAAGGCCGTGGGCGGCGACCAGCCGGGCCAGAAGGTCACCAAGACCGGCCTGGTGGTCGGAACACCTGAGTTCATGAGTCCCGAGCAGCTGTCGGGCGACAACCTCGACGGCCGCAGCGATCTCTATTCCCTGGCGCTGGTGTTCTACCGGATGCTGATCGGCAAGCTGCCGTTCGAGGCCACCAGCGTGCAGGAGACGATGATCAAGCGGCTGACCGACGAGCCCACAAAGCTCGCCGAAGCGCGGCCGGATCTGTCGTTCCCCGCGGGGTTGCAGCCGGTGCTCGATACCGCGCTCGCCCGCACGCCGATGGAGCGCTACCAGACGGTCGCGAAGTTCGCCGCCGACGTCGCGGCCGTCACCGGTCAACCGAGCGCCGCGGCGATGCCGCACACACGCTCAAGGGGCGATACGGAAGGAAAGACTCAACTGCTCGCTCCCTCGGGAGCCACGCAACGGATCTCAGCCGCGTCGGCGCCGAGGAAGAAGCGGTCGCTCATCCCCCTCGTCGCGGGCGTCGTCGTGGTGCTCGCTGGGGGCGGCGCCTGGATAGCGCTCAACGGGGGGCGCAAGGCGAACCCGAATCCGGCGGACACCACCTCGCGCGTGGCGCACGACACGGTATCAAGCACGGGAAATCACCAATCTGGAGGCGTGACGACGCTGGCTGTTCGAGACACGGGGCGTCGCGCCGCGCAGCCGGCGGCGCCGCCCTCCGCACCTGCCGCGCCTCCGGCCAGCGGCCGCTCAGGAATCGATCCCGCTCGCGCCAACGATCTGCTGACCGCCCTGATTGAGGCGACGCCGACAGTGATCAGGGATTCTGCCGCCAAGATCTACAACACTCCCGGCGTGAGCAGCGGCGACCGGGCGTTCGCGGCTTGCATGATTGCCCGGGCCGAAGAGGACCTCGGCCATCATAGCACCGCCGTGCGGTGGGCAAACCGAGGTCTCACGATCAACTCACAGCTCACGTCTTGCCGGTCCGTGATTCAGGGCGGAGGGTCGTAACGCCGCATGTTCGGACGTTCCCCCAAGCCCATCCGCGTCGAGGTCTTCGGCAAGACCGATCTGGGGCGCACGCGCGACCACAACGAGGACCGCTTCCTCGTCGCGGACCTGACGCGCAAGACCGCGTCGCTGCTGCCCGATGTGCGGCAGCATGACATCGGCCCGCGCGGCACGCTGCTGGTCGTGGCCGACGGCATGGGCGGCGCGGCGGCCGGCGAGCTGGCGAGCGAGATGGCGACCGATACGATCTACGCGCACCTCCTCAAGACGTGGAATGCCGAGAACGAAGTGACGCCGCAGCGCTTTGCGTACCGGCTCAAGGAGGCGGTCGAAGTCGCCAACGCGAGCATTCACGCCCACGCGAAGGCACACCCCGAAGTCCGCGGCATGGGCACGACGACGACGGCCGCGGGGGTCCTCAACGATCACCTCTATCTCACCCAGGTTGGCGACAGCCGCGCGTATCTGATTCGTGGAGGCCAGGCGTACCAGATCACCAAAGATCAGTCGCTGATGCAGCGCCTCGTCGAAGCAGGCGAGCTGACTGAAGAAGAAGCCGCACAGAGCGAGCGCCGCAACATCATCCTGCAGGCGCTTGGCCCCGATCCCAAGGTGAAGGTCGATCTCACACATCAGGAGCTGCGGCGCGGCGACGTCCTGGTGCTCTGCTCCGATGGACTCTCGGGACAGGTAAAGAAGGAAGAGATCGCCCAGATCGTGAGCACGACCCCCGATCTGGCCGCGGTATGCGACAAGCTGATCGCGCTGGCCAACGAGCGCGGCGGCCCGGACAACATCACCGTCGTCGCGGCGCGCTTCGACGGCGACGGCCTGCGCTTCTCGGGCGGCGGCGGCCAGCAGGAAGACGTCGGCCATCAGGTGTATCCGCTGATCGATACCGAGACCAGCACGGAGCCGGTGCCGGTCTACAAAGGCAGCCGGCCGCCGGTGCCCAACAAGGAAACTCGCAAACAGACGCGGACGATGGTCCTCGCAGTGATCGCCGTCGCCGCTCTGCTCGTCTGGTACTTCACCCGGAATCAGTGAAAGCACAGTTCAAGTTTCTCTCCGGAGCCCGCGCGGGGCAGATCGAAGCCTTCCGCAAGGGTTACATCGGGCTTGGTCGCCATCCGTTGTCGGACGTGCGATTCGACGCCGAGCGGGACCTTGACGTCTCGTCACGGCACGCGGCGATCGTGCGCAAGACCGAAGGGTTCGTCCTGCAGGATCTGGGCAGCCGCAACGGGACGTTCGTGAACGGCCAGCGAGTCGCGGGTGACACGCTGCTGCGCGAAGGCGACGTCATCGGGTTCGGGACCAACGGGCCGGCGCTCGAGTTCTCGGTCATCGAGACGGATACCGACCTCCCGGCGACGGCCGCCGCGGAGGGTCTCGCGGAACGGTCCTCGTCGCCGCGGGAAGTCTTTCAGGCGGCCTCGCGGCAAAGTACTGGCGTCCGCATCAGGGCCGAGGTTGCGCGGCAGACGGCGCAGCTGCGCCGCACGACCAAGATCCTCATCCTGCTCCTCTTGATCGTCGGGACCGGATTCACATGGATGCAGTTGGACGGCCGGCGGCGCGCGAACGAGCTGCGACAGCTGCAGGCCCGCGCCGACAGCTTGATGCGCGAATCGCGGGCGCTGGCCTCGCATTTTCAGAGCGAGCTGCAGGGCGTCCAGGACGCGCTCAAAGCATCACAGGACGAGACGGCGCGACTGCGGCGCGAGCTCAACGCGTCGGGAGGCGACGCCGCCTCGGTCGATCGGCTGCGTACCGAGCTGGACGCTGCCGAGCGACGGCAGCGGGCCTTGGCGGGCGCCGTGGGGGGGGGCGTCGACTACCGGGCGATCTCGCACAAGAACCAGGATGCAGTCGCCATCGTGCTAGTCGAGTATACCGACGGCGAGCGGTTTAGTGGAACTGCATTCGCGTTCGATTCGCTCGGCACCATGGTCACGAACAAGCACATCCTCGTTGGTGAAGACGGCACGAAGACGCCGCGCCGGCTGGGTGTGGTGTTCTCCGGCAGCACGCAGTTCTGGCGCGGCGAGCTGGTCGGCGTGTCTGCGGAAGCGGATGTCGGCGTGTTTCGCGTCTCGGTGAAGGGCGGGACGCCGCGGGTGGCGGGACTCGCGCAGACGCGGGAGGGTCTCGAGCGCGGCGATCCCGTGGCGATCCTCGGCTACCCCCTGGGGTTCGATCTTCCGATGGAGGCGCAGGGCGGGCAGCCCATCGCCGAGCCGACGCTCACAGTGGGCACGGTAAGTAAGGCGCTGACGGCGGTCGTCCAGGTGGACGCCTACGGGGCGCCGGGGTCGTCGGGGAGTCCGATCTTCGATCGCGAAGGCCGAGTGATCGCGATGCTGTATGGTGGCGAGCGCGAATCGAACGGCAAGATCATCTTCGCGGTGCCCGCGTATCTCGTTGCGGACTATTTGAAGAGCCTGAATCTCGCACGCTGAGTGATGCCGTTTGGAGGCCCCTCCTTGCGCTCCAGTCGGAACCGGAGAATCGTTTTCGGGATGAATCGCAAACCCTCCATCCTGCTTGCCTTCCTGGCCATTTCCGCTAGCGCCTGTAGCGACTCGACTGGTCTCAAGCAGACGATTGAACCGGTGATCGCAGCTGGCAGAGCACATACGTGTGCAATCTCGAGGCTCGGAGCCGCGTCGTGCTGGGGATCCAACGCGCTCGGTCAGCTGGGTGACGGATCCACTACGGATAGGGCGCATCCCGTCCTCGTAGCCGGCGGCATGACATTCAAGAGCATTACGGCCGGGACAAGCTTCTCGTGTGCGTTGGACGTCGCGGGCGCCGCGTACTGTTGGGGATCCAATTACGACGGTGCTTTGGGAGACGGCACAACCGCGAGCAACACGATTCCGATGCCGGTATCTGGCAATCACGTGTTCGCGAGTCTCACGGCCGGAGCGACGCACACCTGTGGGCTCACGACCAATGGGACGGCGTATTGCTGGGGGTCGAACTACTCGGGCCAACTTGGCCTCGCGGATACCGTGCACCGCCTCGTGCCGACAGCCGTCTCCGGCGGCCTTTCGTTCAGCGCGCTCGCCGCCGCCGGCGCCCATACGTGCGGAATCACGACGTCGGGCGCGGCCTATTGCTGGGGAACAAACGGCCAGGGCCAGCTCGGAAACGGTGCGCCGCCCGATCCTCGCTACGTTCCGGTCGCGGTGTCGGGCAGCTTGAGCTTTTCTGCGATCGCCGTAGGCGACTTTCATTCCTGTGCGATCGCGACAACCGGCACCACCTACTGCTGGGGATCCAACGGATATGGAGAGGCTGGGAATATCAACATCAGCTATTCCACTCCCACGGCGATCCTGGGGACGCTGTCCTTCACTCGGGTGGCTGCGGGCGGAAGTCACACCTGTGGGCTGACGGCCTCGGGCAGCGCGCATTGTTGGGGCGAGGACCGGGATGGAGCGGTAGGTAATGGTCCCACAGTTCAGCAATTCGGTCCCAGCACCGTGAGCGGTGGATTGACCTTCCGCGCTGTCGTGGCCGGTGGGTTCCACACGTGTGGACTCACGACAAATGACGTCCCGTACTGTTGGGGCAGCAATCACTATGGGCAGCTCGGCCACGCCATCGAACGGGTTTTGACACCGACCGTCGTCAGCGGCCTCCCAACGGCGACCGCGCTATCTATCGGCGCGGTGAGCTCACACACGTGTGCGTTGCAAGCGACCGGACCTGCGGGGGCGGCGTACTGCTGGGGGAACAACGCCGAGGCCGAGCTTGGCAATAACTCGACAACATCGGCAAGCCCGGTCCCCGACTCCGTCCGCGGCGGTGGCGTCTATAGCATGATTTCCACGGGCTTGTGGCACACGTGCGCGGTTGGGACCACGGGTGCCGGCTATTGCTGGGGCTACAATGGGCTCGGCCAACTCGGCAATCCAACGGCGGGCACATCGTACCAACCGATCCCCATCGCCGGTGGGCTGACGTTCACCTCCATTGCTTCTGGCGTGTGGCATACCTGTGGAGTTACGACATCCGGCACCGCCTATTGCTGGGGTGCCAACATTGACGGTGAGTTGGGCGATAGCTCCGTGAACGCGAGTACGACCCCGGTACTCGTTGTAGGGGGTCACACGTTCTCGGCAGTGGCGACGGGAGTGTTCGCTTCCTGCGGTCTCACCAGCTCCGGGGCAGCATTTTGCTGGGGGGATAACAGCTTCGGCCAGATGGGCGATACGGGCGCGTCGAGCAGATTCCCCAAGCCGGTCTCGGGAGGACTCACCTTCACGGCGCTCACCGTGGGCGACGCGCATAGCTGCGGCCTCGTGAGCTCGGGTGCGGCATATTGCTGGGGCGGCAATTACTCCGGCCAGCTGGGGAACGGCTCGTACGCGAAGAGCACAACTCCTGTCGCGGTAGTCGGCGGACAAACGTTCGCCGCGATTGCAGCCGGCACCCGCCGTACCTGCGCTGTGGCGACAAGCGGCGCCGCGTACTGCTGGGGGTTCGGCGGCAATGGCGAGCTCGGTGATGGATCGACCGATTCCACCAACGTGCCGGTCGCCGTGTCGGGAGGATTGAGCTTCACGGCCATTCAGACGGGCTCGACGCACACGTGCGCCCTCACCAGCGCCGGTGCCGTGTACTGCTGGGGTGACGACTACTATGGACAGCTGGGGCGCGGCGTCCTGGGATTCTCCACCGTACCCGTCATCGTGCAGCAGTAGGAACCTCGCGCGCCACCCTCAGTAAGCGGCGCGCCCTGCAGTCACGACGCGCAGCACTGACTCCTGACTGAACCGCTTCTTGTACTCGGCGATGATCGCGACGATCGCTGCTTCTGTTGTCGCCGAACGCGCCGGATGCACGACTTCGAGTACGAAACTCGGCTCGCGAGTCGACCGGCCGTCCGCCCCCCGCCACTCTCCGGTAGCGGCCCAGAACGTGAATCCGTTGGGCAGCTGAGCACTGACCACATCGGTAACAAACACGGCCCAGGCGGAGTCGGTGACGCCGAGGGTCTGCGCGACGTTGCGGCCGAAGTAGAGCCGCTCGGTCACGACCGGCTGCAACCCGCTCGACTGAATCGCCGGGGCGCAGGCGGCCGCCGCCACCAGCACCGCCAGCGTCAGCGTCTTCACCCCTGGGCCCCGCCCAAGCGGTCCGACTCGCGTTGCTTGGCCAGCAGGCGCTCGGCGAAGTCGACGCGCTCCTCGAGCTCCGCGACCCGGTTCTGCATTGTCTCGAGGTTCTGCCGCAGCTCACCAATCTCGTCATCGGATGCCGACAATCCGCGACGCGGCATTCGATACTTGCCCGAAATCGCGCGCCCGATCTGGATGGCGATCAGGATGACCGCGGCACCGAGCGCCCAGCTGGGAATGAAGAATGGCATCAAAACCTCGTGGTGAAGATCAGCCCTACCGGATAGGCACGGCCCACTGAATCAGCTCGCGTCGTTCCATCGGTTCAACGTCTCAAGGTAGCGGCGCGCGATCGCGCCCGATTCCTTCGGTGTGCCGCCGCCAGCCGGCACGCTGTCGAGCTCGACGACCCCCCATCCATCGAAGTTGATCGCATCCAGCGCCGCGAACACCGCCTTGATATCGACCTGACCTCGGCCCAGCTCGACGAAGTGATCGCCCGCGAGATCCTTGATATGCAGAAAGAGCAGCCGGCCCGCGTGCTGGCGGACCGCCGCGGCCGGATCGCCCCCAGCCTGTTGATAGTGCGCCGTGTCGAGCAACAAGCGTACGAATCGCGGATCGGCGGCGTCGAGCACGCGCGCCACTTCGTCCGGCGACTGGCCGAGCGCGCCCATGTGATTGTGGTAGCCGAGGGGGATGCCGAGGTCACTGCTCCGCCGGCCGATCTCAGTGAGCAGCCGTCCCATGCGCTTGAAGTCCTCGGCCACCGGCGGCTTCCCGCGCGGGCGCTCGTCGATCACCTGGAGGTATCGTCCCCCAACATCGCGGACGAATCGCGCATGCCGCGCGTGCTGAGCCAGGGTTTCCGTTTCAGCCGCTGGATCGAGCGAAACGTTCCCGCTCGACAGCGCCACGAGCACGAGGCCCTTCTGGGCGAGCAGCTCCTTGAGCTCGCCGCGTCGATCGCCCCAGGTGTCGAACGCCGACTGCCGCAGCTGCACGCCGCGGAAGCCGAGCGCGGCGATGTCGTCGATCGCTTGGCGGTCGTTGCCGTTCCACGTAATCGCGGCGTAGCCGAAGCGGATGCGCGCGGTAGACGGGCGCCGGCCTCGCCACCCGATCACAGTCGCGGCGGCACTCAGACTCGCGAGAAAATCGCGGCGCTTCATCAGTTGGCTTTCAGCACGGCCTCGATAAAGCTCAGGCTCTTGGTCTCGACCCACGCCGCCGACACGGCGGGGATGCCAATGGTGCCGAGTCGGTCCCCGGTTCCGGTGGGCGGCCGTCCCTTCCACGGGGCGTGCTTGACCTCTCGCTGGACGACGATGCCGTGCCGGGGGTCGTAGCGGAAGATGAGCGCCGAGGCAAGCCCGCTGCGGGGCGTGAAGGACAGGGCGACGCTGGGGTAGGCGTCGTCGCGCTCGATGTGCTCGCGAACCGACGCCTCGTGCCCGGTGCCCTTGAGCTCGTTCATGATCTCCTCGAGCACGGGGCGCACGACCGCGTGTAGCCGCTCCCCGCACATCCGCCGATCCGATTGATCCCGGGGCGTTTTGTCCGCGGGCTGCTGTTTTGCCGCTTGTGCGGCGTGGGCCTGAAGGAGCGCCTGCAACTTGGCCTTGAATTCGTCAGTCATGGTGCGCTCTAATCTACCCTGGTCAGCGATGCATCTGACGGTGGGGATTTGCGACCCGGATGTGACCGAGCGCGAGCCTAGTGACCAAACGGTCCAGATCGCGCCGCCGCTGGGCGATCGTAGGTCACGACCTGGGACGCTCGTGAATGATCGACCACAGTACGCCGAACCGATCACGCAGCTGGCTGAACCGCGTTGCGAAGAACGTCTCCTGCAGCGGCATGTATACCTCACCGCCCTCCGCCAGCACGTTGTGGACCCGCTCGGCTTCTGCGGCCGAATCGAGCGACAGATTGAGATACACGCTGCGGATCTTCTTAAAAACTGATTGAGGGACGTCGTTACCGGTCAACACCGTGTCGCCAATGTCAATCCGTGCATGGATGATCGCTTTGCCCGCGTCACGCGGCGCGCCAGGGGCCTGGCTCTGATTCATCATCATGACGATCTTGCCGCCGAGCTGCTCTTCATAGAAGCGAAAAGCTTCCTCGCAATTGCCGCCGAAGTTGAGTTGCGCAAACAGTCTCATTGGAGTCTCGAGATTGTGACGACGAAAACGTCGTGATCAGGACGGATATGAATACCGCTGAAGTCGGGGATCGTTGCATCCACGCCCGGGAGATCGCCGAACCGGGTCATGGCAGCCGACCCGACCTGCGAAAGGTCCCACACGTGAGTGTGTCAGTCGATTGGCCGAGGACGGGTCGCCGCTGATCGACCGCGGCGCTGTCAGACGCAGTGCGAGCCTCCGCATAAGCGCGCTCGCAGTCCCGTCGCTGCAGCAGGTTGGTCGGCGCCTTCCGCATCTGCACGGACCAGAAAATCAGGGCGAGTACGACGATGATGCCGCCGAGTTGACCGACCCATGCACTCCGTTTCCTGGCCGAGTCTTCGTACACGGGACTAGCTCGTTGTCCGCGGCAGCTGTGGCTCGATTACGTCCGCTCGGCGGGGCGTCAACCCTTCCCGGATGAGATCGCGTGCAGTGAGATACCAGGGCGCTCTCAGTGCGCCGCGGTCGTGTGCTCCACCACCATCATCATGAACGATCCGTCTAGTGCTGTGGGACCTTCTGGCCCGAGGACGCCCCTGACCGCATTCCTTCTCCAGGGTGCCGCTAGAGTGATAGGAGATTTGGCTGTTTGTTTAAGAGTTCACCACCCAATTGCAGCCGAGCCAGGCGGAGCAGTTCCTCTGACGGGCTGTAAGGGTCCGGTTTGCGCAGTAATCCTGCGATGTTTCGTCCAATCTGCACCGGCGTCACGAAGACGCCCCAGGGGAATCCCCACCAGCCGAGGAGTATGCTGGAGAGAAGAGCAAGGAGCTGCGCTTTAGTTCCGCAGCTCCTACAGACGATATTGGGCGTGCTCTTCCAAGAGGTGAGATACACTGCGGACCAGACCGTATGTGTCTTGTGAACATCGACGGGGCCTGGCCCCTGGCATTTTGGGCACGGGCCCCGGTGCAGCGTAGCGGCAAGCCGAGCCACTGCGTCGTGGGGGATTTGTTGGGCCACTGAGAGCACACGACCCTTTGCAAGGCACTTATCGCTGCAGAAACGGAGGTCATCAACGCGCTTACCACCGAACAGGATCGTCAATCCGCAAGCAGCACAGGTGGCCATCGTATCGTACCCTACCTGTAGAAGAGCGAGAGCGACTAACCGGGTGCGTAGGTGCGGCGCCAAACTGCAATAATCACAAATGGAACTCTACCACCACCGGGCGTCAACGAGAGCGCTTACGGGCGCGCGTTGACTCGCCGTCGGACAGTCTCGATGTCGCGCACCGGGCGAACCTCGACGCAGCCGGTGCGTGCCCAAGGGAACTCCGTCGCGATCTGGATGGCCTCGTCCATGTCATTCGCTTCGATCAGATTGAAGCCTCCCAGGACTTCCTTGGCTTCACTGAACGGCCCATCCGTCACCTTGGTGCGGCCGTTGCGGATGCGGACGGATTTCGCCGTCTCGGCGCCTTCGAGCATCTGGCTGTCTGTCAGACTTCCGCCGCGGCGCAGCTCGTCGGCGTGCGCGAGGCAACCGCGCATCATCCGATCGGTTTCAGACTGGGGCAGCGCGTCGTAGAGCGCGGGGTCGTTGTAGATCACGAGGACGAATTTCACTGCGGCTCCGCCGTGAGCTTTGGATACCGATTCATTGGTGGAAACTCACTGTCAGTAGGGGACGGCCTGCCG
>WNEY01003658.1_pt1 | contig 11572 bp, 12 predicted proteins | sample 5400531 | NCBI WGS metagenome assembly WNEY01 (sample SAMN13153338, study PRJNA577476) | soil metagenome | isolation source: 200 cm saprolite under Douglas fir tree site 1 | place: USA:California | collected 2015-04-18
TCATCCGGCCAGAAGAGCACGACGCGGAAATGCCCGGGGAGATCGACAGCCCGGCGGCGCGCCCCATCGACCTCGATCGTCCGCCGCGTCCTTTCAGCTTCGACGTCTAGCGCGATCGAGATCTCACGGCGAGATTGACCTGCCTCGATCTCGGCCCCAATGCGCGAGCCCGCGCCGACCGGGCCCACCAGCTCCAGCTCGCGGCGCGCTCTAGGTGAGCTCGATAGAGCCAGCATGGCCACGGCTTCGAGCAGGTTGGTCTTGCCCTGTCCGTTGGCGCCGATGAAGACGTTGATGCTCGGTCCCGGCGAGAGGTCCAGCTGGGCGTAGTTGCGATGGTTTCTAAGTTGGAGCCGGCGAAGGCGCACGTGTTTCGTGCGCTACGACATGGCCACCCGCACGGGCATGATCACGTACAGGTAGTGCTCCTTGCCCGGCGGTCGCATGAGCCCCGGGCTGAGAGGTCCGTCGAACAGCAGCTCGACCTCGTCCTCTCCAATCACTCCAAGGGCGTCCAGGACGTAGCGGGCATTGAAAGCGATCTGGATGTCGGAACCATCGACGTCGGCGGTCATCTCGGCCTTGCTGTCGCCCACCTCGTTGGTGGTGGCGGAAAGCGTCAGCACCCCGGACTGGGCCTTGACCCGGATCACGTTTGCGCTGTCGCGTGCGAAAAGCGACACCGCGCGGACCGTCTGGGTGAGCTCGCCCGTGGAGACTTTGACCTTTGTCGAGCTCTTGCTGGGGATAACCTGTGCGTAGTTGGGATACTTTCCGTCAATAAGCCTCGAGGTGAGCTCGGAGCTGCCGGCGCGGAAGAACACCTGGTTCCGGGCTTTGGAGATGATCACCTCCACCTTGCCCGGTTCGCCTTTGAGCACCCGGGAGAGCTCAGCCAGGGCCCGTGCTGGGACGATGAGGCTTGCCTCCAGGTCGGTTGCGCCGGCCGCGGCGAGCTTGCGGACGGCCAGGCGGTGACCGTCGGTGGCGGCCAGCGTCAGGTTCCCTCCCTGTACCTGGACCAACACCCCGGTGAGGACAGGTCGCGCCTCGTCGGTTGACGCCGCCATCTGCGTCTGCTCGACCGCGCCGACCAGGTCATCGAGGGCGACCTTCAGCCGGTCGCCTTCGTCGGGCCGCGGTCCTGGTGGAAACTCCTCCGCCTCGATGCACTTGATGTGCGTGTCAAATCGTGCGCAGCGCAGATTGAGCGACTGGGTCGCGCCATCGAGCGTCATCTCGAGGTCGGCGTCGGGGAGGGTGCTGACGAAATCTGTCAGCAGACGGGCCGGCGCCGTGGTTGAACCTTCTGCCGCGACCTCGGCCGGGACAAGCTTGCGAATGCCGATCTCCAGGTTGGTGGCAGTCAGCGCCAGGCCTTCTGCTGTCGTCTCGATGAGGATGTTGTTGAGGATCGGGAGCGTGGTGCGGCTCGAGATCGCCCGCGAAACGACCTGCAGAGCTTGACCCAGCACCGCCGGCCTGCAGGTCACCTTCATTTGAGCTGTGAGAACTTTGGCATTCACGAAAGTTGTCCCCCGTTGAAAGAGATTCTCTTAATTGAAATCATCCGTAACTGATAACAGTAAGCGCTGTGCAGACTGTGGATGTCGAGATCATTTACAGATTGAAATGGGCGGTGGATAAGGTCTGGGGAATCGTAGTGGGGACCACGCGTGCCTGTTGAATCGATGGGGACGAGATGACCCGCTGGCGTCCATCCCACCCAAATCCCAAGCCGGTTCTTAAAACCTGTGGAAACGCTCACTGCACGTATAGCTTTTCGCGGATCGACTGCACCTCGTATCGAAGGCGCTCGTCTTCTTTCAGCTCGTTGGCGATCTTCTCGATCGAGTGGAGCGCGGTGGTGTGGTCTCGACCACCAAACGCCTTCCCAATCGCCGGTAGTGACGATGGCGTCTCCTCGCGCACGAGGTACATCGCGACCTGACGCGGGAAGACGATGTGCTTGTCGCGCCGCTTGCCTTTCATATCGTCGAGCGTGACGTTGTAGTAGTCGGCGACCAGGACCTGGATCCGCTCGACGTTGATGGGTTTGCGGGTACTGGCGGGGATGATGTCCGAGAGAAGGCGCGCCGCCTCCTCCTCGTCGACCTGCCTCTGATGCACCGCGGCGAAGGCCTGGACACGAGTCAACGCGCCCTCCAGCTCGCGGATGTTGCGCTGGACCTTGTGCGCGATGAAGTTCAACACCTCTTCTGGAATCAGGCCTCCGTTGTCGCCGAGCTTGGAATGAAGGATCGCGAGGCGAGTCTCGAAATCCGGAGGCTGGATGTCGGCGATGAGACCCCACTCAAACCTCGAACGCAAGCGGTCCTCGAGCGTGGGAATTTCCTTGGGCGGACGGTCGGACGAGATGACGATCTGCTTGTTGATCTCGTGCAGCGCATTGAAAGTGTGGAAGAACTCTTCCTTGGTGCGGTCCTTGCCGGCGAGGAACTGCACGTCGTCGATCAGCAGCACGTCGACAGTTCGATACTTGTGGCGGAACTCTCCCATGCGTGCGGTCGCAATCGAGCTGATCACCTCGTTGGTGAACTGCTCGGACGTCAGATAGACGACGCGCTTGCGTGGAAAACGGTCGTGCACCTCATGGCCGATGGCATGCATGAGGTGGGTCTTGCCCAACCCCACCCCTCCGTAGAGGAAGAGCGGGTTGTAGCTGTCACCTGGAGCCTCGGCGACGGCTTTCGCGGCGGCGTGCGCGAACTGCGAGTTATGACCGACCACGAATGATGAGAACCGAAAGCGCGCGTTGAGCTCGGAAGGAGTGACGACCGCGACTTCGGCAACCACCTCCGGGGCGTTGTCGTGAACGTTGTCTCCATTGCGGGGGTCGTCGCTGTCGAACAACGTGTGTGCCGGGCGGTGGCCGGTTGGAGCGATCACAAAATCGATGTCGACCTCGGAGCCGGTGACCGCCTGCAGTGTTTCCTGGATCAATCCAGAGAACCGGTCCTCGAGCCAATCCTTGGCGAGCTTGCTCGGCACGCCGATCCGGAACGTGCCCCCGTCAGCGGAGACGACCGATGTGTTCTTGAGCCACATGTCGTAGGTGCGTTTGGCAAGCTGAAAACGCAGCTCTTCTTGCACCTGCGACCAGATCTGGTCCTGGTTCACCCCACCTCCTCCTTGATTGCGCCGATCCACGGGCTGTGGATCGGTCCCGCCGCCCCTGTGGAGCGCGGCCGCGCCCCCTCTGCAAATCCTGTGGACAATCTGGGGTCGACTGTCCCGTCCCCGGTGGCCGCGCTCTCGCCCGGACAGCGACCTTTGAATCGCGCTGCCGGCGACCGCGGATTCAACCGAAGCTCTTCGAGCATGAGCTCCGCCTCCTTGGTGCCTGTGGAAAAGAGCGGGACAGGATTTCCACAGGTTGGCGGCGCCGACCTGTCCGAAATCCCCTATCCGGTCGATCCCGAAATATGGAAGCGGGGTTGTATGACTAAGTGTTGCTAAGCCTATAAATATTGGTGGGACCAACAGGTGCAATCTGTACTGCGGCGTTGATTTGACGCGATGCTTGGCTGCTTCCGGCCGCGCACTATAGCACTGGCCTGTGGATACCGCAAGGCACATTGGTCATGTGATGAGGTGATAGAGCCGGTATCACAAGGATCATTGGTTGGCTCCGCTACACTGGCCCGATCAAAAGGACATATCAACCCAAGAAACGCTATCGCCGGCGCGTCCATGGCTTCCTGCGCCGGATGAGCACTCGGGGTGGGGCACGGGTGCTTCGCAATCGCCGCCGAAAAGGCCGAGAGCGGCTGGCCTCTTAGCCGCCATTCGCGACGCCGTTAGCAGGGTCGCGGGCGGGGCTCGTTCAGTGTGAAGAAACGATTGCGGCTGCGCCGGCGCTCGGACTTCCAGTCGGCGGTCAGCGGCCGGCGGTTTCACAGCGGGCGAGCACTGGTGGGTTTCGCCGTGCCGAGCCAAGCGGTCGAGACGCGCGTCGGCGTCACAGTCAGCCGGGCGGTCAAGGGGTCGGTAGCCCGGAACCGTGCGCGGCGCCGCCTGCGCGAAGTCGCACGCGCCGGGCTGCTGAGTGCTGATTCGCCCCTGCACCAGGTGGGAATACGATATGACGTGGTCCTGATCGCCCGCCCGGCGGCGCTCGAGGTGTCGTTCGCCGACCTGAAGGCGGAGGCGGCGCTGGCTGCGTTCAGGCTCGCCAATTTCAAGCCATGACGAAACTTCTCCTGCTGCTGATCCGCGGTTATCAACTGACGCTGGCGAAGATCTTGCCGCCCTCCTGTCGCTACTACCCGTCTTGCTCGCATTACACATACGAGGCCATCGACAAGTACGGCTGGCTCAGAGGCGGCTGGATGGGCGCGGCCCGCATCTCCCGCTGCCACCCGTTTGCCGCCGGCGGATACGACCCGGTGCCCTGAGGGAGACGGCCATTTTTCTGAGCTCGCCCTTTGACATCTTTCAGCCCATCCAGTCGGCGTGGTGGACGATCTTCGGGGTCACCCTGCAGTCGGCGTTGTCCTTCATCTATTCGCATGTAGCCGGGATAGCAGTCTTCAACGCGATCGGGGCGTACGGCATCGCGATCGTCATCCTGACCATCCTCATCCGGCTGCTGCTGGCTCCGCTGCAGCAGTTCCAGCTCGTCACCCAGCGCAAGACCATGGTCGAGCAGCGCAAGCTCGCGCCCCAGGTCGCCGAGCTCCGCAAGAAGTTCAAGAAAGACCCGCAGAAGCTGAACGCCGAGATGATGAAGCTCTACCAGGAGCATGGGGTCAACCCGCTCGGCGGTCTGGTCGGATGTCTGCCGCTGATCGTTCAGCTGCCGATCCTGACCGCGCTCTACTACGTGTTCACCGGCTTTTCCCGCAGCCATTCGGTGGCGGCGCACTTCCTGTTCGTGCCGAACCTGAACGAAAACCCGAACCATCAGCTGATGTTTCACGGGCTGCCCATACCGTCGATCGAGTACCTCATCTTCCCGCTGCTCGCGGCGATCACGACACTGATCCAGTCGAAGATGCTGCAGATGCCGGCTCCGGTAAACCCGACCGAGCAGGAGCTGCAGACCTTGCAGATGCAGCGGACGATGGTGTGGATCTCGCCGCTGATGATCGGTTACTTCGCGCTGAACGTTCCGGCCGGGCTGGGCCTCTACTGGTTCATCGGCAACTGCGTCAGTATCATTCAGCAGAGCTTCGTGGTCGGGTGGGGCAACGTGCTGCCGGCGCGGTTCAGGACTGTCGCCGGGGGAGCGCCGGCGCTGCCGAGCAAGGCGGCGCCGAACATCGGGAACAAGGCAGCGCCCCGCGTTGCCAAGACAGGACCGCCGGGCGGCTCGAACAAACACAGAAAGCCGAGAAGGTGAACGGCAAGGAGTGAACGAACTTGAAATCCGCTGAAGGCCGCGGCCGAACTTTGGACGAGGCGGTCGACTCCGCGCTGATCGAGCTCCAGGAGAGCCGGCGCAACGTCGACGTCAAGATCCTCAGCGAAACGTCGGAGGAGACCATCGTCGAAGTCACGATCATCGACCAGGGCGCACCCGTGCTTGGGATGACACCGGCACCGACCAACGGCAAGGCCGAGGCGGCGAAGAGCCTAGTCGAAGGGCTGTTGAAGCACATGGGTGTGCGCGCGCAGGTCAGCGTGCGGACGGGCAGCGACCCCATCACCCTCGACATCAGCGGCCGTGACCTGGGGGCACTGATCGGCTGGCGCGGCGAGACGCTGCGCGCGCTGCAGGCTGTGACCAACGTGATGGTCGGCAAGCACCTGGCCGAGGGCGAGCGGGTGATCGTGGACGTCGAGCGTTACCGGCAGCGGCGCGAGCACACCGTGCGTGAGATCGCGATGCGCGCGGCGCGCCAGGTCAAGATGACGGGCGACGCAATCACGCTCGACGCGATGCAGCCGTTCGAGCGGCGGGCCATTCACCTCGCGCTCGAAGGCGATCCCGACGTCACCAGCTCGAGCATCGGCGAGGAGCCCGAGCGCCGGGTCGTCGTCGGCCCGCGTAAGGCGGCTGAGGGCTAACGGACAACGGGGGCACGGCGGCTCGACGGGCCGCCGCCGATCGGATCCGGAAAGCCATCGCGCTGGTCAACTCGGTCGCGGACGAGGCGGGCGACGAGGAGATCACACCGACCGAGATCGCAGAAGCCATCCGCGACTGCCTCGAGCTGGACGAAGTCGACGACGCGCCGAACGTGCGTCGGTATCTGGGCGAGGCGCTCGATGCGGTGTCGGATGGAATGCCGGCGGATTTCGTCGCCATGACGCTGTATGCCGCGCTCGGTGCGTTAAGAGAGGGCGGCGCGAACTAGCCGCTCTTATACTTTGGCCTCCCCATGGGCTCCCCGCACCGGGTCCAAGCGTTGCCCGGAGGTGCGCGCCTGGTCACGGAGACGATGCCCGAGCGCCACTCGACGAGCGTCGTTTTCATGTTCGGCGGAGGCTCGCGACTCGAGGACGAAAGACTGGCGGGCGTCTCTCACTTCATCGAGCACCTCTTCTTCAAGGGCACCAAGCGCCGGCCGTCGTCGAAGGAGATCGCGGATGCGATTGAAGGCGTCGGCGGGTTCGTCAACGCGTCGACCGACAAAGAGCTGACAGCCTACTGGGCCAGGGTTCCTTCTGAGCACATGGCCCTCGGTTTCGACGTCCTTTTTGACATCGTTACGAACTCGAGGCTCGATCCGACGGACGTCGAGCGCGAGCGAATGGTCATCCTCGAAGAGCTGCGCATGTACCAGGACCAACCCCAGGATCACGTGCAGAACCTGTTCGAGGAGCTGATCTGGCCGGGTCATCCGCTGGGCCGCGACATCGCCGGGACGCAGGAGTCGGTCTCCCGTTTGAGTCGCGACGAAATTCTCGAATACGCAGATGCGCACTACCGCCTGCCGAATCTCGTGATCGGCGCGGCGGGCTCGATCAACGAGACAGAAGTCATGGCCGTAGTCAGCGGCGGCCTGTCAATGCCGCCAGACATCGATGGCGCACTTCCTGCCTTACCCCCGTCGCCGCTCGAGGGTCCGCGCGTGCTGGTCAGACGCCGGGATACCGAGCAGGCTCACATCTGCCTCGGCGCCCGCGCGTTGAGCTACCTGGATCCAGACCGCTATGCGCTCGACCTCTTGAACACCGTGCTCGGCGAAGGCATGAGCTCGCGCCTATTCCTGAACATCCGCGAGCGACTCGGTCTGGCTTACGACGTGCACAGCTTCACTCAGAAGCACCGCGACACCGGTTACCTGGGCGTCTACATCGGCGTCGATCCGAACAAGGCGGTGGACGCGGTCAACGCGGTGATGGCCGAGCTGCGCAGCCTGGGCGAGACAGAGGTTTCGGCGGAAGATCTGGCTCGCGCCAAGGAGTTCACGAAAGGCCGGCTGCGCCTGGAGCTGGAGACGACCAACGGCGTGGCTTTCTGGCTGACCTACCAGGAGCTGCTGCTCGGCCAGATCAAGACGATCGAGGAAGAGCTCGCGCTCGTCGACGCGGTGAGCGCGGCTGATGTCAAACGTGTGGCGGTCGAGATGTTGACCGGACCGGTGCAGATGTCGGTCATCGGTCCATTCGCCCGCGACAGCGCCTTCAGGCTGGCGATCGGAGCCTGATCGCCTTCCGAACTACGCGGCCGGCTGCCTCCAGCCCGCAAACGTGGTGCCGGTCTCGAGAGCCGGCACCTGCCCGTAGATATTGCCGAAGTGGTCGATCGGCCAGATTCGAAACCATGCTTTCCCGTCGATGCGGTCGCGCGTGATCGGACCGAAGAAGCGCGAATCCTGCGAACGGTTGCGGTTGTCGCCCATGACGAAGTAAGAGTTCGCGGGAATCACCTCACCGTCACTTCCGTTGCGCGGATAGTTGTTGTCGTTCACCCACGCCTCTGGCAGGTAAGGCTCGTCGAGACGGTGTCCATTGATGTAGACGACGCCGCTGCGGATCAAGATCTTCTCGCCCGGGAGCGCGATGACGCGCTTGATGAAGTCGGTGGAGTTGTTGGTGGGAGGGCGGAGGATGATGATGTCGCCGCGCTGCGGTGCGTGAAGCCTGTAGTCGATCTTGTTCGCGATCAGGTAATCGTTGTTGTCCAGCGTCGCGAACATCGAAAGGCCTTCGACGTGGACCGCCTGGACCGCGAAGCTGATGCCGACGTAGAGGATGACAGCCAGCACGACGACCTCGGCGACTTCCCGAAGCAGCGAAGAGCCTGAGGAACGTTCGGTCGTGGCGGCGCCTGCCGCTTGTTCGTGGTGGGCCGCCATGCGTTTTTAGGAAACGAGCTTAGCGCAGACCCGTTCGAGCTCTTCGCGACTCGAATAGCGAAGCTCCAGCTTGCCGCGGCTGAGGCTTCCGGTGAGCTTGATCGGCACGCCGAGACTCGATTCGATGTCAGCGGCGATCGCGCGGAGGTCGGCGGACGAGTCGCCATGCTGGCGGCGCCGCGGGCGATAGGTCCTCACCCAGTTCTCCGTCTGCCTGACGGACAGATGCTTCGCAATGACCACTTTCAGGCCTTGCTCCTGGGCGGCCTGGCCCTCGAGCGCGATGAGAGCGCGCGCGTGTCCCGCGCTGATCACGGCCGAGGCGACCGCCGACTGCACGGCGGCGCATCCACCGAGCAACCGGAGCGACTGGGTGACGGAAACGCGATGTTTGCCGAGACGGTCAGCGACCTCCTCGTGGGTGAGCCCGAACTCCTCGATCAGCCGGCGCAGGCCGCGCGCCTCTTCGATTGGGTCGAGGTCGGTGCGCTGCAGGTTTTCGATGAGCCCTAGAACCAGCTGTCCATCGTCGCCGGCGTCGCTCCGCACCACTGCCGGCACCGTCTGGAGACCGGCGAGCCGCGCGGCGCGCCACCGGCGCTCGCCGGCGATCAGCTCATATCCGTCGGCCAGCGGTCGGACGAGGAGCGGCTGCAGCACGCCGTGCAGCCGGATCGACTCTGCCAACTCGCCCAGCGGCTCGGCGTCGAATCTCGTGCGGACCTGCTGGCGGGAAGGCCGTATCTGGTCGACGGCGATCATCTGCGGCACCAACGCCTCGCCCTCCCTCGACATGGGGATCAACGCGTCGAGTCCGCGGCCGAGTCCTCGTGGGCGTGGTTGGCTCATCGTTCAAGCAGCTCCTTCGCGAGCGCGCGGTAAGCGGCCGCGCCTCGACATGTGGGGTCGTATTCGATCACGGACTTGCCGTGACTGGGGGCTTCACTGATGCGAACGTTGCGCGGGATCAACGTCTCCAACACGTGGTGGGGGTGCGTGCGACGAACGGTCGCCAGCACGTCCCAGGCCAGCGTCGTGCGTGCGTCAAATTGCGTCATCACGATGCCCGCGATGGCGAGCTTGGGGTTGAGGCGCGAGCGCACCAGCTGATGCGTGTACATCAGGTGACGCAGCCCTTCGAGCGCGAAGTATTCGCACTGCGTCGGGATCAGCATGCTGGTCGCGGCGACGAGCGCGTTGAGCGTCAGCAGGCCGAGCGACGGAGGGCAGTCGACCAGCACCAGCTCGACCCCAGGCGGCGGTGCGGCAAGCGCGTTGCGAAGCAGGGCCTCGCGTTCAGGCATACCGGCCAGCTCGATCTCACCGCCCGCCAGGTCGATGTGGGAAGGGACCAGGGTGAGGCCGTCCACGCCGGTCGGCTGCACCACCTGTTCGAGCGTCGCTTCGCCCGTCAGCAGGTGGTAGACGTTGAGCCGCGCGCGGGCCGGGTCCAGCCCGAGACCGGAGGTGGAGTTGGCCTGCGGATCGAGGTCGACAAGCAGGGTCGGATGGCCGACCTCGGCCATCGCCGCGGCCAGGTTGATGGCCGTGGTCGTCTTGCCCACCCCGCCTTTCTGGTTGACCACCGCCACGACCGGGGGGACCGATGTGGCCAAGATGTTGGGTCTCGCTTCAGCCACTGATCCTACATCTGGGGTCATTGAGCGGAATTCTAGACCTGGCCGGAAAGGATGACCAGCCAGGTTGTTAAGGCTCCACTGGTGTGGGGGCGCCGCGTCGGCGGGACCAGATGACGTACGCGGAGACGCCGACCAGCGCTAGCTCGGCCGCGATGGCGAGGTTCGCGGCGGCGCCCGCGACACCGATGCCAACCAACAGGTTGTAGCTGATGTGGCACGTGCACGAGGTGGTGGTGTTCGTGTACTTGCGGAGGAGGCCAAGGCCCAATGCGATCACGAGCACGGCCGCCGTATCCAGCGAGAGGGCGTACTGGGTATGGAGGGAGGCGAAAAGAAGCGCCGTGGGAACCAAGCCGATACGCGGCTGGAGGGCGCCCCTGAACAGGAGCTCCTCGCAAAGCCCGGGGATCAGCGCGATGGCAAGGGTGCCTGCGGGCCATCCAAGCTGGCCGAAGACGTGGTTGGTGGCGGCGTCCACCCTGTGCGCCAGGCCTGGCGTCCAGTCGTGGCTCAGGACGTCGACCTGCTGCACGAAGACGAAGAAAACGCCCGCGGCGGCCACCGCGACCACGATCTGCCACCACGTCGGAAGGACAAGCCCGAGCCGTCGGGCCGTGTCAGGGAGCTCGCGGCGGATGAACAGGCCCACGCCGGCCAGAGCGAAGACGAGGAACGGCGTCTCGTCGAAAAGGAGATCGGCGATCGTGAGCGGCGGCTGCGACTGCACGGTGGCCAGGACGTCGGTGAAGGCGACGACCGCGACGTCGATGCCCAGCAGGACGACAGTCAGGGCAAGCGCGAGGGCGTGCACGGGGTTGTCGGCATCGATTGGCACCAGACGCGCCACTCGCCGCCTGACCGGCTGGGCGGCGATGGCCGCGGCGGCGAGTCCGGTCACCATCACCGTCAGGTCGAGCGCCAGCTGCAGGTTGGGGTTGGTGGCCGGCGTCAGGACCCTGGCGACTGTGAGGTCGGCCGCGCCCAGGAGGGCGATGAGTCCGCCCGCGACGCCGGACAGGATCTCGGCCGCGAAGCCGGCCCAGCGCTTGCCCACCGCCGCGTTGGCCGTGATGATCAGGGGCAGGGGCGTCAGCTCGACGACCGCCGTCGCGGCGTCGAGCAGAAGGTGGCCGGTCAGCCTGACCTGGTGCTCTTGTCGGGAACAGGCGTGGAGGGCGAGCCGTCGGTCATGGTCTTGCCGAACTCGATCAGGGGTTTGAACAGCTCGATCGGCAGCGGCAGGATCACGGTGGTGTTCTTCTCGGACCCGATCTCGACCATGGTCTGCAGGAACCGAAGCTGGAGCGCGCCCTGCTGGGACGAGATCACCTGGGCGGCGTTGGCCAGGGTCTGCGAGGCCTGGAACTCGCCGTCGGCGTTGATGATCTTGGCCCGCTTCTCGCGCTCGGCCTCGGCCTGCTTGGCCATCGCGCGCTGCATCGTGCTCGGCAGCTCCACGTCCTTGATCTCGACCACTGCGACCTTGATCCCCCAGGGCTCCGTCTGCTCGTCGATGATCCGCTGCAGGTTCTGGTTGATCTTTTCCCGGTTGGCCAGCAGCTCGTCCAGCGTGCTCTGGCCGAGGGCGGCACGCAAGGTGGTCTGGGAGATCTGCGACGTGGCATTGATGTAGTTGAGGACCTGGGTCACCGCCTTACGGGC
>WNEY01018374.1_pt1 | contig 11570 bp, 9 predicted proteins | sample 5400531 | NCBI WGS metagenome assembly WNEY01 (sample SAMN13153338, study PRJNA577476) | soil metagenome | isolation source: 200 cm saprolite under Douglas fir tree site 1 | place: USA:California | collected 2015-04-18
CCCTCGCCGCGCCGCTTCTGCTCGATCTTGTAGACGCGCCAGGCCGCCCAGGCGAGCACCGGCGGGTTCACGTCGCCGAACGCCCACTCGTAGGCCGGGATCTGGCCGTTCGGGTGCATGTACCACTCGCGCAGGAGCAGCGAGATCTGCTCCTTCGCGAAGTCGGAATCGACGATCGCGAGCGGGATGCAGTGGAACGCCAGGTCCCAGGCGGCGAACCACGGGTACTCCCACTTGTCCGGCATGGACAGCACGTCGGCATTGTGGAGGTGCGTCCACTCGGCGTTGCGCCCGGCGCGCCGCTGCTGCGGCGGCGGGGGCTGCCGGCCGTCGCCGGACAGCCAGTCGCGCACCACGTAGTGGTAGTACTGCTTCGACCACAGCATGCCCCCGAGCGCCTGGCGCATGACGCCGGCCCCGTCCTCCGACAGGTGGCCGGGGATGACGGTCTGGTAGAACTCGTCCGCCTCGCGCTTGCGCTGCTCGACGACGCGATCCACTTCCTCGATTCCCACACCGGCGTCGCGCGTGAGCCGCAGGCGCACGACGGCGCTCTCCCCCGGCCCGACTGTGAGCGGATACCGCGCGGCGCACTTGGTGCCGATTCGATCGGGGTTCACCGCACCGGCCCGCCCCTGCACGACGTACTCGTCGATGCCGTCCTTGAGGTAGCCGCCGTTCTTGCCGCCGAAGAGGCGGGCGACGTTGGTGTCGTTGTCGGTGAAGAGCAGCTCGGGCGCGCCCTCGCAGTGCAGGTACCGGCGCCCCTCGCCGCGGTGATCGGCCTGCACGACCGCGTCTCCGCCGGCGCGCACCGAAGGCCGGCGCTGATCGCCGTTCCAGCTCCAGGTGTTCCGGAACCAGAGGGTGGGAAGCAGGTCCAGCTCGGCCGGCTCGGGGCCCCGATTGGCCACCTCGATCCGGATGCAGAGGTCCTCGACGTCCGCCTTGGCGTACTCCACGAACACGTCGAAATAGCGATCGCCGTCGAAGACGCCCGTGTCGAGCAGCTCGTACTCGCGGCCGGCGCGACCGCGCCGCCGGTTCTCCTCGACGAGCTTCCCGTAGGGGAACTCCGCCTGGGGGTATTTGTAGAGGTACTTCATGTACGAATGCGTGGGCGTCGAGTCGAGGTAGTAGTACAGCTCCTTCACGTCCTCGCCGTGGTTCCCCTCCTGCCCGGTGAGGCCGAAGAGCCTCTCCTTGAGGATCGGATCGCGGCGGTTCCACAGCGCGACCGCGAAGCAGAGGACCTGGTGCCGGTCGCAGACCCCGGCGAGACCGTCCTCGTTCCAGCGGTACGCGCGGGATCGCGCTTGATCGTGCGGAAAGTAGTCCCAGGCGGTGCCGTGCTCGCTGTAGTCCTCGCGGACCGTGCCCCACGCCCGCTCGCTGAGGTAGGGGCCCCAGCGCTTCCAGTGCTTCTTGCGTTCCCGCGACTCGGACAGCCTGGTCTCTTCGGCGGTCATGGTCCTCCCCAGTCCCGCGAGCCGGCCGGCCGTTACTCGCCGGCCAGGTGCAGGACGTGACCGTCGGGATCGCGCGCCAGCACCGCGCGCCGGTACCCGAGCCTGAGATCGGACAGCTGCACCACGCCAGGGGAGAGGAAAGTCGAGCCGCGCGCGCGGAGGACGCGGGCGCCTTCCGCCGGATCGGCGACCACCGTCGTCTGCCAGTGGACGAGATCGTTGGCGCGCTCGTCGGCCGGGAAGAGGCGCCCGCCGCCCGGCGCGAGGTACTCCAGGAACTCGATGCCCGGTCCGCTCGCCGCGCGCAGGGTGGTGATGCGCAGGTGCGCGCCCTCGACGTCGTTCAGCCGCTCCTGCTCGGCGCCCCAGTTCTCGCTGGCGCCCGCGACGCGCAGGCCCAGGACGTCGCGATAGAACCGCAGGCTCGCCTCGGTGTCCGAGACCACGATGGCGGTGTGGTCGATGCCGAGGAAGACCCGCTCCTTGCGCTGCCACCGCGGATCGCCCTTGCCCGCCGGGAGCTGCAGCACCTCGAGCGTGTGGCGATCCGGGTCGCGAAAGTAGAAGGCGCGGATCCCACCCGCGGCTGGGTTCCAGTCCGGTAGCCGCTGCGGACCTTTGGACACGCGCTCGACGCCCGCGGCGAGAAGCGCGGCGTACGCCCGGTCCATGTCGGACACCACGATGGCGACGTGCTGGAACCAGCGGTCGTTGCTCCGCGAGTCCGCCGGCGCCGCGCGGCCCTTCGGTTCCAGGTACTCCGTCAGGTCGAGGCACTCGCCGCCCAGGCGCAGCCGCGCCGTGCGGCTCCGCGCGCCCGACACTCCTTGCAGCCGCTCCAGCGCCTCCCCAGCCTGCTCGATCTCCAGCGCCTTCTCGAACGACAGCACGCCTGAATAGAACGCCACCGACCGGTCCAGATCCGACACCGTGAGCCCGATGCAGCCTACCGCGCGGACCAGGGCCGCGTCTCCGGCGCGCGCTGCCGTGCAATGCGCGATGACGGAGCACGAGGCGACGGCCAGGGCCCACCGCAGCTGGAACATCGCGCTCCCTCCCCCGCGGCAGTGCGCCACCGGATCCGATCCGTTACAGCCGGAAGGCTTCGTGTAACTTTCGAGGCGCTGGACAGGATCCCCTCCGTCGCTGTTCACTGGATCGGCTGCCTTGGGGGACTCTTGCAGCAACGATCGGCAGATTCGTTCGCGGCCGGCTCCGAGGACGCGGGGCTCGTCGAGGCCCTGCGCCGCGGCAGGGAGGACGCTTTCCTGGGCCTGGTGCAGCGGCACCAGTCCGCCATGCTCCGGGTCGCATCCACGTTCGTCTCCAGCGCGGCGGTGGCCGAAGAAGTGGTCCAGGAGGCCTGGCTGGGCGTGCTCCACGGCCTGGACGGGTTCCAGGGCCGCTCGTCGCTGCGGAGCTGGATCTTCGGCATCCTCACCAACTGCGCGCGATCGCGCGGAGCGCGCGAGGCCCGCAGCGCGCCGTTCTCCTCGTTCGGCGGACCCGACGAGGACGAGCCCGCGGTCGACCCGTCGCGTTTTCTGGGCGCCGATCACCCGCGCTGGCCCGGGCATTGGGCCTCGCCGCCGGAGCAGTGGGCGGAGGAGAAGCTGGCCGCCAAGGAGACGCTGGAGTTCGTCCGGCGGGCAATCGAGGCCCTGCCGCCCACGCAGAAGCAGGTCATCACGCTGCGGGACGTGGAGGGCTGGAGCTCGGCGGAGACGTGCGAGGCGCTGGGGATCTCCGAGGCGAACCAGCGGGTGCTCCTGCACCGGGCGCGCTCGAAGGTCCGGGCCCGGGTGGAGCAATTCATGCGGGAGGGCTCGCGATGACGCCCCGGACGCCGTCCGAGCTCGCCTGCCAGGAGCTGGTGCAGCTCGTCACCGACTATCTCGAAAGCGTGCTGCCTGCCGCGGAGCGCGACCGGTTCGAGCGGCACATCGCCTCCTGCCGGGGCTGCGATGCCTACCTGCGGCAGATGCGCGAGCTGGTGCGCGTCGCGGGCCGCATTCCCACAGCGTTCGTCCCGCCCGATCCTCCGCCCGAGCTGCTGCGCGCGTTCGGGGCCTGGAAGGCGGAGAGAGTCTAGTAGGGTGCACGAGCCGTTCTTTGGGGGACATCGATGGCAATAACGTTGAAGCGGCAACTCGACGACGAAGAGAAGACGAAGATACTCGCGAAGCATGGCCGAAAGTGCTTTGCCACCGGCCACGACATCGCCCCTGAGGATGCACTCCAGTTCGATCACATCCGGGCCTTCGCCACAGGCGGGCCGACAGAACTCGACAATATCGCACCGATGTGCGAGGCCCATAACAAGGCGAAGGGTGCTCTCCCGCTCGGTGACTTCCGGGTCAAGCTGCGGCTGCAGGAATTTTTCCAGCGCGGGAACGCATTGACGTTACACGACCTGCTCGAATACCTGAAGGAGAAAGGCGAAGTTCCTGTGTATGGGCAGCCGGTCGCAGTGTCGGGTGAAAACGGGCAGCTAACGGTCGAATTCTTGGATGGCGGCGCTCGCATACGCAGTATGCATGCCCGACTACCGAGTGGCGGTACTTCTACGCAACGTTGCCGATCAGCGCCCTAGACAGCGACGACGATCACGATGACACAATCGGCTTGCAGCCGCGGTACCTAATCTTCGACAAGGTGTTCGAGCTATATCGTCACTTCCAACGGCATCCTGTCCTGCTTCCGTCGATCGGTCGAGTGCGCAACAACAAGATCGTGCTTTTCGACGGACAGCACAAGATTGCAGGGCTACTTTGGACAGGCAGGCGCGACTTCGAGTGCAAAGTATACCTTACGCCGGACCTCCGGTTGCTGAACCAGACGAACATCTCGGCGCACGACAAGTTCGCCCAGACGAGATTCTACTCATCCATCATGGTTGGGAAGTTGGGGACGGAGTTCGGTAAGGACTTCGAGTCGTACAAGAACCTTGCGCGCCGCCGTTGCGAGAAGCGAGCGCTGACCAGGGCCGCTCGAACCTTCGCGCTCGTGCTGGAAGCTTTGCAGAAACCGCCGGGCTGGAAAACGTTTGGCTATTCGGAACGCCGCAGCTCCGTGCGCGCTCGTTGACGCGCCGCGTCCCGCCCCGGGACAAGTTGGATTTTCAACAGCTCCTCGCCAAGTCGTAAAGCGTTCACTTCGCCACCGCGACGTGGACGCCGTTCCACCCCGGCGGCGGGGGAGCGGCGGCGAGCGCGCGGCAGCGATCGAGCAGCACCCGGCTGGGCCCGTCGCCGGGATACCGCTCGAGGACCGCGGCGGCCCCGCTGAAGTCGCGCCGCGAGTACGCGGCGAAGGCGGCCTCGTAGTCGCGAGCGAAGGCGGGCAGCTCCGCGGAAGCGGCGCCGACCAACTGGTAGACGAGGATTCCCTGGCTGCGGCCTTTCACCGCCACGCGGTCCACCAGCCGGAAGGCGAACTCCTCCCCCGCGCGCTCCACCACCGACTCGCTCGCCAGCACGTCGAGTCCGTACTGCTTGCACAGGCCTTCGAGGCGGGAGGCCAGGTTCACCGAGTCGCCCAGGGCCGTGTAGCTGAGCCTCTCCGGCGCTCCGAAGTGGCCGACCATGGCCTCTCCTGCGTGCAGGCCGAAGCGGGTGCGCAGCGGCGGGACCGACCAGGACGGCGATGCGTAGAGCCGCTTCACCGATTCCTGGCAGGCCAGCACCGCGGCGCAAGCCAGCCGCGCGTGCTCCTTCTCTTGCGCGGGCGCGTTCCAGAAGGCCATCACGGCATCGCCGATGAACTTGTCGACGGTGCCGGACGACTCGCGGATCGCCCGCGTCATCGCCTCGAGGTAGGCGCCCAGGGCGCGGGCCAGCTCGTCGGGCGAGAGGCGCTCGGAGAGCCCGGTGAAGCCTTCCAGGTCGGTGAAGAGGATGGTCAGCTCGCGCAGCTCGCCTCCCAGCACCGGCTCCGCGTTGGCCCGGTAGAGCTGGCGGACCAGGTCGATGGGGACGTACTTCCCCAGCGCCCGCAACGCCGTCTTGGCGCGCTCGAGGCCGTCCATCACGTCCTGGACGTCTCGGAACGGGGCCTGGGCGGGCGCGGCGGCGAAGTCGAGCTGCCGCATGCGCGCGGCCGAGGCGCCGATCCGCCCGAGGCTGCGCCGCAGCGCCAGCAGCGCCGCTCCGCCGCCGGCCGCGATCAGCGCGGCCACGGCCAGCGCGGCGATCAGGAACCGGATGCGCAGCGCGTGCAGCGCACCGGTGTACGCGCTCTCCGGCACGGCGATGCCGATCAGCCACTCCTGGGTGCCCTGGAGCGGGCGGAAGGTCGCCAGCCACCGCTCTCCACCGACGCGCAGCTCGCCGGATCGCTCCTCACCGTCATCCGCCGCCTGCTTCAGCACGGGGCTCCCCAGCGCCGCGGCGAGGGGCGCTCGGGCAGGTGCCGGGGCGAGACCCGCAGCGCATCGCCCACGTCCGTGAGCTCGTCGTCCGGCGCGGTGCGCGTCACCAGATGCCCGGCGGGATCGGCGAGGAAGACCCGGTGCGGATCGGTCGCGGCCCGATCGTCGACCCTGATTGTTGAGATCGCATCGATGGCGTGGGTCAGGAGCCCTGCCCGGACGACGCCGGCAAAACGCCCCCGCGCGTCCGCGATCGACTTCTGCACGCTGACCACGACGCGCCGGCGGGCGATGGGCAGCGCGGAGTCCGACTGCGCGTACGACAGGTCCGTCCAGATCGGGACCCCGTCGTAGTCGCGCGAGGCGGCGGTGCGGAAGGTCAGGTGCTCGGTCGGATCCGGCGCGCCTCCCCGCGGGCGGAAAGGAGCGGAGAGGAGCCCGCCTCCTTCGGCCCGCTCGCGGAGCTCCAGCGAGAACCCGCTGCCCTCCGGCCGCGTGGCGCGGGTCACCAGCGGCCCGCCGTCGGTGCGGACCACGGATATTTGCCAGCGGCCCGCCGGCGCGAGGACGGCCTCCCCGTCCCCGTCGAAACCGTCGCGTTCCGCGCGCGTGAAGGTCACCTCGGCGAGGTGGGGATTGCGCGAAAGGCCGGCGAACAGCGCCGACTCGATCGACGCCGGGACGTCCGGATCCGCCACGCCGAGCCGGATGGACTGCTCGACGTCGCGGACCACCCGGCTCGCGCCGTCGAGCTCCTCGCGCACGAGCCCTTCGATGCGTCGCGCCGCGGAGTCCCGCAGCGCCTCGGCCGTGCCCAGCAGCGACCTGCGCGTGGCGGCGAAGAACAGCGCGAGCAAGGCGCCGAGGAGCAACACCAGGGCGGCGGTGCTCCCGGCGAACATCTGTAGCAAAGTCACGCGCGGAGCGCGCATCAGCCTCCCGAGGCGAACTCAGGATACAGCGTCATGCCTCCGTCGACGAACAGGCTGATCCCGTTCACGTAGTCGGCCTCGTCCGAGGCGAGCCACACCGCGGCGCGAGCGATGTCCTCGGGCTCGCCGATTCGCTTGTACGGAATGAGCCGCAGCAGCGCATCGAGCGCCTCGGGAGTGCTCCAGGCGTCCCGGTTGATGGGCGTGCGCACTGCGCCGGGCGCGATGCTGTTGACCCGGATCCGGTGCGGCGCCACCTCCTGGGCCAGGCTCTTCATCATCAGCATCACCCCGCCCTTCGAGGCGGCGTAGTTGACGTGCCCCGCCCAGGGGATCACCTCGTGCACCGAGCTGATGCAGATGATCTTTCCCGCGGCCCGGGAGACCTCGGGCACGACGCCGCGGCGCTTGAACTCGCGCCGCGTTCCACTGGTCCAGGGTCAGGTCTTCGAACGGCGCGTCGCGCTGCAGGCCGGCGTTGTTGATCAGGATGTCTACGGTGCCGAGCTGCTCGATGGCGCTCCGGAACAGGTCCTTCACCTCGGCCTCGCGCGAGACGTCGGCGCGGATCGCGAGCGCGCGGCTGCCTCCCTGCGCGATCTCCTTCACCACCGCGACCGCGGCGTCCTCGCCGTCGCGGTAGTTCACGACCACCTCCGCTCCGGCGTGGCCGAGCGCGATGGCGATGGCCTTGCCGATCCCGGAGTTGGCTCCGGTGACGATGGCCTTCTGGCCCTTCAGCGGCGATCTGTCGGTCATCTTCGTCTCCGATCGGGTGGGTGCGAGCTCCAGTCTGCCGAGCCGGCCGTGCGTTACGCGCCACGGGCCGGCCCGCGGACTTGGCTCACGGTCCGGTGGCCTCCTGGGGGGCCGGCGGATCCAGCCGCGTGAGCGTGAAGCTGCCTACGCTCGAGCCCGCCTTGCTCGCCACCGTCCCGGCCAGCGTGCGCCCGGCGAGGCGGCCGTCGAACACGAACGCCGCCAGCTCGAGATGCACGTCGTCCGAGTTGCGGCGGACGCCGTCGAGCATGATGCCCGGCTGGCTCTCCAGCGACATCCAGCTTCCCTTGTACGAGCCCTCGTTGCGGTCGATCATGACGGAGAGCGGCCTCTGCCATCCGTCGCGATCGATGACGCCCACCCAGTGACCGGGAAGGGGGTCCTGCGACTGGACGGAACGCGTTCCCGCGCACGCGGCCAGCGCGAGCGCGAGCACCACCATTGCCTTCTTCATCGGAATGCTCCTTGTCCCGGCCGGACAGCGCCGGCCTCTACGGGCAGGTCTGCCACGCGGGCGGAGCGTTACGGCGATCGAATTCCGCGTCGGGTCAGAGCGCCGGCTCGATGGCCGCGCCGACGGGCATCTGGGCGGTGGTTTCGTGCGCGCGGTGGTCGCGCGCGAGGAGGAGGTAGATGGCCGGCACGAAGAACAGCGTGAAGGCCGTCCCGATGGCCATCCCCGCCACCAGCACCAGCCCGATGCTGTTGCGCGCCGCCGCGCCCGGGCCGGTCACCAGCGTGAGCGGGAAGTGGCCGCAGACGGTGGCGACGCTCGTCATCAGGACCGGCCTCAGACGCGTGACGGCGGCGTTCTTCACCGCCTCGAGCTTCGACTGACCCTCCTCCTGCAGCTTGTTGGCGAACTCCACGATGAGGATGCCGTTCTTGGAGATCAGCCCGACCAGCGTGACCAGGCCCACCTGCGAATACACGTTCATGGTGGTGGTCCAGCCGTTGGTCCAGAACGGGATGTTCGGGTTCGGCATCTTGAGGAAGGTCATCGTGAGCGCGCCGAACATGGCCAGCGGCACCGAGCCGGCCAGGATGACGAACGGATCGCGGAAGCTGTTGAACTGGGCCGCGAGGACCAGGAAGATGAGGACGACTGCGAGCATGAACGCCGGAAGGAACTTGTCGCCCTCGGTGCGCAGCTGCCGCGACTCGCCGGTGTAGTCGATGGCGTAGCCCTTGGGGAGGACCTGCGCCGCCTCGCCTTCCAGGTACCGGAGCGCCTCGTCGAGCGGGCGGAAGGCCACGCCGCTCAGCTTCACCGCGTTGAGCTGCTGGAAGCGGTTGAGCGCGCGCGGCGTCACCGAGTCGCGGATGGTGGCGATGGTGCTGAGGGCGACCAGCTGGCCGTTCGGCCCGGTGACGTGGATGTCCTGCAGCTGCTCCGGGTTCATGCGCTCGGCGCGCAGGACCTGCGGGATCACCTTGTAGCTCCGCCCGGCCACGCTGAAGCGGTTGACGTAGTTGCCGCCCACCGCGGCGCCCAGGTCCTGCGCGACCGTCTGGAGGTTGAGCCCCAACTCCGCCACCTTCTCGCGATCGATGTCGATCTCGGACTGCGGCTGATCGATCTTCGTGTCGATGATGGGCGGGAAGGCGAACATCCCGCTCTGGGCCGCCCTCTGCTGGATCTGCTCGGCGAAGCCGAGGATCTGGCTGGGCTCGGCCGTGGACGCGATGACGAACTCGACCGGGAAGCTGCCGCCCCCGGGCAGCGCGGGCGGAAGGATCGCGAACGACTGCACGCCGGGGATGGGCGCCACCTTCGCGGCGATGTCGGGGAGGACCTGGAAGGCGTTGCGCTTGCGCTCGTCCCAGGGCTTGAGGCCCGCGCCCCAGAACCCGCCGGTGGGGAGCGTGATCTGGAAGGTGAACTGGGTCTCCGGGACCGTGAACGCCTCCTTGTTGATCTCCCGGGTGGACTGCGTGACCTGCTCCAAGGTGGAGTTCGACGGCGTGTTGACGATGCCGAACACCACGCCCTGGTCCTCGGCCGGCGCCAGCTCCTTCGGCGACTGGCCGAACATGAGCAGCGCCAGGACGCCGATGACCACCCAGGCGGCGTAGATCGCGCCGCGCGCGCGGAAGGTGATCTCGAGGGCGCGTCCGTAGGCGGCCTTGACGCGATCGAAGGTGCGGTTGACGATCGCGGAGAAGCCTTTTTCCTCGTCGCTCCGGCGCAGGAGATACGCGGACATCACCGGCGAGAGAGTCAGCGCAACCACCCCTGAGATGGTGACCGCCCCGGCCAGCGTGAGCGCGAACTCGCGGAAGAGCGAGCCGGTGAGCCCGCCCTGGAAGGCGATGGGCGCGTAGACCGCCGCGAGCGTGATGGTCATGGAGATGATCGGCCCGACCAGCTCGCGCGCCCCCTTGAGCGCCGCGTCGAGCGGCTTCAACCCTTCGCGCAGGTGGCGCTCGACGTTCTCGACCACCACGATCGCGTCGTCGACCACCAGCCCCACCGACAGCACGATGGCGAGCAGCGTGAGCAGGTTGATGGTGAACCCGAAGACCTGGATCAGGAAGACCCCGCCGATGAGCGACACGGGGATGGCGACCACCGGCACCAGCGCCGAGCGGAAGGACCCGAGGAAGAGGAAGATGACGACCACCACGATGAGCAGCGTGTCGCGCAAGGTGCTGACCACCTCGCGGATGGCGCTGCGGATGTAGGCGGTGCCGTCGTAGGCGATGGTGGCCTTGATCTGCTCGGGAAGCTCCTTCTGCAGGGAGTCCATCTCCACGCGGACGCGCTTGATCACGTCGAGCGAGTTGGCGTTGGGCAGCGCCCAGACGCCGATGAACACCGCGGTCTGCCCGCTGAAGTTGACGAGGCTGTCGTAGTCCTCCGCGCCGAGGACGACGTCGGCGACGTCGCGGAGGTGCACGGTCGAGCCCCCACCCTGGCGGATCACCATCTGCTCGAATTCCGCGGGTGAGCGGAGGTCGGTGTTGGCCGTCAGGTTGACCTGGACCAGCTGCCCCTTCGTCTGGCCCACGGCCGCCAGGTAGTTGTTCTGGGCCAGCGCCTGGCGCACCTGCGCCGGGCTCACGTTGAGCGCCGCCATCCGATCGGGCTTCAGCCAGATCCGCATGGCGAACGTGCGCGCGCCGAGGATGTCGGCGCGCTGGACGCCTTCCACCGCGGTGAGCCGGGGCTGGACGATGCGCACCAGGTAATCGGTGATCTCGTTCTGCTTGAGGAACTCCGAGGAGAAGCTCAGGTACGCGGCGGCGAACTGGCTGTCGGCCGACTCGATGTTGATGATCGGCACCTGCGCGTCGGGCGGCAGGTCGCCGCGCACCTGGTCGACCTTGGAGCCGATCTCCGCCAGCGCCTTGGTGGAGTCGTAGTTGAGCCGGAGTCGCGCGCGGATGATGGAGACGTTCTGCTGGCTCTCGGACTCGATGTAGTCGATGCCGTCCGCCGCCGCGATCACACGCTCGAGAGGCGTGGTGATGTAGCCCCGCACGAGCTCGGCGTTGGCGCCGACGTAGGTGGTGGTGACGGTGATCGCCGCGTTCTCGCTGCGGGGGTACTGGCGGACGTTGAGCGAGCGAATCGCCTGCACGCCGGCGATCACGATGATCAGGTTGACGACGAGCGCCAGGACCGGCCGCCGGATGAACAGGTCGGTGAGCTTCATGGATGGCCCTCTCGGCGGTTCACTTGTCGACGGGCTTGGGGGCCAGCTCCGCGCTGGGCGCGAAGTCGTTCCTCACCACCACCGCGGCGCCGTTGCGCAGCTTGAAGGCGCCGCTGCTCACGACGGTCTCGCCGGCGGTCAGCCCGGAGACCACGGCGACCAGGTCTCCGCGGCGCTCGCCCAGCCGGACGAACTTCTGCCGGGCGACCAGCGTGGCCTCGCCGCCTGGATCCTTCTTCTCCTCCAGGGCGAACACCGAGTCGCCGTAGGGCGCGTAGATCACGGCGGTGGCCGGGATCACCAGCACCGGCTGCTTCTCCGGCGAGATCACGTCCACGTTGGCGAACATCCCCGGCCGCAG
>WNEY01003662.1_pt1 | contig 11568 bp, 5 predicted proteins | sample 5400531 | NCBI WGS metagenome assembly WNEY01 (sample SAMN13153338, study PRJNA577476) | soil metagenome | isolation source: 200 cm saprolite under Douglas fir tree site 1 | place: USA:California | collected 2015-04-18
GTCGCGTCTACGTCGTGCTCGACGGCGGGTCGCGGCTCGCTCGGCTGTCTGCGCGCAACGAGCCCGTGCCGGTGGAGCTCCCGGCTGCCCCGGGCGGCGTCCCGGCGCGCGTCGCGGTCTCGCCCGGCGGCGCGGTCTTCCTCCTGTACCGCGACGCCACGGAGGGCTGGATCGTCGCGCTCGACGGCTCCCTGCCGGCGCACCAGGTCGACGACGCGCTCGACGTCGAGGTCGAGAGCGAAAGTCTCGTCGTCGTCGCGCGCCGGCCGGGCGACGCGTTCGTCCGCCTCACTGCCGAGGACGGCACCTGGAGCGAGGGCGACCCGTACGCGGCGCGGGACTACGACGGCTACGGGATCGTCCGCACTCCGGACGGCCGGATCGGCTTCTGGACGGCCCACGGCTTCCGCGAGGCCGTGCTCGGCCGGGTGCGCTTCGCGCCGGAGGGGCTCGTCAGCACCTACCGGCTCGACGGCGGGGAGTTCCAGACCGAGTGGGGTCGCATCTTCCTCGACGCGTGCATCCCGGCCGGGACGCGCGTCCGCGTGCATTCCGTCACCTCCGACGAGGCGCTCGAGGACGAGCCGACGCTACCGTGGGCCGTGCCGGAGGGCTTCGACGGGACGGTGTACCGCCCCGACCTGACGCCGCCGCTCGCGCCCGCGCGGCTCGTCCCCCCGGCCGGCGACGACGAGAGCTACCACCCGGTGCACCGGCGCGAGAGCGGCCGCGAGGTCGCGTGGGCGCGGCCGGCCGGCGACGACCCGTTCGAGACGTACGAGGCGCCGGTGATCGCGGAGCCGGGGCGCTACCTCTGGGTGACGCTCGAGCTGACCGGCAACACGCGCTTCAGCCCGCGCGTGAAGGGGCTGCGCGCCGAGCGGCCGGGCCACGACCTCCTGCGGCGGCTGCCGAAGACGTTCTCGCGCGACCCCGAGGTCGCAGCCTTCCTGCGCCGCTACCTCGCGCTGATGGAGGGGACGCTCGAGGAGCTCCTCGACCGGGGAGAGGCGCGCGACGTCCTGCTCGACCCCCACGCCGCCCCGGAGGAGCTGCTCGCGTGGCTCGCGAGCTTCCTCGGCCTCGCCGTCGACGAGCGCTGGCCGACGCCCGCGGTGCGCGAGCTGATCGCGGAGGCCGGCGCGCTGCTGCGCTGTCGCGGCACGAAGTCAACGCTCGAGCGGTTCGTCGAGCTCTACCTCGGGCTCGACGACGTCACGATCCTCGAGCACTGGCGCCTGCGCGGGCTCGGCGGCGCGCTGCTGCGCGACGAGCCGAGCGCGCTCGAGACGGGCACGGTCGTCGGCGAGAACTTCCGCGTCGGCGGCGCGGTCGGGCAGCGGGAGGAGCAGCCGCTGTCGGGGACGGTCGAGGACGCGTTCCGGACCCATGCGCATCGCTTCACGGTCGTCGTGCCGGCGTTGCTCTCGGACGAGCAGCGCAGCGTGATCGGGCACCTGCTCGACGTCCACCGGCCGGCGCACACGCTGTTCGAGGTCTGCACCGTCGGCAGCGGAATGCGCGTCGGCTTCGGGCTCCACGTCGGGCTGCTCTCGATCATCGGCCGCACCGGCGGCTGGCAGCAGCTGCACCTCGGCGGGCTGCTCGGCCGCGACGCGATCCTCGGGCGACCGCAGAGCGGGATGCGGGTCGGCGAGGGCCCCGGAAGGGTCGGATGACCGTCGAGTCCCGCTCGATCGGCCGCTTCCACGCGTCCTACCGGCTCCCGGCGGCGGAGCTCGACGCGCGCACGCGGCTCGACGCGCTGCTGGAGCGTGTGCTCGACGCCGCGCTCGACGGAGCGCTCGCCCGCGCGGGCGTGGCGCCGGACGAGGAGGTCTGCGTCCGCAGCGTCGCGGCGGGGGCGCGGCTGCGGCTCGCGGCCACCGACGTGGCGCTCGTATCGGACTGGAGCACGGCGCTCGCGGAGGCGCTCGCTGCGGCGATCGGCGCGGGCGAGCCGGCGGCCGTCCGGTACCGCTCGCGGCGCCAGGCGCTCGTCGACGCCGCGGTCGCGACCGCGGCGGGCGACCTCCGCCGAGCGTGGGCCTGGCGGCAGCTCGGTCTCTGGCCCGACGAGGATTCTGTGGACGGCGCGGAAGCAGTGGCGCGCCTGGTGAACGCCCTGGCCGCAGAGCCGCGGTCGGTCGTCCCCATCCTCGTCGCCGCCGCGCGCCGAGGCGCGCTGCCGCGGCTCGCCGTCCTGCTGTCGGCGGCCGGGTGGCAGCGCCTCGCGCGCGCGGCGCTCGCGGCCGCAGGCGTGCCCGAGCGGTTGCTCGACGATGCGCCGGAGCCGGCGGGACTCGGCGACGCGCGCCACGGCGCATCAGCGACCGGGGCCGCCCCACCGGGCGAAGCCGCCGTCACGCGCGCTCGGCGTCTCCTCGCGTCCTCGGCCCTCGCCACCGCAGCCGCCGGCTCGGGCGCGGCAGTCGGCCTCGCGCCTCCCTCGCGCCGCGCGCTCGCGATCCTCGCCGCCCTCGAGGTAGATCCGGGGTCGCTTACCGCCGCGTCGAGCCCCGACGCCGCCCGGGCCCTCGTCACCGCCCTGGCGACGGAGCTCGACGCGCCCGCCGGTCCCCGTCGGCCGCGCGACGCCGAGCGCCCCCCCGCGACCGACAGCCGCTCGGCGCTCGCCGCAGCAGGCCTCGAACCGGAGCCGCGGCAGCCCGCCGGTGCTGGAGACGCCCCAGAGACGCCCGGGAGACACCCCGGAGATGCCTGGGAGACGCCCGAGAGACGCCCGGGAGACGCCCGGGAGACGTCCCCGGGACGTGCGGACGGCGAGCCCGGCGACGCCGGCGCGCTGCCGGAGGTGCGGAGTCGGGCCTGGACGCAGGCCGGCGGGCTGCTCTTCCTGCTGCCGTTCGTCGCGGAGCTCGAGCCGCTCGGGACGCGGACGCTGCGGTGGACGCTGCACCGGCTCGCGCTCGCATTGTTGCCCGAGCTCGACGAGGCGGATCCAGCGGCGCTCGCGTTCGCGGGGCTCGGGCCGGACGAGCTACCGCCCTCGGATGACGGCGAGCCGGCGAGCGACGATGAGCTCGACGGGCTCCGCGCGGTCGCGGACGTCGTCGCCGCGCGACTCGCCGAGCGGCTCGAGCGCGAGGACGGGCTAGTCGCGGCGGTCTGCGCGCGGCGCGCGGAGGTCGTCGCCGAGCCCGGGTGGATCGAGATCCGGCTCGCGCTCGAGGAGCTCGACATCGACGTCCGCCGCGCCGGGCTCGACCTCGACCCGGGCTGGCTCCCGTGGCTCGGCGTCGTCGTGAGGTTCGTCTATGCCTGAGGATCGCCTCGCCACCGCAGTCGCCGCGCTCGGCGCGCGGCTCGCCGCCGTGCTCGAGGAGCTGCCCGGGCTCACCGACGACTCGCGCGCGTTCCTGCAGCGGATGAGCGGCGCGCCGCCCGCCGACCCTGGGGAGCCGCTGCGCCGTCTCGCGGACGGGCTGCGGCTGTCGCCGCTCGAGGTCGACCTGCTGCTGCTCGCCGGGCTGCCGGAGGAGCACGAGGGCTACGCCGCCCTGCTCCGCCAATTGCACCCGCAGGGCGAGCCGCGCCCGACGCTCGGCCTGGCCGCGCGGCTCCTCTGCGACGACGACGAGCGCGCAGATCTGCGCGAGGCCGTGGAGACAGGCGCCGCCGTGCGCTCCGGCGCGCTCGTCGTCGACCGCGACGGCTCCTTCTTCGAGCGCGGGCTCCGCCCGAGCGAGGCGCTCTGGTCGGCGCTGCACGGCGTCGACGCATGGCCACGCGCCGCGCGCGCCATCCGCGCACCGGCCGCGCGCGCGGGGCTGGAGGACTGGTTCGCCACGCCCGCCGCGGCGCGCGCCGCGGCAGCCGTCGCGCGGGGCACCACCTGCACGGTGCTCGTCTCGGCCGACAGCGAGGAGGTCGCGTTCGACCGGGGCGCCGCGCTCGTCGAGCACGCGGGAGCCCGCGCAGCGCGCGTCCCGCTCGCGCCGGGCGCCGACCCGGACGCGCTGCGGCTCGCGTGCCTGCACGCGCTCGTCCGGGCGGAGGTGCCGGTGCTCCGACTCGCGGCGGCGGACGAGCCGAGCCGGCTCGCGGAGCCCGACCTCGCGCACCACCCGGGCCCGGTCGTCCTCTGCATCCGCACGGGGACGATCTCGCTCGCCGCGAGCCGCCCGGTGCTCGCCGTCCAGGCGGAGCCGCTCCACGCGCGGGCGCGCCGCCGGATGTGGAGCGAGGCGCTCCCGGAGCTGGCCGACCAGGCGCCGCTCCTCGCCGCGCGCGGCGTCGTCGAGCCCGCGTTCGCGCAGGCCGCAGCCGCCGACGTCCGCGCGCTGCACGCGCTCGAGGGCCGGCTCCCGGACACCGCCGAGGTCGCCGCAGCCGTCCGTGCCCGCGCCGGGCTCTCACTCGCCGGTGGCGTGAAGCTCATCCACCCGACGGCGACGTGGGACGCGCTCGTCCTGCCCGCCGAGACGAAGCGCCGGCTCCGCGAGGCCGCCGACCGCCTCCGCCACCAGACCCGCGTCCTCGACGACTGGAACTTCCTCGCCGGGCGACCGGGCGCGCGAGGCGTCCGCGTCCTCATCAGCGGCCCGCCCGGCACCGGCAAGACGCTCTCCGCCGAGGTGCTGGCCCACGTGCTCGGCGTCGACCTGCTGCTCGTGGACATCGCCCGGATCGTCTCCAAGTGGATCGGCGAGACGGAGAAGAACCTCGCCGAGGTCTTCGACGCCGCCGAGCGCTCACAGGCCGTCCTCTTCTTCGACGAGGCGGACGCGCTCTTCGGCCGCCGCACCGAGGTGTCGGACGCGCACGACCGCTACGCAAACCTCGAGACGGCCTACCTGCTCATGCGGCTCGAGCGCTTCGAGGGGCTCGCCGTCCTCTCGACGAACCTGCGGCAGAACGTCGATCCCGCGTTCATCCGGCGGCTCGAGTTCGTGATCGAGCTCGAGGAGCCGGCGCGGTCCGAGCGCGAGGCGCTCTGGCGCTGCCACCTGCCGCAGGAGGCGCCGCTCGCGGACGACGTCGACGTGACCGAGCTCGCGTCCCGCTATCCGCTCGTCGGCGGCCTGATCCGCAACGCCGCGGTCGCCGCCGGCTTCCTCGCAGCCGCCGACGGCGGCGTGATCCGTCGCACCCACCTGGACCGCTCGCTCCGGCGCGAGTACGAGAAGAGCGGCCGACCGTTTCCCGCTTCCACGCACTAGGAGGACTCGATGACGACCTTGCTGGACTTCGCCACCACCGACCTCTCCCGGGTCACGCAGGACAAGAACGCGGCCCAGAGTGCGCTCGCGGCCGCCCAGGCGGGACTGCAGACGGCGCAGGCGGACCGCGACGCCACCGCCGCGAAGATCGCCGGCCTCCAGAAGCAGATCGCCGCGAAGCGCCTGGAGATCGCGAACGCGGCGATGCCGGCCGACGCGGAGGCTGCCGCCGCCGACCTCGAGAAGCTGCTGATCAAGCTGAACGCGCAGCAGGCGCACGCAGTCGACGTCCAGGTGCAGCTCGACACCTACCAGAGCCAGAACGACGTGCAGCTGGACATCCTCGGCGCCGCGACGACGAAGTCCGTGCAGGCGACGACGGCGCTCGCGGCGGCGCAGAAGATCGACGCCGACCATGCCGCGTGGCACGCGACGCTCGGCTCGCCGCCGCTCCAGAACATCAGCCAGGCGGCGAGCGACGCGCTCAACGCCGACCTCTACACGACCGCGAAGACGCGCGCCGAGGCGGGCTTCGACGCGAGCCTGCTCACCCACATCCGCAAGCGCGAGACGAACGAGCAGGCCCGGCTCGCCGCGATCGAGTCGACGCGCGACGACATGCAGGACGACCTCGGCGCGAAGAAGGCGGCCGACCGCGGCATCGCCGGCGAGGTCACGCCGCTCCAGACCGCGTACGACCGCGCCCAGGCGGCGTTCCGAGACGCAATCACCGGCGCGCAGGACCGCTTCAACCGCGCGCAGGGACTGCTCGCGTCGGTCGCCGCCGCGCCCGTGCTCCCGGACGCCGAGCGAAACCACATGCTCGACGCCACGATCGTCAACGCGGCGAAGGGCCAGCCGGTCACCCATGAGGAGGCGCTCGAGACCGCCCGCGATGCCTCGAAGCAAGCGCAGACCGACCTCGACCGGGCGCAGACGCAGGACAACGTCGGCCTGACGCCGTTCGAGACGGTGGCGACCGCGCAGACGGCGGTCGGCACCGCGCAGGGCAACCTGACGACGGCGACGGGCGGCTACACGCAGGCCGACCGAGAGGCGCTCGACGCGTGGGAGGCGACCGTCCCCGACGCGAGCTGGTCGCTGCTCGCCGCGTTCGACGAAGCCGACCTGATCCTCAAGGACCTGAAGGCGAACGTGACGCCGGCGAAGCTGCAGAGCCTCGAGACCGCCATGAACACCGCCGCGAGCGCGCTCGCCGCCAGGCTCGACGGGCTGGCGCAGAGCGAGCGTGCGATCGCACTGCTGACCGAGCGGGTGAAGCAGCAGTCCGAGCTGCTCGACGCCGCCGCGCGCAACGGCTCGGCCCGCGTCCTCAACGCCCTGCGCGGCGACGGCTAGGAGGAGCGATGTCGACGCTCGACGGCACGACGATCCCCGACACCTTCGCCGACTGCGGCACTGGCGACGGCGGCTCGCTCCCGGCCGATCCGTTCACCGCGCTCCGTTTCCACTTCGGGATGCTGCTCGGCGTCGACGACTTCGAGGTCGAGCAGGGCTTCCACCACGGCAAGCAGCGGCTCCACAACGCGTGGCTGCACCGCGACGGCGTGGTCTGGGGCCTCGCGGTCGGAGTCGACCGCGGCGAGATCCGCGTCCTCCCCGGCCTCGCCCTCGACGGCGCCGGCCGGGAGCTCCACCTCGACGACCCGGCCTGCCTGAGCGTGACGGCGTGGTACCAGGAGCACGCCGCCGACGTCGGCGCAGAGCCGGGCGAGAGCGGCAGCGTCGAGTTCGACGCGTACGTGATCGCGCGGTACGCGACGTGCCCGATGCGGCCGGTGCCCGCCCTGGCGGAGCCGTGCTCCAGCATGACCTCGGAGACGGCGTACTCGCGCACCTACGAAACGATGGACATCCGCCTCGTCCCGGGCCCGCCCCCCGACCCGCCCGCGCCGCCGTACCACCGGCTGCGCGTGCTCTTCGGCCTGGAGGCGCCGAGCCTTCCCGCCGACCAGCCGGTCGTGGACGCCCGGAACGCCGCGCTCGCGGCGGCCGACCGTGCGGCAGCGTTCCTCGCGGCCCTGCACGAGCTCGCCGTCCTCGACACGATCGACCTACAGCCGGCGGCGCTGCCCGACGAGCCGGCCACCCGCTTCCCCGCGCTCGACGACGACGGCGTCGTGCTCGCGCGCGTGACCGGGATCCGGCTCGATCCGGGCGGCGAGGACGGCACCGGCTGGACGCTCGGCGCGGCCGAGGTCGACTACGCGGGCCGCCGCTCGCTGCTCGCGACGCAGGCGATCCAGGAGTTGCTCTGCGGCTCGGAGGGCGCGACGGGCGGCCCGACGTTCGGCGGCGTCACGTTCGACACGGGCGCCAAGACGGTCACGCTGACCGCGACCGCGCCGCTCGAGCCGACGACCGTGACGAAGGACGCGTTCTCCGTGTCGACCTTCGACGGCGGCTGGACGGTCCAGAAGGTCAAGAACGTCGCCCTCGACGGCACGAACACGCAGGTGACGCTGACGGTCGACGCGCTGCCGGCCGGCAAGACGATCCGCGTGCTCGCGTCCGGCACCGGCCCGACGCCCATCCTCGGCGCCGACCTCGCCCCGCTGGGCGGCGGCACCGACTTCGTCCTGATGAAAGGGAGCTGACCATGGCAACGCGCACCATCGGCGGCGGCACCGGGCCGCAGATCTTCGTCGGCGTGGAGAGCGGGCTGACGGTCGTCGCTCCCGGCACGCCGCTGACCCGTCTCAACTACTACGACGGCAAGTTCCTGCGCGCCGACGACCTCGACGTCGAGCAGGGCTACTTCCGCCACCTGACCTGGCTCTCGAACGTCGCCGGCGGCTCCGGGGTCGTCTACGGCTTCGACGTCGGCGACGCGGCGGGCGACGCGATCTCACTCTCGCCCGGGCTCGCGATCGACCAGAGCGGTCACGTCCTCCTGTTGCCTCAGGCGGTGACGCTGGACATCCAGACCCTGATCGACGACACCGAGCGGCTGCGCACGCTGATCCTCGCGCGCCGCGGCGTCGGCAAGGGCGAGTTCTCGGACTGCATCGCCGAGAGCGTGAGCACCGCGCCGCCGGTGACGACGGTCGCCGAGACGCCGGGCTTCTACCTGATCACGATCGCGCCGGCGGAGGCGCTCTGCGGCGAGGACTACGCCTACGGGACGCTCTGCGAGGAGGCCTGCGCGACGAGCGTCCAGCGGCCGCGCCGGCTCGACGGGATCGCCGTACGCGCGTGGCCGTTCACGCCGCGGTCCGCGCTCCCGACCTCGGGCGCCGTCACGATGGCGCCGATCCACCTCCGCTCGCGGCTCGCGTCCGCGCGCTTCGCCGACGAGACCACGGACTTCGCGTCGCTGATCGCGGGCGCCGACCTCCACTCCACCGTCTGGTGCCATGGCGCCTGCGCGCCGGGGCCGAACGACGTCGCGCTGGCCGTGCTCGCGCGCTCCGGCTCGACGACGCTCTTCGTCGACGAGTGGACGGCCCGGCGCGAGCTGATCGAGACGCCGCCGCGCCGCTACTGGGCGGGCCGGATGGGGATGCGCCCGCTCGCGGTCTTCCTGGCGCAGGTGCTGCACTTCCAGTGCCAGCTGCGCGACATCCTCCCCGCCGCCGCGCCGCTCGCGCGCCTGATCCTGAACGAGGCGATCATCTCGCGGATCCTCAGCGCGACCGACGAGGTAACGCTGAAGGCGGCGGTCACCGACGTGCCGATCCGGCCGATCGCGCTCAGACCCGCGCCGTCACGTGTGCTGATCAACGGCGGGATCGTCGAGCTCTCGCCCGCGGGCTACCTTCCGGTCGGGCTCGATACCACGGTGAACGCCCAGGTGCGGAACCTGCTCGGCGAGGGCCTCGACCTCACCTTCTGCGTCGTGCGGGCGGACTACGTCCCACATGCGCTCGAGGAGGCGCAGCACATGGAGCGGATCTCGCTGCTCGCGGGGCTCGACGACCCGGCCGCGAAGCCGGACGTCGAGATCCTCGTGCCGGACGGCGAGATCGTCCGCAGCGCGCCGAAGGTCGCCGGTACCGGCTGGGACGGCCATGTCCAGCTGACGCCGACGCTCGCTCCGACTCCGGCGGCGACCGGGGCCGCCGCCTATCTCGCGCCGGCGGCGGCCGGCTTCGCGATCCACGGCGCGGGCAGGAGCGAGATCCTCCCGTCCGGCGGCGGCCGCTTCCACTTCGCCGGCACGACCGAGGCGCAGCACTTCGTCAAGCTGAACGACCTCGCCCGCGGCCTGACGAGCCTGGCGACGCCGAAGGCGAGCGACTTCCACCTGCTCGGGGAGGTCGCGCAGGCGCACGCGAACGAGCCACCCCCGTCGCCGCCGAGCGAGACGCTGGTGACGCGGCTCGCCGGCGTCGCGCGCGAGGCTGTGGACTACGTCTCCAACCTCCGCACGCAGGAGGTCACCGAGGGCCCCAAGCTCGCGCACTTCCAGCCGCAGCTGGCTCCGGCGGAGCGCGTCGTCGGCCTGTGGACGACGATGGGGTGCGACCGCGACCCGTTCTCGCTCCGACTCGGCGAGATCACGGCCGTGCAGGTGACGGTCGAGATCGCGATGCCGGCGGCGAAGCCGACCATGCTCACCAACCAGCTGCGGGGCGACTTCCGCGTCGACCGGATCCTGCCGATGGTCGGCGCCGGCCGCCGCATCGCCGGCACGTTGTCCGGGATCGGGGTCTCGACGGTACAGATCGCGGGTCAGCACGCGTCGCACGCCGGTGCGTTCGCGCGGCAGGTGACACTCGTGCTGGCCGATCCGCCGAACGCGCCGCCGTCGCTCGACGTCGCAATCGAGCCCGTGGGCGGAACCGGGATCGGCTACGACATCCACGTCAGCTGGGAGGGGACGCCGCTGACCGCGAAGGTCGGCGTGGCCCTGACCCACCTCAAGAACTCGTACGTGGTGCCGCTCGGGACGTTCACGGCCAACCCCGACGTCCTCGTCACCGGCAATCAGGCGAACACGCTCGCGCGTTCGGGGCTCTCGATCATCGCGGCTGCGCTCGCGGATCCTGCGTTCGCGGAGACGGCCGAGGCGCTGCTCTTCCCGCCGCCGGTCGAGCCTGCCAGCGAGCTGACCGTGAAGCCGCACCGCAACTGGGTGCTCTTCCGCCGCCGGCGCATAAAGGACTGCGCGCCGGAGCTCGTCGTCGTCCCGCCGCCCGCAAAACACTATGACCTCTTCGAGCTGGCGGTCGGAAACGAGCAGCAGGTGACGATGATCCGGGACGCGTTGTGGAAGAACCAGCCCGCGGTCTTCGCGAAGCTGCCGCCGCGCTACGTGGATCGGGTCGAGTTCGGAGGCGGCTCGGCGACGCTGAACACAGCGGCGACGACCGTGCGCGCCGACTGGCAGGCCGCCCACCCCGCGAAGATCGTCCAGTACGCGGCGATCGCCGACATCGGCCCGGGGGAGGGCGACCTCCTGGCGCGCTCTCGCCTGGCCTCGCTCGAGCAGACCCTGGCTCCGGTGGCGGCGTTCGACCCGAACGCACTCGCCGAGGCCGTGCCGGACGTCCCGGCTCCGCTCGTCCGCCCGGGCGCCGACGGCGCGATCCTGATCGTGACGCGGCCGCAGCCGGTGCAGACGACGTGCATGCTCGTCCTCCGGATCAACGCGTCGGCCGCGGCGAACATCAAGCCGACGCTCCAGAACGACGACGTGGTCGTGAGGCTGATCCAGGAGGCACTGGCACCGCCGACGACGGTCGATTTCGTGCCGCCGGTCCACGTCGTCGGCAAGGCGAACTTCGACGTCGGCTCGCCGCAGATCGCGTCCGACTCGGCGACGGCGCTGCTGCAGGCGTGGACACAGCTCGGCGGGCAGAAGCCCGACCCCGGCAGCGTCTTCGTCTTCTCGCAGCAGAACGACGCGTCGGCCGAGCCGAGCCTGCTCGAGCCACGGGTCACGCAGGTCGTCGAGGCGATGGGCGGGCCGCAGCCGAAGCCGATCATCCGTGCCGTCGTCCCGGCGCTCCCCGGAGGGTGCCCGTCCGTCGCGTTCGTGTTCGCGCAGGGGTAGAGCCGACGAGATGCCGGAGCCCGCGCATGCACAGCGCCCGACCGCCAACAAGAGCCCGGGGCGCGAGAGCTCGGGCTCCGACCGCCGCGAACCGTCGCCGATGCCCGCCCAGGTTCTGGCACTGGCGCTCAGCGCCGCGCCGCCGATCCGGCGCTGCGCGGCGTGCGGGTCGGACGACGGCTCGGGCACGCTCTGCCCCTCCTGCACCGCACGCGCCGCGCAGTTCGCGGCCGAGCTGAACGCCCGCGCGTTCGCCTTCGGGCCGCACGTCGCGTTCGGCCGCGCGGAGTTCGACCCGGACTCGCGCCCCGGGCGGCGCCTGCTCGCCCACGAGGTCGCCCACACGCTGCAGCCCCCCGCGCCGGC
>WNEY01003663.1_pt1 | contig 11568 bp, 9 predicted proteins | sample 5400531 | NCBI WGS metagenome assembly WNEY01 (sample SAMN13153338, study PRJNA577476) | soil metagenome | isolation source: 200 cm saprolite under Douglas fir tree site 1 | place: USA:California | collected 2015-04-18
GGCGGCGAACGTGGTGTCGCCACCGCGACCGGTGCGCGGGCCGCCACGCCCGAGCCCCGGCACGAGGCCGTAGACGGTCACCTGCGCCGCGATCAGGACCACCCATGCGGCGGACACGGCCTGGGGGCGATCCCACCACGCCCACGCCACGCTCATGACGGCGGTCGCGATCGCCAGCACCGCGACCACCGCGTCGCCCGGAATGCGGACGTCGATCACGGGATGCACCACCGGCCCGTGCAACCCGGCCACGACCTCGGCGGGATCGAGCAGCGCGCCCCACGCCAGCACCAGCGCGAGACATCCCAGGAGCAGGCCCAGGTGCCCGCGCGCGTGCGGGCTCGCCTGCGGCTTCAGGCCCCGGAACCGCAACGAGCCGATCCCCACGTACAGCAGGCTCACGACGACCACCGCGGTGAGCGAGGCGAGCAGCGCGTACGACTGGCGTGTCTCAGCCCACGGCAGCTCCGCGACGTAGTAGCCCACGTCGCGGTGGAGGATCGGGTCGGCGATACCGTATTGCGGCGCCCCGCTGGCGATCAACGCCTGCATCCACCAGTCCCCGCTACCCCACGCCAGGCCGATGCCGAACGCGAGCCCCGCCAGCAGCGTGCCGGCGAGCAGGATGCGCTGGGGGACCGCCTCCACGATCTCCAGGTTGCCGATGCGCCGCGGCATCTGTACCGATCCGATCGAGCGGTAGATGAACCAGAGGTGCAGCGTCCCCCACCCGACGGAGACGACGAACACGACGATCCGCATCAGTCGGGCGAGACCGCGCGCGGCGAGATAGGCGTCCCCACCGCTGATCGTAGCGGCCCATGCGCGCTCGGCGGTCTCGAGCGCCAGCCAGCGCCCGCCGACCAGCACGGCAATGAGCCCGGCCGCGGCGAGCAGCAGCCAGCGGCGGCGCCGCGGCGCAGGGGGAATCGCCTTCACGGGCGCACGCCGGACGCCGCGAGCCACGCTTCGACCTCGCGGCGGTTGGACTGGAGCGCGGCGTCGGACGACGCTTCGAAGCGCAGCACGAGGACCGGCTGGGTATTGGAAGCGCGCAGCAGCCCCCACCCGTCGGCGAAGCGGATGCGCACCCCGTCGAGCGTGGACACGGGGTACCGCGCCGCGAAGTGCCGCGCCGCGCGGGCGACCACGTCGAACTTCACGTCGTCCGGGCAATCGACGCGCAGCTCCGGCGTGGCGATCGTCGCCGGGAGGTCGGCGAGCAGGCGCGACAGCGGGCCGCCCTCGCGCGCCACGTAGGCGAGCAGCCGCGCCGCGGCGAACAGCGCGTCGTCGAATCCGAACCAGTCGCCGCCGAAGAACATGTGGCCGCTCATTTCACCGGCGAGCGGCGCGTGCGTGTCCTTCATCTTCTGCTTGATGAGCGAGTGGCCCGTCTTCCACCTGACGGGCGTGAGCCCGGCGCGCTCCAGCATCTGCGGCAGCACCTCGGAGCACTTCACGTCGAAGATGACGGCGTGACCCGTGCCCTGGCGCCGCGCGAGGTCGCGTCCGAACAGCACCAGCAGCTGGTCACCGAAGACCACCCGCCCCTGCTCGTCCACCGCGCCGATGCGATCGCCGTCGCCGTCGAAGGCGATCCCCAGCTCGCAGCCCTCGCGCACGACGGCCGCCTGGAGATCCTTGAGGGTCTCGATCACCGTGGGGTCGGGGTGATGGTTGGGGAACGTGCCATCCGACTCGGCGTGCAGCGGGACCACCTCGGCGCCGAGCCGGCGGAGCGTGTCGATCGCCACGAGGCTCGTCACACCGTTGCCGCAATCCACCGCGACCTTCACGCGGCGGGCGAGCGGCGCGTTGCGCTGCACGATCGCGTCGCGATAGGCGGCGAGGATGCCCGGAGCGGGCGCTTCGCCGCCCTGCGTTCGTGTCTCGACGAGGTTGTCCTCGAGCATCTCGCGCAGGTCCTGGAGCTCGTCGCCGAACACCGCCTCGTGGCCCAGCACGATCTTGAAGCCGTTGAACGCGGGGGGGTTGTGGGACCCGGTGACCTGGATGCCGCCGTCCACTTGCAAGGTATGGGTGGCGAAGTAGAGCGCCGGCGTCGGCAGCTCGCCGACGTCGACGGCCGTGCCGCCGGCAGCCGCGATACCCCGCCGCACCGCCGCCGCGAGCGCGGTGCCCGAGGGGCGGTTGTCGCGGCCCACCGCCAGTCGCGGCGCGCGCCCCAACCGGCCCCGCCCGAGCGTCGCGACTGCTTGGCCGATGGCGTGCGCCAGCTCGTCCGTGAGCTGGTCACCCACGGTGCCGCGGATGTCGTACTGTCGAAAGATGGCGGCGGGGACTCGCATGGCGGCCGCCAGGCGGTCAGTTTCCCGGCGGCGCCACCGCGGCGGCGGCCGGGGGGGGGGTGCGCAAGGACTCGGCGCCGGCCGCCGAGAGGTCGAGGAGGCGGTTGGGCCGGATGCCGAAGAACAGCAGCCCCACGACGGCCGCCGCCACCGCGGCGCCCGCGAGTCGGCCCAGGCGGGCGTCGGCGTGCGCCGCCGCGGACGGCGCCGGCTTCATGTACATCACCATGATCACGGGCAGATAATAGCCCGCCGACACCACGCTGGTGAGCACGAGCAGCGCGGCGAGCCACCACTGCGCGCTCTGCGCGGCGGCCACGAGGATATACCACTTCCCCATGAACCCGGCGGTGCCGGGGAACCCGAGCAGCGACAGCATGCATACCGCCAGCGCGAACGCCAGCCACGGCCGCTCGGCGGCGAGGCCGGACAGGTCGTCGATCAGCACGTCGCTCTCGCCGCCCCGCCCTTTCACCGCGAGCAGCGCGAACGCGGCGAGCGTCGTCAGGGTGTAGGCGACGAGATAGAAGAGGAAGGCGGCGGCCCCCGTCGCGTTTCCGGCGGCGACGGCGACCAGCACGTAGCCCGCGTGCGCGATCGACGAATAGGCGAGCATGCGCTTCAGCGAGCGCTGCGCCAGCGCGATGAGGTTGCCGCCGACCATCGTGGCGACGGCGAGGCCGCTCACGATCTGGTGCCACCCGGCGGTCGTGGCGAACCCCTGGCCGAGCACGCGGAACAGCGCCGCGAACGCCGCGGCCTTCACGGCCGTCGCCATGAAGCCGGTGACGGGCGTGGGCGCGCCGTCGTACACGTCGGGCGCCCACATGTGGAACGGCACAGCGGCGATCTTGAAACCGAAGCCGACGAGCAGCAGCGCCAGGCCGATGAGCAACATCGTCCCGTGCTCGAGGTGCAGCGAAGTCACCTGCACGCCGATCAGCGCCAGGTTCGTCGTGCCGGTGGCGCCGTACACCAGCGCGATGCCGTAGAGCAGAAACGCCGAGGCGAATGCCCCCAGCAGGAAATACTTGAGCGCCGCCTCGGCCGCCTTGGGGCTCTTGCGGTTGATTCCCGCCAGCACGTACACCGACACCGACATCAGCTCCAGCCCCAGGAACACGACCATCAGGTCCGACCCGCCGCCCATCAGCATCATGCCGAGGACCGCGAACAGCAGCAGCACGTAATACTCGGGGGCGAGCAGCGCCTCGCGCTCCAGGTAGCGCATCGACAGCAGCACGGTGAGCGCGCCGGCGCCGAGGAACAGCCAGTCGCTGATGAAGCGGAAGTCGTCCACCGCGATCATCGCGGCGAAGCCCTGCGCGGCGGCGGAGTGCCACCACAGCCACCACACCACCGCCGCGGTGGTCGCGAACGCCGCGAGCGCGATGCCTCCGGCGACCTGGAGGTCCCGCCCCGTGCGGTGGCGCCACGCCACCACCACCAGCAGCACCAGCGACCAGCCGGTCAGGACCAGTTCGGGCAGCAGGGCCACGAGCAGATCCCGGGTCGTGGAGAGGTCGAGCGTCATCGGGCCACGGTTGCCGTGGGGATAGCGGCGGCCGGCTTCGCCTGCTGGATGAAGCGCTGCGCCGACGGCTCCATCCGGTCGAGGAACGGCTTGGGGTAGAGCCCGATCCACAGGATCCCCGCGAGCAGCGGCACCAGCACCGCGAGCTCGCGCGGGGTGAGATCGAGCAGCTTCTCATTCTCTTTCTTGTCGAGCGGGTTGTAGATCACCCGCTGCAGGGCCGGGAGCAGGTACATCGCTGCCACGATGACGCCCACGGCCGCGATGCCGGCCGCCACGGGATAGGTGCGGAACGCCCCCAGCAGCACCAGGAACTCGCCCACGAACCCGTTCGTGCCGGGGAGTCCGATCGAGGAGAGGGAGACCACCGTCAGCACCGCGGCGAGCATCGGCACCACGCGCGCGATGCCGCCGTACGCCTCGATGAGGCGGCTGTGACGCCGCTCGTACAGCATGCCGACGAGGAAGAACAGCGCGCCGGTCGAAATGCCATGGTTGATCATCACCAGCAGCGCGCCCTGCACGCTTTGCAGCGTGAGGGCCCAGATGCCGAGCATCACGAAGCCCAGGTGCGCGACCGACGAATAGGCGATGAGCTTCTTGAAGTCGGGCTGCACCATCGCCACCAGGCCGCCGTAGAGGATGCCGATCAGCGCCAGCGCGACGATCGCCGCCTGCACTGTGGGATGGAGCGCCACGCCCGGGAACAGCGGCACGGCGAACCGCAGGAACCCGTACGTGCCCATTTTCAGCAGGATGCCGGCCAGGAGGACCGAGCCCGCGGTCGGGGCCTCGACGTGGGCGTCGGGGAGCCAGGTGTGGAATGGGAACATCGGCACCTTGATGGCGAACGCCAGGAAGAACGCGCCGAAGAACCACCAGGCGGCGCGGCCCAGGTCGCCCAGGTGCCCGAGCAGGTAGCCGTAGTCGAACGAGGTCACGCCCGTCTTCGCGGCTACCGTAAACACCAGCCCGAGGATCGCGACCAGCATGAGCAGCGAGCCGAACATCGTGTAGATGAAAAACTTGATCGCCGCGTACAGGCGGTTGTCGCCGCCCCACACCCCGATGAGGAAGTACATCGGGATCAGCATCACTTCCCACATCACGTAGAAGAGGAAGAGATCGAGGGAGACGAAGACGCCGAGCATCCCGGTCGTGAGCACCAGCAACAGCGCATAAAAGCCGCGCTCGCGCTTGGTGATGTACCGGTAGCTTCCCAGCACCGAGAGCGGCGTCAGAAACGTGGTGAGCAGCACCATGAACAGCGAGATGCCGTCGACACCCACGCGATAGTGGATCCCCCACGCCGGAATCCAGGCGAACACCTGCGTGAATTGCATCCCGTTCGCGGGCACGAACCGCCACCACAGCGGCACCGAGAGCGCAAACTCGACGATGGTCGCCGCCAGCGCGATGTGCTTGGCCCAGCGCTCTGGCGCCAGGAGCACCACGCCGGCCGCGACCAGCGGCCACGCGAGCAGAATCGTGAGCACCCAGGTGTCGTACATCGGCTAGTGCACCGCCGCGCGCAGCACCAGCACCACCCCGACGACGAACAGCACCACGTAGAACCCCACCTCGCCGGTCTGGAGCCGGCTCCCCAGCCATCCCAGCGCGCGCGACAGGGCCGCCGTGCCGTTCACCCCCGCGCCGTCCACGATCTTCTCATCGACGATCTTCCACAGCACCGCGCGCGACAGCCACATCACCGGCCGCACGATCAGCGTGTCGTAGATCTCGTCCCCGTACCACTTCTTCCACAGCAGTTTGCCGAGCCCCGTCTCCGGCGGCGCCTGCTTCGCCGGCACGAGTGCTTCAGGCTTGAGCAGCCGTAACGCCCCCACGATGCCCGTGAGCGCCACGACGACGGCGATGGCGATCAGTGTCCACTCGGTCGCGGCGCCCACGTGGGCCTCGGGCCACAGGGCGGCGCTCGCCCGGGTCACCGGCTCCAGCCAGTGGGCGAACCGCTCCCCGCCCCCGATCAGCTCCGGGAGGTTCAGGACGCCGCCCGCGGCGCTCAGGACGCCCAGCACCACCAGCGGCCCGGTCATCACCCACGGCGCTTCGTGGAGGTGCGGCCGCGCGGCGTCGCCGGTGCGGTTGGGGCCGTGGAAGGTGTAGAGCATCAGCCGCGTCATGTAGAAGGCCGTGAGCAGCGCCGCGGCGAGCCCCATCCCCCAGAACACTTGCCACACGCCGCCGCGCGCGTACGCGGCCCCCAGGATCGCGTCCTTGGAGAAAAATCCGGAGAGCGGCGGCACTCCGGCGATCGCCAGCGTGGCGATCCACATCAGGACCCAGGTCCACGGCAGGTGGTGCCGCAGGCCGCCCATGTTACGCATGTCCTGCGCGTCGTCATGGCTGTGGGTGGCGTGATAGGCGTGGTGCATCGCGTAGATCACGCTCCCCGAGCCGAGGAACAGCAGCGCCTTGAAGAACGCGTGGGTGGCGAGGTGGAAGATCCCGGCGGCGGCCGCTCCCGTGCCGACGCCGAGGAACATGTAGCCCAGCTGGGAGATCGTGGAATACGCCAGCACGCGCTTGATGTCCCACTGCTTCAGGGCGATCGTCGCCGAAAACAGGGCGGTGAGCGCGCCCACGCCCGCCACTGCCGCGCTTGCGACCGGCGACATCGCGAACAGCACGCCGCAACGCGCCACGAGGTACACCCCCGCCGTCACCATCGTGGCCGCGTGGATCAGGGCCGACACGGGCGTCGGGCCCTGCATCGCGTCGGGGAGCCATGTGTACAGGGGGATCTGCGCCGATTTCCCCGTGCAGCCCAGAAACAGGAACAGGGCGATGGCTGTGGCCACTGAGCCGCTGAGCGCCGTGGGCGCCTTGGCGAACACCTCACCGAAGCCCAGGCCCCCAAGGTGCTGGAAGATCAGGAACATCGCGATCAGGAACCCGACGTCCCCGATCCGGTTGACGATGAACGCCTTCTTCCCTGCGTCCGCGTTGATGCGCTCGTTGAACCAGAACCCGATCAGCAGGTACGAGCACAGCCCCACCCCTTCCCAGCCGACGAACATCACCGGGAAGCTCGCGCCCAGCACCAGCGTCAGCATGAAGAACACGAACAGGTTCAGGTACGCGAAATAGCGCGCGTAGCCGGGGTCGTCGCCCATGTAGCCGACGCTGAACACGTGAATCAGCGAGCCCACCCCGGTCACCACCAGCAGCATCACGGCCGACAGCTGATCGAGCTGCAGGGCGGCGGGCACGTGCAGCGTGCCGACGGGGATCCAGTCCCAGTACGTGAACACGACCGGCGCCTCGAGGTGCGCGGCGGCGAGGGCGCGCACGACCACGACCGCGACGACGAACGCCGCGGCGACCGAGCCCACACCGATCGCCGTGACGACGGGCTTGGCCTTCGGCCACGCGAGCGCCAGGGCGCCGTTCAGCACGAAGCCCGCGAGGGGCAGCACGGGGACCAGCCAGAGCAGGCTCATCCCTTGAGCAGATTGATCTTGCCGAGGTCCACCGTCTCGCGGTGGCGGTAGATCGCGAGGATGATGGCGAGCCCCACGGCCGCTTCGGCGGCGGCGACGGCCATGACGAAGAACACGAAGATCTGGCCGCTCACGCCGAGGCGCTGGGCGAGGGCCACGAACGTGAGGTTCACGGCGTTGAGCATCAGCTCGACGCACATGAAGATCACGATCGCGTTGCGGCGGATCAGCACGCCGGCGACGCCGATCGTGAACAGCACGGCCGAAACGGCGAGCGCCGGGCCGAGCAGCATCTACAGCTTCCGCTTCGCCAGCACCACCGCCCCGACGATCGCGGCGAGCAGCAGCAGGCTGGTGATCTCGAACGGGACGAGGTACGTCTCGAACAGCGGGCGCGCCACGGCGCCCACCATCCCTTGCTGTTGTTGCAGCGCGGCCATCGCGCCCTCGGGGAGCTGGATCGCCGCGGGCGGGGCCGCGCGGGCGAGGCCGGCCAGCGGGACCAACAACCCGGCGCCGAGGGCGGCCGCCACCGCCCAGGCGAGGGCGCCCTTGCGGTCCGAGGGGCCCGCGCGGCCCAGGTTGAGGAGCATGATGACGAACAGGAACAGCACCATGATCGCGCCGGCGTAGACCAGCACCTGCAGCACCGCGATGAACTGCGCGTCGAGGATGACGAACAGCGCCGCGAGGGCGAACAGCGTCAGCACCAGCCATAGCGCGCTCGCGATGGGGCTGCGGCGGGTGACGCACAGCAGGGCGCTCCCCACGGCGATCGCGGCGAACGCCCAGAAGATGATGGTGGTCATTCGCCTTTGGGGTCGGCGGGGTCCCAGAGCGTCGAGACCGGGTGGGTCTGCGCGCACAACCGCTCGAGGTCGTACACGAACCGGTCGCGGGCGTACTCCGAATTCTCGTAATGCACGCCGACGTGGATCGCTTCCTCGGGGCAGACCTCCTGGCAGTAGCCGCAGAACACGCAGCGGAACTCGTCGATCTCGTAGATCAGCGGATAGCGGTGGCCCTCTTCGTCCTCGCCGGGCACCAGCTTGATGCAGTTGGCCGGGCAGATCTGCGGGCACAGACCGCACGCCACGCACTTGGCGCGTCCCTGCTCGTCGGTGAGCATGCGGTGCGTGCCGCGCCAGCGCGACGACAGCGTCCAATCGTCGGTCGCCTTCTGCTCCGGGTATTGCATCGTGACCTTGGGCCGGAACAGATGGCTGAACGTCAGCGCCATCCCTTTGAGCGTCGCCCGCAGGTAGGATGTCTCCTTCACGGGCCGCTTCATCACCTTGACGAGGATCGCCATCAGGCGCGCTCCTGGGCGACCGAGCCGCTCACCAGGCGGCCGCGGTCGAGCACGAAGAACAGCGGCACCGCGAGCGCGACGTTCACCGCTCCCAGCGCCAGCGCGAAACGCGCATCGTAGACCCAACCGAGCCGCTCGTGCAGGTACCAGATCGCCGCGGCGATCACCGTGAGATACACGAGCGCGAGCGGCAGCATCACTTTCCACCCCAGGGCCATGAGCTGGTCGTAGCGGAACCGCGGCAGGGTCCAGCGCACCCAGATGTAGAGGAAGAGGAAGAGGCCGACCTTGGCGCCGAACATCGCCACGGAGGCGATGGTCTTGAGCAGCGTCCACGGCGGCGTGTTGTCCCACGTGGTGAAGGGGATGTCCCAACCGCCGAAGAACAACGTCGTCATCAGCGCCGACGCCGTCACCATGTTCGAGTACTCGGCGATGTAGAACATCGAGAACTTCATAGCGCTGTATTCCGTGTGATAGCCGGCGATCAGCTCGCCCTCGGCCTCGGGAAGGTCGAACGGCAGCCGATTGGTCTCGGCGAACGCCGCCACGAGGAAGATGAAGAAGCCGAGCGCCAGGGGCACCACGTTCCAGGTGAGGGGCGTCCCCGTCGCCTGGCGCGCCACCACGTCCGAGAGCGTCACGTTGCCGGCGATGAGCAGCACCGCTACCGCGCTCATCCCCATCGCGATCTCGTAGGAGATCATCTGCGCCGCGGCCCGCAGGCCGCCGAGCAGCGAGTACTTGTTGTTCGACGACCAGCCGGCGAGGGTGATCCCGTATACCCCCAGCGAGCTGATGGCGAGGATATAGAGGAAGCCGACTGGCAGATCCGCGACGATCAGGGGGATATCGCCCCACTTCGTGTGCAGCGGCGCGCCGAACGGGATCACCGCGAACGTGAGCAGCGCCGGCACGAACGAAATCGCCGGCGCGAGCAGGAATAGCAGCTTGTCGGCCTGCGCCGGCAGCGTCTCTTCCTTCAGGATGTTCTTGAGCCCGTCGGCCGCGGGCTGCAGCAATCCTTGCGGCCCCACCCGGTTCGGCCCCAGACGGTCCTGCATCCACGCGCAGATGCGCCGCTCGGCGAGCGTGAGCAGAGCCACGCCCACCATGATCGCCGTGAACACCACGACGATCTTGACGACGGTGATGACGAGGAACGTCAGATCGCTCACGCGGGCACCGCCGCCCCGCGCGCCGCCCGTGCGCCGCCGAAGCCCAGCTGCCCGTAGGAGAGCCCCGCGAACGCCGCCTCGGCGGTCGCGAGCTGGGCGAACGCCTCGGCCGCGCTCCCCGGACGCTCGGGCTCGGGGAGCAGCTCACCCAACGCCCACCACGCCGGCCGCGCCATGCCCGGCGCGGGCTTGGCCTGGAAGTAACGCTGCACGCGCCCGTCGCGGTTGACGAACGTGCCCTCTTCTTCGGCGACGTTGGCGATGGGGAGCGCCACTAGGGCCTCCCGCGCGGCCGGCGGCAGCACGGTCCCCAGGTAAATGAGCGCCCCGTCGGTTTTCACCACCGCGTCGGGGTCGTCCAACACCAGCACCACCGCGGCCGATTGGGCCGCGGTGACCGCGGCGGCGTATCCCCGCGTGTAGCCGAGCAGCTCGGCGCCCGTACCGTTCGGGGCGCGCTCGGCGCGCAGCGCGAGGTTGGGCACGCCGGCGAGCGGCGCCTCGTCGCCCACGACCAGCTGGAAGGCCCCGGTCCAGTCGAACGCCGCCAACGCCCGGCGGGCGAGGAACAGCGCCTCGGTGGACGCGCGGGGGGAAACGAGCGCCACCGCCGCGCCGCGCGCGCCCTTGAGGATCTCGCGCACGCGGTCCAGTGCCTCGTCCCAATCCGTGGCGCGCAGCTCGCCGCCGTGCCGGACGAGGGGCGCCTCGATGCGGTCGCCGCGGTTCATCCAGCGGTAGTGCGCCCGGCCATGATCGCACATGAAGTAACGGTTCACGTCGAGGTTGGGCCGCGGGCGGACGCGCACCACCACGTCCTCGCGCGTGTCCAGCGTGACGTTGCAGCCCTGCGAGCAGCCCGTGCAGATCGAGGCCGTCTTGTCCAGTTCCCAGGCCCGCGCCTTGTGCAGGAAGTCCTTGGACAGGAGCGAGCCCACCGGGCAGAGGTCCACCACGTTGCCGGCCCACGGGTGGTCGAGCCGCGCCTCGGGGTGGATCCCGATGAACGCCCGGTCGCCACGCTCCGACACGTTGAGCACCGGCTCCTTGGCGACGTCTTCCATGAATCGCACGCAGCGCGTGCACAGGATGCAGCGGTTCGGCACGTACAGCACGTCGGGGCCGAAGTCCTCGACCGGGTTGAAGCGCTTCGCATACTCGGCGTACCGGGTCCCCGGCCGGCCCTCCTGGAACACGAAATCCTGCAGCTCGCACTCGCCGGCCTGGTCGCAGATGGGGCAGTCGAGCGGGTGGTTGATGAGCAGCAGCTCGAGGACGCCCATACGCGCGTCCCGCGCCTGCGGCGACTGCGTGCGCACCACCATTCCCTCCGCCACCTGCGTGGCGCAGGCGATCTGGAGCTTGGGCGCCTTCTCGACCTCGACGAGGCACATCCGGCAGACCCCCGCGACTGGGAGCCCCGGATGGTAGCAGTAGTGCGGGACGAGCACGCCCGCCTGTTTCGCCGCCTCGATGAGGAGCATCCCCTTGGGGACGCTCACCGGGACGCCGTCGACCGTGAGCGTGACCCGCTCGTCCGCCATCACGCCACCAGCACGGGCCGCTTCCGGCCCGCGATGTAGTCTTCGAACTCGTTCCTGAACTTCCTGATGCCGGAGACGACCGGGGCGGCGCACGAATCCGACAGCACGCAGATCGTCTTCCCCGTCATGTTCTCGGAGAGGTCGAGCAGCAGGTCGAAGTCCGCCATCTTCCCCTGCCCCGCGAGGATGCGCTCGAGGATCTTCGTGGTCCACGCGGTGCCCTC
>WNEY01003665.1_pt1 | contig 11567 bp, 8 predicted proteins | sample 5400531 | NCBI WGS metagenome assembly WNEY01 (sample SAMN13153338, study PRJNA577476) | soil metagenome | isolation source: 200 cm saprolite under Douglas fir tree site 1 | place: USA:California | collected 2015-04-18
TTGAGAATGTCACATCTGTTTACAGCCTAGAAAGGGCAGTCCTCATCGGATACTTCCTGCAACAGAGCTATTCGTATTCAGCCGCACAATATAGCGCCAATCAGACCTTATGGTCCCATACTCTCTCTAACTATCCGATACCAATCCCACCAGCAATTCTCCAGAACTTCATCAGCCCCAACAAGAACGTCATGATCGTTCTCGTGAGTTTCTCGAAATCCCCCGGCTCGTTCGCCTCTGCGGACACCGACCCAATATTGAAGAATGTAGTTATCATTCGGACCATCATCTCTCAACTGAAAGCGAGCGATGGCGGACCCTCGCAGACATACGTTACTGGCGATCTAGCTACCACCGCCGACTCTTCTTTGGGAAGCCAGAATGATCTCAGTCTCATCGAACCTGTCACTGTAGGCGCCATCCTCATTCTGGCCGGATTGTTCTTCTTTGCAATCGCTACCCCCTTCGTCCCTTTGACTATCGTGGGACTGGCGCTGTTGATCACGGAGGGAGGGCTCTACCTGATCGGCAAATACATCCTTCCCGTCCAGGACACGACCACGACGTTCCTGTTCACTATAATGCTCGGGGTGGGAACTGATTATTCCATCTTCTTAATGGCCCGCTACCGGGAAGAACGCGTCGAGGGCCACGACAAAGCCCAGGCCGTCCAGACGTCGGTCACCTGGTCTGGAGAGAGCATCGCTACCAGCGCGACCACGGTCATAATCGCCTTCGGAGCCATGACGATAAGCAGCTTCACCCTGCTACAATCCATTGGAGTAGGCCTCGGCTTCGGCGTCCTAATCGCCCTTCTCGTAAGTCTCACTCTAATCCCGTCATTCATCCTCATCGCAGGCGACAAAATATTCTGGCCCAGATCTGGCAAGAGATTCGAGAGCTATGCGATCAAGGCGCGCAAGAAGAGAGCTGAGAGGCCGGGATATTTCCGACGAGCAGCAGGCTTCAGCGTTAGGCGACCAGCCCTAGTCTTGGGATTGACCGTGCTCATATCCATCCCCGCCATCTACATATCACTCACCGGAGCCACGTCCTACGACTTTGCCGCGGGCCTCGCCAATGCCGAGAGTGTTCACGGTCTCACTGTGTTGGAACAGAGTTTCGGTGCCGGTCAGATAGGCCCCACCCAAGTGCTCGTACAGTTTCCCGCGACAATTCTCACAAACGGGAACCTTACGATGGGTGCACAGACTGACCTGGAGAAGCTGAGCCAGAAGATCGCTAGCGTGTCCAATAATGTGAAGGAGGTTACGGGACCCACCCGTCCGAACGGTGTCATTGTGGACGCGACTAACATGACAGGTCTGACATCGCAACAGAGGCTTGCAATCCTCGGGAGTATTGGACAGGATAATCGGACCGCAATGGTGACGGTTCTATTCGGCGACGAGCCCTTCACACAAAACTCTCTCAACACCGTCAGTCAGATCCGAAGTCTGGTTACGAGCCTTCAGAGTTCGGACGCCTCACTCGCTCAAGACACGATACTGGTCGGGGGTGCTTCCGCGTCCACCCTGGATTTTGCCAACGATACTGTCAACCAGTTCAACACGATGAGAGTGCTGACGGTCGCGGCCATATTCGTAGTGTTGCTGGTGGTACTGGGGTCGTATCCTCTTGCGATAACCGGGATTCTCTCGATTGGATTGAGCATAACTTGGGCGTATGCGGCCACTCTTCTGTTCTTCAACAACGTGCTGCAATCAGGGGTGCTATTCATCATCCCGCTCATTCTCTTTCTACTTCTCTATGGAATTGGAATGGACTACAACATCTTCATCCTAACACGGATCAGGGAAGAAGCCCAGAAGGGCAAGGAGACCCGCCAGGCCGTGGTCGATGCCGTTGACCGAACCGGTGGAATTATCACAGCTCTAGCCCTAATTCTCGCTGGCGCACTAGGCTCGCTATTACTGTCTTCCAATCGTCTTCTCGAAGGCTTCGGCTTCGCGATCGCTCTAGCGGTGGTGCTAGACGCGATGGTTGTACGGACCTATCTTGTCCCGGCAATTATGTCAGTGCTGGGCCAGAGAGCATGGTGGGGTCCCAACCGACTGAGAAGAGTTAGATTCGACAAGAAAGAAGAGCCCCAGTCCGCAAGCCCCTAGAAGGAGATCCGCCGCGGCGCCTCAAAGACACAGTAGCTAGGAGTCCTAACTCTCTATGTGGAGGGTCGAAAGAAAAAAGTGTGGGAAAGAGATCGGTCAAGCTATGGAAGATTGTTTGCTGACGGTTACGGTGTAGGGTGTGTTGGGGGACAGTGAGATGACCGGTCAGCAAGTGCGTCTCTGGCGTTGGCTGATGCTTGGCTTGGAAGTGAGGTTGGATGGGTAAAGGTGCATTGAGCTGTTCCAGGTGTATGGTTGGCGTGAGCAGCTCCTTGGCTTGCGCCTGACGCTAGCACTATCAGTGCTGGCGAAGCTGCAGCGACCAGTGTGATCGCTAACAGAGCGAGCATTTTTGATTTCATGTCTTTTTTCCCATCGAGCCTATAGGTCTCATGAGATATGAATCAACAGTTTTGAACGCCTGGATCAAGGTCGGTTCACGAGCGAAAGAAGTCCACAAGTCAGTCCACAGGTAGAACATTCCATCCCGAGCTATCGTGGATTTGGCTTCGACGAAAAATAATCGAAATAGTCTGAGGCTTGCTAGGAGATTTCGTGCCTACCGGCTCGGTGACACCTTTACATTAAACGCCAGCGCTCGGAGAGACATAAAGGCGGGTAAGGTCCCCCATCGAGAGCGATCCTGATCCTTGCCTAAGCTTCTGGTTTTCTACATGTCCAAGGAGGATGAAGATCAGTTCTCGGAATACGTGCAGTCCCTTGGGAACCTGCAGATTCTGCCGGCCACATCGCCGAGTGCCGATTTTACGCCTATGATCGGTCTTCCCGAACCATCACAGGATGAGTCGACTAGGAGGTTTTGGCTGCAGAATACTGCAATTGGGCTCCCCCTTGTTACAGAACAGGTCCCGGAGAAGGACTACTATGTGGTTGACGGGTTCCAATCCCCTGTCGTCGAGTTTTGGCGCTCTTGGATAGTATCGCAAATCTTGATGCCCGGAGGGCTCCAAGTCGACATGACCTACCTCGACAGTGAGAAACAGGACCTTGCTCGGAAGCCTGCAGAATTCAGGACCTGGTTTGAGTCGATGGAAAGCTGGATACAGAGGAGCTACAAGCGTTTAGGAATCCACATCTATTCAGGCCCTGGCGCTCAAAGATTCAAAGAGCAAGGCGGAATTCTACAAGGGCGATAGAAACAACAATCGCAGGCATTAGCTTCAACCATTAGATTTGTTGAACTCTATTGCCTATCCTCGTTCGGAGAGTATAACTTGGCTTATGGATTGTGGTTTCGAACCTCAGCTGTTCTGTCGGACGTGTAGCATTCCTAGGCCCCTTGAAACTAGATACCGCTCTGACAACGAGTTCATCGGGAAAATTCTTGTCTGCGAACACTGCGGCGAAACAGTCTTCGAACCGCTAAGGATCGGATGCGCAGACTGTTGAATTGATTCGACTAGATGCTCTTGCTAGTGTTACTCGTTACGAGAGGTGGGCGAGTGCATCCTCCCATTTCGGCGGGACGTCAGAGCCTAGGAGCTTCCATCTCACAAACTTCCTTGCTACTCCCAGGCCGACCTTCTTCATGGTATCGACGTGAGGCGACTTCCCCACGAACTCGATTAGAGCGCGCTCATCTTCCCAGACCGATACGGTCCAGGCTTTCTTGCCGAGGAGTTGGGCTCTGAGAGAATATCCTACGAGTCCTCTTGAGCCTTTCAGTTGCTTCTGAATCGCGTTGCTCTGCCGAATGAAGCTGAAGATGGACCAGTAGCGTTTCCTTGGGAGATAGGTGATTAGGGCAAGATATTCACGAGCAGGGTCAACATCAGCAAAGGAGATCCAACGAGCTTCTACCATCTACCATCTACCGAAGCGAGCTACTGGGACCAATAAGCGTTGATGGACCTTTGGGCCTTTGTATCTTGGACTAGAACTTGAACTCATCAAACATAATTACGAACATGGCCCGTTCAGGACCAGACATGATGCTGAGGTCGGAAACCAAATTGATTCCGTTTCGTGGAAATGGACCCTACTGCTACTCTAACACGGCCTCGATGCTGCTCTCCACGATCGGAGAACAAGTCTTACCCCAAGAGATGGAAGCTTACACTGGCGTAGGTCTGGGAGCGTTCTGGCTGCCCAAGGAGAAGCTTCTGTTCTTCAGCAGCATATCCAACCCGCCTGATCTGGGAATAACCCGGGCTCTTCACCTGCTAGGGTTCAGCTTCAAGGAGAAGATGATCAGCGATCCGGGAAAGCCCCCGTTTGAACAATTGAGATCGGACCTAGCCAGCTCAGCGGTGCTCCTTGGACCCTTGGACATGGGTACTTGACTCATAACCCGTTGCACAAGAGGATGATGGGCGCCGACCACTTCGTCCTGGCTTACAGGTTTGAGAAGGATGGAGTTTTGATTCATGATCCGGAAGGCTTCCCTAGCGTTGCTCTCCCGTTTCGACAGTTGGAGCTTGCTTGGCGGGCAGACAGTATACCCTACCGTCGGGGACACTATCGCTATTGGACTCATCCACGACGGATACAAAGTCCGAGCTGGGATGAACTGTACGACTCAACCCTGAAGTCCTTCAAGGAAGTGTACTCAGAAGCTGAGAGCCTTGCGGCGAAGCAAAACTGGACTATCGACGCCAATGCCATCACCACCCTTTCGAAACATATGAAGCATGACAAGGTTTCACCTGCTGAACGAGGCTTCATGGTGTTCTTCTCGCTCAAACTGGGGGCTCGCAGAGCCCTCGACTTCGCCAGCTTCTTCGGATCTAAGAATCCAGAATTAGCGCGTCTGAAGGAGAAACAGGCAGAGCTCTTCGGTGCTCTGCAAAACTTCGCGGTGCAGAAGAAATGGACTAAAGCTGCAGACTCGCTAGAACAACTCGCCCAAGTCGAGACGGAATTTCGAGACTCACTCGTCTCTAACTGAAACGTCTGGATACTAGAGCATCGCACCGGTCGGGTATAACACGTAGTGTGAGAAGTTGGGGAACGGCTTTGAGGACATGAAGAGGTAGTTGTCCAGTATTCTCATCTTCTGTTCCAGTGCGACCTGCATCAGCTGCTCGTTCGAGCCTGTCGCAGCGATACCCACACTGGCAGCTCCTTCTGCTGCGGCCAGCCTGAAGGCAGACCTCAACACATCCCGAAATATTTCATGCGAGACTGTCGCTAGGGGTCCGACTCTTCCATTCTTCCAGACATACGCGTACCCGACGGGTTCATTCCCGAAGGAGAAGAGATGGCATTGTACAGTGGGAAGGCCGAATAGAAACTCGTGGTTCTTCTCGCGGGCATAACCGAGGGTAAGCTCATCGATGTGGGAGAGAACCTTTCGACTTTTTTCAAAGTCGGCGACCTTCTCGCTTCGTGCTTTGCTCGAGGCTTCAGTTTTCACATGTTGGCTTGGCCCTTCCATCCAGTAGAGTGGTTCACGAGGATAGATTCCGTGACGGGCGTAGAGTGAGATTGAAACTGGGTTGTAGGCGAAGGTCACTAGTGCCCGATTGGTGATAGCGGGTCCTTTGTGGTGTTTCATCGCTCTCTCTATCAGGTTCTGTCCGATGTTGAGACCCTGATGCTCAGGTGAGACGAACAAGTGTGCGAGATACCATAACGATCCTCGAACCCAGCTCAACGTTAGTCCCGCCAGTTTCTCCTCCACTTCAGCTACCCAGAATCCCTCGCCGTCCTCTTTCAAGCCCATTTCGAACCAAGGAAAACCCTGCTGAGGAACCGCTGGCAATTTCGAGGAGGCGAACGGCGAGGAGTCGAAGAATCCGTGCTCTCGCAAGACACCGTCAAACGAACTTCTGATCAGACCGAGGATTCCCGGGAAATCCTCCACTTTTGCCTTCCGATATGATACCTCCGACAATGGCGGAACGACCGGGCCAGCAATGGAGACATAAAGTATGCTCGGAAGCTGAGAGCCTGGCAGCTGGCTGATCCTGATTATTCCTGATCTACAATATTATTGTAAGTAAGAAAATGCCTGCGACGAGAAAGCCTGCTCCTACAAGCTTCGAGATCAAGGCACCGAATGGGACAATCTTCTTCGGGCGGACGCTCTTAGACTGAAGGCTTGATGTTCTGGTTCATGTGAAAGAGGTTTTTCGGATCCCACTTGTTTTTGACTTCTACGAGACGTTTCCATACTGCTGGCTTGTAGGCGGCCTGGATTCGGTCGGTCTCCTCTGCCGTCATGAAGTTCACGTAGACCCCACCTGTGGAATAGGGTGTGGACGCTTTGAAGAATGCCCTGGCCCAGGCGGTGACCTTTTGGTCCTCGCTCGGTGTCTCCCATCGGCCGTGCACGTTCAATACGAACTTGGCGTCCCGCTGAGAATAGGCCGTCTCATCCGCCACAACCCGCGAGGCCTGGCCTCCTATTAGGCCGATGAAGATCTCGCAATGGGGTGTTGGGAGTTTGCCCGCGTACTCAATCATTGTATCGAGGGCCGGGTCGGTCAAGGTCGAAAAATTGTGTGACTTCCAGTAGTTTCGGAAGCCAGGGGTGAGCAGGGGGTCAAAGGCGCGCTGCCACATCACATAGGGCTGGGAGCCTACATGTTCACCAAGGACCTTGGCGAAGCTCCGAATGGGGGCGATCAGCTTCTCGCCCTTGGCCGGGTCTCCAGCATAGAAGATGGCGAACACGACGACCTCTTTTCCGTGGACTTCAGCGGGCAGAAATGGTAAGGGTGGCGCCTTCCTCAAGACAACCCAGACGGACATGTCGTCCGGAATATTTTCGACGAACTCCCGGTATTTCTTCAGGACTGTCTTGGCTTGGTCGAAGGGGAAAATAATCAATCCGCTGAACACAGCGGGACCAACAGGGTGCAATTGGAACTCGAAGGAGGTGATAATGCCAAAGTTCCCGCCGCCACCGCGTATGCCCCAGAACAGGTCCGGATTCTCACTGGCACTTGCTCGGACCAGCTTTCCGTCGGCTGTCACCACATCCACTGATACGAGGTTGTCTACTGACATTCCGTATTTTCGACTGAGCCACCCAAAACCGCCACCGAGGGTGAGCCCGGCCACGCCCGTAGTCGAATTTATTCCCAGAGGGGTGGCCAGCCCAAAGACCTGTGCGTCGTGATCGAAGTCCGCAAGAGTCGCGCCTGGCTCAACAAATGCGCGCTTATCCTTCAGACTTACCCGCACCGATTTCATCGGCGAGAGGTCTATCACTAGTCCTCCGTCGCATACGGCGTTGCCGGCGATGTTATGGCCGCCACCGCGTACGGAGACTAGTAGGTCGTGCTTTCTAGCAAAATCCACGGCATGTATTATATCGGCAGCTCCAGCACACCGCACAATGAGCGCCGGCCGTTTGTCTATCATGGCGTTCCAGATTGTTCGCCCCTTGTCATAGCCAGGAGAGTCAGATGTGAGGAGCTCTCCCCGAATGTTTCCCTTCAGTTCATTGACCGCTGTTTCAGTAATATCGAATCTCCCTCTAGAAGTGACAACTTGCAAGTTCGAATCCTCAACGAGGGCAGCTTCTCGTGCGATAAAACGGTTTCTGACAATTCGCAGATAGCCATGAGAGGATTCTGGCATACGTTGATAGCGAGAGGTAGGAGCCATGCAGGCCCGGGTGCAGGGAAGTTCAGAGAACAAAGGAGGCCCATTACTTGGGTGATAGAAGGACAACGTCAGTAATGATAGGCTAGATTCTATGAGGCTTTGTAAGGTTAGGATGATTTCCTTGCCGTTGGCTCTCGAATAGCTGAAGTGTCCTCTTCTCGTCTCTGATTCTTCTTACTTGTTCGATAAGTTTTCTTCTGCATCTGTGGCCTCGCCAGGTTCTTCGGAGCTAAACATCCAGGACTAGCGGGTCGAAGCCGAGTTTCGGGCTACAGGTCTTCTCTCCTACTGACCGCGTCTCCGGCTTTGTTCAGGAGAAAGTTGATTGAGAGAACTGTGAAGACGACTGAGACTGACACGAGTCCAGCTGCAAGGATTGGAAGATAGCCTCTTCCGAGTATGGTGACGAGCGTTTCCGAGACGAAGACCAGCAGGATTACGGGCGAGACCATTACGAGATTGATGATTGTCTGGAACAGGAATCTTCGAATGTCCGCCAATTCCTGCGCCTGGGATGACAGGATGTCATCAGCTGAGCTCTGCCCATACTTCGATGCGAAGAACATTCCCCCTGCCATGGTGATGCTAGCGATCTCCAAAGCGCCTGGAAGGGCTAGGATAACGCCTAGCAAGAGCGATGGTTGGGACAGCTGCCCCAAGATCAATGGAACACCCACGGCAACAATCACTGGCACAAGATAGAACAGCAACGGCGCGACCCGGGCCCGATAGACTTCCTTCACGTATCTCCGCATGCTGACAGGTGACGACTTCAGGATCCAGAGCCGTTCCTTCTCTATCCATCTAGACGCTGTCCCGGACCCGAATGATCCGATTATGAAGAGGATAAAGAGGAACGAGGTCGGCGACGACTGGAAAGATCCTGAAAGGGCGTAGATGATCATGAAGCCTGAGAGAAAGACGGCGCTGATGAACTGCGCCCTTGCCTCCCGCGTCCTGCTGATCAGGATCTTCTCCTTGAGCCTCACGATCGACCAGATCGACTTTCCTCTCGGGTCCAACCGAGAAACCTGATTGGGACGATCAAATTTCTCCCCGCGGGCCGCCGGCACTTCGAGGAGGTCGTAGAAGTGTCCGCGCGACATTCTCACACCCAAGAATAGGACCCCACCCAGCCATGCCAACAATAGCAAGAGGTCCCCGAGATACGCGAGCCCTCCTAGGGCCCCGCTGACAAGACCAACGCTGATCGCCGCTGCGAGGCCGTTCGGCAGAACCCGGGTGACGTCAGCGACTCCCGATGGGATTCCAGGAATAAGCAGGGTAATGGGAAGCAGGCTGATAGCCATGATGAGAATGATGAAGATGTTTCTCCACAGTTTCTTTCTCTCTCCAAGCCCAGACCCAAGTGAGAGGGTAATGTCCGCGCTCAGCAGCAGTCCGATTACGAGAAAGACTAGCGTCACCAGCCCGGCCAAGAGCGCTGCGGACCAAGATGTGTGGTAGTATGCGGAGAATCTCAAGTAGAGAACGAGGATCGGAGGGAATCCGAACAGAACAGTGGTGAGCGAGTTCAACAGGACCTTGGCGGCGAAGACCTCACGCGGTGGCACGGGAGAAGTGAAAACGTAGTCTACATCGCTCGAACTCACCGGCAGGCCGCTCCCGTTGAAACCGCTCTGGATCAAACCGACAAGAAACAATGCAAGCAGAATGGTCAGAGCCACCTCCGAGAGACCGGTCGATAAGCCAACTCTGCTAGAGAAGGAGAGATAGGTGGAGCTGCTGAAGAGGATGAAGATTACAGAGAAAGCCTGGCCGACGACGAGGGCTAGAATCGCACCTTTTGTGAATCGCCCCTTAACCCAGTAGCGGATGAGAACGCCGATAGTTCCGAGAGGGCCGGATACGCTCAGTGTCGAACAGGCTCCTCACCCTTTTCCTCGGTCAACCGTAGAAACACGTCCTCCAATCTCGCATCACTCGCCGCATTCGCCATTCTCCGAAGACTCTCAACATCTCCTACCGCTACAATCTTCCCGTGATCGATGATCGCAATCCTCCCAGCGTGCGCCTGAGCCACATCCAAGTCGTGAGTCGACAAGATCGTGGTAACACCTCTCTTCGTCTGGCCGCCAATCCAGTCCTTCACCGAGACCCGAGTCTTCGGATCCAACGCCGTCAACGGCTCATCCAAAACAAGAACCTCCGGGCTGTGGAGACTCGTAGCGATCAACGCCACCTTCTGCTTCATCCCCTTCGACAAGCTACCGACCAGACTGTTAGGCTTCTCCTCCAGCCCGAAGCTCTTGAGAGAGTCGGATATCTCCCGGTCGAGAAGATCATCTGCAACTCCTCGGATCTTTCCGACAAACTGGAGAAACTCCAAGGTTGTTAGTCCGGTGTAGAGGCTGGGATTCTCCGGCAAATACCCGATTAGTCTCTTCGCCCTCTCCGGGTCCGCCACAATGTCATACTCGCCTACTCGAATTGTCCCGCTTGTAGGCCTGAGAATCCCGACCAGGATCTTCAGAAGGGTGCTCTTGCCCGCTCCGTTGGGTCCGAGAAGCCCGAAGACTTCGCTTGAGCCTATCTTGAGACTGACGTTGTCTAGGGCCACGAGCGTTGTGTAATGTTTGGTCAGGTTCTCGATAGATATCTCGACCATGACATCGACCCTCTCTGGAGAATGGATGGCCTAGGGCGTGTCGCGATACTTAACGACCAAGTCGAGTCGAATTGTGATTGGCGATAAAATTGGGATGCTCAGTAGAGTGAAAGCGAAGTCAAGCTACAACCGAGTGTCTGGGAAATCTAACCGAAAGTAAGACAGCCAGCCCTACTATGGTCGAGGCTGATGCCCAGCCCAGAATAGGTCCGTAGATGGAGTAAGTAGAGCCGAGCGGGAGAACCACGACATTCAGAAAGGCAAGTTCGTTTCCGACCCTTAAGTATAGGTTGAGACAAATCCAGACGAGTATCAGAGCTGCCACAGCCTTTCTGAGCGGATCCATATCCCTCAATTTGAGGGTCGATCTCTCCCCTTTCTGCTGGGAAATGTTGAATCTCACGATCCAGACGATGCAAGCAACCAAGACCAGAATAGGCACACCGTCGAGAACGCCTACCAAGAGATCCACGCTTTCGCCCCAAGTCTAGAGAAACTGGAGGCCTGAGAATTAAGCGTACTGCGGCGAAGCTTCGAAAGTTCCCTGAGGGCTCCACCTTTGGATCGAGTTTTCCTCATTCTACTTATATTGAATTAGACCTGACGTTTTCAGTGCAATGAGGCTTCCCGTGGTTGTTGTGGGTCTCGTGCTCCTCGTGGCTGGTTCGATACCGATCATCTTGGGCACAAACGAGATCCTCGCTCTGAACGATTGCGCAAGTGGTGGTCGATTTTGTGTCGTCAGATCAGGAAACGGGTTCTGCGGTTCGGACCTCTGCACCATCGACCCATTCTACGGCCAAACCTCGATTGAGGGAACACGTAGTCTTGCCTATTCTCTGATAGAGATAGGGGCGGTCGTGGCGATAGTAGGCGTAGCAGCGACCGTGATTGGGGCAAAGGCAAAGCCTATTCCTCACAAGTAGAGAGAATTAGCCGAGTCTCCGAAAGAACAATTAAGATGTGAGTCTATCCCTCTTTCGAGTCTTCTTGCCGTCTCAAACCGTTCTTAGACAGGTTGACCGTTGGATTGACGCTCACAAGAAGGATCTAGTTGATCTTACCTGTCGTCTTGTCAGTATTGATACTACTGTTCCTCCGGGTCTGAACTATCCGAAGATCTCGCAGGTTCTTGCTGGCGAGCTCAAAGAGCTGGGTGTTACGCCTTCTGTGAGCCATATTCCCGAGGCCACGATCAAAAGAAAGGTTAGCCCCGAGGTCGGGCTTAAGGG